>Ga0209806_1000900_pt1 | contig 20179 bp, 14 predicted proteins | sample GraSoiAngelo_152_FD_186166 | JGI IMG/M metagenome (GOLD analysis project Ga0209806, IMG submission 186166) | Grasslands soil microbial communities from the Angelo Coastal Reserve, California, USA - 14_1009_12_30cm (SPAdes) (version 2) | ecosystem: Environmental > Terrestrial > Soil > Grasslands ... | reverse complement strand
GAAACCGGGCCTGATCGATCTAAACTATGCACTGATGGGATTCAAGGAGATAGCTACGATCAGATTCCTCACACAGGGCTATCGGCTGATTACGTCTACCGCGAGACGAAACGCTCTCTCGAGGGTGTTGCCGGCACGAGGACTTTGATCTGGCCCGGCATTGATATAGACATCCCGACCGAGCCCAACAACAACAAGTGTACGCCGCAAAGCGTCAAGGAAGCAGTCCTGGCGGCTTTCCGCGCGGGCGCGCCAGGTGTGATTCTGTCTCGCAAGTATTCCGAGATGCGGCTCGCCGATCTCAGCGGCGCTGGAGACGCCGTTGGCGAGTTGAAACTACCGAGTTGAGAACAGCTTTGTCCCCGTGGTTGCCGACATAGGCAGCAACTCTCGCGAACCTGGGCCCTGTCCTGGCGCAAAAGCCGTTCACTTCCCTTTATTTCTCTCCCCCGAAGGACACCACCCTGCCCCGTTCCAGCAGTGCCAGCATAAATTCAATTAGCTCTCCGCGCTTTACTCCGCATGCCTACACTCACGCCCAGCCGCCTTCCGACTGAAGAGCAGGCTTTTATCGACAAAGAGATCGGCAGCCGAACGGGGCGCCCCGGGTCGTTGCTCGGGGTTCTGGTAGCGGTGCAGGAAAGAAATCCGCACAAGTATCTGCCGGCGGACACGCTGCGCTACATTGCCTACAAGACAGAGACGCCGCTGTCGCAGATCTACGGCGTGGCGACGTTCCAGGCGTTGTTCAATCTTCAGCCGCAAGGTGACAACACCGTCTGCATCTGCCGGGGCACGGCATTTCATACGCGCGGGTCGGGCAACCTGCTGCAGAGCGCGAAGAAATTGCTGATCTTCTACTCCTTTGTTTACTTCGCGTCTCCGTCTTCGTACCAGAAAACTGCGCCCTTGGTAATTGTGGGAAGGGCATAGGATGTGCGGCCATCGGACTCGTGAACGCCGCTGACCTCCTGCACATCGCCAAGAAATGGGAGAAAGAACGCCTTCCCTTTGCCGGCCTTCGCCATGCGGACGCGCACTCCAGTTTGCGGCGTCTGCACGGGATTCACGCGGCCGCGCAATCCGGCAAAATTTGCGAAAAAGATGTGGGGCTTCCCTTCGACGGCTGCAATCGAGGTCGCAACCATGGGTGAGGCCGTGACTTCAATCTCGCTCGTATTCTTCAGGCGTTTCAAGAACTCCGCTTGCGAGTCAGGGTCCGCTCGCTCGAAGTCGCTTTCCAACGCGCTCATGTAGTCCGTTCCCGGGTCCTTCGGAAATTGCAAGACGTTGGGCGCCTCCCCCAGTTGTGTCGCATCGGCGCCGGTAATCGCCAGGGTGCGGCCCTTCTCGACGAACTTTCGCAGCCAGTCTTTTTCCTGGTCATGCAGCATGCGGACATCGGGAAGAACCAGCGTCTCGCCCTTGAAATCCGCGAGATTCCGGGGCGTGACCACCTGAAACTCCCAATGCTTTTGCATCAGGAGAACCAGGATTCCCCGGTAGGAACGGATAAACTCGTCAGCATAGATGTTTCGCGTGTCCGGAGAGAAATAAACACCCACCGGATGCACCGGGTCTCGCGGCAGGTAGAAGGTTTTCTCGTGGGCTTGAATCCAGGAAAATATCTTCTTCCTGGTCGGCAGGTCATTCGACCCAGCCATCGAATGCCCGGGCGCGTCCCAGAAATTCGCCCCCGCCATAATCTCTGACATGGCGAGATTCATCATGGCCTCAGTCTTGTCGACTTTCTTATCGCCGTCCCAAGAGTAGTTGAGAATCCACGTCGCCTTGCCTTGCGCGAACGCGCGGAAGGAATGCATCCCCACCTGATACTCAAACCAGACCAGGGGCTTTCGCGCCGAGGCCATCCCGCCCGAGCCAAACGAGTACTCATGTGCAATCGCGTCCACCACCCCGTACAGGCTGTACACGTCGGCTCCCACCCGAACCGCTTGCTCCTCGATCCCCGGGTAAATCTCCGGGATTGTCTTGATCTCCGGGTTCACCGCTTTCGCGTTCGCGTCGATCTCATGCATAAAATCCGTAAAGGTCCGAATCCTGAACTCCACCCACTTGCGGAAATTGGGGTCAGAGAAGTCGCCCAGCTTCAAATCCTTCTTCGCATCCAGTCCCGTCTCCTTCTTGAACGCCGCTACCGTGTAGTCATCGAAGCTGGCCCAAGTGTCCTCCCATCCATCAAAGTGCGTCATCCAGTACGGGATGTCGACGTAGATCCCATCGATTCCCGTGCCCGCGATCTGCCGCACGCGCTGCATGTAAGTCTTGCGCCACTCGCTGGCATACGGACTCACCCATACGTCTTCATCGCCTTTCCTGATCCAAAACGCCGAGCCCCCGCCGAAGATTGCCGGCTCGCCCGTGATCTTCCTCTGCAACCAGTCCGGATGCTCTTTCGCCAGCGTGTGCGGCGTCGCGTCCGCATTCGCCGTTATGCATTCCGTGCCCGCGATGTATACGAAGGCGCGGTTGCCCGCCCGGTGCGCCTTTTCCGCCACGTCGTGGATTGCCTTGAGCTTCTCCTCCGGATTGACAAAGCTTTCGTAACGCCCCGCAATGTCGTTGTCGACCTCAATCCCAAAGACGTTGCTGTCTTGTGCGCTCGCAACAATCTTGTCGGTGTTGTTGAGTTGCAGACCGTACGCCCCAATGCGCACGTAGTTCGTCCAGTCCTGCCCCGGAGGATACGAAGCGGCCAGGCCGACCAGCGAAACTGAAATCAGCACGAGAGAAAGGAATACAACTGGAATCGGTTTCATCATTGATTTGGAAAACGAGGATTCAAAAAACGGCACGGCTTTCGGCAACAACGGAAAAAATCAAACTGGGGTGACTCAGGGCTTTCAGCGCTGCCGTAAGCATCCGGTCCTAGATCCGGGCTTTACAGTTTGCTGAAAAACTCTGATTTTGGGGTGGCGCAGCGCTTTGAGCGCTTCGATAAAGCCTTTTTTTCTGCACGGGCTTTAGCCGCTGGGCCTCTAAAGCGAGTTTTTCAGCAAACTGTTTGACCCTGAGGGCCATTTTTCCTCGAGCGAATCGTCCTCAAAGAAAGACCGCGCCGCCCTGGAACTCACCGTCAATGCTCAAAATCTTCTCAGTCCACCCGCCCTCAGAACTCGAACCTGACTGCGATCTGCCCGTTCCGAGGGTGGCCCGTCGTACGGGTGACTCTGCCGAAATTGGTATCTCCCAAAAGCGAATCGGGTGTCCGGAAGCGAACCGAGTTGGTGAGATTGAAGAATTCGGCTCGCAGTTCCAGTTTCATTCCTTCCCGGACCGTGAAGTCCTTGAAGAACCCCATGTCAGTATTCTTTATCCCTTGCCCTCGCGCATTGGCGGAAAAACGCGGAGCGTTCCCCGGCACCTGGTCGCCAGGAGACGTTGATGAAAAGCAATTGCTGTTGTAGTAGCTGGCGTTCGGGTCTGTCGAGAACGCCAAGTCATGCAAGCTCATGCCCGTCATCAGTTTTGAACAGATGATATCCGGCCGCTGTTGTCCATCGGCAATGCTCGCATTGGCCAAGCCGAATGGCACGGGCTGTCCCGATTGCAGCGTCAAAAGGGCGTTGAGCGACCAGCCGCCCACAATCGCGTCCAGGACCCGGTTCATGCCTCCACCCATCCACCGGCCGCGCCCAAACGGCAGATCATACACAGCCGCCAGCACAAAGCGCTGCGGCGTGTCGTTGGCCCCAATCGAATGTTCCGCCCTCAGGTTATTCATGTCCTGCGGATTCCCCAGCCCATCATCTGTGAAGTGGAAGATGAAGCTGTTCGCCCCATACGACGAGTAGTCAGTCGCCTTCGACCACGTGTAGTTCCCTTCAAAGCTCAGACCGTGGCTTGGCCGTTTCTGGAACCGCACCAACAGCCCGTTGTACCAGGAACTCGCCACTATCAGGGGCAGCCCCTCAAAGTCCCCGTCGAATTGCGGAAAACGCCGCAACAGATTGCCTTCAGGAATCGTCGGGTTGTTGTAGATGGAATCAGGCTCGTTGAAAACCGCGTTCGGCCCGGTAAACATTCCCTGAAATGGATTCGGCACCAGACTGGACTGGCACGTCGAATCACACCGATTCCGCGCCGCCGTCGGCAGCGTATCGCGGTTTCGCGTCGCTCCTCCCCAGGGCAAGTGCGTGCTGCGATTCGCCGAGTAATCGGCGGAGATAACAATGCCCGCCGGGAACAGGTGTTGCAGCCCAAGGTTCCATTGATAAATCTCCGGGTTGCGATCCGACGGTGTCCCCAGATCGTTGCCGTTCCCCAATCCCCACTCTGCTAACGCACCATACTTGGTTCCTTGTGCCTGGGGAAGCGTGTTGGGAGGCAGCTCGGGAAACACATTGTTGAGTGCCCAACCCGGGGCAAGGGTTACGCCACCGTCCAGCGAGATGTGGAAGTTCGCCGCCTTCTGGAACGCCGTTCCCGGATACTGGAAGTTGGTCGCGGAAGATAGCCCGTAGAAAAGTCCTGCCCCACCGCGCAGGACTGTGTTCTTTGCCACTTGATATGCGAAGCCCAGCCGCGGCCCAAAATTGTTGCGGTCGATGGGAACATGCCGCATGCTCGAACTCGGAAACACCGTGGTTCCCAGCAACTGCGTCGGTCCCAGCCCCAGACTGCTCAAGTCGACGGGATTCCCGTTATTGTCGACGATCAGCCCGCTCGACGGCGGGGGCGGGGTCAGGTCCACTGTAATCCCGCTGTTGCCTGTGAAATTGCTGAATTGGAGGCGGTTGTAGCGTTCCGTGTAGGGCACGCTCCACTCGTAACGCAAGCCCAGGCTCAGCGTCAGCCTGGACGTCGCTTTCCAGTCATCCTGCGCGTAGAAGTCGGTCTGCTTGGATTTCTGCAGGACCGCCGGCTTAATGTTGATGTGGCCGTCGCTCGGCCATCCCAGTTCCAACGCCGCCATCGCGTCTCCATCCTCGGTATTAGGATCGAAGAAGGCATTCTGCGCCGTTGTGTTTCCGGCAAAATGAAACAGCCCCGTCGCATCGTCGGGCTGAAAAAAGTTGTTGAAGAAAAGCCGCTGCTCTCCGCCGAACTTCAGCACGTGGTTCCCTTTCACCCAATTCAACGACGAGGAGTAGATATACTGCGTGTGCCCATTGATCGTGTTAATGCAACACTGCGGGTTCAGCGCTGCATAATTGTCCGGGAAGATCTCAGTCATTTTTGTGATGTGGTTGGCCTCTGTCAGAATCGATTGAAACCCGAACTGCGTAGGATCGACCGTCTGCGGAGTTTCATTCTGATAGTAGCGCTCCAACCCAAACCGGCTGGTCAGCAGTAAATGCGGACTCAGAGACCAGGTGTGCTCCAGAGCCACATTCCGCGTCGTCACCTGCGTCTGCGACCCGTCAAAAAAAAGACCGGGAGTCTTGTCATGAAGGCTGTTCTGGCTATACCGGCCCATCAAATGGACCTTGTTCGTGAGTTGGTGGTCCAGCTTGATATCAAATTGGGTCGAGGGCGTGGTTTCGGTGATTGGCGCATTGAAATTGTTGCCCGAGTTGTCGATCGGACCAGTAGGCATGGGAAACGCATTCTGAGCGTTCAGCGCTTGCCAGACCGGGCTCATCATGGCTTGGGGAATTACATTCGTGCTATTCGTGTTTGGATCAACCGGAAAAGGCTGCCGGTTGCCGAAAGTAGGACTTGCTGGATTCGAGTCGACATTGAAGGGGTTGAAGAGTTGCACGGGCACGACGTTCCCGTTGACATCCTGCGTCAGCGTCTGGGTGAAGTTGCCTTGCCGCTCCAGTGCAGTCGGAACTCTCGCGCTGACCAGTTGCTTCCCGATGCTCCTGATTCTCTCCATATCAACCAGGAAGAAGGTCTTACCCTTGAAGATGGGGCCGCCCAGTGAAAAGCCGTATTGATCTACGGTGCCCTCTCCCCGGGGTATGCCATTTCGCACCGAAAAGAAATCGTTGGCGTTGAGCCAGGACCGCTGCCCAAACCACCAGCCGCTCCCGTGAAAGTTGTTGGTCCCCGACTTCAGCACAAGGTTCACCACCGTCCCACCATTGCTGCCATACTCCGCCGCGAAGCTGTTGTTCTGCACCTTGAATTCCTGAATCACCTCGGTCGACGGCATGTAGCTCTCATTGTTGGTTGCCCCCTCGCCCTGTTCCGGACCGGTCGCCAGATTGCCATCCAGCCGGATCTCCGCCGAGCCATAGCGTTGCCCGTTGGAGGAAAAGGCGGTTCCCGTTGGATAGTTGTCCGCGTTGTTCAGCTGCGTAACCCCAGCCGACAGATACACCAGTTGGTTGGCGTCCCGGCCCTGCAGGGGCATTCGGCTCACGAACTCGTTCGTAACCTCGGTGCCTAGCGAGGAGCTTCCCGTATCCAACAGTGGCGCAGTCTCGGTGACCGTGACCGTTTCCGTGGTCGACGCCAGGTTCAGCGCGAAATCCACCGTGGCCTGCTGGCTCACCGCCAGCACCAATCCCGTCCGCACTACACCGCGGAAGCCGGGTGCCTCCACCTTGATGGTGTAGCTCGCGGGTCGTAGCCCGTTCACCACATATTCTCCACTGGCGTTGGTGGTCGCAGTGGTCGTGATAGTGGTCGACTCATTCGACACCGTGACCCTGGCGTTGTTGATCACGGCGTGGGCGGGGTCCGTGACCGTGCCGCGCACTTGCGCCGTGTAACTGCCCTGTCCCAGCGCAGCCTGATGAACGAGGAAAACCACGGTGAGGAAGAAACTCCAGCGACGAAAACGGGAAGCAGCTCGACGAATGGCCATTTTGGACCTCCCAGAATTATGGACATAAGCCTGACACGCACCAAAACGTAAGTAAACGCAAGTGTTCGTAATATATCCTAAATCGCTCGCTTGTCAACCTCTCCATCTGGAGAGGTAGCGTTAAAGATCGGCCTCGGTTGGTTCACGCCCCCGCGCTTTCGGGCGCCCCCTCGAATCTAGGTGCCCAAAGCCTTTCGTGAAACCGGTTCTGGCAATTTTCACGGGTATGATTTCCAATATTCGGCGCTGAACACGCTCATGAACAGACAGTTTTTCCCGTTGGCGCTGGCTGCGGTTTGGGTAGTGCAAGGTGCAGTCGGACAGGCGCCCTCGCGCTCGGGGGGGAGGGTTTCTGGGAGACCTTAGAGGATGAGGTCGAGGTTGAGTTCGCCTGCGATGGTGACGTCGAAACGGGGATGGGGAAGTGGTCGTCAGACTACGGAGTGCTCTAAGTGCCTCACGGGCGGAAGCTCCAAACCAACAGGAAAGGCTGATCGCGGCGCCGAAAGCGCCGCACCCGAAATCTTTCCTTCCCAAATCCTTTCTTCCAAAACTATTCCTTCATCTGGAGGGTGTGCCTTCGCCGGGGGCTTCATACCAGAGTGACTTCAATCCTGGCCTGTTTCAGAACACTCAGGTCGGATTTGGGGGCGCCGCGGTCGGTGATGACCTCCTGCAGGGCGGACGTCGTGACGATTAGAGAGAGACTGCGGTGTCCAAACTTGCTGGAATCGCAGACTGCGACTGTGCGTTTGGCGACCTCGACCATCACGCGATTGACTCTGGCTTCGAGGAGATTGGGCGTGCTGAGCCCGTAGTGCACGTCGAAGCCGTCGACGCCGAAGAACAAAATATCGGCACCTCAGACGCCGCAGGGTTTCCTCAGCGATAGGACCGACCAGCGAAAACGAGTTCTTCCGGAGAGTGCCTCCCGTGAGAATTATTTCGACGGCAGTTCCTGCCAGTTCGGCGGTGATATTGACGGCGTTGGTGGTGATGGTCAGATTCTGAAAGCTGCGAAGGGCGCGCGCGATCGCCGCGGTGGTGGTGCCGGAGTCGAGAATGATGACCTGGCCTTCCTTCACCATCGAAGCGGCGCGGTCGGCGATGCGGAGTTTTGTCTGGCGGTGGAGCTTTTCTTTCTCGCGGAGCGTGGGATCTTCGAGCGCGCCGTCGCGAGAGGGAAGGACGCCGCCGTGAGTGCGGTGGACCATCCCGTTAGCGTGCAAGACCGCGAGATCTTTCCGAATCGTAACCTGCGAGGTCTCGAAGTGGCGGGAGAGTTCGGGGACCAGAACCCGGCCCTGACGGCTTAGCAAATTGAGGGTGGCACGGCGTCTTTCTTCGTTCAGCACGGCGGCGCGAATGCTCTTGTGGCTCTTATTTCTTTTTATAGCGTTTCATTTCGTTTGTCCACTGGGTCGCGACTACGGACTAACAAAGAAGAACACCCCTCTTTCTTGATAGGCCCGCCGAACGTTCCTCCGAACTGATTCTGCTTGTAAGGCGCCTTGGAGGTGCCCGGCGATTTAAAGAATCCGCGCGGAAAAGCTATTTGGCTGTTGCCTCGATCAGCCGAAGCATGCCAAATTTCTCCGGAATGTGAAACGTGTCACTCATCGTAGGTTGCCAAACCACCGCGACCCGATTCGGGGGCGGTCCTTGGCTGCGAAACAGATTGATTCGGAGCTTTTCCCCAACTGCCGGAGGGCGCCTTTGCAGGGCGGAGAATGGCACGCGCATGGCTCCGTACCAAATCTTCGCTGCCGAGTCGATGCGAGCCGCTACGACAAAACCAGAGTTCCAGGTCCAGCCAAGTTCGTGATGCGGCTTCGACAAGTCGATATCCAGATCGACCCACTCCCCTTGCGGAGACATTTCGAACTCCCGGTATCTCCGGATGTTCTGGAAGTCGGAACCAATAAACACTTCGGCGACGTCCCAATCCCAGAGCTGGTACGTTTCCGTAGAAGTACTGGGCGAGGGTTTGAGATTCAGTTCTTCGTAAGGACAGATAAACAAGAAGTACAGATTCTTTTCTGTCCAGCGAGAGCGGATTTCCGTGCGATAGCGCTGTAGAGTTTGGCCGTACCGACCCTTGTCTGCGTATACCGGGCGAGCCACGTGCCAAAATGGGACGGCCGGGTCCGTGCTCGGCACCATGTCTTGCGAGGCTTTGGTACTTTCGATCACACCCTCATCGGCAACCAAGGCCAACTGGGCTACGACGAACAGCAGCACGCAAATTATCGCGAAATGCCGCACGAGATTTCCTGCAAAGGGACACATTACGCGACCACTTTCAGTTGACGAGCCGCATTCTCGAAATAGACTTTACGAAGAACCGTTTCTGGCAGATTGATACCGTAGATACGCCATCGCCCCTGGGGCGGGATCTTCGCCGGAGCGTAGTCGAAACTCGTCGTCAGTCTCCAGGAATCGATAATAGATCTCGTACAACTGGTCGTTGAACACTTGTTGGGGATACTCGTCACCGTGGGGAGTGGCATCGGTACCGAACAAGATTCGATCCTGGTATGTTTCAAAAAACTTCCGTGCGCTGCGGGGCTGCCTTCCCAGCTCTCCTATGCGCGCGGCGATGTCCATGGTCATGTTGGGAAACCGATCGAGGTTCTCCGCTACATTTGCCAGGTTTTCGGAGAAGTTACCCACGTGCAACACTACAAATTGAGTTCTGGGGTGTCTGGCAAAAACCCGGTTGCGGGCCTCAAGCAATTCTGCGTTGCTGGGAAAGTCGCGACCGTGGAAAGACCAATTCGGATGGTTGTTCAGCTCCTCATAGCGTTCGTTGAAGCGATCTGTCAGCGTGAAAAACGGCCAGTGGATCGGACACATGAATCGCAACTGGCATGTTGAGTCGCCCGCAAGCGTCCCACATGGGATCAAATCTCGGATCGTCAATCTTCACAAGTTCGCCCGAGGTAATATTCTCGCGAAGGTAGAGTCCCAAAGTCTTGAGAATCTTCAGGCCCCTCGCGCCCTGCCGGTGGGCCTGTTCGATGGCCTGCGCCTGAACCTGAGGATAGTTGGGCTCCTTCCAGCGTTCGCAGCAAGGTTCGGTAAACGTGTAAAAGCGCCCGGGAAAGGCCCGATCATACCTGGCGATTGCTTCGTCCAGGCCCTTTTCGTAACCCCCCGGTGAGGTTCACCATGGCCCGGATATGTTTACGATCCATGACGGCCAGAAGTTCTTCCGTGGTACCCAGGAATTGGCGGTCCGATGCCAGTGCCACGCCACTTTCCGAGCTCGCGGATGTCGTAATGTGCGTGTGAAAATCAATGACTGGAAATCTGGCGCGCTCGACATGTGACTCATGCACCTGCAGCATGCTTGTCGGCACAAATTCCGAGACATCCAAAGTACGATGCTGTGTTTTCTGCGGGTCTCCTGCGCTCGGGGCCAGGACACTGCCCGACTGAGCAGCTGTTCCCGCCATAATCCCTACTCCGTATAACCACTGCCGCCGATTGATCATATCTGCTCGTTCCTACCTATTTGTGAGATGGACCCATTTCGGGGCGAATTGACTTCGCAGGAATGTCGCTTTAAGGCAAAGTTGATTTCTTGCCCCAGTTCCACAGGCTCGGCAAGAGCAGCAAGAAATCGCACTACCTCCGGAGCTGCTCAGCGGTCGGTTGGCTCTACGAAGCGTCGATTGTCGATAAGGTTAGAGTGCGCCCTTAAATTGCCGGTTACCTTGAGGGAGAAATTCTTGTGGGCCGGTACCCCGTCCACTCCGTCCACTATGAGGCGGATCGTGAACTCCCCTGCGCTGGTGTAAGCATGAGATACCTTGGGGCTATCCGCGCTCGTGCCGTCGCCGAGGTCCCAGTGATAAGCGACCGCGGGCACACCGCCAGCTTCGGCCTGCGCCGAGAGATTGATCATCTCGCCGGTATTTGCTGCTGCGGGCGCCTGCGCCGTCACGGTTGGGGCAGCCTCGGCAACGCTCCTGTCGATCAGCTTGATCACCCTCACCGACTGGGGTGGCTGGTTCTTCAGCCACACTGCGCCACCCACGAGCGTAACAGTCTCGTTCTGGTTCAGCACGTCCGTCGCCGCAAACGGGTGGCCGGCAGGCAGGCCGAGGTCCGCCAGTCTTAGCGTGTGCGAGCGCACCCTGTTCGTCCAATTGAAGACCGTCAGTATGGCCTGCCGTTGATCTTCCCGGAGGAAGAAAGTACTGGGCTGTCCATCCTCCGGCTCGTAGGTCATCAGGTCTAACGGCGTGGAAGCTCGGCCGACTTTGGCCATATTCAGCAACTCTCGGTTTTCAACCAGCGGCAGCCGATCCTTCTCTGAGCCCAGAACCGGCATGTCATCGCCAATCTCATACATGCCGCCGGATACTGCGGAGAGTGCGATCGACGCCTCGGCCGCACTCAGCGAAATCGAAGACCGTTCGTTCGCACGCTCCATGAGATGCGTTGCGGTGACGTTGAAGGCGTCCGGATCATTGACGAAGAAATTACGCTGCATATAGAAGCGGGCAGCTATGCCAGAGGCGGCATTCTTGGTCCTCTCAAAACTGTGGCCCGTATCCGCGGAGATCCGGCCCGTATCTACTAGCCCCACTGGGTTGAGCATGGGACTTCCGTCTTTATCCAAGATCACCTCCTCGCCCACGGCATCGCGGATTACCTGGAGGCCAATGCGTTGGGCTTCGAGGGCTGTGGTGTTGGGGCGGTAATGGTAACCCTCGATCGCGGTGGTATCCATGAAGTCGAGTTTGATGAACCGGACCCCCCATTCGCGGACGAGTGTCCTGTAAGTGTCCCGCATATACTCCTGGGCTCCGGGATGGGTTGTGTCCAGCGCGTAAAGCACATCCGTCTTTTGGTGCCAGACGTCGCCAATAGGGATCGGATCTCCCTTGGCATTGTGCACCAGCCAGTCCTTGTGGTGCTCGTAGATCCAGGCTCGGCTTGTCACCTCAAACGGCGCAGTCCATACGCCGAATGTCAGCCCCTCTGCGGTAAGGTGATGCCCGACAAACCGCAAACCATCCGGAAATTGTGTTGCATTCGGAGTTGTATATTCCCCGCGGGCGTATTGATAACCTTCATCAATTTGGAAATATCGATAACCTAATGACTTCAGATGTTCGGCTTGCCAGTCACCGTTGGCCAAAACCTCGCCTTCGTTGATGGCGCCATAGTAGACGGTCCAGCTCCACCAACCGATGGGAGTTTCACTGGAGACGCGCGCATGGTGCAGACGACGAACCGCATCACCGTAGGCTAGCAGTTGATTGTGGTAATCCGCTCCGGCCTCGAACATCAATCGCTCTGAAACGATGTCTCTCCCGGGTTTAACGGGAAGGCTCAATTCGACCTGGTCGTCCGCGGGAGAATCCTTCAGATCGAATTCCCTCTGGATTTCCGTGGTTCCGGTGGATTCAACGGTATAGGAGGCTATCTTGGTCTTCGCCCCCATACCCTCAGCTTTCAGATGCATCAGGGTCAGAAATCGGTCTGAGGTGAGAGCGCCAAGAAATAAACTCTGCTTACTCTCCCGGTTGTAGATGAGTTGGCTTCCTGCACCGCGATGCATCCCGCCGCTCACTCCCCCGAGGTCGTAGAGAGCCAGGTCCGGCCAATCTTCGCTGAAACTGTCGGAGAGAACCCGACCTGCCGATTGACCGCCACCCAGATTGAGGATCGGCTCACCCATGGTCTCCACACTCCGAATGGCCTGCACAGTTACTTCCTTTCCCACACTGTTTTGCACTTTTACCTGGACGGTGCCGTAAGGGCGTTGCTTGTAGAGCTGTAGCACGTAAACAAGATCGGGTTTGCCGTCCAGTCCGCTGCAAATGACTGTGACCTCTCGGCCGGGGCCGAGATCATCTTCGAAGGTAGACTCCGAAGCCTGGTGTCGCGGGTAATCGCTCGAGCGAAGCCACTGGTGGTCAACCTGTGCTGCCACACGCGACCTGAGCACGGGCTGACTGTCATGCAAAGACAGTTGGTACGATCCCTCCTGCGCGTTAACCGTCAGGGACAGCTCGTCGTTCGTCAATTGCTGGGCCGCACACGGCAGCGCGACCATAAGTATGCCTGCCGTAACCGCTAGTCCAACTCTGAAAACCTGTCTTCGAGTTCTTTTCGGCACGGCAGCAATCTCCCTATGTGTGCATGATCGTCATCGCATACTACTTCATTGGGTCAACCTCAGTGAAGCGAATACTCAGCTCAAGAATCTATAATGCGAAAGCGATGGATGAGAGGCCTAATCCCGTCGAGACGGATCGCCCCACGATGGCCGAGGGGGCGAGTGAATATCTGCGAAGCGTCGTCCAGCGAAATCGCGGCGACGGGACTGTCGGCAGTTACGCAGTTTGCTCCGCGCACCCGGCAGTGATCGATGCAGCCATTCAGCAAGCGCTCGAAGACGGTACCTGTCTTCACGTGGAGTCGACATCCAGCCAAGTTAACCAGTTCGGCGGATATACGGGTATGACGCCGCGGCAATTCGCTGATGCAATTCGCGTTGCCGCCGCTTCGGCGGGATTGCCAGCAGGTTGCGTTCTGCTTGGAGCTGACCACCTGGGTCCGTTTGCTTGGCGCAGTGAACCGTTGGCTACAGCCATGGCGAAGGCCTGCGATCTGGCTCGTCTTTGCGTACATGCGGGATATCAGAAGATCCACTTGGACACGAGCATGCCGTGTGGTGACGACGTGAAGAGTCTCGATGAGAAGGCCGTCGCGGAACGCGCTGCTACTTTGTGCCGAGCTGCGGAAGAAGCTTGCGAGGAGATGCCGACTGGTTCGCCGAGACCGCTTTACGTCATCGGAACGGAGGTCCCGCCTCCGGGCGGAGAAGTGGCAGAGGGGGAATGTCCCGCCCCGACGATGGTCGAAGATGTTTATCGCACTTTGGACATCTTTCGCTCCGCGTTCCGGGCACATGGCTTGTTCGCCGCTTGGGAGAACGTCGTCGGGTTGGTCGTTCAACCTGCTGTGGAATTCGGCGACACCAGGGTTTTCGACTACGATCGCCAGAAAGTGCGTGCTCTGTCGGCAGAATTGCCTGCAAGTCCTGCGCTTATCTATGAGGCCCATTCCACCGATTACCAGGCCCCCGCCGCTCTAGCAGAGATGGTGAAGGACCATTTTGCAATCTTGAAGGTCGGCCCCTGGCTTACGTTCGCCTATCGGGAAGCGATTTTTGCTCTGAGCGGCATAGAACGCGAGATCCTTGGCCACAAGCGCGAGGTGAGATCGTCGCAGGTGCGCGAGGCGCTGGAGTTCGAAATGCTGCGCAACCCGGCGTACTGGCGTTCGTACTACCGCGGCGACGACGACGAATTGCGCCTCTCGCGTGCCTTCAGTTTCAGCGACCGCTGTCGTTATTACTGGCCCCAGCCCTCCGTACAAGAGGAAGTAAAGCGCCTGCTGCACAATCTCGATCTCTTTTCATGCCCGCTGACCCTGCTGAGCCAATATCTCCCGATCGAATACGAGGCGATTCGCCAAGGTGCACTGGAGAATCATGCTGCGGCCCTCATCGGCCACCACATTCGACGGGTCCTTCGATTTTATGGTGCGGCCTGCGGTGCACCGGCAGGTTGATCCACTCTGGAATGGCTTTTGGCAGAGAGCTCGCGAGTGACATGCTAACCAGAGAGCGGCGGGAATGGGCCCGCTTGCAGTAGGTACGGACGGTGGCGGCTCAATTCGTATCCCGGCATCTTTTTGTGGCGTGTTTGGGTTTCAAACCAACAATGGGGCGGGTGCCTCATTATCCCCCCGGTCCCGTCGCCTTCCTCCTACCCGTCGGCCCAATTACACGTACGGTGAGCGATGCGGCGCTGATGCTGAACGTAATGGCAGGGCCGGATGACCGCGACCAACTGTCGTTGCCAGCAGACACGACTGAATATGTAGCCATGTGCAAAGGTGGCGTGAAAGGACTCCGCGTAGCCTGGAGCGAAACCCTCGGCTATGCAACTATCCATCCAGAAGTAGCTCGGCTTACGAACGCGGCCGCAAAAGCATTTGCCGACGATCTCGGTTGCCATTTGGATTCGGTAGATCCGGTCTTTGAAAATCCGGAGGACTACTTCCCCTTGTTCTGGATCCTGCACTTTGGGACGCTCTTTCGGACCTTGCTACCACAATGGGAACGCCAGATGGACCCGGGACTTGTCACACTGATCAAGCAGATTGACTCAATCAAGGCTTACGATTGCGGACACGCCTTGATGAAGCGCGCCTCGCTCTGGGACGTCATGCACAAGTTTTTTCAGCGTTACGATCTGCTGGACACACCCATGATGGGCATCACCGCCTTCGCCGTAGGGGCGGATTACCCAACTGAAATCGACGGTAAACCCGTTTACCCGGGGACGATTGTCCCTGACCTATCCATTTAACCTCACTGGGTTGCCCGCCGCCACGGTGCCATGCGGATTCACGTCCGAGGGATTGCCGGTCGGTTTGCAGATTGTGGGCCCGCGCTTTTCGGACGCTTCTGTTTTGCGCGCGAGCGCTGCCTTTGAACAGGCCAAGCCGTGGGCCGGCCGCAGACCCGAAATCAGAAGTTGAGATGATACAACAGCCCATGCACATCGAAAGCCGAGGAGCGAAGGCAAATCGCCGCGGTGCTCGACGCTGTGGATGCTAAAGAGCGTCATAGCGAAGGGCTAAATTTGAGACGAGCTGGGCATGCAGAGTCACAAGCAAACCGATTTTCGTTCTGCCACACAAGATTTCACTGGAGTTTCGCAGCCTGCACTTTGGCTTGCTTCAGGATGGAGCGTCCGGACGTTCGCGGAGCCCGTCACGATCCAGCGAGAAAGAGAGAGGCAGCGAGAAAGAGAGAGACACCATCCCTAAGCCTTCGGCTTAGGTCGGCGCCGAACACCGAGGTGCTTCGAATGTTATTCGCACGATCTCGAACAGGGTTCGACCCGATTCGGTTTGCGTTATAAACCTGTTCGAATCAATTGCAGGGAGTCAGCAAATGCCACTTGAACTGGATTTGCTCGTTGTTGCGCCGGATTCCTTTAATAAGCCATCGCCTGATTAAAGGATATGGCGTTATCCCTTAATAAGGAGGAAAGCACCTTTTGGCAGGACGCACACCGTTCTTGATCTGGGATATGAAGACCGTCCCGTGGAGACCTCTGACCTGCAATTCCGTTTCATTTGGTGCGTAGAAGCTCGCCGACAAACTGCTCCACATCGAGGGCCTCAACCCCGCTGGCGATCGCTGCCGTTGTCACTTGTACGCGCGATTTTCGATGGACCACGATCAGTCTTCCCGCCCGCTCTTGAAGTGCGCGCTGGAGAGAGGTCAACGGCAATGCCATGGAAGGCCGAACAGTCTTTGCGGACTTGGTTTCTACCAGCCACAGTTTGGCATTAGGGCGCGGCACAAGGAAGTCCACTTCCAGACCCTGCTGATCACGAAAATAGTAGAGTTCCTTGCGCATTCCACGATGGGCCTGGCTCTTGAGTATTTCTGCTGCGACGAAGCCTTCGAACAAAGGACCCAGGAAGGGCGATCGCTCAAGCTCAGCCGATGATGTCAAGCCCAGTAGGAAGCAGGCGAGGCCGGAATCTCCTAAGTACACTTTCGGCGACTTAATGAGCCTCTTTCCGAAGTTTTCAAAATACGGAGGCACGAGAATGACCTGGCCTGTCACTTCAAGTATGTGAAGCCAGTCGCCAATCGTGGGCACGGTGACCCCGAGAGGTGCAGCAAGGTCGGTCTTGTTTAGAATCTGGCCGTGACGACTCGCCAGAAGAGCGAGAAAACGGCGAAACGTTGCCAAGTCCCGCACGTTTGTAATCGCCCGGACATCTCTCTCCAAGTACGTTTGCAAGTAGGAGGCAAACCAAAGGTTGCGAGCCTTGGGCCGGGCGATCACCTCTGGGAACCCTCCGTGTAACAGGTTCACTTTCTTGGTTTCCGCGAGACTGAACGGCAGGAGTTGAAGGATGGCAGCCCGGCCCGCCATCGATTCGCTAATGCCCTGCATAAGCGGAGCTTCCTGGGAACCGGTGAACAGCCACTGCCCCATTCGGCGCGGGCCTGTGTCGATAACCGTACGAACATACGCAAGTAATTCGGGGGTATTCTGGATCTCGTCGAAGACGACTGGAGGGCGCAGCGCGTCAAGGAATGCGCGGGGGTCGCTGCGTACGCGTGCCTGAATGTCGGGGTCTTCGAGGAGTACGTAGCGGGCTTTCGGGAACAGCCTGCGAAGAAGAGTGGTTTTGCCCGCACGGCGAGGCCCTGTCACAACAACCGCAGGAAAATGTCGAGCTGCTTCCAGCAGCACGCCTGCCAGTCTTCTTTGGATATATCGCATATGAGAAATATAAACTAGTACTTTAGATTACTCAATACTAGAATCGCCTCCCGAGGGAGGTGCTCGGGGGACCATGGAAAGTGTGTTGGACGCCCGCGGGTCATGTTCGTCAGAGAGCTCCGAAGATCATCCCAGATCTTGCGCACTTTGTGACTCCCAGGCGATCGGGACCCACCTCAATGTTGCTTCGTGTGCCGATGATGTCAGGGTGAGCTACTTCTCGTAGCACGTTCACAAGTTGCTTCTGAATGGAGTTCATTTCAAAGCAAGACTGGCCAAGCACTCTGGCGGCATCCGGCAAACCAGACTGCTGGAAACACTGTCGCAGACTCTCTCCCAGCAGCTTCGCGATTCGAGGAGGGTCCAACCCTGTTTCCAATTCCTTCGGCAATTGCGCAACGCGTGACTCAAGCCGTGATGTGTATGCTGCCATTCGCTTCTCGACTTCATCAGCTTTAGATAGAGCATTTTCTAAAATCTTCTGCAAAGACTTCCGTTCTAGCGCGATCGCCGCGGGCGTTTCTCGCGTGAGAAGCGCCAGGATGTCCATCGCTTCCAGTACGCGGAGCACCTCGTCGTTTGGGCTGAGAGTACGAGTGTGCGCGATGACGCTATAATACTCAGCCCGCCGCTCCGCCGGCACTAAGGCTGCAAGCTCATCGAAAAGAGTCTGCCTTCCCTGTTCTGTTTCAGCAGTGACCAAGATTTCCTGATCATTCATGGCAGGAACGTCTCATGTGTGTGCCATTGTCAAGGGATTTATCCAAGATAAGAAATTCTAAAAAAATACTGGAGCCTTTCCGGGTTGGCTAATAGCTTAGGAAGAGCCCGGTTCCGATAGTCCCTGCGCGGCAACATCAGCTAAACGGTCATCGGTAATACCTGCTCTGAGCAGGGCTATGTGTATGATTCACTTCGCAGCCAGGGCAGTCTGGGTAATACGAATTGCCTTTGTAGTCGAGTTCTCTAAGTCCTTCCGCAGAAGTGTAGTACCCGCGAATTGCTTCACTCCGCATCACCTCGAAAAGCTTTCGCAATGGGCTGTCAGGCTTGGCTGTGCCGGTCGAACCAACCAGTTCCACCTGTTGCGGTTCACTGAGCTCTAAGAACCTTCGGCCATACCGCCCTACTGAGAGTTCGTGCAGTGCTGCGATTCCTGCGCGCGCAACGGCGTCGCGATCCGCGATTTCCAGGTCGCGCACGGGCCCCTTGCCATAATAAGCAACGGCGAGGACGCGATGCAGCGGATCAAGATGTTGAGCGGCCTCACGTACGCCTGCTGCGGAATGAAACCACAAATCGAGCCACTGCGTGATTTGCGGCAATGCCCCAGGATCTACTTTGCCCAGCACGATCTCCACATATCGCGTAACGATCCGGAACTCCTCATAGGAGAAGAACTGCAGCTGAAATGGCGAGGAACTCGGCTTGATGTAGTCAGTCTCGCTGCCAGGAGGAGTCGCATACGGTTTGTCGGCGTTGTTGAGGGCGTGTATCAGATGCTCTTCTGAGGGCTCATAAAGTCCCGGCTGCAGAGCGGCAATAGCTTGTTGCTCAGCGCCAAGCACAGTCGTAGCGGTTTCCGGAACCAGTCCACTAACGCCGGCGAGAACGACCAGTTCACCCGATCGCAGTAGCCACTGACGCCGTGTCAGCTCGGCGATCGTTTCCGAGGGATCCGGTTCGCTCACAATTCACCTCGACGAAAGGCTTGCGCAATGTGCTCTCCAGCGCGAGCTGAGATCGCCATGATCGTAAGCGTCGGCTCATAACAGCCCTGTGTCACAAAGACCGCTCCATCCGTCACGAATACATTGCGAGCATCGTGCACTTTGCAGTTGCGGTCCACAACGCTTTTTCCCGGGTCGTTGCCCATACGTGCCGTCCCACACTCGTGGATATTCTTGCCGAACACGCTCAATTCAGTCCTTGGGGAAGTCGCGCCGGTAAGGTTCATCTCATCCAAAATAGCACTGATATTGTCGCGCATGGCAACGGCCATAGCTTTCTCATTTTCTCCGTAACTCGCATTGACGTGGAGCACCGGGATACCCCAGGCGTCTTTCTTGTTACGATCTAACGTAACGTAGTTGTCCGATCGAGGCAGGCATTCGCCCTGCGCTTCAATCGCAAAATAGTAAGGTATCTCCTCACGCACGCGCTTGCGCCAGGCATCCCCAAGCTCTGGCATGAGAAAGGCGTGACCATACAACTCCTGGCTGCCATCGCCATCAAACCGGTAGCCACGCAGAAAGTTGGAGTTGCGGTCATGGCTGTTGCCAGCATTGACGTACTTGGGGATGAGGAACCCACAGGGCCGCCCGATCGCCTCCCGTTTGGACGAACACAAACTGGGAATAAAGCCGCCGGCGCCTTCGATGGTGAAGTGGTCCATTAGGTATCGGCCGAGCACACCCGCCGAATTGCCCACTCCTTGCGGATTAGACGATGATTGTGAATTGAGCAGAATGCGTGTGGATTCCAGCGCGCCAACGGCCACTACTACAACCCGCGCATGGGCTTCCCGGTGCTCGCCCGTGACACGATCAATGTAGTGGACGCCTTCCGCGCGCCCGCTCCGGTGCATCAGCAAATGGCTGACGATGGCATCGCTCACTAGAGTAAATTTTCCTGTGTGGGCGGCGGCCGGGAGCGTGACCGACGGGCTATTGAAGTAGGAAGCGGTATAACAGCCACGCTGACACTGATCGCAATAATGGCATGCGGGGCGGCCGCGGTGGGGCACCGTCAAGTTGGCGACTCGGTCTGGCATTACTCGCCAGCCGAACTTGCGCTCGATCAGCTGTTTTGCGAGCCGCCCGCCACAAGAGAGATTCATTGGCGGCAGGAATTGTCCGTCGGGCAATTGAGCCAAGCCCTCACGCGAACCGCTGACGCCGATAAAGCTTTCGACCCGGTCGTAATACGGTTCCAACTCCTTATAGCTGATCGGCCAATCCTCTCCGTATCCGTCGCGGCTGGCGGCTTTGAACTCGTTGTCACTGTACCGATAGCTTTCGCGTGCCCAACAGAAAGTCTTCCCGCCAACCTGTCG
>Ga0209806_1000896_pt1 | contig 20195 bp, 19 predicted proteins | sample GraSoiAngelo_152_FD_186166 | JGI IMG/M metagenome (GOLD analysis project Ga0209806, IMG submission 186166) | Grasslands soil microbial communities from the Angelo Coastal Reserve, California, USA - 14_1009_12_30cm (SPAdes) (version 2) | ecosystem: Environmental > Terrestrial > Soil > Grasslands ... | reverse complement strand
GATCGACGAGTTCCGCTGCGTGTTCTGCGGCTACTGCCAGGAGGTCTGCCCCGAGGAGGCGATCCACGTCGGCGTGCACTACGAGAACTCGGAGTACTCCCGCGACCGGTTCGTGTACGATCTCGAGCGCCTGTGCGCCCAGACCCATCCGGTCTCGACGCTCTGGGACCCGGCCGACCCCAAGGGCGAATGACCACCATCATCTTCTGGGCGTTCGCCGCGATCGCCGTGGGGAGCGCCCTGTTGTGCGTCACGCGGCGCAGCCCCATCGCGAGCGCGCTGTGGCTGGTGCTGACGCTGTTCGCCCTCGCCGCGCTGTTCGTCATCCTCGACGCGCAGTTCATCGCGGTGCTGCAGGTGCTGGTCTACGCCGGCGCGATCATGGTGCTGTTCCTGTTCGTCATCATGCTGCTCAACCTGGGGCGCGCCGGCCCCTCGGACAGGAAGGGTGCGCTCGCCTGGGCCGTCGCGGCGGCCCTCGGCGCCGGGCTACTCGTGCCGCTCGCCGGCCTCGCCCGCGCCGCCCCGCCGGCGGCGATCCAGCTCCCCGAGGGGACGATGGCCGCGCTGCAACAGCAGCAGGGGATGGTGGGTGCGGTCGCGCGCCCGCTGTTCGAGACCTACCTCGTCCCCTTCGAGATCACCAGCCTGCTGCTGCTCGCCGCGATCGTCGGCGCGGTCGTGCTGGCGAAGCGGAAGCTGTAGATGCTGCTCGGCCCGGCGCTCGCCGTTTCGGCCGTGCTGTTCACGATCGGCGTCGCCGGCGTGCTGATCCGCCGCAACGCGATCGTGATCTTCATGTGCGTCGAGCTGATGCTCAACGCCGTGAACCTCACCTTCGTCGCGCTCGCCCAGCGGCTGGGCGTGAGCGGCCAGATCTTCGTGTTCTTCGTGATGGCCGTCGCCGCCGCCGAAGCGGCCGTGGGGCTCGCCATCATCCTCGCGATCTATCGCCACCGCGAGACAGTGGACCTCGGCAAAATCAACCTGCTCAAGGGATGAATCTGCTCTGGTTGGTGCCCGTGCTGCCCCTCGCGGGCTTCGTCTTGAACGGCGCCCTGGCGCTCGCGTGGCCGAAGGCCAAGCCCATCGTCACGGCGATCGGCGTGGGCTCGGTGGCCGCGGCGTTCGTCGTCGCGGTACTGGTCGTGCGGGCGCTCGCCGCCGCGCACTTGGGCGCGCCGGTGGTGTTCACGTACTGGGACTGGATCCCCGTCGGCACGCTGCACGTGCCGGCCGCCCTGCAGCTCGACCAGCTGTCGGCGGTGATGCTGCTGGTGGTGACGGGGGTCGGCTCGCTCATTCACGTGTTCAGTGTCGGCTACATGGGTGACGACCCCGGCTACGCGCGTTACTTCGCGTACCTGAACCTGTTCGTGTTTTTCATGCTGACGCTGGTGCTGGGGGCGAGCTTCCCGGTGATGTTCGTCGGCTGGGAGGGGGTGGGGCTGTGCTCGTATCTGCTGATCGGCTTCTGGTTCAACGAGCGCATCAACGCCGACGCCGGCAAGAAAGCGTTCATCGTGAACCGCATCGGGGACGTCGGGTTCCTGATCGCGATGCTCCTGATTTTCCAGCATATCGGGGCCCTGGGCTTCGGCGAGGTGTTCGCCAAGGCGCCCACCGCACTCACCGGCTCCGCAGCCACGGCCATCGCCCTGTTCCTGTTCCTGGGCTGCACGGGGAAGTCGGCGCAGATCCCCCTGTACACGTGGCTCCCCGACGCGATGCAGGGCCCGACGCCGGTCTCGGCGTTGATCCACGCGGCCACGATGGTGACGGCGGGCGTGTACCTCGTGGCCCGCTGCGGCGTGCTGTTCGCGATGTCGCCGGTGGCGAGCGCGGCGGTGGCGGGCGTGGGCGCGCTCACCGCGCTGTTCTCGGCGACGATCGCCCTGAAGCAATGGGACATCAAGCGCGTGCTGGCGTACTCCACCGTCTCGCAGCTCGGCTACATGTTCCTCGGCGTCGGCACGGGAGCGACCGCCGCCGGGATCTTCCACCTCGCCACGCACGCGTTCTTCAAGGCGCTGCTGTTCCTCGGCTCGGGGAGCGTGATCTACGCGATGCACCACGCCTATCACGCCACCCACAGCCACGACGATGCACAGGACATGCGCAACATGGGCGGCCTGCGCCACCACCTGCCGTGGACGTGGGTGCTGATGTGGATCGCCACGCTCGCGATCGCCGGCGTGCCGCCGCTCTCCGGGTTCTTCTCCAAGGACGAAATCCTGGGGGCCGCGTTCGCGCGGGGAGCCCTGGTGCCGGGGTGGTACGTGTTCTGGGGGATGGGGCTCGCCGCCGCGCTGCTCACCGCCTTCTACATGACGCGGCTGATGCTGTACACCTTCCACGGCCCCAACCGCACGGGCGACGCCGCGCGCGCGCACCTCCACGAGGCGCCGTGGGTGATGACCGGTCCGCTCGTGGCGCTCGGCGTCCTCAGTGCCGTGGGCGGCATCATGAACCTCCCCGACTTGGTCCGCGGCGGGGAGCGCCTGGCGCACTGGCTCGAGCCCGTGACCCGGGCGAGCGCCGCTCTAGGGCCCGAGGCACCCGTGGGCGCCGCGACCGAGTGGACGCTGATCGCGATCGCCGTCGTGGTGGCCCTCACCGGCATCGTGGGGGCGTTACGGCTGCTCAGGCCCGAAGCGCTGGTGCCCGCCAAGGTGGCGCCGCCGGAAACGGGGCTCGGCAGGCTGCTGTGGAAGAAGTGGTACATAGACGAGATCTACGACACGCTGATCGTGCGGCCAGTGATGTGGTTGTCGCGCGTCGTGCTGTGGAAGGTCGTCGATGAGAAGATCGTGGACGGGGCGGGGGTGAACGGCACAGCGGCGGTGTCGCGCGCGCTGGGGTGGCTGGGGAGCCGGCTGCAGACCGGCGAGCTGGGGTTCTACGTGGTGCTGTTCGTGGTGGGGGTCGTGCTGGTGCTGCGGGCAGCGGTGCGTTAGCCGATGTACGACACCTGGGTGCTCACGATCCTGCTCGCGTGGCCGCTGGTCGCGGCCGGCGTGGTGCTCGTGGCGCCGGAGCGCTGGGCCAAGCACCTGGCGCTGGCGGCGACGATCGTCGAGTTCGCGCTCTCGGTGCCACTGTGGTGGCGGTTCGTGCCCGCGAACGGCATGCAGTTCCAGCAGGTGTTCGCCTGGATCCCGACGTGGGGCATCCATTATCGCGTGGGCGTGGACGGCATCTCGCTGTTCATGGTGCTGCTCACCACGTTTCTCACGCCGCTCTCGGTGCTGGGGAGCTACCAGTACATCACCAAGCGCGAGCGCGGCTTCTACGCGCTGCTCCTGGTGCTCACGACCGGGATGCTCGGCGTGTTCGTCTCGCTCGATCTCTTCCTCTTCTACGTGATGTGGGAAGTGATGCTGATCCCGATGTACTTCCTCATCGGGGTGTGGGGCGGCGACAACCGGCTGTACGCGGCGATCAAGTTTTTCATCTACACGATGTTCGGCTCGCTGCTCATGCTGGTGGCGATCATCGGCCTGGTATTCGCGGTGGCGGGGAAGACGGGCGTGATCTCCTTCGACTACGACTACCTGCTCGGGCACCTGGGCGACCTGGGCCGCGCCGCCTGGTGGTTCTTCGGCGCCTTCTTCCTGGCGTTCGCCATCAAGGTGCCGATGTTCCCGTTCCACACCTGGCTCCCCGACGCCCACGTCGAAGCGCCGACCGCGGGCTCCGTGCTGCTCGCCGGCATCCTGCTGAAGATGGGCACCTACGGCTTTCTGCGGTTCGCCGTGCCGCTGTTCCCCGGGGTGGCGCTGCACCCCACCGTGCAGGCGGCGATCGTTGCGCTGGCCCTGATCGGCATTCTCTACGGCGGGCTCGTGGCGATGGTACAGCCGGATTTCAAGAAGCTCATCGCCTACTCCTCGGTCGCGCACCTGGGCTTCGTGATGCTCGGCATCTGGGCGCTCACGCTGCAGAGCGTGCAAGGTGCGCTGTTGGTGATGATCAACCACGGCATTTCGACCGGCGCGCTGTTCTTCCTCGTCGGCATGCTGTACGAGCGGCGCCACAGCCGTCTCATCGAGGCATACGGCGGCATCGCGCGAGTGGTCCCGATGCTCGCCGCGGTGCTGACCGTCGTGTCGCTCTCCGCGATCGGACTCCCGGGCACGAACGGGTTCGTGGGCGAGTTCCTGGTGCTGCTGGGCGCGTTCCGGACCTACCCGATGGCGGCGGGCATCGCGGCGGCCGGCGTCATCGTCGCGGCGATGTACCTGCTCCCGGCCCTGCAACGCGTGATCTACAACCCGCTCGACAAGAAGGAGAATGAGAAGCTGCTCGATCTCACCCCGCGCGAGCTCGCGGTGCTGGTACCGCTGCTCGCCGGGATCCTGTGGATCGGGATCTACCCCAAGCCGTTCCTCGACCGGATGGAGCCGTCCGCGCAACGGTTCATCCAGCAGGCGAGACCGGCCGCCGCTATCCCCACGGCGACCGTCGGCCGATGACGCTCGACCTCTCCCTCACCCGCGACCTGCTCACAGCACTGCTCCCTGAGCTCGTGCTCACGGGCTGGGCGTTGGTGCTCCTGGTGGTGGTGGCGTGGCGCCACCGCACGGGAGGTGACCTACGCGTCGCCGGAGGGATCGCGCTCGCGGCGTTCGCGACCACCGCCGCGGTGGTGTGGTGGCTGTGGTGGAACTCCGCCGCCCCCCAGGGCTACGCCCCGATGATCGCCGTGGACGACTTCCGCTTCATCAGCGACTGGCTGTTCCTCGGCGCCGGCGCGCTCACGGTGCTGCTGTCGATGCGTTACCTGGAGCGCGAGGCGCTGCTCGCCCCCGAGTACTACGTGCTGCTGCTGTTCGCGGTCCTCGGCATGATGCTGATGGGCGGCGGGTCGGACTTGATGGTCGTGTTCCTGGGGCTGGAGCTGATGTCGGTGTCGGTGTACGTGTTGGCGGGGATCAACCGCAAGAGCCCCAAGGCGGCGGAGGCGGCGCTCAAGTATTTCCTGCTGGGGGCCTTCGCGTCGGCGTTTCTGCTGTACGGCATCGCCCTGGTGTACGGCGCGACCGGGACGACGAACCTGGCGCTGATCGGCGCGCAGGTCACTTCGCTGCATCTCGAGCATGCCACGCTGCTGCTCATCGGCCTGGCGCTGCTGCTCGTCGGCTTCGCCTTCAAGGTCGCCGCCGTGCCGTTCCACATGTGGGCGCCGGACGTCTACGACGGCGCCCCGACGCCCGTGACCGGTTTCATGGCCACGGCGGTGAAAGCCGCCGCGTTTGCGGCCTTGTTCCGCGTGCTGGGCCAGGCGTTCGCCGCGACCGTCGCGTGGCACCAGATCGTGAGCGGCCTCGCCGTTGCCACGATGGTGGGCGGCAACCTCGTCGCCCTGGCGCAGCGCTCGCTGAAGCGCATGCTCGCCTATTCGTCGATCGCGCACGCGGGCTACGTGCTGGTCGCGGTCGCCGCCGCGAATGCTGCCGGCTCCGCCGCGTTCCTCTTTTATCTCGTCGCGTACACACTGACGACGCTCGCCGCCTTCGCGCTCCTCGCGGTGAAAGGGCGGGGGGGCGAGAGCGATGTGCTGATCGACGACCTCTCCGGCCTCGCCGCCGAGCGGCCGTGGCTGGCCTTCGCGCTCGCGGTGTGCATGCTGTCGCTGCTCGGGTTCCCGGGCACTGCCGGGTTCATCGGGAAGTGGTACATCCTCGTCGCGGCGGCCCAGAGCGCGCAGTGGTGGCTCGCCGCGCTGCTCGTGCTCACCAGCGTCGTGTCGGCGGGCTATTATCTGCCCGTGATCATGGTGATGTACATGAGGCCCGCGCCGTCCGCCGCGGCGCACGCCGACGCCCGCCTGGGGCGCCTCGCCGGCGCCGCGGTGACGCTGGCCGTCGTGGGACTGCTCTTCTTCGGGATCCGGCCCAACCGCCTCCTCGACCTCTCGGCCGCCGGCGCCGAGTCCCTGCGCACCCCGACCGCCGCCGCGGTGGCGCCGCCGGGAAACTGACCGCCCGGCGGCCGCCATGCGGGTCCCCGCCGCCATCTTCCGACAGTACGACATCCGCGGCACCGTGGGTGACCAGCTCACGGACGAGCTGGCGCACGCCATCGGGCAGGGCGTCGCGACGCTGGGTCGGGGTGGGCTGGGCCGAGCGCCGAGGATTGCCGTGGGCCGGGACAACCGCCCCTCGGGCGCGGCGCTCGCGGCAGCGGTGCGGCGCGGCATCGCGGCCGCCGGCGGCACGGCGGTGGACGTCGGCGAGCTGCCGACGCCGGCGCTCTACTTCGCCACCCACACCGTCCAGGTAGACGGCGGCATCCAGGTCACCGGCTCGCACAACCCGCCCGAGTTCAACGGCTTCAAGATCGTGCTGGGCGGCGAGGCGCTGTTCGGCGAGGATCTTCAGGACCTGCGTGAGATGCTCGAGGACAACCTCGTCGAGACGCGCACCCAGGGCGGCGAGACGCGCGCGCCGGGCGTCCTCGCCGCCTACCGCGACGCGATCGTGCAGCGCAACGCGCCGCTCGCTCGCCGCGTGAAAGTTGCCGTGGATTGCGGGAACGGCGTGACGAGCCTCGTGGCGATCGACACGCTCCGCCGGCTCGGCGCCGACGTGGTCCCGCTGTACGCGGAGTCGGATGGGACGTTTCCCAACCATCACCCCGATCCCACGGTGATCGAGACGCTCAAGGACCTCCAGACCACCGTCGTCCGCGAGGGCTGCGAGCTGGGGATCGCCTTCGACGGCGACGGCGATCGCATCGGCGCGGTGGACGAGCTAGGACGGGTGGTGTTCGGCGACCAGCTGCTGGTGCTGTTCGGGCGCGACCTGGCCCGACGACAGGGTAAGGGTCACTCGGTCATCTTCGACGTGAAGTGCTCCGAGGTCTTGCCGCAGATGCTGGAGCGCGCCGGGCTCACGCCCGTGATGTGGAAGACGGGGCACTCGCTCATCAAGCAGAAGATGAAGGACACGCACGCGCCGCTCGCCGGGGAAATGAGCGGCCACATGTTCTTCGGCGGCGACTGGTTCGGCTTCGACGACGCGCTGTTCGCCGCGGCGCGGCTGCTCGCCTACGTAGCGCGCGAGGGCGGCCCGCTGTCGCGCCTGCTCGCCGATGTCCCGGCGACGGTCGCCACGCCGGAGCTGCGCGTCGACTGCCCCGACGACGTGAAGTTCGACGTGGTCGCCCGGGCGGCGCGGCACTTCGCGGCAACGCACTCCGTGTCCACGCTCGACGGCGTGCGCATCCGCTTCACCGACGGCTGGGGGCTGCTGCGCGCGTCCAATACGCAGCCGGTGCTCGTGATGCGCTTCGAGGCGGCCTCCGAGGCGGCGCTTGGAGCCAACCGCCGCGAGGTCGAGGTGTGGCTGGCGGCGAACGGCGTGCGGCCGTGACCCCCGGGGCCGCCGCGCCGCGGCGCCGCCGCTGGCTGCTGCTCGCCGCAGCCGCACTCATCGCCGTGCTGGTCGGCGGGCGGTGGCTGGCCCTCGAGACCGCGGAGCACGCCTGGGCCGCCACCATGAACGGCGGGGGCGGTGACGCCTATCTCGCCGCGCGCAGCCTCGCCCGGCTGATGCGCATCGTCGTGTTCGTCGTTTCCGTCGGATGGGGGACACTGCACCTCTGGTTCATATACCGCTCTATCGGATCGGTGCAGATGCCGCGGCGCATCGGCAACCTGGAGATCGTGGAGGCGGTGCCCCAGCGCATCCTGCTCGCCGGCACGCTCCTGGCCGGGCTCGCGTTCGGCATCGGCCTGGCGTGGGGCAGTGGCGACTGGTGGATGCAGGCACTCATCGCCAGCGGGGCGCCGCAGTACGGCGTCGCCGACCCGATCCTGCACCGCGACGTCGGCTACTACGTGGCGGAGCTGCCGTGGGCCGAGACGCGCCAGTCATACGCGCTGCTCGCGTCGCTGACCGCGGTGGTGGTCGTGAGCCTGCTGTACGTGGGGATCGGCTCGCTGCGGTTCCGGGGCATCAGGCCCCAGGCGAGCCCGCACGCGCGTGGGCACCTGGGCCTGCTGCTGGGGTGTCTCGCCCTGGTGCTGGCGTGGGGCGCGCTGCTCGACCCCGCCGAGTTCGTGGCCGGGCTCCACGGTGCCGTGGTGCATCCCGTGATCGACGTCCGCATTCCCGGCGACGGCGTGGTGGCGGTGCTGGCGATCGCGACGGCCGTCGTGAGCGTGGCGTGGGCGTGGTGGGACCGCCCGCAAGCCGTCTCCGCCGCGTGGGCGGTGCTGATCGCGGCGCAGGTGACGGTCTACGGCCTCGTGCCGGGGCTCGGCCGTGGCGGTCCGCGCACGGGTCGCGCTGCCGACACCACGTTCGCCGCCGACCGCCTCGCGCTGGAGCGTCTGGCGTTCGGCGCCGAGGGGCTGACCGCGCAACCGGCCGACTCGGCCCCGCGGCTCGCGCGCGGCCCGGCGGGCCTCCCCGTGTGGGATCCCTCACGGGTCGCGGCCGTCGTGGTGCGAAGCGGGCGCTTGGAGCGAGGGACGACGGTGGCGGGCGTCGCCCTCGCCCCCGACCTCGCCGCCGGCGCGCCGGCATGGCTCGTCGCGTCGGCGCCCGACGACACCGCGCTCGCGCGCGCCGATCCGCCGCCCGACTGGACGGCCGTGCACCGCGGCGCGTGGGCCCGCGCCGGCCCGCCGCTCGCCGCCGTGGAAACGGACACGGGGCTCGCCACGCGCGACGTCCCCTTCGGCGGCGCGGCCACGTGGTTTGGCCCGGGCTTCAGCCAGTACGCCGTGCTGCCGGGCGCCGTCGCGAGCGGACCGCGGGGCATTGAGCTCGACGGCACCTGGCAGCGCGTCGCCCTCGCCTGGGCGCTACAGAGCCCGGAGCTGTTGCATCGGGAGTCGCGCGGCGGCCTGCTGCTGTGGCGGCGCGGCGCGACGGAGCGGCTCGCCCGGTTGGCGCCGTTCGCGGCGTTCGAAGCCGCGACGCCCGCGCTCGCCGACAGCGCGTTGTGGTGGGTGACGTGGGGGTATCTCGACGCCGACTATTTCCCGCTCGTCGAGCCACTGCACGCCGGCGATCGGCTCGTTCGCTACCGCCGCGCCGCGGTCCTGGGAGCGGTGAACGCCGTCACGGGAGAGACGCGGCTGTGGCTTGCCCCCGGCCACGACTCCCTCGCCGCCGCCTGGGGCCGAGCGTTCCGGGGGCTCGTGGCACCGGCCGAGAGCATCCCCGCGTGGCTGCGCGGCCGGGTCGTCTATCCGTCCGACGGCCTGCGCCTCGCGGCGGCGGCGTTCGCGCGCGCCCAGCAGGACACGATCGCATGGAAGCCGCTGACGTCCGAGCTGTACGCAGTCATCGCCGCGGGCTCCAGCGGCGGTGGCGGTGACGGCGGTGACGGCGGTGACGCGGTGTGGCGCGCGCAGGCGTTCAGCGAGGGGGGGCGCCTGCAGGCGATCGTCGCCGGCGTGATGGCGGAGCCGGGTCCGCGGCTGTTCGCGTGGCGCCAGGCGTTACCGGATCGGTTGCCTTCCGTGGTCGTCGGTTCGTCGGAGACCAGGCCGGGAGCGGCGCGGGTGTGGCTCGCGGCCGGACGCGTGCTGATCGTGCAGGCGCGGTTCGCCGAGCCCGAGAGCGGGACGGCGGGGGGGCGCGCGGACGCGAGCCCGCGGATCGAGAGCGTGTTCATTACCTGGGGCGACCGCAACGGGGAGGGACGGTCGGTGGCGGCGGCGCTGCGCGACCTGCTCGCGTCCGGCCCGCTGGGCGCCGCCGGCGACACCAGCGTCGCCGCGCGGTGGCGCGAGGCGCGGAGCCTCGCGGCCGAGATGGACGCCGCCCTGGCGCGCCGGGACATGGAAGAGTTCGGGCGCCTGTACCGCCGGCTGCTCGAGGCACTCGGCGTGCCGCGCCCCAAGCTTGCTCCGCGTCCCTGACCGGGCTAGGTTGCGCCGCCGTGAATCCGGGGACGGGCTCGATCGTCGTCGCGCTGGGCGGCAATGCCGTCGCCCCGCAGGGCGAGCGGCCGACCATCACCAATCAGTTCCGGCATACGCGCGAGAGCCTCGCCCCCATCGTCGAGCTGGCGCGCGCGGGGTGGCACATCACCCTCGTGCACGGCAACGGCCCCCAGGTGGGCGACGAGCTGGCGCGCAACGAGATCGCCGCCGGCCAGGTCGAGCCGCTGCCGCTCGGCGTGCTGGTCGCGGCGACCGCGGGCTGGATGGGCTACATGATCCAGCAGTCGCTGCAGAATGCGCTGGCGCGCGCGGGGGTCGAGCGCACCGTCGTCACGCTGATCACGCAGACCGAGTGCCGCGCCGACGACCCCAACCTGCGCGCGCCCACCAAGCCCGTGGGGCACGCGTTGGACCGCGCGCAAGTGGCGGGGCTCACGGCGCGCGGCGTGCCGGTGGTCGAGGAAGCGCCCGGCCGCTGGCGGCGCCTGGCGCCGAGCCCGGTGCCGATCGGCGTGATCGAGCACGCGATGATCCGCCACCTCGTCGCCGCGGGCCACATCGTCATTGCGAGCGGGGGCGGCGGACCGCCGGTCTATCGCGACGCGCGGCTCGGTCTCGAGGGCATCGACGCGGTGGCGGACAAGGACCGCGTCGCGGCGATCCTGGGACGCGCCATCAACGCCGACGTGCTGCTGATTCTCACCAACGTGGACGCGGTGTACCGCGGCTGGGGCACGCCGCACCAGGAGCGGATCCGGCGCCTGTCGCTGGCGGAGGCCGAGCATCTGCTGGTCGGGAAGGAGCTGGGCACCGGCTCGATGCGTCCCAAGGTGGAGGCCGCGGCCGCGTTCGTCCGCCAGGGCGGCGGCCGGGCGATCATTGCCGAGCTGGTGCAGGGCCTCGCCGCTCTCAAGGGCGAGGCCGGCACGACCATCACGAAAGAAGCGACGTGAACCTCCACGAGTACCAGGCGCGGGAGATCCTGAAGCGAGCCGGCGTGCCCATGCCGGACGCGGCGGTGGCGGCGACCCCCGACGAAGCGCGCACCACCGCCGCGCGGCTCGGCGGTAAGGTGGTCGTCAAGGCGCAGGTGCACGCGGGCGGCCGCGGCAAGGCGGGCGGCGTGAAGCTGGCGGACGGCGCCGACGCCGCCAAGGCGGCGGCGTCCGCCATCCTCGGCATGACGATCAAGGGCCTGACCGTGCACAAGGTGCTGGTCGCGCCGGCGGCCGAGATCGCGTCGGAGAGCTACGTGGGCATCGTCGTGGACCGGGCGTCGCAGCGGCCGGTGCTGATGGTGAGCGCGGCGGGCGGCATCGACATCGAGGAAGTGGCCGCCAAGACTCCCGAGAAGATCCACCGGCTGGCGATCGACCCGAGGTACGGCCTCCTCGCCCACCAGGCGCTGGGCCTCGCCTTCATGCTGTACCGCGACCTCGCGCAAGCGCGCGCCGCGGCCGACATCATGCAGAAGCTGGCGACGACGGTGTACGCGGTAGGGGCGTCCCTCGCCGAGATCAACCCGCTCATCACAACGCCGGCCGGCGCCGTCCTGGCGCTGGACGCCAAGATCGTCATCGACGACAACGAGCTGGACCGCCACCCCGAGATCGCCGCGCTGCGCGACGCCTCCGCCGAGGACCCGTCCGAAGTGCAGGCGCGCGAGGCCGGGCTCACCTTCATCAAGCTCGACGGCAACGTGGGGTGCTGCGTGAACGGCGCGGGCCTCGCCATGGCGACGATGGACCTCGTCAAGTACTACGGCGGCCAACCGGCGAACTTCCTCGACATCGGCGGCAGCTCGAATCCGCAGAAGGTGATGAGCGCGCTGCGTATCATCACCGCCGACCCCAAAGTCAAGGCGATCCTCTTCAATATCTTCGGCGGCATCACCCGCGGGGACGACGTCGCCAACGGCATCGTCGAAGCAACGCGACAGGTCCCGCTCAAGGTGCCGATGGTAATCCGGCTGACGGGGACCAACGAAAAAGAAGCAGTGCAGATCCTCACCAAGGCCGGCTACTCGGCGCTCACCGACATGGACGAGGCGGTGCAGCGGGCGGTCGCGCTCGCGCGGGGGAAGAGCGCGTGAGCATCTTCATCGGCCAGGACACCCGCCTGCTCGTGCAAGGCGTCACCGGCCGGGACGGCTCGTTCCACACCAAGCAGATGATCGCCTACGGCACCCGCGTCGTGGCCGGCGTCACCCCGGGGAAGGGCGGGCAGCTGTTCGAGGGCGTCGTCCCGGTGTTCAACACCGTGGCCGACGCCGTCGCCGAGACCAAGGCCAACGTGGCGGTGATCTACGTGCCCGCCGCCGTGGCGGCGTCGGCGATCTTCGAGGCGGCGGAGGGGGGCATCCCGCTCATCGTGTGCATCACCGAGGGCATCCCGGTCCTCGACATGACGCGGGTGATCCCGTTCCTCAAGGAGCGCGGCGCGCGGCTCATCGGCCCCAACTGCCCGGGGTTGATCTCGCCGGGACGGAGCAAGGTGGGGATCATTCCCGGCAACATCTGCGCGCCGGGGAAGGTCGGCGTCGTATCGCGCAGCGGCACCCTCACCTACGAGATCATTCACCAGCTCACGACGCAGGGCCTGGGGCAGTCGACGTGCGTCGGCATCGGCGGCGACCCGATCATCGGGACGACGTTCATCCACTGCCTCGCCGCGTTCGAAGCCGATGCCGACACCGAGGCGGTGGTGATGATCGGCGAAATCGGCGGCACCGACGAGCAGCAGGCGGCCGAGTACGTCAAGCAGATGTCCAAACCGGTCGTCGGGTTCATCGCCGGCCAGACTGCCCCACCGGGTCGCCGCATGGGGCACGCGGGCGCGATCATCTCGGGCGCCTCGGGGACGGCCCAGGACAAGATGGACGCGCTGGCGCGCGCGGGGATCGGCGTGATGCGGCGGCCGGCGGACGTGGTGCCGCTGCTCCAGGAGCGGCTATGAAGCTCAGCGACGTCCTCACCGCCGGTCACGTGCTGTTGCCGCTCAGGGCGGCGACGGTCAAGGAGGCGACCGAGCAGCTCGCCGACCGGCTCGTCGCCGCGGGGGCGGTGGCCGAGCCGCAGCGCCTGCTGGCGGTGATCAAGCACGCCTGGCCCGAAGACATGGTGAGCGTCGGCGAGCACGCCTTCCTGCCGCACTTCCGCACCGAGGCAGTGCGGGGGCTGGTGGCGGCGGTCGGCATCGCGCCGGCCCCGATCCGCTGGGAGAAGGATCCGCACCGCACCGCTCGCATCGTGGTGCTGATCGTGGCGCCGCCGCGCGAGACCCCGACCTACCTGCAAGTCGTGGGCGCGTTCGCGCGCACGCTGAGCAGCCCCGCCAACGTGCTCGCGCTGCTCGCCGCCAAGTCCGCCGACCAGGTGGTGCAGCTCCCGGCGCTCGCGGCGATCGAGCTCCCCAGCCACCTGACCGTGCGCGACGTGATGACCACGCGGGTGCGCACCATCGGCCCCGAGGAGACGCTGGGCGGGGCGGCGCGCTACATGGTGGAGCACGACGTGCGCGCGCTCCCCGTCGTGGACGACGCCGGCAGCCTCCTGGGGATGATCACCCACCGCGAGCTGCTGCGGTTCCTGATCCCCGATTACCTGCAGCGCACCAAGAGCGGTGAGTTCCGCGCGCCGACCAAGACCCAGGCGCAGCGCGGCGGCGACCCGAAACAAATCCTGGTGAAGGAAGCGATGGCCCGCGCGGTGCTGTGCCTCTCTGAGGACCAGACCCTGACCGACGTCGCCAACCTGATCAGCGCCAAGGACGTGGATCGTTTCCCCGTGGTGCGCGAAGGGGTGGTCGTGGGATTCTTGACGCGTGCCGACCTGATTCGTCGCTTGATCATCGCTCCCTGACCCCGACACCCGGAGCCCGGCACCGATGCTGACCTTAGCGATCATCAAACCCGACGCCGTCCAGGCCGGTCACACCGGCAAAATCCTCGCCCACCTCGAGGCCGCCGGATTTCAGATCCGCGCCGTCCGCCTGGTGCGCTTGAGCACCGCGCAGGCCCAGGCGTTCTACGCCGTGCATCGCGACCGGCCGTTCTTCAAGCCGCTCGTCGCGTTCATGACGTCGGGGCCGGCGCTCGCGCTGGCGCTGGCGCGCGACAACGCCGTCGCCCATCTGCGTGACGTCATCGGGGCGACCGACCCCGCGGACGCGAAGCCGGGGACGGTGCGCAAACTCTACGCCCAGAACAAGGAGCGCAACGCGATCCACGCCTCGGACTCGGCGGAAAACGCGGCCCGCGAGGTCGCGTTCTTCTTCCCCGAGCGGGAATTGGTCGAGCTCGGTTGACGCAAGTCCCACAAGGGTTTAGCTTCGCTGTCCATGCTGCAAATCGACCTGCGCGAACTGGCCCTGGGGCCCGTCGAGACCGCGGCCGAGCTGGCGAAGGACGATCCGCTCCTGGCGGGGCTCGAGGTCGGGCTGGCGGAGCCCGTGCGCGTCGGCGGCCGCCTGCAGGCAACGGGCGAGGAGCGGTTCTATTGGCACGGTACGCTGGACACCCGGGTGGCTGGGGAGTGTCGGCGCTGCCTCGCGCCGGTGTCCCAGGCGGTGCACGCCGACATCGGCGCGCTTTTCGTGCGCGGCGCCGACGGGGACGACGATCCGGACGCGTTCGCGCTGGGCGAGGACGCCACCCTGGTGGACGTGACGCCGGCGGTCCGGGAAGAGCTGTTCCTGGCGGCGCCGCGGTACGTGTTATGCCGTGAAGACTGCCGCGGGCTGTGCCCGCGGTGCGGACAAGACCTGAACGCGGGCCCTTGCGGCTGCTCGCCGACGCCGGATCCCCGGTGGTCGGCGCTGGCGGCCCTGAAGGACAAGCTCCGCGGCTGACGAGGAGCCATGGCGGTACCCAAACGACGGACATCGAAGCGCAAGAAGCGGGCGCGCCGCACCCATTACAAGGCCGAGCGGCCGACGCTGCAGCCGTGCCCGCGCTGCGGCGACCTGAAGCGGCCGCATCACGTCTGCCCCACCTGCGGCTACTATGCCGACAAGCAAGTCATCGAGGTCGAGGACGTCTGACGTGATCCGCGTCGCGCTCGACGCGATGGGCGGGGATAACGCGCCGCAGGTGGAAATCGAGGGGGTGGCGCAGGCCCTGCGCGAGCTGCCGGCGGGCTTTCGCATCCAGCTCGTCGGGCGCACGGCGGACATCGAAGCGGCGCTGCGCAGCCACGCCGACGTGGACCGCAAGCGGCTCGACATCGTCGAGGCGCCCGACGTCGTGGGGATGGGCGACAAGCCTCTCGCCGCGATCCGGGGCAAACCCAAGTCGTCGATCGTCGTGGGGCTCACCCTTCAGAAGAAGGGGGAGTCCGACGCGTTCATCTCCGCGGGCAACACCGGCGCCGTCATGGCCGCGAGCACGCTGCTGTTGCGGCTCACGCCGGGCGTGCAGCGGCCGGCGATCGGCACCATGTTTCCCACCGCGCAGCAGCCGGTGCTGGTGCTCGACGCGGGGGCGAACGTGGACTGCGACGCCCGCGAGCTGGTGGGGTTCGCCCATCTGGGCTCGGTGTACGCGCGCGACGTGATGGGACGGCCGCAGCCGAACGTGGGGCTGCTCAACATCGGCGAAGAGGAAGAGAAGGGCAACGCGGTGGTGAAGGAGGCCTACCAGCTGCTGCGCCGCGGCGCGGGGATCCACTTCCTCGGCAACGTCGAGGGCCGGGACATCCCCGCCGGCGAGGCGCGCGGCCAGCCGCTCGACGTGGTCGTGTGCGACGGCTTCGTCGGCAACGTGGTGCTCAAGTTCTACGAATCGGCGGCGCGCGTGTTCGTCGCCCTGATGAACCGCGAGTCGCCGGATATCCTGCAGCGCCCCGAAATGGCGGGCGTGCTCAAAGTGCTGGACTACGCGACCTACGGCGGCGCGCCGCTGCTCGGCGTGCAGGGCGTGTCGATCATCTGTCACGGCTCCTCGCCCGCCCGGGCGATCAAGAACGCGATCCGCGTCGCCTTGAAGGCGGTAGAGAGCCACGTGACCCAGGACATCGGCGCGGAGTTCGCCCAGGGAGGGGCCGTCGCATGAAACGGCCGTTCGCGGAGCTCTCGGGCACCGGCAGCTACGCGCCGCCGCGCGTCATGACCAACGACGAGTTCAGCAAGCTCCTGGATACGTCCGACCAGTGGATCCGCGAGCGCACCGGCATCCGCGAGCGGCGCGTCTCGAGCAAGGAAGAGAGCAACGCCTGCATGGGGAAGGCGGCCGCGCTGCAGGTGCTCGAGGAGAACGGCCTCACCCCCATGGACCTGGACGCGATCGTCTACGCCACCGCGTCCCCCGACCGGCTGCTCCCCTCGCAGGCGTGCGATCTCCAGGCGATCCTCGGCGCCAAGAACGCCGCCGCGTTCGACGTCGGCGCCGCGTGCTCGGGGTTCGTATTCGCGCTCAACGTCGCCGAAGGGCTGATAGCCAGCGAACAGGGGAAGAACGTGCTCGTGGTGGCGGCCGAGAAGCTCACGTCGATCATGGACTGGAGCGACCGCACCACGGCGGTGTTGTTCGGCGACGGCGCCGGGGCGACGCTGGTGCGGCCGGTCGCGAACAGCAAAGGCCGCGGCATCCTCTCCAGCTACATGAAGTCCGACGGCACGCTCGCCGAGCTGCTGTACCGGCGGGGCGGCGGCGCGGCTCACCCGCCCAGCCCCGAGCTGCTGACCGACCACAGCTATTACATCAAGATGGCCGGCCGCGAAGTCTTCAAGGCCGCCGTGCTGTCGATGGCCGACGCCTGCGACCATGCGCTGCAGCGCGCCGGGCTCGCGGCGGGGGACATCGACCTCCTGATCCCGCACCAGGCGAACATCCGCATCATCGAGGCGACGGCAAAGCACGCCGGCGTGCCGATGGACAAGGTGTACGTCAACGTGGATCGCTTCGGCAACACGTCGGCGGCTTCGATCGCCATCGCGCTCGACGAAGCGGTGAAGACGGGACGGCTGAAGGCCGGGATGACGGTGATGTTCGTCGCGTTCGGCGCGGGGTTCACCTGGGCGAGCATGGTCGTGCGGTGGTAGCGACGGTGTGGCTGTGCCCGGGACAGGGCGCACAAAAAGTCGGGATGGGCAAGGATCTGGCGGAGCGGTTTCCCGCCGCGCGCGAGACGTTCCAGGCGATCGATGACGCGCTCGGCACCGCGCTCTCGACGCTGATGTTCGCGGGCCCCGAAGACGAACTCACCCTCACCCACAACGCGCAGCCGGCGATCCTCGCGCACAGCGCGGCGGTGTTCGCCGTCGTGCGCGACAAGGTCGCCACCCCGGCCGCCGCCGCCGGCCACTCGCTCGGCGAATACTCGGCGTACGTGACGGCCGGCGCGCTCCCCGCGGCCGACGCGGCGAAGCTGGTGCGCCGCCGCGGCGAGCTGATGCACAAGGCGGGCACGGAGCGGCCCGGCACCATGGCCGCGATCTTGGGGCTCGCGACGGCCCAGGTCGCGGTCGCGTGCCACGAGGCGTCGAGCGCCGGACACATCGTCGTGCCGGCGAACCTCAACGCCCCCGACCAGACGGTGATCTCCGGCGACCCCGAGGCGGTGCGCAAGGCGGGGGAGCTGTGCAAGACGAAGGGGGCGAAGCGCGTCGTCGCGCTCAAGGTGAGCGGCGCGTTCCATTCGCCGCTGATGGAGCCCGCGGCTAATACGTTTCGCGTAGCGCTGGAGCGCGCGCCGTTCGTCGATGCCGCGTTCCCGGTGATCGCCAACGCCACCGCCGAAGGCGTCAAGGACGCGTCGCGGGCGCGGCGGCTGCTCGCCGACCAGCTCACCGCCCCGGTCCGCTGGGTCGAGTGCATGCAGCGGGCCGCCACGCTGGCGGGCGACCTGGCGCGGTTCGTCGAGATCGGGCCGGGGAACGTGCTGGCGGCGCTGGCCAAGCGGATCGTGGGCGGGGCGAACGCGGTGTCGCTGGGAAGCGCCGATGAGGTCAGCAGGTTCTTGGACGCTGGGGAGTGACGGAATGCGGAATGCTTCCAATGCGGAATGCCGAATGCGGAATGCGGAATTCCAGGGCAAGTTCACTCGCGGAACGACCTCCCCTTGAGATTCCGCATTCCGCATTCCCCATTCCGCATTATGGGTGGGGTTTGAACATCGACCTGACAAGCAAGGTCGCCCTTGTCACCGGGGGCTCGCGGGGCATCGGGAAGGACATCGCCGCGACGCTGGCGGGCGCGGGCGCGAAGGTCGCCGTGTGTGGGCGCGACGGCGCCAAGGCCCAGGCCGCCGCCGCCGCCATGGGGAACGGCGCCCGGGGCTACGCCTGCGACGTCGCCCAGGCGGCCGAGTGCGAGCGGCTCGTCGCGGCGGTCGAGAAGGACCTCGGCCCGATCGACGTGCTCGTCAATAACGCCGGCCTCACCAAGGACAACCTGCTGTTCCGGATCGCGGAGCAGGACTGGGACCAAGTGCTGGACACGAACCTCAAGGCCGCGTTCCTGCTCACCAAGCTCGCGGCCCGCGGGATGATCAAGCGGCGCTGGGGCCGCGTCATCAACATCTCCAGCGTCGTGGGACTGATCGGCAACAAAGGCCAGGCCAACTATGCGGCGTCCAAGGCGGGCCTGATCGGCTTCACGAGGGCGGTGGCGAAGGAGTTGGCCTCGCGCAACGTGCTGGTCAACGCTGTGGCGCCGGGCTACATCGCCACCGAGCTGACGGAGGGCCTCGCCGAGGACGTCAAGCAGGCGCTCCAGGCCGCGATCCCGCTGGACCGCCTCGGCCGGGGTGCCGACGTCGCCGCCGCGGTGCTCTTTCTCGCCTCCGACCTGGCGAGCTACATTACGGGTCAGGTGCTGGTCGTCGACGGCGGCATGGTGATGTAACCCGGAGTCCGACCCCTTACCTCCCTGAGGGTTGATCATGGCAATGGACATGAAGCAGCTCGAGGAGAAGGTCAAAGACATCATCGTCGAGGAGCTGGGGGTCGAGCGGGACAAGCTCACCTCCGATGCGAGCTTCATGGAGGACCTCGGCGCCGACAGCCTCGACACCGTCGAGCTCGTCATGGCTTTCGAGAAGGAGTTCGACATCGACATCCCCGACGAGGAAGCGGAGAAGCTCCGCACCGTCGGCGACGCCATGAAGTACCTCCACGACAAGATGGGGAAATAGGGCGTGACGCGCCGGGTCGCCGTCACGGGCCTCGGGCTCGTGACCCCGGTGGGGAACACCGCCGCGGACAGCTGGAGCGCGCTCGTGGCGGGGCGCTCCGGCGCGGGGCCGATCACGCGCTTCGACCCGGCCAGGCTGCCGGTGCGGTTCGCGTGCGAGGTGAAGGGGTTCGAGCCGGGGCTGTACCTGGAGAAGAAGGAGATCCGGCGCTACGACCTGTTCGCGCAGTTCGCGATCGCGGCCGCGGCGCAGGCGGTGAACGACGCCTGCCTCGACAAGTCGTGGGACCAGGTGGACCTGAAGCGCGTGGGGGTGATCATCGGCAGCGGCACCGGCGGGCTCGCCACCTTCGAGGAGCAGTGTCAGATATACCTCGAGAAGGGCCCCGACCGCGTCTCCCCGTTCTTCGTCCCCATGTTCATGGCGAATGTCGCCTCGGCGCTGGTGTCGATGCGCTACGGCGCCAAAGGCCCGAACTACTGCACGGTGTCGGCGTGCGCGACGAGCGGCCACGCGGTGGGCGACGCGTTGCGCATCATCCAGCACGGCGAGGCCGACCTGATGATCGCCGGCGGGGCCGAGGCGGCGATCACGCCGCTGGCGCTCGCCAGCTTCGCCAACATGAAGGCGCTCTCCGAGCGTAACGACGACCCGGCGACCGCGAGCCGGCCGTTCGACAAGGACCGCGACGGCTTCGTCATGGGGGACGGCGCCGGCGCGGTGATCCTCGAGGAGTGGGAGCACGCGCAGCGCCGCGGCGCCAAGATCTACGCCGAGGCCGCGGGCTACGGCATGACCGCCGACGCCTACCACATCACCGCGCCCGCGCCCGACGGCGCGGGGGCGCAGGACGCGATGCGGCTCGCCATGAAGGACGGCAATATCCGTCCCGAGCAGGTGGGCTACGTCAACGCGCACGGCACCTCGACCCCGTACGGCGATGCCGCCGAGACCGCGGCGGTGAAGGCGGTGTTCGGCCCGCACGCCAAGAAGCTGGTGTTCGGCTCCACCAAGTCGATGACCGGGCACCTGCTCGGCGCGGCGGGGGCGCTGGAGTTCGCGGTGTGCGCGCTCGCGATCCGCGACGGCGTGATCCCGCCGACGATCAACCAGTTCACGCCCGACCCCGCCTGCGACCTCGACAGCGCGCCCAACAAGGC
>Ga0209806_1000895_pt1 | contig 20196 bp, 15 predicted proteins | sample GraSoiAngelo_152_FD_186166 | JGI IMG/M metagenome (GOLD analysis project Ga0209806, IMG submission 186166) | Grasslands soil microbial communities from the Angelo Coastal Reserve, California, USA - 14_1009_12_30cm (SPAdes) (version 2) | ecosystem: Environmental > Terrestrial > Soil > Grasslands ... | reverse complement strand
GGAAGCGCGGTCCACGTCGCACCGGCTGCGCGAGCAGCTCGCCTGGATGCTCGCCCCGCTGCCGAGCGAGCTGCGGTGGGTGCTGGAGGAAGTGCTGCGCTCGCCCGCCGAGCTGCAAACGGTGCAGGACGTCGCCGCGCGCGCCCGCGTCGACCGGCGCACGTTCGAGCGCTGGTTCCTGCGGCTCGGGCTGCGGTCGCCGCGCCACTTCCTCGCCGCCGCCCGCGTGCTCCACGCGCACCGGCTGTTACAAGATCCGGGATTCACCGTCGACGACGTGGCGCAACGGCTGGGCTACGCCCAGACCAAGACGCTGCAGCTGCACGCCCGCGCCTACCTCGGGCTGACGCTGGGCGAGATGCGCGACGCGCTCGACGCCACCGAGGCCCTGCAGCGCGTGGCGCACGGGTTCGCGCCGGACCGGGCGCGCGCTTCAGCGTCCTGACACGTTGCACGTTCCACGAGTCCCGAATCCCGAGTCCCGAATCCCGACTGTTGCATCGTCGCCACACTCGCTGACGAGTAGCTAACGAGCCGAGTGACTTCGCTCACTCGCGTGTCGCGTGCGCGACATTATGTTCTCCTGATGCCCGAGGCCCGGATGCAGCAACCGCACATTCTCGTCGTGAGCCGTCACGGCGAGGCGGCGCTCGAGCTGGAGCAGGTGGCCGCACGGCGCGGTTACGTGCTGCGCCGGGCCTACACCGGGGTGCAGGCGCTCGAGCAGGGCTTGAATCACCCGTCGGGGGCCGAACCCGACCTGATCGTACTGGACGATTCGCTGCCCGACATCGACCCGCTGGACACGAGCCGGGCGCTGCGCGACGACCCGCGGCTTGGGAGCGGGGTGCCGATCCTGCTACTCACGGCCCACAAGCCCACCAGCGCCGAGCATCACGCGGCGCTGCGTGCGGGCATCTGGGAGTATGTGGCGCACCCGTTCCACGCCGAAGAGCTGGGCGGCAAGCTGGACCGCTATCTCCACTTGAAGCTCGAGGCCGCGCGGGCGCGCGCGGGAGACGGCCTGGCCGACGCGACCGGCCTGTACACGGTGCGGGGACTGGCGCTGCGCGCGCAGGAGCTGACGCTGCAGGCGTTCCACCACGCCGCGTCGCTCGCCTGCGTCGCGCTCGCCGCCCCGCATGGCGCCGGCGAACTGCTGGCGCGTGTGCTGCGCGCCCTGGGGCGGCGCTCGGATGCGATCGGGCGCGTGGGTCCGGGCGAGTGTGCCGTGGTCGCGCCCGGCACCGACCGCGCCGGCGCGGTGATGTTGGCCGAGCGGGTGGCCCAGGCGGTACAGGCCGCTGGGCACGACGGGGCGCGTGGCGGGCTGCGCGCCGGCTACGACGCGGTCACCAACGCGCGCTACACGCCGATCGAGCCGAAGCACCTGCTGGGCCGCGCCACCAGCGCCCTGCGGGTCGCCAAGACCGACGCGGGACTCGGGTGGATCAGGGCGTTCCAGTAGTCGAGAAGAACTCCCCCATCTCGGGCGCGGTCGCCGCGGCGTTGGGCAGCGCCGTGAGACCGAGCGCCTCGCCGCTGAGCCGCAGCAGGCTTTGGTGCTCGTACACGCCGACCCCCTGGTAGCCACGCTTGGCCTTGGGGCTCACGATCACGCAGGCGACGCGCCCGCCGCCATTCATATTGTCGCTGCCCGCTTCGTCGAACACGATCACGAGTAGGCCGTCGCGCTGGAACGTCGCGCTCTTCACGAGCGGATCGATGTTGGTCTGGAGCCACTGGTCCGCCGTGGCGAGCGGGCAGTCGTGCGCGTCGTTGCACAGGTTGGGCGCGACGAATGCGTAGCCGGGGAGATGGCCGCCCGCCAGGTCGGTGGCGAACTGGGTGAACGGCACCAGGTTGTTGCGCTGCGTCGAGTCGTTCACCACGTCGGAGAGCAGCGCGATGACGTTGTGCTTGCGGGCGTAGTTGCCGACGCTCGGCCCGGTGTAGCCGACCGATGGGAGATCCTCCGCGTAGGACTTCCAGGTCTTCCCGGCGGCGATCAGGCGGCGGACGATGTTGTCGTCGCTCACCACCTGGGAGTAGCCGTCGTCGTTGGTGATGATCTTCCCCACCGTCATCATGAAGTAGTTGCCGATGGACGGATGCGTGACGGCGTAGTACTGGGTGGCGAGCGCGTACTGCTGCGCCAGGCCGTTCAGGTACGGCATGGACGAGTCGCCGATCACCGCTGAATAATCGGTGTTCTCCTCCACCACGATGATGACGTGCCCCAGCAACGGCACCGACCGCGCAACGGGCGCGACGGAATCGGTGCCCTTGCACGCCATCATCAGGAACGGCAGCAGCAAGAGTCGTCGCATGTGTCGATCTCCTTCTAGAGCGGCGCGCGGTGCAGTGCAGCGAAAAACGTGCCCGAGCCCGCCAGGTCCCGGTGTGGTGGCGCCGCCGCAACATCCGGCGGGGGTGTTCCGTCCCCTTCTACCTTTATGACATGGCTCCCACGCTCACGCGCCGGCGTTTTCTCGGGGCCGCGGCTGGTGCTCTCGCCGCCGCCGCGCTGGGCGACGGTTTCGTGCGCGAGCCGGCGGCGATCGAGCTCACCCGGCACGATCTCGCGATTCCGGGGCTCGACCCCCGCCTCGCCGGCCTGCGCCTCGCCTGTGTCACGGACGTGCATCTGCACCGCGCATTTTCGCGCGCGGCGCGCGCCACCCTCGCGCTGCTCGAGCGCGAGCACCCCGACGTCGTGCTGCTGATCGGCGATATCTGCAACCGCCGGAGCGACCTGCCCGTGCTGGGCGACTGGGCACGCGCGGCGCGGGGCACGCAGGCCACGTTCGCCACGTTGGGCAACTGGGAGCATGACGGGGGAATCGATCGCGGCCGGGGAGAGCGGACGTACGGTCAGGCTGGCGTCGAGCTGCTCTACAACTCGAGCGCGCGCCTGACGATCCACGGCGCGGAGCTCACCCTGGTAGGCATCGACGACCCGGTGGCGGGGGAGCCCGACCTCGCCGCCGCAGTGCGCGGGCTCGATGCCGCCGATCCGGCGATCTGGATCGTGCATGCACCCGGGTTCGTGGACGGCGTGCCGCGCGACCGGTTTCCCGCGCCCGCCGCCATCCTCGCCGGCCACACCCACGGGGGCCAGATCAGGCTGCCGTTCTACGCCCCGTACACGCCGGCAGGGAGCGGGCGCTTCGTCGCAGGCTGGTACCGCGACACGCTGGCGCCGCTGTACGTCTCGCGCGGCGTAGGCACGGTGTTGATTCCCGCGCGGCTGTTTTGCCCACCGGAGGTGGCGGTGTTCACTCTCAGGAGCCGGAGCGGCAATTGATTGTAACGTCTAACGTCAGGGCCCGAGCTTGCGCAGGACGATGCCGGTGAGGCGCACGTCTTCACCCGGCGCCACGTGGACGCGCTGCTCGAACGCAGCGAAGCCGTCGCGCGCGATGCGCACGTTGTGCCAGCCCGCGTCGAGCGGCAGCGCCTTGGGTGTGTGCCCGATCAGGCGATCGTCGATGTAGAGGTCCCCCCAGGGTGTCGCGCCGACGAGCACACGTCCCCGAGCGACGGCGGTGGCGCGCGGCACGGCGCGCGGTGACGCGCGGCGTGGCGCCGGCGGCGCCGGCGGCGCCGGTGCCGGCCGGGAGACGAGCGGGGCCGTGGTGTCCTGCGGAGGCGGCGCCACGACCGGCGCCGCGGGAACGAGCTGCTCGGTCGGCGCGTCCGCGCGGCCGGCGCGTCCACGCGCGACTACGGCGGCGGCCACACCCAACAGCACGAGCGCGACGGCGATGGCCACCCAGCGCACCCAGTGCCTGCGCGGCGGCGCCGCGTCATATCCATCATCCCACACCAGCGACGGGGCGCGGCGCGGCGGGGCCACCGGCAGCGGCGCGAGCGGTGCCGCCGGTTGCGACACTGGGGCTGGCGTCGGTGCCGCTGCCGCGTCGAGCGCCGCGACGAGGTCGAGAACCGTGGAATACCGATCTTGCGGAGCCGGGCTCAGGGCCCGAGTGAGCGCCTCGGCCACGCCGCGGGGCACGGGCGGGCTGGCGCCGGGCGATGCCGCCGCCTCCAAGCACTCGAGCGCCAACACAGCCAGGCCGTACTGATCGCCGGCCGGCCCGAGTTGGCGAGTGTGGCGCTCTTCGGGCGCCATGTAGTGCGCGAGCCGGGAGCGCGCCGCGGCGGGGTCGCGCGGGGCGCCGGCTTCGAGCGCACGGGCGACGGCAAAATCACCCAACAAGGCCGACCCGTCGGACACCACCATGACGTTCCCAGGCTTGACGTTCCCATGCGTGATGCCGCGGCCATGCGCGTAATGCAGGGCGGTTGCGAGCTGCGCGACGAGGCGCAGGCAGGTTCGCGGCTCCAGCGGCCCGCCGTTGCGCAGCACGTCGTCCAGCGATCGCCCCTCGATGTGCGGCATCGCGTACCACAGCAGCTGCGAGGTACGGCCGTAGTCGCGGACGGGGATGATGTGGGCGTGATCGAGCGTCGCCCACGCGGCCATGGCGGCCTCAAACCCCTCGCTGGCCCGCTCCTGCGTCCACACGTGCGGGAGGACCTTCAGGGCGACCACCTGTCCGGCGGCCAGGTCCCGAGCGCGGTAGACGCACGATAGCGGCCCGCAGCGCTCGCGCCGCTCCACCCGGTACCGATCGCCCAGCTCCTGAGCGACCGCCATGTCGAGCTCGTCGCGGGCCGCCGCGGACCTGCGGAGCTTCCGCGTGGTGGGTCGCGTCATCTGGTCCGTCACCATCGCGGTCACTCCACGGTGACGCTTTTGGCGAGGTTGCGCGGCCGGTCCACGTCGCAGCCGCGCAGCACGGCGATGTGGTACGCCAGCAGCTGCAGCGGGATCGTCGTCAGCACGGGCGACAGCAGCGGGGCGGTGGCCGGCACGCGCAGCTGATGCTCGACCAGCCGGCCCAGGTCGTCCGACCCCTCGGTCGTCACCGCGATGAGCCGCCCACCCCGCGCCTTCACCTCCTGCATGTTCGAGCGCACCTTCGCGTAGACGTGATCCTGCGGCGCCACGAACACCACCGGCATCGCGGCATCGATCAGCGCGATCGGGCCGTGCTTCATCTCCGCCGCCGGGTAGCCCTCGGCATGGATGTAGGAGATCTCCTTGAGCTTCAGGGCACCCTCGAGCGCGGCGGGGAAATTCACGCCCCGCCCCAGGTACAGGAAATTCCGCGCGTCGGCGAAGCGCGCCGCCAGCGCCCGCACTTCCGGCTCGAGCGCCAGGGTGCGCGTCACCAGCTGCGGCAGCTGGATCAGGCGGCACACCAGCTCCCGGCCCTGCTCCGCCGTCAGCCCCCGCGCCCGCCCGAGATACAACCCCAACAGCGCCAGCGCCACGATCTGCGACGTGAACGCCTTGGTCGACGCCACGCCGACCTCGGGGCCCGCGTGCAGGTAGATCCCGCCCCCGCACTCGCGCGCGATGGTACTCCCAACCACGTTGACGATCCCCACCACCCGCGATCCCGCCGCCCGTGCCGCCCGCAGCGCTTCCAGCGTGTCCGCGGTCTCCCCCGACTGTGAGATGGCCAGCGTCAGCGTGCCCGGCGCCACGAGCGGCCGGCGGTAGCGGTACTCCGACGCGTACTCCACCTGCACCGGAATCCCCGCCAGCTCTTCGATCAAGTCGCGGCCCACCAGCCCTGCGTGCCACGAGGTGCCGCACGCCACGATCACGATGCGCTGGAGGGCCCGCGCGTCCTCGGGCGCCAGGTTGAGCCCGTTCAAGCGAGCGCTCCCCTGCTCGGGCAGGAGCCGCCCCCGCAGCGTGGCGCGGATCGTCTCCGGCTGCTCCAGAATCTCTTTGAGCATGAAGTGGGCGTGCCCGCCCAGCTCGAGCTGCGCCACATCCCAGGCGACGTCGTCCACCGCGCGCAGCTGTACGTGCGACTCACGATCCAGCACCGCGTACCCTGCCGGCGTGAGCACCGCGATGTCGCCGTCGTCCAGATACACGACCGAGCGGGTGTGCTCCAGCACCGCCGACGCGTCCGACGCCACGAACAGCTCGTCGTCGCCGATCCCCAGCAGCACCGGCGACCCCTGCCGCGCCACCACGATCTTCCCCGGCTCCGCCGCCCACATCACCGCCAGCCCGTAGGTCCCCTCGACCAGGGCCAGCGCGGCGATCACGCGTGCCTCGAGGGTCTCCCCTGCCGCGTCCTCGATCAGGTGCGCCAGGGCCTCCGTGTCGGTCTCGGTGGTGAAGCGGTGGCCGGCGCGCTCCAGCATGGCCCGCAGCGCGTCGGCGTTCTCGATGATCCCGTTGTGCACCAGGGCGACGGTACCGCTGCAATCCGTGTGGGGATGGGCGTTGCCGGTCGTGGGCGCGCCGTGTGTTGCCCAGCGCGTGTGCGCGATCCCGCTCGTCCCGTGCAGCGGCGCGCCCCGGAGCAACGTCCCTAACGCCCCCACCCGCCCCGCCAGTTTCGCCACCATCACTCCGGCGCCGTTCTGTACCGCGACACCGGCCGAGTCGTAGCCGCGGTACTCCAGCCGGTGCAACCCCTCGACCAGGATCGGCGCCGCCTCCCGCCGCCCCACGTATCCGATGATGCCGCACATGGTCAGAGATCCTTCGCGTCCACGGGGGGCGGGCGCAGCACCCCGTCGCGGCCGGCGAGGCCGAAGCGGTTGAGCTGCGCAAGTTTCAGAACGAGACGCGTCGCGAGGTCCTCGGGGCCGAGCACCGCTCCGCAGCGTGCGCACGAAACCCCCGTCACCGCGCCGACGTCCGGCGCGCCGAGATCGGGCGTACCGGTATCCGACTGGATGGCGCTGCATTGCCGACACAGCATCGTGTCCTACCCATCATCAAGATTGGGGCCGTCGTTCCGCGCGCGCCGTGGCTGGTCGGGGGCCGTCAAACGCCGCAGGTGCGTTACAGCTTGTTGGCAGATCACCGCGACCGCCGCGGCGCGGGCTGATGGCGTCCGGCCCAACCAGGGTCGCCGCAACGAGTTCCCGCGGGCTCTTCCGCCGCACGGCGTATGCACGAATTGCCCGCATGCCCGAAGCCGCGACCCCCGCCCGCACGCTGCTCGTCCTGGTCGCGAACGCGCAGGAATGGGTGAGCCGGTCGCTCGAGAGCATCCTGCGCCCCGCCGGCTACGCCGTCCTCAAGGCCTACACCGGGCTCGACGCGCTCGAGGGCGCGCGCCGCTCGGCGGCCGACGTCATCATCCTCGACAGCGCGCTCCCCGACACCGACGTCTTGGCACTGTGCCGCACGCTGCGGGGAGACCCCGCCATCACGCCCAGCACGCCCATTTACCTCACCACACCTGAACCGCTCGGCCGGAGACGGGTGCTCGAGGCGCTGCGGGCCGGCGCCAACGCCGTGTGGGGACACCCGCTCGACACGGAAGAGTTTCTGCTGCGACTCGAGGGACACGTGCGGGCCAAGCTCGACGCCGATGCTGCGCGCGACACCGGCCTGCTCGATCCGCGCACCGGCTTGTACAACGCCCGGGGACTGGAGCGTCGGGCTCGCGAGCTGGCGGCCCAGGTGGACCGACGCGACGCATCGCTCGCCTGTATCGCGGTCGCGCCCCGCCTCGACGGCTCGGCACCCGTCGAATACCTGGCGCGGGAGCTGCGAGCCGTCGCCCGCGCCGCGGACACGGTGGGGCGGCTGGGCCCCCGCGAGTTCGCCGTGCTCGCTCCCGACACCGACGCGGCCGGCGCCGTCCGGCTGTTCCGTCGCGTCGGAGCCGCGCTCGCAGCCCCCGTCAAACGCCGGGCGATCGCCACCGCGCACGGGCCGCTGGGCCTGCGCGCCGGATACGACGCCCGCTCCGGCTTCCGTTCGGCGGCACTCGATCCGGCCGTGCTGCTGGCGCGCGCGCTGCACGCCTTGCGCGTGGCGGAGGACGCAGGAAGCGACGCCGGCGCGATCCGCGCGTTCGCGCCCTCCCCCACCCCACCGTAGCAGCTACGCCGGTATCTCGCTGTGCGGGGGCACGTTAGCACGTAACCGTCGCCCCCGGCCCCCGCTGGTACCGACCTTGCGGTACATCGGGGCTGGCGTGGCCGGGGTGCAGCGCGACCGCCTCAATGTTGTCCAGGCGTCCCGGGCCCGTCGGCGCCGACCGATCACTCGGTGCGCGTTGGCCCCGGGGACTGACGCCGACGCCCGATGTGCGCTACCTTATGCTCTCGTTGCGAGCCGCTCTAGTTGCGCGGCGGACTCGCTCCGGTCCGTCCTCGGCGTGCGGCGCTGCAGTGGCGGTGAGGGCCGGTACTCAGGAGAAGAAGGCGCATGGCGATCCCAACCCGTTTCGATCGCGCGGACCGCGGGCGCAGTGTACCCGCTGGTGACCTCGCGCACCTCCTCCCCATTGATCCCGCCACGCAGGCGAGCCTGCGCATCCTGGTCGTGGACGACGAGCGCACGCTGCGGGAGAGCTGCGCCAGCGCGCTCCAGGTGGAAGGCTATCGGGTCGAGACGATCGGGCGCGGCGAAGAGGCGCTCGAGACGCTCAAGCGCCGGGCCTTCGACGTGGTCCTGGTGGATCTCCACATGGGCCAGGTGTCCGGGATGCAGCTGCTCGCCGCCGCGCTCGCGACCAACCCGGAGACGATCGTCATCGTCATCACCGGGAAGCCGACGGTGGAGACCGCGATCGAAGCGCTGCGCGCCGGCGCGTGGGACTATCTCCCCAAGCCGTTCACCGGCAGCCAGCTCCAGATCCTGATCGGGCGCGCCGCGCACGCCGTCGCGGTGGCGCGCGAGTCGCGCGCGCTGCGCGACCAGCCCGGCAGCGACGCGCCGGATGCCCGGGTGACGGTGCTCGGCACCGCGCCCAAATACCGCGAGGTGATCACGCTGGCGCGCCGGGTCGCGGCCACCGACGCGTCGGTCTTCATCACGGGTGAGAGCGGCAGCGGCAAGGAGCTGATCGCCCAGTTCATTCACCATCACAGCCGCCGCTCGAGTCGTCCGGTCGTGGCCGTCAACTGCGCCGCGTTGCCCGAGACGCTGCTCGAATCCGAGATGTTCGGACATTGCAAGGGGGCGTTCACGGGCGCGGTGCGCGACAAACCGGGCCTGCTCGAAGTGGCGAACGGCGGCACGATGTTCCTGGACGAGCTGATCGAGATGTCGAAGCCGATCCAGGCGAAGCTGCTGCGCGTGATCCAGGACGGCGTGGTGCGGCGCGTGGGGAGCGAGACGACGGACGCCGTGGTCAACGTGCGCTTCATCGCGGCGACGAACCGCGACGCCGAGGAGGCGGTGGCGTCCGGCGCGCTGCGCGAGGACCTCTACTACCGCTTGCGCGTCGTGCCGATCCAGGTACCCGCGCTGCGCGAGCGCCTGGACGACATCCCGCTCCTGGCCGAGCATTTCCTCGCCTATTACTGGAGGCGCCACCGCGACGGGGCGGAGCCGGTCCCGCACCTCTCCAAGGCCGCGGTCTGGGCGCTGCGGGCCCACTCCTGGCCCGGCAACGTGCGCGAACTGCAGAATGTGATCGAGCACGCGGTGGTGCTGCTCGAGCCCGGCGCCGACGTGCGGCCCGAGGACATCCCGTTCATCAGCGACAACGGCTCGGACCCCGAGCTCGGTGCGCTGGCCGAGGAGGCGGATGCGAGCGACAGCTATTACGAGGCGCGCGACCGCCTGCTCGCCCGCTTCGACCGCCGCTTCCTGACGCGCGTGGTGATCCGCGCCGGGGGCAACCTGTCCAAAGCGGCCCGCATGGCCAAGGTGGATCGCACGACGTTCTACCGGCTGATGGAGCGCCACGGCTTGCAGCGGAACCTGCTGGGCGGCACCGAAGACGAGTGAGAGCGAGTCCCGGTCGCGGCAGCGTGATCGAGCCGGCGGCTCCCGTCGCGGCCTTTCCGGCCCCCTTGCCCCCCCTGCCGCCCCGACCCGCCTCCCTGACGCCGGAGGACGCGCATCTCGTGGATCTCGACGCCCCGCTTGCCGGCGTGTCGTCGGCGATCGTGACGGCGGCGACGCGGCGGGTCGCCCGCCGCTGGCGCGACGAGGCGGCCGCCGCCGGGCTCCCACCGGTCGATAGCGAAACCGTGGCGGGCGTCCTCGCGGCCCTCGCGCTCGCGGCCGACCAGCAGCTCCCCGGCTACGTCACGCAGCTGTTGCCCCGGCCCGCGGCGGGACTCGGCCACCGTCTGGTCGAGATGCTGCAGACGGAGCTGCTGCGCGCCTGGTCGGAAGCCGCGACGCCGGTCACGCCCAGCGCGATTCTCGGCACGCTGAACGCGCTCGAGCAGGTGCGCCGGGCGGTCGCCCCCGCTCCCGGCCCCGCCCCCGCCCCCGCGGCCGACCTTCCCGCGCTACCCGGTCTCGACCTGCTCGTCGAGGTGATCCACGACCTGCGCTCCCCGCTGACGTCCATCCTGTTCCTGGCCGAAACGCTGCAGCGTGGCCAGAGCGGCGACGTGAACGACGTACAGCGGCGCCAGCTGGGACTCATCTACAGCGCGGCGCTCGGCCTCAGCTCGGTCGTGTCCGACGCCATCGAGCTGGCGCGTGGCGGCAACGAGCTCGCGGACGCGGACCCGTCGCCCTTCTCCGTGACCGAGCTGATGGAGTCGGTGCGCGCGATCGTCCGGCCCATGGCCGAGGAGAAGGGGCTCGGCATGCACCTCCGCCTGCCGAAGGTGGACCACCGCCTGGGGCACCCGGTCGCGCTGTCACGGGTGCTGCTCAACCTCACCACCAACGCGTTGAAGTTCACCGAGCGCGGCTACGTCGAGGTCGCCTGCGAGGAGCAAGCCGATAGCCGGGTCGTCTTTTCCGTGCGCGATACCGGACCCGGCATCAACCCCGGCGCGCTGACCAGTCTGTTCCAGCCGTTCCGCCACGCGCGGGGACCGGGCGGCTACTGCTTCTCGGGCACGGGGCTCGGTCTCGCGATCACCCGCAAGCTGGTGGCGGCGCAGGGCTCGACGTTGCAGTTGCAGACCCACCCCGGGTCGGGGACGCGCTTCTTTTTCGATCTCGACCTACCGCCGCACACGCCGGCGCTCGCCGCCGCCCGCGCCGCCCCCGCCGTTCATTGGTCGCGTGGCCCGTGACACGCCCCGCAGTTTGGCCTGGAAGAACTCGTCCATGTCCGGCGCGCGCGCCGCAGCGTTCGGGAACGCCGTTACGCCGAGCGCCTTGAGCGACAGTCGCAGCAGGCTTTGTTGCTGATACAGGGTCCTGGATTGGTAGCCCCGCTTGGCCTTCGGACTCACGATGACGCAAGCGATGCGGCCGCCGCCGAGCGTGTTATCGCGGCCCGACTCGTCGAACACGATGATCAATAGACCATCCCGCCGAAACGTCGCGCTCTGCACGAGCGGATCGATGTTCGTCTCGAGCCATGTGTCCGCCGTGCGCAATGGGCAATCGTGCGCGTCGTTGCATAGGTTGGGAACGATGAACGCATAGTCGGGCAGCGCGTTCGCGGCGAGGTCGGTCGCGAACTGGCTGAACGGCAGCAGATTCAGCCGTTGCGCCGAGTCGCCGGCCACGTCCGAGAGGAGCGCGAGGACGTTGTGCTTGCGGGCGTATCGTCCGCGCCCCTCGCCTGTGTAGCCGACCGACGGAAGGCCCTCGGCGTACGACTTCCACGTCTTCCCGGCCGCCACCAGCTGACGCACCACGTTGTCCGTGGTGACGATCGACGAGTAGTTGTCGTCGTTGCTGATCGTGTCCCCCACCGTCATCATGAAATAGTTGCCGATGGACGGGTGGGCGTTGGCGTAATACTGCGTCGCGAGACCGTAGCGACGTGCCAGGCGGTTGAGATACGGCATGGACGAGTCACCAATCACATCGGTGTAGTTGGCGTTCTCCTCCACGATGATGAAGACGTGCCCGAAGGGTCCGGACACGGCGGGCACCCTGCGCGCCACGGTGTGCGCGGGAGGCGGGGGGACCGCTCGCTGCTCGCACGCCGCCACCGCCAGCGCCGCCACGAGGCCGGCGCCGAGGCGGCGCCAACGGAAGTCCCTGGGCCGACGCACCAGGTCGCTCAGAAGATCTTGGTGAGTGTATAGATCGTCACGGGAATGCCGAGCAGCACGGCCGCGAGTTGTGCTGGCCCGTACAGCCCCGTGATCGAGCCGGAGCGCGGCACGACGATGACGTCCCCGGGCCGCAACGCCAGGTCATCCACCGTGCTCCCGGTGGCCATCGCCCGGCGCAGCGCGTCCCCTTCCCAGATCGTCTTGCCGTTCCGCTGGATCTTCATCTTGTTGAGTTTGGCGTCCTGGGTGGTCCCTCCGGCGGCTGTCAACACGGCCGGGATGATGGCGTCGGCGGGCACGCTGTAGTACCCGGGATGCGCCACCTGCCCGTTGATCGCCAGGCCCACGAGCGCGCGCGCGTGCACGACGGGATCCCGGATGTAGCGGGCGATCTCCGCGGTCACCCGCGGCTCCAGCTCCGCCCGCAGCACGCCGCGCAGCGACACCACCCCGACCTCCGGCAGCGTGAGCTCCTGTGACGGGCCCACCGTGAAGGTGTCCGAGAGCTGCTGCTCGCTCGACTTGGCGGCCGGGCCCGGCGGCGGTGTCAGCGGTGGGGCCGGCATGTCGACCGCGATGAGAACGCGGTCGCCAACGTGGAAGTCTCCCTGCTCGAGCCGCTGACGGATGTAGGTCGTCTCGGCGCGCACCTCATCCGCCGACACCCCTGGCTCGTACGTGTCGCTCTGGGCCATGGCCACGAAGTGCGCCAGGAGCCGCTCCAGGTCGGCCCGGCTCTGGGTCAGTCGGTGTGCGGCCGCGGCGGGCGGGGCGGGCGCGGCCGTCTGCGCCACGCCCCGACAGAACGGGCCGAGCGTGAGGAGGGCTGCGGCGAGCGCCAGCGGAACGGGCAGGAGCGGTCGAGCCATGGGTGATCGTGTGAAGGAGGTCACTCGTGGGTGCCCAGTACCCGACCGGCCGCTCCGGCAGGCTCATCCTTCGCTTCGTAGCCTTCCAGGTAATAGGAGTAGTTGCGGTACACGCCGCTCGGCCGCATGTCGTTCAGCACGGCGCCCAGGGTGCGGATCGGGAGGTGCTCGAGCACCGCGAGCTTCGCGTGAGTGATCTCGCGTTCACTGACGCCCGAGCGCAGGACCAGCACCATGCTGCCCGTGGCGGTCCCGAGCGCGAAGGCATCGGCCCCGGCGGTGAGCGGCGAGCTGTCCACGATGATGGCGTCGTAATGTGGGCGCAGCCCCGCCAGCATGCGCGGGAGCTCCCCGGAGCTGACGAGCGCGGGTCCGCTGTGTGTGCGGGTGCCGGACGCGATGAACGACAGCTTCGGGTAGTCCGTGGCTTGGATGACCTGCGCGAGGGTCGCGTCCCCGGTGAGGAGATCGATGAGCCCCGGCCGGCGCGCCATCTGGAGTGCCCGGTGCAGCCGGCCGCACCGGATGTCGCCGTCGATCAGCAGCGTGCGGTAACGCGCGTCGGCGAAGGCGACGGCCAGGTTCGAGGACAGGAACGACTTGCCGTCCGCGCGGCCCGGGCTCGTCACCGTCAAGACCACCGGGCCGACGCCATGGGCATGCACCACATTGAGCCTGATCCCGCGCACGGCTTCGAGCACCTGGAGCATGTCCGCCTGGTTGTGCTTGCCCCGCCCGTTCGCGTGGGCGCGCCCGTTGCGGCTGAGGTGCGGCACGACGCCCAGGATGCTCAGTCCCATCGGGCCGGTGACGTCCTCGGGATAGTGCACGTGACGGTCAGCCTGGTCGAGCAACGCGGCGCCCGCGACCCCGACGCCACAGCTGCCGATGAGCGCCAGCACGATCATCAGCGGCGCCCAGTTCCGGGCCGGCTCCTGCGGCTCCAAGGCGGGGTCGACGAGCCGCACGTCCGGCAGACTGCTCACCTCCGCGAGACGGGCCTCGTCGTAGCGCTGCTGCAGGTTGGCGACGGCCTGCTCCGAAAACGTCACGGTGCGCTGCAGCCCCGCCTCCTCGATCGCGAGCGGCGGGATCCGCCGCAGGTCCCCTGCGGTCGAGTCGACCCGTTGCTGCAGCTGGGCTGCGCGCAGCGCCATTTCCCGCGTGAGCGCCGCCGCCATCGCGGGGATCGCGTGCCGCTGGAGCGCGTCGACCTCGCCGGCGACCCGACGCACCACCGGCGAGGCGTCGGTGTAGTGCACCCGCAGGGCCCGGAGCTCCGCCTGTTTCATCGTCAGGTCGCGCAGTGCCTGGCTCAACTCGGTGGACTTCTCCACCGAGCCGATCATGCTGAGCGCATCGATCGTCAAGCTGGAGTCCAGTGGCCCTGCGAGAATGCGGTTGATGGCTGCTCTGTCGCGCTCCAGCAGATCGCGATTCACCTTCATGTCGAGCAGGCCCGCGAACATGGGGTCGCGCGGGTACTGGAGGTTCGGCGTCACCGGCGCCGCACTGTCGACGAATTGGGTGACGACGCGCACGCGGAAGCCCTTGAGCGCGACTTCGGCGTCTCGCAAGTTTGCCCGCGCGCGCTCCAGCTGTTCGCCGAGGATCGCGGTCAGCTGCCCGAGGTTGTCGTGCTTCAACGTCGCGGCCGCGGCCACGAAGCGGTTCGCGACGGCGTTCACGACCGCGGTGACTTTCGCCGGGTCGGGCCCATCCAACTCGAGCCGCACGAAGTTCCCGTCCAGATCCGAGCTCATCTTCAGATTCTTGCCGAGCGCCTTCGCGGCGTCGCCAGGTGCCGTCACCGTGAACGCGACGGTGCGCCCCGGACGCAGCGCCGCCCTGGGAGGGACCCAGGCGAAGCCCACGTCCGCTCCGACCGAATCACCCGGAACGCCGCGCTGCAGCACGCCCTGCCCCTTGCGGGACAGCGTGAAGCTCGAAGCCGAATGGTCCACCTCCAGCCGGTACATGCCCGGACGCATCCGCTCCTTGAGGCGGAACAGCGCGAGGACGTCCGAGTCGCCCGGCGCCTTCGGGGTGAGGTACAGCTGCTGTTCTCGCACCACGTCCTCGAGCACGATGTTGGTCCGGACCAAATCGAGCCAGCCTGAGGAAATCGGCAGCTGGCCGGACCACATGGGGCCCGGCTCGCGGCCCAGTCGGGCGGGGGACACCTGGATCCACACGGTGGCCCGCGCCGCGTAGCTCGGCCGGAGCACGAGGAGAGACAGCGCGGCACCGGCGATGGTGCCGACCAGGGTCACGCCCAGCACCAGCCACTTGTGCCGGCGGATAGAGCGCAGGTAGGGTTGCCATTCGCCGAGCCATTCGGACTGCGTGGGCGTGTGGGTTACCGCGGCATGCCGGTCTCCCGGAGCGGGCAGCTCAGGCACCGGCGCCCGCTCGAACCGTGCGGGCACGTCGTCGTTCATCATGTCGAGTGAGGATCCCTCCCTTCGCCGCTTAAGGCGGTGCAAAGTCGGTACCGCGGCCCCCACCTGAGGTGAGGGCGCAACATACCGCCCGACAGAGAGATACCGGCCCTGCGACCGGCAAGGCTCCGGCCTGTGGCGTGCGTTGTCGCACAACGCCAGCGCAGTTGTGGCGCCGCCGCGCCAATCCTCCGACGTCCGCCGTGGGCCTCACCCGTAAAGCCTTCGGCGACAACTCGTTGAGGTCGAACGGTCCCGCGCACAGGAAGTGCGAGTGGCGAGTTCCGGACGCACTCACTTGGACGGTATGACCACACGACCCCACGGAGCCGAGCCCGTTCCCCAGGGCGCCGCAGGCCCCCCGCCCGGGCACCCTCCCCGGCGCGACTTTCTGCCGTTCTCGCCGCCGCTCGTTGGCGAGGAGGAAATCCGGGAGGTCGTCGACACCCTACGATCGGACTGGATCACGACCGGGCCGAAAGCCAAACGGTTCGAACAGGACTTCGCCGCGTACCTCGGCGCGCCTGGCGCGCTGGCGCTGAACTCCTGCACGGCCGGACTCCACACCGCCCTCGTGACGCTCGGAATCGGCCCCGGTGACGAAGTCATTACCACTCCGATGACCTTCACGGCCTCCGTCAACGTGATCGAGCACGTCGGGGCTCGGCCCGTGCTCGTGGACGTTGAGCCGGACACGCTCAACCTCGATCCGGTGCTGGTGGCAGCGGCGATCACGCCGCGGACGCGCGCCATTCTGCCGGTCCATTACGCCGGCCACCCCGCCGCCCTCGACCCGATCGCTGAGCTCGCGAGCGCCCACCGGCTCACGGTGATCGAGGACGCGGCGCACGCCTTGCCCGCCAGGTACAAGGGTCGCTTCATCGGCTCGGGCCCGAACCCCGTCGCCTTCAGTTTCTACGCCACCAAGAATCTCACGACCGCCGAGGGCGGGATGCTGACGGCCGACCCAGAGTTCCTCGCCCGCGCGCGCATCCTGAGCCTCCACGGCATGAGCCGGGACGCGTGGAAGCGCTACGACCGGGGCGGGCACTGGTATTACGAGGTCGTGGCACCGGGGTTCAAGTACAACATGACCGACATCCAGGCGGCACTCGGGTTGTGGCAGCTGCGCAAGCTGGCCGGCTTTCAGAAGCGGCGCCGGGCGGTGGTGCAGCTGTACAACGAGGCCTTCGCAGACGAGGACGCGCTCGAGCTTCCCGTCGAGCGCCCGGACGTGGAGCACGCCTGGCATTTGTACGTCCTCCGGCTCCGCCCCGACACGCTGCGCATCGACCGTGACGGGTTTATCGAAGAGCTGAAGCGGCGGAATATTGGCACGTCGGTGCACTTCATCCCGATCCACTTGCATCCCTACTATCGCGACAAGTATGACTACCGACCCGAGAGCTTCCCAGTGGCCTACGACAACTACCAGCGGATGCTCAGCCTGCCGCTGAACCCCCGGCTGAGCGACGCCGACGTCGCCGACGTCATCGCGGCCGTGGCGGACGTGGTACGTCGCCATCGCCGCAGAGGTCGAGCGGCATGAGTCGCCGGGTGTTGATCATCGCGGCCCATCCGGACGACGAAGTGCTCGGCTGCGGTGGCACGGCGGCCTTGCACGCCCGGGCGGGCGACGAGGTGACGGCGCTGATCGCGTGCGAGGGGGAGTCGCTCCGCTACGGACCGGAGGGCGTCGGCCAGGCCGAGCACAGCCGCCGCGCCGCCCGGGAGCTGGGCCTGAAAGATACCCGCCAGTTGGGGTTCGCGGATCAACGGCTCGACACCGTCTCCCTGCTCGACCTGATCGTACCGCTCGAGCGCGTGGTGCGCGAGGTGCAGCCCGCCGTGGTCTATTGCCAGTTCGGGGGCGACGCCAACCGCGACCACGAGCTGCTGTTCCGAGCGGCGCTCGTGGCCACGCGGCCGATCGAGCCCTACATCGCGGCGGTCTACGCATTCGACACGGCCTCGAGCACCGAGTGGGGCTATCCCCGCGCCTTCGTCCCCGACACGTGGGTCGACATCTCGGAAACCCTCGAGCAGAAACTCTGCGCCATGGCGTGCTACGAGAGCGAAGTCCGCCCGTATCCTCATCCCCGCTCGCTGGAGGCGCTGCGCAATCGCGCGCGCGCCTGGGGCAATCAATGCTGCCTCGACGCCGCCGAGGTATTCGTGACGGTGCGGCGGAGCCTGCGCGGTGGCCAAACGCCTGTTTGATGTCGTGGTCGCGGCGCTGGGACTGGTCGCCGCCGCCCCGGTCCTGCTCGTGGCCGCGGTGGGGATCCGACTGTCGAGTCGGGGCCCGCTGCTGTACCGCGCCCGGCTCGTCGGCCGGGACGGACGCCTGTTCACCATGTACAAGCTGCGCACCATGCACCTCGATCCCCGGGGCTCCGGGACCGTCATTACCGCCCAGCGCGATCCTCGCGTGTTCGGCTTCGGCCGTCCGCTCCGCCGCCTGAAGATCGACGAGTTGCCGCAGCTCGTGAACGTGCTGCGTGGCGAGATGTCCCTCGTCGGCCCGCGTCCGCAGCACCCGGATATCGTGCGGCGCTACTACAGGTCCGAAGACTGGGAGACGCTCCGCGTCCTCCCCGGACTCGCGAGTCCGGGGAGCCTGTACGACTCCGCCCACGGCGAGCCACTCGTGGGGAGCGCCGATCCCGAGCGGCAGTACGCCGAGCGCTTGTTGCCGCTCGTGCTGGCGCTCGACCGGGTCTATGTGCAGCGCGCCTCCTGGTGGTATGACGCGACGCTCGTCGGCCGCACGCTCTGGATGATCGCGGCGACGCTCGCAGGGCGGCGCACGTTCCGCGATCCGCCCGAGATGGCGGCGGCGCAGGCGCTGCTGCGCCCTGGCGCACCCGATCGGAGCGGCGGGTCGACCAAGCTGTCGCCGGGCCTCACATGAAACCGCCCGACCGGGAAGCCGGCCTCACGCACCGCACGCTCGCTGGTCTCGCGTGGACCGGGGGGGGGAAAGCGGTGTATGCCGTGCTCCGCCTGTTGGTGCTGTTTCTGCTCGCCCGGCTCCTCTCCCCCGCGGATTTCGGCGTGGTCGGCGCAGCGGGCGTTGTGATCGGGTTCTCCTCGATCCTCTCAGAACTCGGCGTGGCGCCGGCGATCGTGCAGCGTCCCGTGCTCGAGCTGCGGCACGAGCAGGCGGCGTTCTCCGCCTCGGTGGGCCTCGGTCTGATCTTGGGCGCGGTGCTCTGGCTGCTCGCCCCGGAGATCGCCACCGGGTTCCGTATCCCCGCGGTCCAGCCAGTCCTCCGCACGTTCGCGTGGACCTTCCCGTTGGGCGGGCTCTCCGTCGTGGGCGGCGCCATGATGCAGCGCGAGCTGCGGTTCAAGTGGCTGGCCACCGTCGAAATCGTGAGCTTCGTCGTGGGCTACGGAGTCGTCGGAGTCACGCTCGCCCTCCTGCGCGCCGGGGTGTGGGCGCTGGTGGCGGCGGAGATGTCGAAGGTGGGACTGTACACCATCATTCTGGTGCTGGCGCGGCCGCAGCGCCTCACCCTCCGGCCAGATCGCCGGGCGCTCGCCGATCTGATGTACTATGGCAGCGGCTTCACCATCTCGAAGATCGCCAACTACCTCGCCCTCCAGCTCGACAACGTGATCGTGGGCCGCTGGCTCGGCGCCGCCGCGTTGGGGTTCTACGGCCGCGCCTACGAGCTCATGGCCGCCGCCCCTGCACTCGTGGGCGAGCCGGTGGACAAGGTGCTCTTCCCCGCCATGGCCGCGCGGCAAGGTGACTTGCGAGCTCTGGCTGCTGCGTATCGACGCGGCGTGGCGACGATGGCGCTCGTCACTCTGCCGCTCAGCGCGGTCCTCCTCGCGCTCGCCCCAGAAGCAATCCCGGCGCTCCTGGGCCCGCAGTGGACACCAGTCATCGTCCCCTTTCAGATCCTGACGCTCGGGATCTTCTTGCGCACCAGCTACCGGATGAGCGACGTAGTAACGCGGGCGACCGGGGCGGTGTACCGCCGAGCCTGGCGACAGACCGTCTATATGCTCTGCGTCATCGCCGGCGCCTGGTTCGGGCTGGCCTGGGGTATCGCGGGCGTGGCCCTCGGGGTGCTGGGCGCGCTCGCCGTCAACTACGTGCTGATGGCCGAGCTGGGAGTGCGGCTTGCTCAGCTCAGCCGGCGCCGCTTCTGGGGCGCGCACGTGAACGCGCTGCTGACGGCGGTGGTCGCCGGCGGCCTCGTGGGCGGCTTGGCGGCGGGGCTGCGCGCCTGGGGCCTCCCGCCGCTCGCGGTGCTCGCCCTGGCGGGGGTGGTGGGGCTCGGCGGCATGCTCCTGCTGGTGCGGGCTGCTCCGCGCGCATTCCTCGGAGCCGACGGGCTCTGGATGCTTCAGCAGGTCCGGCAAGTGGTTGCCAAGTTGGCCGCCAAGCGGCCCGCATCGGCCGCGAGGCACCGGGTCGTCGTTGAGCTGGTCGGACCGGCCGGCGTGGGCAAGAGCACGGTGGCCGACGCGCTCCGAAACCGGGATGACACGCTGCGAGCAAGCATCTGGGGGCTGCCGCTCCGGTTGGTGTCGTGGAGCGTCGTGCCGCTGCTCCCGACCTTTGTTGCGTTGTGCCTCCAGAGTCGCCGCGTGCCGTGGGAGGAGATGAAGCAGATGCTCCGCCTCGCGGCTTTGAAACGGCTGCTGGCGCGGCCCGCGACGTCACGCTATCGGCTCATCGTGCTCGACGAAGGACCCGTGTTTGTCCTCGGCTGGCTGCAAGTCTTTGGCGCCGGACGGTTCGCAGGCAGCGCCTCCTACCAGCGGTGGGCGCGGCGCACACTGGTTGCGTGGGCAGCCCTCCTCGATGTCGTCGTGCTGCTCGACGCCCCGGATCCCGTCTTGGCCTACCGAATTCGCTCCCGGGCGAAGCCCCA
>Ga0209806_1000892_pt1 | contig 20265 bp, 21 predicted proteins | sample GraSoiAngelo_152_FD_186166 | JGI IMG/M metagenome (GOLD analysis project Ga0209806, IMG submission 186166) | Grasslands soil microbial communities from the Angelo Coastal Reserve, California, USA - 14_1009_12_30cm (SPAdes) (version 2) | ecosystem: Environmental > Terrestrial > Soil > Grasslands ... | reverse complement strand
CAAATTGTCGATCTTGACCGATCGGATGGAGGCGGGCGAAGGCACGGTGGGGAAACTCTTCAAAGATCCGTCGCTGTATAACAATTCCGATCAGATGCTGATCGAGACCCGGCAACTCGTGAAATCGGTCCGCGAAAATCCCAAGAAGTACCTGACCTTCAAGGTACGGGTGTTCTGAAGCGTATTTCGGCTTGCCCCGGGCCTTAGGGGCCAATTTTAGAACTCTGATCCAGTCCGAACGGTACTTACGGTTTCACCGTGCCTTTGTAGGATTCTTCTGGACCAATAGCTGACAACCTTAACTGACATCACAGCCGAGAGAGAAGCGCAGAGCCACGCAGATTTCCCCCATTCGCAAGGAACTCAGCTGGGCAACCCGCCTGCCCAACCGATTCTGAGAAATGGTGACCGTGCTGTGCAGGTTCACTGCACATGGCAGTTTCATGCCGTCCTCTTCGTTCAAAACTACTTCGGACGGCACGCCACGTATCGTTGATTTAATCGGTGCGACGGTGACAGTCGAAAGATAAGCAATGGCGCTGGGCCGACTTAGCACCACCACCGGCCGATTCCTGTCCGGCGGAGCGAACTGGTAGAGTCGAACGTCGCCTCGGGCTACTCTGGCGGCCATGCTGCCTCTGCCTCCCACACAAGTGATTCATTCGCCTTCTGAGGCCGCGTGGAATAACCCTGACGGTCGCGCTGCTCTCTAGCACGGATATCTAGTCTCTGGAGGTGCTCACGCAGTGCCTCCCGTACCAAGGCGGAGCGATTCCGCTTCGTCCGCCGTGCGGCTTGGTCGGTGGCCTGCAGGAGCTTCTTGTCGAGAACAATCTGTATGGTTTTCATGCACTGTCGAGTTTATTCCACCAATCCCCAATGGGCGTTCGCGCAACCGGCGCCTCAGGTTCGCGGTTTTCGAAAACCTTGGGATTTGAAGATCGAGAAGCCGTAGAGGTTTTCTGGTCGGCAGCGGATTTGAACTCACTTCCAACCTACCCTATACTTGTCGACCGCCATGAAGGTCGCCGTCATCATTCCGGCTGCGGGACTGGGAACGCGCATGTCCCCGGCGCCCAGCGCGAAGTCCAAGATTCCCTCCAAACAATTTACGGAATTGGGCGGAACCCCGATTCTCATTCATACCTTGCGGAAGTTTGCCGCGAGTCCGCGCGTGACCGAAATCCTGGTGGCGTTGCGTAAGGACGAGATCCCCGGGTTCCGCGAGCGCCTTCAAAGCGAAGGGCCGCACGAGAAGAGAGTCGAACTGGTGGAAGGCGGTGAGCACCGGCAGCAATCCGTCGCTAACGCACTGGCAGCAGTTTCGGCGGAGAATGACGATATCGTGCTCGTGCACGATGCCGTGCGTCCGTTCGTCACGCCGGAAATCATCGAAGAGGTTATCCGGGGTGCGGAGAAATTTGGCGCGGCCATCGCTGGACTTCCGGCCGTGGACACTATTAAAAAAGTGGAGCGCACCGCGGATGGGGCTTTGATCACGGCAACCATCCCGCGCGAGCATGTCGTCATGGCCCAGACTCCGCAGGGATTTCGTTATCAGGTGCTGAAGAAAGCCTTCGATGAAGCACTGGCGGACGGATTTATCGGGACGGACGAGGCTTCGCTGGTGGAGCGATCCGGGCATGAGGTGGCGGTTGTGATGGGTTCACCCCGGAATATCAAGATCACCGCGCCCGCCGACATGGAACTGGCGGAGTTTTATTTGCGCGGCCAAGGACGCACGATGGCGGGCAAGGACGAGAAGGCCAGCTAGGGCCACAAACCAACATGAGACCAGCTACACGGATCGGCTTTGGATGGGATTCTCACGAATTCAAGCCGGGAATTCCGCTGAAGATTGGCGGGGTCGCACTGCCGCATAACAAGGGCCTAGGCGGGCATTCTGATGGCGATGTCCTGCTGCACGCGATCACCGATGCACTTCTCGGCGCAATTGGGGCTCCGGATATTGGGACCTTGTTTCCTCCATCGGACCCGCAATGGAAAGGCGCTGACTCGGTTGTGTTTCTGAACGAGGCGTTGAAGCGCGTCCGGAGTGCAGGCTACGCGATCGGGAATGTGGATTCCTCGTTGATCCTGCTCGCGCCGAAACTGGGGCCGCACGCAGGCGCCATTCGGGCGCACCTGGCGAAACTGCTGGGAATTGCCACCGATTGCGTCGGACTTAAGGCAAAGACGCCGGAGGGGATTGGGACCGATGGCGCGGCGATTGCGAACGTCGTGGTGCTCCTTGAGAGACTGGTAGAAGGTCCCAAGAGGTCGGTTGGCAAAGCCGTGGTCAAAAAGTGATTCTCTCTTTGCCGGCGAGGACGCCGGCGCTACTCTTTCTTATTTGTGGCTTCCACCAAGGCTCTGAAGATGGCGCGCGACGGGTCATCGTCATCGATCGAGCGCTCCGGATGCCATTGCACGGCCAGGACAAAGTGATCTGGGTCGGTGCCCTCGAGCGCCTCGACGATTCCATCCTGAGGACAGCGCGCCACAATTCGCAATCCCTTTCCGACAGCGTGGGCAGACTGATGATGGCTGGAGTTCACGGCCAACCGGGTAGGGTCGGCGTTTGCTTGTGTCAAAATTTCTGCCAGCCTTGATCCCGCGTCCACGACGACATCGTGCGCGACGGCGACCTTGCGGCCTGCTTCGTGATTGATAGTCGACTCGATGTGCTGCACAAGCGATCCGGAGCGGTAAACATTCAAACTCTGTAGACCGTAGCAGATACCGAGCACGGGCTTGCGCATTTGGTAGACATCCTGCAGCAGGAATTGATCGATGGTGTCGCGCGGCCAGTCGGCGTCGGCAGTTTTAGGGTCGCGCGCCGCGAGATATTTCTCGGGATCCACGTCCGCCCGGCTGCCGGGCAGCAGCACCGCGTCGCAGTGTTGAGCCAGTTTCTGGACCTCCGCGATTGCGCGATCAAGCGGAATGCGGACTGGCTCGCCGCCCGCCTGCTCGACCGCTCGTTCGTATTGCGGCAGAGCACGTGCGGAGTATTCGGCATCCACTGAGTGCGGGATGGGGATGGCGATGCGAGGGCGCATGGCATTGATTGTAACGGGTAGAAAAAGGGTGGGAAATCTGACTGGAGTAACTGGAACCCCGCTCCATCCCAGTTCCGTAGCCCATGTCAGGGTTTGTTGGGCAGCCTCCGTGTTGTTTGGTACTCTTTCAGCGATGTTCCTCAAAAGAACGCTCTGCACTGCATTATTTTCGTGTGTGGCTCTGCTCTCTGCATTCGCTCAGGATCAGGGCGCAAGAACCGAAATCGAGGAGGCCTTGAAGTCACGCTATCGCCTCACGACTGTGGGTGGCGGTGTAATGGGAGTGCGTGGCGAAAATAGTATTCGAAAGACGGGTGGCGTTGTGGTTCTGGTACGCGACGGTCTTTACGGCTCGTACAACCGGCGCGATCTGGCTTCGAATGCGATTGTGGACGGGAAAGCAGAGGTTCGTTCCGGTGCTAAGGACCTGGCGTTGGCACGAGGAGAAAAATTCTACGTTACGGCCGCTTACGTCGGATCCGACCTCGTTTTCCTGGGCCTGCTGAGCGCGCGCATGATTCCAGGCAACACAAAAACTGCACAAGTCTGGTGCAGCGTGAGTTTCTTTTTCAGCAAAGACATGCTCGACCAAGGGGACACCGGCAAGATCTACTCTGTGATCGACCAGTGGCTGCTTCCAGAAGGAACGAATCATCCAGCCTCTGCTTCTTCTCCTCCTTTGGCTTCTACCCCACCTGCTGCTATCACCAGTGCGCCCGCGACTCCCACGAACGGGATTGACCTCAAGCCCGGCATGACCCGCGAGCAAATTGTGAACGCCCTTGGTGCGCCGCTGCAAGACACGGCATTCGCCGACCGCCGTTGGCTGACTTATCCTGGCATCACCGTCACGTTCGAGCAGGGCAAACTGACATCGGTGGAAAGGAATGCTCAGGCGCTGGTTCCGGTCAAGATTTCCTCCGACCCGAGTGGCGCAGATGTTTTCCTGGACGGCAGTTTCGTCAGTTCAACGCCGGCGGTTCTCCGGCTGCAGGCCGGGACGTACAAGCTGGCCGTGAAAATGTCCGGTTACGCCGACTGGGAGCGGGAAGTGAAGATCTTGCCGGGCGCGGAAGTGACTTTGGATGCCAGGCTGAGTAAGTAGTGTTGCGCCCTTTCGGCGGGGTTTACGACTGAGCCTCACAAGGTTAATCTCTGATTTCGGATCGCGGCGCCGCGCCCTTTCAAAAACGCGATCGAAAAACACGTTGTTCCGCAATAGTGAGGAAGGTCGCCGGGCTGCGCCCGACTGGACAGACGAGGGCGTCTGTCCCTACGCGATCCTAGCGGCTGGCCCGGGCGATCTGGGCCAAGGCTCTGGATTGACGGTAATGCCGGATTTCCATGATCAACGCCAGCACCAGGACGATCGCACCAACGGATAAAGCGACCGGAAGCGCAATGTGACGATAGGCAAAACGTAGGTCGGGAGTTGTGCTGTGCAACTTGGCGACCAGCACGATCCCTATAAGCGACAGCAGGAGACTCAAGGCGAATGAGACCAGGGTCACGAGGAAAGCGACGAATCCAGCCCTTACCGGGATCATGTACCAGCGGGGTTTGTGCACTCTTCCGGGACTCGCCATAAGCTTTAGATTACACGGTGTTACACGTGTTCCGGGAGTGCATCACACGCCGTGCGTTACAATGCTGGATATGTCGCAAGCTGCGCCGGCCCTTACGCGGACACCCGCGGAGGTGGTCCGCCAAACCCCCGTCTCGCAAGCGTCGAATGGTGTCTGCTACGCCAGTTCGGGCGAGGTGACCATCTCCGAAGGAGACCTCGAGCGGATGGTTGCCGCCGTGCCTCGCAGTGCTGCGGCGGCACTCGAGCGCAAGGCGTACTACTTCGTTCCGCTCACCGTCAGCCAAGGGGATGACACGGTGATTGCGGATCGCTATGACGTGGTGTTGAGCGACAACGCGGTGTGTCATCGCAACCTGAATCTCGGTGATGCCCAGTGCGTGTTCATCTCCACGCGGCTCATGGATGATAAGTTTTCGGTGGCCTTCGAGTTCTATATCAACGTGGGGCACGCGATCGTGGAGCGGATTGGCGTGTCGCAGGCTTTTGCGGACCTCGCGTGGAAGCAGGTAGACGCCGAGGTACGCGGCGAGACTTCGCTAGACGCTTGGGAGGCACGCAAGGGAGCCACCGGGAGCGGATCGGATACGGAGAAATACAAGAACGAGTACTTTGCGGCTGCGTTTGCCGATTCCATTTCGATCTACCTGCTCTCGCTCTACCTGGACGTGGATTATTACGATCTGCGGGAGCGGGACTATCCTTTGCTGGCGCCTTCAGCCATGGCGGAGCGGTTGCGGAAAATTTCCGAGTTATTTCCACCCAATCCGGGATTTGAGTTTGCAATTTATCACAAGCGGCGGACGTGATCATTGCCCGGCTATTTACTTAGGTAGAGGCCACAGACTCTGCTGGTCTTCTTTGAGTAGGGTTGAAACATCCGGTGAACTGGACTTGTGGCGGATGAACGCAGACCTGCCCTTCAAATCGGCAACGAACCTATCGGCCGAGCTCTCTTTGAAGAACGTTTTCTCGTAGTAACCGGAAAAGTACTCGCCACTAACGGCGTACGAGTAGGCCATTTGTGCGACGTAGTAGGAGAAATAACGGGTCCGGTGCTCGATAACCGTGCCGAATTCAATCTTCCCCTGGCTGGTCGGCCAACTTCGGGCGCCGATCGTCTTCAGCTTGTTCCAGGCCAATCCTCGGATCGCCGCGCCCATGATAGCAGCGAGAATCACAGCGGTGATGATGTCGTCCGCATCCACGGCTCAGCTCCAAGGGATTACGTCTGTCCTGCTGTGACATTCTGAGATGTCCACGCAGTATATGGCAGCCGCTTCCACACCTGGGCATGTTCTCTGTGATTAAATGCAGCTGACTATGCTGGCTACTGTCCGCTCTTTCGCCAAGATCAATATTGGGTTGTGTATTGGCGCAAACCGCCGGGACGGGTTCCACGAGCTGCGGACCGTGTACCAGACGATCGCGTTACACGATCTCTTGCGCGTGCGGGTGGGGCACGGGTCGGGGATTGAGATTCACTGTAGCGATCCGCGCGTTCCCATCGACACGTCGAACACTTGCTACGCGATGCTGGAGCGGGCAATGGATGCGCTCAAGGTAAAGGGCCGGCTTGTGCTTGAAATTGAGAAGCGGTTGCCGGTTCGGGGGGGACTGGGGGGTGCCTCGGGGAATGCTGTGGCGGCTCTGGTAGGGCTGGAGATGGCGCTCAAGAAACAGCTTGCCGCTTCGGAGCGGCTGAGAATTGCGGCGGAAGTGGGCTCGGATGTGCCCTTGTTTCTGGTCGGGGGAACGGTTTTGGGAGTGGGGCGGGGGGAGGATGTGTATCCGCTGCCGGATGTGCCCGCGTTCTCGATTGTCGTGGCGACGCCCGACATGGGGGTCTCCACGCCAAAGGCTTTTGCGGACTGGGATGCGCTCCTGGCATCGGGAGAGCAAGCCGAGCTTCGCTCGGCCTCGACGGGCGGGGACGCCCGTCGCTCCATTGAGTTCCCAAAATTGACGGGGCTTCACCCCTCCGTTAGAATGAAAGCGTTCAGCCGGAAGATTTCCTCGTGGCTGGGCAGCGTTCCGCTGAAAGGTGGGCGTTTTTCCGGTGTCCCTGCAGGTGGCAGGGGCCGGGCCGAGATCCTGCTTCTCGACCTCGTCCGTACCGGGATTGAAAACGACTTTGAACAGGTCGTCTTTCCTCAATATCCCGCATTACGAGACGTAAAGTGTGCGTTGGAGCGGACGGGCGCGGTATACGCGTCTCTTTCGGGCTCCGGGTCGGCGCTGTATGGGCTGTTCAGAACCAAGGCTGGCGCCGAAAAGGCTGCCGCGCGGTTGCGAAAAGAAGGCATTCCGGCCCAGGCGACGGTTACGTTGACGCGCTCGCAGTATTGGAGAAAGTTTCGGGTTTCTAGTTTCGAGTGAACGCGGCAAGGGCGCCCGCGCCACGAAAATCGATAAAGTTGTACTTGAAACTCGAAACTGGAAACTTGAAACTGTAGTTACTGGGCCGTCGACTAATGGTAGGTCAAGTGCCTTTGGAGCACTTTGTCTAGGTTCGAATCCTAGCGGCCCAGCCATTCCTTCAGTCGCTAGTCGTCAGTCTTCAGCTGACGCGGTCGGCGGAAGTGAAGTAATACGAAATTCGAAGCTTTCGGTTAAGACTTCGAATCAGCACGTTCACCACTTCGATGCGGGTCGGCGGACTGGCGGATACCAACGCCGTCCGGCGGAACTCGACACCGGAACTCTTTAACACTGTCTGCGAGAGAGCCCACATGGCAACTTTAGCGACGCCGGCGGAAAAAAAAGGCCAGCAGGTGCCTGAAGAGAAGAGCGAGCGCACCAAACCGCGCCCGCGCGTGGACGACAAATTCAAAATCTTCTGCGGAACCGCGAACGAGGCGCTCGCAGATGAGGTTTGCCACTTCCTGGGATTGACGCGTGGCCAGGCCATGATCACGCGCTTCCGGGATGGCGAGTGTTACGTGCAGATCCAGGAGAACGTGCGCGGGGCTGACGTCTTTGTCATGCAGCCGACATGCCGTCCCGTGGACGAGCACTTGATGGAATTGCTCTTGATGATCGACGCGCTCAAGCGGGCTTCGGCAAGGCGGATAACGGCCGTGATTCCCTACTACGGCTATGCCCGGCAGGACCGCAAGGACAAGCCGCGCGTGCCGATTTCGTCGAAGCTGGTGGCCGATCTTCTGACCACGGCCGGCGCCGATCGCGCGCTGGTAGTTGACTTGCACGCGCCCCAATTGCAGGGCTTCTTCAATATTCCGGTCGATCACTTGTTCGGGTCGCCGGTGCTGGTCAGCTACTTTAAGGAGCTGAACCTGCCGAAACTAACGGTGGTTTCTCCTGACGCAGGCGGCGTGGAACGGGCGCGGTTTTTTGCGAAAAAGATGGATGCGGCGCTGGCCATAGTCGACAAACGGCGCGTGGAGATGAACGTTGCGGAGGTGATGCACGTCATTGGCGACGTCAATGGCCGCACTTGCCTCGTTATCGACGACTTGATCGATACTGCCGGAACTTTGGTCAAGACAGCGTCCGCGCTGCTCGAGAACGGGGCGACGCAGGTGTACGCCTGCTGCTCGCACCCGGTATTTTCTCCGCCGGCCGTGGAAAACATTTCGCAGTCCCCCATCACACAGGTGGTGGTTACCAATACGATCCCGCTGAGCGAAGCCGCGGAACGCGAGCCCAAGATCAAGAAGCTTTCGATTGCGGGGCTGATTGGCCGGGCCATTCAGTCGATTCACGAAGAAACTTCGGTCAGCAGATTATTCAGCTAGGAAAAATCAAATTATGGCAACAGTCACGGACAACAACACACTGGAAGCGCAGCCGCGAAGTGCGGGCAACAAGAACGAAGCCCGGCGGGTGCGCCGCGGCGGCAAGATTCCCGCCGTCGTTTATGGAGCCGGGCAGGAGTCGCTCCCTGTCGCGGTCGATCCGCGGCAGGTCAGCCGCATTCTGAACTCGGAGACCGGGCACAACACGATTTTCGATCTGGCGCTTGATGGGGCGAAGAGCAAGGCCATGATCGTCGACTGGCAGTACGAGCCGATCAAGGGCAAGCTGCTGCACATTGACGTGAAGCGGATCGCCATGGACAAGAAGTTGGCGGTTATGGTGCCTATTCTGCTGAAGGGTGAACCAGCGGGCGTGAAGCAGCAGGGCGGCATTCTCGAGCAGATGCTGCGCGAGGTCGAGGTCGAATGCCTGCCCCAGGACATCCCCAGCCACATCGATGCCGATGTCAGCGAGCTGGTGTTCGGCAAGGTGCTGCGCGTCGCCGACCTGCCGCACAGCGACAAATGGGACTACCTGACAGACGAGAACCAGCCAGTAGCGCACGTGACCTCGGTGAAGGAAGAGGTTGTGGCAACGCCAGAGGCTGCTGCTGCGGAAGCTGCTGCAACGCCGGCCGAGCCTGAGGTTATCAAGAAGGGCAAGGCGGAGACCGAGGAAGAGGGTGCGGCCACTGCTCCCGAGAAGGCAGAGAAGACCGAGAAGAAGGAGAAGAAATAAGCTACGGGCTTTGAGCCACGAGCTACGAGCGAGATGGCGTGAAACTGATCGTCGGGCTGGGCAACCCTGGAATCGAATATCAGTTCACGCCGCATAATCTCGGCTTTCTTGCGATTGATCGCATCGCGGGTGATCGCGATGTGGAGGTACGGAACCGGCAGTGCCGAGCGTTGACCGGGCGGACACGCATTGGGAATGAGGACGTTCTTCTGGCGAAGCCAGAGACCTTCATGAACCTGAGCGGTCTTTCGGTGCGGGAGTTGCTGGCCGAATACCAGCTTCGTCCCGAGGCAGACCTGATCGTGATTTACGACGAACTGGATCTGCCGCTGGGCACGATTCGCATCCGCCAGCGTGGCAGTTCGGCGGGGCACAACGGCATGGAGTCGATTATCGGGACTCTGGGCACGCAGGAGTTTTTACGGGTCCGGCTGGGGATTGCGCCCGAGAAGAAGATTCTGAAGCCGTTTACCAAGCGGCAACTGAAGGTGGTGGATGAGGTGCTAGACACCGCCGCCGAAGCCGTGAAAGTGATTTTGACGGAAGGTCCGGCAGCGGCCATGAATCGCTTCAACCGCAAGAAGGAAGACGAGGACGAGCCGGACTAGAAGTAGAAGGTTTGGAGAAAAACGAATGAATCGTACTTACGAACTGATGTTTATCGTCCGTCCGGATATGGCGGAAGAGGATCTCGACAAGCTGATTTCCACGCTGGAGACGGCGGTTTCGACCTCCGGCGGCACGGTGAAGAGCGTTGAACGGATGGGCAAACGGCGGCTGGCTTATACGGTTCGCCGCTTTCATGACGGCGTCTATGTGCTGCTGACCGTGGAAGGCTCAGGCGGATTGATTCACGAACTGGAGCGCCGTTTGCGCGTGACGGAACCGGTGATCAAGTTCCTCAGCGTGCGGATTGACGAGGAGCAGAAGCGGTTGGCCAAGATCAAGGCGATCCGCGATGCTCGCAAAAAAGTGGCTCCGGCCACGCCTGCACCCGCTGCTGAAGGCGGAGAAGCGGCGTCGCCTACGGCTTAGGACCTGGCTTGCAGAGAGCAAATGCCGCGGGCGACGGCGCCCGCGCCACATTGAGAATTTGAAGGAGCATCATGGCTGACGAAACGAAATCACCTACTGCCACGGCGGAAGCGCCGGCAGTGTCTGAAGGTCACACTCAACGGCCACCGTCGCGTGGACCACGTCCAGGCGGCGGTCCCGGCGGTCCGCGAGAGGGCGGGCGCAAGTATTTCCGGCGCAAGAAGGTTTGTAAGTTTTGCGTCGAGAAAATCGAGAGCATCAATTACAAGGACGTTCGTCTGCTCGCGCAATTCGTGGCGGAGAGCGGCAAGATCGTGCCGCGGCGGCTGACGGGAGTTTGCACTCCTCACCAGCGACGCCTGTCGTGCGCGATCAAGCAGGCGCGAAATATCGCGCTGCTGCCGTTTGCCGGACGAGCTATGTAGTGATTGAGTAATTGGGAAATTTGATGATTGGGAAATTTGAAGCCCTCGGCCGGGAGTCGGGGCTCAGCCAATTACCAAGCAGTCAGGCATCAAGTCCGATTTTCGAAATTGTGCGATTTGCAGCGTTACCGACGCTTCACGGGGAATTTTTCAATTTCCCAATTACCAAATTACACAATTTCTCAATGTCAGGAGATTCCATGGAAGTCATTCTGAAAGAAGACGTAGCCAAGCTCGGCTCTCGAGGCGACGTAGTGAAAGTTGCGGAGGGCTATGGACGCAATTTTCTACTGCCGCGGAAACTCGCTATTGAGGCGAATGCGGCAAATAAGGCTGTCATCGAACAGATGAAGGCCGCCGCCGTGCGCCGCTCGGCCAAGGAGAAAGGCGAAGCGGAATCGCTCGCGAAGCAGTTCGAAGGGCTCTCGGTATCATTCCATCGACGCGCCGGAGAAAACGAGCAGCTGTTCGGATCGGTGACCTCCAGCGACATTGCGGAGGCACTCGAGAAGAAAAGCTTCCATATTGACCGCCGGAAGATTCAGTTGCACGAACCCCTGAAGGCAGTGGGCGAGTTCGACGTTCCGGTGAAGCTGCACAAGGATGTGACCGCGCACGTGAAGGTCATCATCGAAAAAGAAGTGGTCGAGTAAGAATCGACCAGTGAATCGCGGCCGCCTCCGTCATGTTCACGGGTGAGGCGGCTTTTCTTTTTGCCTACAGGGAGTTGTTACCACCTTTTTACATTTTTGTAATTCCGCTGGCATCTGTAACCTGTTGAAGGTGGCTTCACACCTGAGCCTGAAACGAATATTATTAATGTAATCAATAGTTTGGGGATGGTCCGCAGGCAAGGCAAGAATCCTGCCAAACCCCTCCATTCCCTGCTCACGCTTGGGGTTCTGGCTCGTCCATTACTACGCAAACCGAAAACAGCTTTGAGCGAGGGTTTGCTGAGGATATCGGACAGACATGCCGGCCGAAGCGTGGGCAGTATCAATTACGGTTGGCGAACGTTCCTACCCGGGCCCACAAAGTGCCCGGTCGGACAAGGGTAGCGGAACCCACGACCCCGCCTTACGGGGCTACATGGCTGGGCAAGGAAACCGCATCGACGACACGATGTTGATCCGCGAGGCGCAGCGGGGAAACCACGCTGCCTTCGAGGAACTCGTTCGCCACTACGACCAGGCGGTGCTGCGCTTGGCGCTGCATCTCACTGGGTCGGAACACGACGCGCAGGATATTTTCCAGGACGCGTTCCTGAAGGCCTATAAGAACGTGGGCAGCTTCCGCTTCGAGTGTTCCTTCTACACCTGGATTTACCGCATCGTTACCAACCTTTGTCTCGATCACCTCCGCAAACGACAAGTCCGCAAGGAAGATGCTCCTGTGAGCACGGATGCTTCGGGCGAGGAATACAGCCTGCTCGACCAGGTGCCCGATGGCCGTGCCGGAGCGAATCCTGAGCGCGATCTCATGCGCCGTCAACTGGGCGCGCGCATCAACTGCGCGCTGGAAAAGCTGACGCCCCGCGAGCGCATGGTTTTCGAATTGAAGCATTATCACGGCCTGAAGTTGCGGACCGTGGGCGAGATTTTGCATACAACGGAAGAGACCGCGAAGAATACTCTCTTCCGAGCCACGCAGAAGCTGCGCGGCGCGCTGGCCGACATGCGTTAGTGAGCTGATGCCCAGGTTAGCGTCCAAAGAACGGACGCGAACCTGGGGCACAGAAGGAGCTTTATAAGGAGTGACCCCGAAGGGGTGCAATTATGAAGTGTGAATGGGTACAAGAAAACATTCTGCTCTACATTTATAGCGAGCTCGCCGACGACGCCCGTTATGAATTGGAGCAACACCTGGGACGCTGTCCGGAGTGCGCGGCCGAGTTGAAGTCGGCGCGCGCATTTCACGCGACCCTCTCCAAGCTGCCGGTTCAGGAACCGTCACCGAATCTGCTGGCGTCGGCGCGAATGCGACTGCAAGAGAAGCTCGAGACCGCGCCTCAGGGCGGATGGTGGCAGCGGCTCACATTCGATCCGGCCAGCTGGCTGCGGCAGATGCGCTTTTCTCCAGCGCTGGCTGCGGCCATTTTCATCATTGGTTTTGGCGGCGGCATTGGCGCAATGTACAAAATGAGGCCTGCCGACGGCGGCACGATCGCAGCTATTCAGGAGCCAAACGCATCTGCTCTCCCCACCGACCAGGCCTCCATTACCGGCATCCGCTCCGTAGTCCAGGAACCTGGCTCCAACCAGGTCACCATCAAATACGACACGCTTCACACCGAACAGGCGCAAGGCTCATTGAATGACCAGCGCATCCAGCAGCTGCTGTTGTTTGCGGCTCGCAACAATTACAGCTCGGGTGTGCGCATGGATTCGGTAGACCTGCTCACGCAGAAGCCGGACGACACGCGCGTGCGGGAGGCTTTGATCTATTCACTGCGTTACGACACCAATCCCGGTGTGCGTCTTAAGGCAATTGAGGGACTGGGCTCGTACGTGAAGGATGACACCCGTGTTCGCGATGCCGTCCTGAATGCCTTGATGACCGACAACAATCCTGGCGTGCGCACCCAGGCCCTGTTACTGCTACAGCCCGTGAAGGCCGATAGCAGCGTGCGCGCCGCCCTCCAGCATCTTGCCGAGACGGACCAGAATCAGTACATTCGCTCGCAAGCGCGCACGGTGTTGGCGCAGTTGCCAGAGATTGATTAGAAGGTTCGAGTTTCGGGTTTCAAGTTTCGAGTGGATCGCAAGATCGAGAAGATTTACCTCGAAACTGGAAACTGGAAACTGACCCGGAGCTTCGGCTCTTGAAAAAGGAGAAATGCCCCATACTCAACGGGACCTGCTAGACCCCAAAAGTTTCGGCTAAACGCGCCATGGTCAAGAAGTATTCACAATTTGCCGGAGTGCTGGTCGCGGTGGCACTGCTGGCTTCGATCGCGTCGGGACAACAGACGCGAGTCTACCACGACGGCGACTCCTGGACTGAGGAAGTCACCGGTTCTCTTTCCGCAGCCAGGAATCTTCACATTCGCGTGGACTTCGGCTCCGTTCGTGTGCAGGGCAGCTCTCAGCACGACATTACATACGTGATCCGCACTCGTTCTTATGGTTCTGATGAGAAGCAAGCCCGGCGGGAATTCGAAGCCTACAAAATCAATGCCTCCGCCCATGGAGACACCGCCCTCATCGAGGGCGACTGGCAGGGACATCGTCATAATCTTTGTTCGGGTGAGTTCGTCATCAACGTACCCCGGAATCTCGATCTCGCCAAGATCGAAACATCGGGCGGGGGCGTGACCGTCAACGGAATTGCCGGCCGCGTAGAAGCGGAGAGCGGTGGCGGCAAAATTCAACTTGACGACATCGGTGGGACCGTCACAGCTCAAACTGGCGGAGACAGTATCGAGATCGGTACCGTCAACGGGGATCTACGTCTCGAAACCGGCGGAGGCAGGATTAACATTGCCAACGCCAAAGGAAAGGTGAACGCGACCACTGGTGGCGGAAACATTGTTCTCATTTCCGGTGCCCAGGGGGCGACGCTCGAAGCAGGTGGCGGAAACATTGATGTCAAGAAATGCGGTGGCAAGTTGAAGGTCTCTACCGGTGGCGGCAATATCGAACTGGGGGATGTCTCCGGCCCGGTCGAGATTGAAACTGGCGGGGGCAGCATTCGCTTGGGCTGGGCAAAAGGAGTCGTCCGCGCGCAGACCGGTGCGGGACGCATCGAGTTGAACGGGGTGTCCTCAGCGCATGCTGAAACCGGTGCCGGCGGAATCCTGGCAAAGTTCATCTCAAGCGGCGAACGTGCCGACTCGGTCCTGGAGACTTCTGCGGGCGATATCGTCGTCTACATCGCACCCGACGTGGCCATGACCATTCGCGCCAGCATCGATCTGGCGAATGGGCACAAGATCCAGTCCGACTTTAGCGACATTCGCGTGACCAGCGAAGGCGGCGACTGGCCTGGCCCGAAGAGTTTCACGGCGGAAGGCAAGCTGAACGGTGGTGGTCCAACCCTGAAGGTTCGGACCACGACCGGTGACATCAAGTTCCTGCGCGCCAGCCGTTAACAGTTTCACGCAGTGCGGAGATCCCCCTCCGCACCGCGTTCAATTCAGCAATTCCAGGCGCCCGACGGGCGAGCACGCCCGTTCGCTCCCTTGCCGGAGGACTGCTATGTACCGATCCATCCTGTTTTCCACACTGCTCGTGCTGTCCTTGAGTTTGTCTGCCTACTCCGCCGAATGTCCCGTGATCGACCGCATGGGCGGCACTTACGCGCTCAGCGTGCTTTCGTCGGACACCGGCTTCACCGGGGATGAGGAGGGCACGGGAGCTTACATGGGTGTCGACATCTCCGATATCACCCCCGAGCGAGTGGGCGCGCTAAAGCTCAAGGATGAGCGCGGCGTTGAGGTGACGATCGTGGATCAGGACGCGCCCGCGGGCAAGGCCGGCATCAAGGAACATGACGTGATTCTCACCATGAACGGCATGGCGGTCGAAAGTGGCGCGCAGTTGCGCCGGATGATCCGAGAAACTCCGGCGGGGCGCGTGGTGAGCCTTGGCATCAGCCGTGATGGCCAACCGCTCACCATCAAAGTTCAACTTGCGGATCGTCGCAAATCTAATTCGTGGATGTCGCGCGGCAAGGACTTTAAGTTCGAGATGCCGCCGATGCCGCCGATCCCGGACATGGATGTTCCCGTGTCGGTGGTTGTAGTGCATTCTTCGCTGCGCAGTGGCTTGATGGTCGAGAATATTACACCGCAGCTCGGCGAATTTTTCGGTGTCAAGAACGGAAAGGGCGTGCTGGTCCGATCGGTCGAGAAAGGCAGCCGCGCAGAGAAATCGGGCTTCCGCGCAGGCGACGTGATCGTGCGCGTGAATGATCAACCGGTGCAGGACACCAGCGACTTCAGCCATGCGATTCGGTCGACGACCACCGATAGCGTGACCATCGGGGTGGTGCGAGACAAACACGAGCTGAATCTGACCCTTTCGCTGCCCCCGCATAAGACGTCGGGCGACGTTTGGGAAGAGAGCTTCGACGATTCGGATTTCAATGCCGAAAGCTTCGTCGACTTGGGCGAGCTTCGCGATGAATGGGCCCAGATGCAGCCGCAGATGCAGTTTGCTATGGACGAATCCCGCCACGCGCTGGAGCAGGTCAAGCCCGAGATCGACAAGGCGAAGCGCGAGGCAGTGGAGGAAATCGAGCGGGCGAAGCCGGAGATCGAACGGGCGTTGCGGGAGGCACAAGCCGCTACCGAACGCGCGCAACAGGAGCTCTGCAGCCAGCAGAAAGAGCTGCATCGGCAGACCGAAAAACTCAAGAAGGAAATTCAGAAACAGCAGCGCAGCCTAATGCAGGAGAACCGGAAGCAGATGGAGCGGCTACGGCACGAGATGCGCGGCGAGTGGACGCAGATTTAGTCGGCTTCAAGCATCGCGTAGGGGCAGACGCCCCGTCTGCCCAGCCGAGCGAAGCTCGGCTTCAGCTTCAGGAGTCATCGCCCGCCAGCCGAGTTGGCTTGGACGGAAAACAGACAGGAATTATAACTAGTTGCCAATTTGGCAGGCCGTTGTCTCGAAGCCAGCTGCCGCCGGGCAGACGCCCCGTCTGCCCAGCCGAGAACGGAGGACAATTTAATCCGTACCGGCCTGCGCTGCCGCTTTGTAGCGGGTCGGTCCCAGCAAGACCCGGTTTCGCCCGCCTTGCTTGGCGGCATAGAGCCCTGCGTCCGCGGACTTCACCAGTTCGTCGCGGGTAGTTCCGTGATCGGGGTAAGTGGCGACTCCAGCGCTGATGGTTACGCATTGCGGCACGCCGGGAAACTGCCAGGTTTCGACCAGTCTGCGTAGCTTTTCGGCAACCGCGAGCGCATGTTGCGGATTGGTTTGCGAGAGCAGAATCGCAAATTCCTCTCCGCCATACCGGCACACAACATCAATCTTGCGCAATTGCTGATGGAACATGGATGAAACTTGCCGGAGCACTTCGTCGCCCAGCAGGTGTCCAAATTCGTCATTTAGGCGTTTGAACTGATCGATATCCACCATCACGACCGCCATGCCGCCATTGAAGCGGCGCGCGCGATCGATTTCTTCTAACACCCGTAGCTCGAAAAATCGTCGGTTGAAGATGCCGGTCAGTCCATCCAGGTAGGCCAACTGCTTGACGCGCTCCACGTAGTGGGCGTTTTGAATGGCGGTCGCGCAGATATCGGCCACGGCTTCGAGCGATTCGACGTCGCCTTCGTGAAAGCTCCCGCTATGCTCGCTCTCGAGCATGAGAACGCCCAGCGTCTGCCCGAACGAGACCAGAGGGATGCACATGCGTGAGCGGGTTTCCTGGTAAAAGCCCACGTACTCGGAAGATGAGCGCACGTCGTCTTCGATAAGCGTCTTGCCAAGTGCCAACGCTCGCCCCCAGAGTCCGCTCGTGGCCGGCAGTCTTCCTCCGGCAGCGGCACAAGCGGTGAATTTTCCCTGACTGGCGCGCAACATCAGCCCGTCATCATCGCGCAGCAGCACGGAGACGTGACCCACCCGAAAAGTCTGCTGGATGACCGAGCACACTTTAATGAGAAGTTCTTCCTGATCGAGGACGGCCGTGGTTTCGCGAGCGATGGCGTTGATGACTTCGAGATGCCGGGCACGCTGCCGCTCCAGCGAATAGAGCCGGGCATTCTGGAGTGCCATCGACGCCTGTGTCGAAAACAGGGTCAGCAAGTCGATCTTGTCGTTGTCGAAGTGATGGAGATTCTCGCTCTGGCAATCCAGCACACCTACCACCTCGTCGCGCACCATCAGCGGGATGGCGAGTTCCGAACGCGTACTCCGCGCCGAAGAGACATACTGCGGGTCGTTCAAGACGTCGGGCGAGTAGATGGGACGCTTCTGCCGCGCAGCCGCCCCCGTCACGCCCTGCTCGAGAGAGAGCCGAGTGCTTTCATGGCCGGCATCCCAGCCGATCTGGCTGCGGGGGTAGAGTTCCTGTTTTTCCTTGTCGAGTAGGAGGATCGCGACGTTCTGCAGGTGGAAATAGTCGCGCGCGATCTGCAGGATCTGGCGCAGGACCTCATCCAGGTCAAAGGTCGACAGCACCGCCTGGCTCGCATCGTAGAGGATGGCGATTTTCTGCATTCGGCTGATGGATTTTAGCTGGTTGCGGGCAGGTGACGGAGGTTCCGAAAGTAACCTCTGGGACGCGGGTGCGGGCGCGCCATGCCTACCCTCTCCGGTGCCGCCACCATTGGGCGGTCCGGATCAGGCCAAAGGCAACCACGCAGAACCAGAAGTCGACAACGAGGCCGAGGTCGACCTGGAAAAGCTTGTGCCGAGCCGCCGGCGGCAGGGATGGCATGAGCACGTAGTAGGCTGCGTTGCCCAGCAGCACCGCCAGGAGCGACTGCACGAAGTTCGCGATCACCGATGGTTTAGACACCGCCGCGGCCTCGTGTGGCACCCGAAATTCGCGCCTGTGGGCGTGAGCGCGCTGACTGGGTCCCTGTTACCATTCTGCTCGAATCCTCACTCATGTTGGAACTCTCCACCTCGGTCCAATACATCAAGGGAATCGGTCCGCGTGTGGCCGAGGTGCTGGCCGGCAAAGGCATTCGCACGCTGCAGGATCTCCTTCATTATCTGCCGTTTCGGTACGAAGACCGGCTCAACCCTCGGGGCATCGCCGAACTCCGGCCGGGCGAAATGGCGACCGTTATCGCTGAGGTCCGCACGTCGGGTTTGTTCCGCACCCGACGCATGCCTATCTTTCAGATGACGGCGGCGCAGGGTCGCGCACGCCTAAAATGTTTGTGGTTCAACGGCACATATCTACGCGATCGCTTCAAGCCGGGACAGATGGTTGCGCTGTATGGCAAGGTCGAAGAAGACCGCCGCGGCGAACTGCAGATCATGCAGCCGCAGTTTGAAATTTTAGGCGATGCGGCCGAGGATGGAAGCAGCGATGGCGCCGACCGGAAGCTGGCTGCATCGCTTGAAGTCGGACGCATCGTCCCCATTTATGAGTCGGCCGGCCAGGGCCGTCTCACCGCGCGCTGGTTTCGGCGCGTGATTCGCACCGCTCTCGAGAACATGCCACCAGAGCAATCGGACTCGATCCCGGCCGCGGTGCGCTCGCGCATGTCGCTGATTTCTCCCACCGAGGCGTTATGCAAGGTGCATTGGCCCGAACCAGGTGAGAGCCTGACCGATCTGCAAGCCGCACGTACGCCGGCTCATCTGCGGCTGATCTTCGAGGAACTCTTTTTTGTCGAGTTGGGGCTCGAATTCAAGCGCCGGCAAATGAAGGCGCAAACCGGCATCGCGTTTCGGCTGGATGATCGAGTGCGAGAAGCGATCAAGAAGATCCTGCCGTTTCATCCCACCGCAGCGCAGAAACGTGTCCTGAAGGAAATTGCTTCTGATATGGAGAAGCCGTTTCCCATGCGGCGTCTACTGCAAGGCGATGTGGGTTCCGGGAAGACGATCGTTGCCTTTGAAGCCGCGATTATCGCGATCGAGAACGGCTGCCAGGTCGCCTTGATGGCACCGACCGAAATCCTGGCGCAGCAGCATTACTTCAACGCGCGCCGCATTCTGGAGGGTGCGGGATACCGGATCGTTTTGCTGACTGGCTCGGTGGAGCAGGATCGCAAGCGCGACATCCGCCGCCACATCGCGCACGGAAACGCGCACCTGATCATCGGGACTCACGCCCTCCTGGAAGAGACGGTGGAATTCTCAAAACTAGGGTTGGTCATTGTCGACGAGCAGCATCGTTTCGGCGTGATGCAGCGACTGAAGCTGATGCGGAAGAGCAACGAGGAGCCGGGGGTGGGTGCAAAATCCACGCCGGGCGCGGCCGAACCGGATGTCCTGGTGATGACCGCTACTCCGATTCCCAGAACTCTGGCACTCACGTTATATGGCGACCTCGAATTGAGCGTGCTCGATGAACTGCCTCCGGGGCGCACTCCCATCGTAACTCGCCGCGTCTCGGATGAGCGCTCCACCGAGGTCTGGGATTTCGTTCGCAAGCAAGTTGCGGCGGGACACCAGGCCTACGTGGTCTATCCGGTCATCGAAGAAAACGAAGAACGCGAACTCAAGGCCGCCCTCAAGATGTACCGGGAACTCAGCAATGTCGTCTTCGCCGATTTGAAGGTCGGGCTGCTGCATGGGCGGCTCGACAATGACCTGAAGGAACAGGTCATGCGGCTCTTTCAATCGGGCGAGCTGAATATTCTGGTGGCCACGACCGTGATCGAAGTCGGCGTGGATGTTACGAACGCAAGCGTCATGGTGATTGAGCACGCCGAGCGCTTCGGCCTGTCGCAGCTGCACCAGCTGCGCGGGCGGATCGGACGCGGCGCCGCGAAGTCATTCTGTGTTCTGATGACGGGTGGCAAGGTCTCCGAGGAAGGGGAGCGGAGGCTCGACGCCATGGTGCGGACCAACGACGGCTTCCAGATTGCCGAGCTCGACCTGGAGCTGCGCGGGCCCGGAGAATTCTTCGGCACACGGCAGGCGGGAATGCCGAGCTTCCTCATTGCCAACCTGATTCGCGATCGCCGGATTCTGGAAGCCGCCAAGCGCGAGGCAGCTGCGGTCATGGCCGGCCCTAACGCCGAGAT
>Ga0209806_1000887_pt1 | contig 20299 bp, 22 predicted proteins | sample GraSoiAngelo_152_FD_186166 | JGI IMG/M metagenome (GOLD analysis project Ga0209806, IMG submission 186166) | Grasslands soil microbial communities from the Angelo Coastal Reserve, California, USA - 14_1009_12_30cm (SPAdes) (version 2) | ecosystem: Environmental > Terrestrial > Soil > Grasslands ... | reverse complement strand
GAATCAGGGCGAATCACCAGCGTGCCTTTCCTTTGCATGACTTTGTCGCGCAGCGCGCCGCCCCAGAGGTTGCGGACGGCATTGTAGATGTCGTAGGAATCGCTGACGCACGCCACGACTCCTTGGGGACAGTTTGCGAGGATGTTGGCGTAAGCGTCGAGCTCATGCGCTTCGCCCCACGCGGTGATGGTGGAATGCTCGGAAGCAGGGATGCTGTAGGCGGCACAGTCGAGCGGATTCTGAGCGCCGAGATCGGCGGAATAAAACTGATTGAGAATCTGTACGGCGGCAAGCGTGTCGGTGCCGAGAAAATTGAGCAGATGCGCGGCGCCGCCAATGGCGGCAGATTCCTTGGACGAGACGCCGCGGAATCCGAAGTCGTGGAGCTTGAAGGGAAGAAGCGAGAGATCGCCGGTGCGGGCGAGGGCTTTGCCGATCACCTGTTTGATCGCACGGGAGAGCGTGGCGACAGTGATGGGATACCAGACTTGCAGGAGAACAGTTTCGGCCCAGTTGGTCAGCCAGTAAAACTCCGGGTCGGTGTTCTCTATGGTTATGAGAGCGTTGTGGCTTTTGACTACCGTGCCTTCCTTGACGGCGCGGATGCGGAGAGGCAATCGCCCGCCGTGCTTCGCGTAGAGAGATTTGAAGCCCGCGTAATTGAAAGTTTTCGTGTGGCCGGAGAAATGCGCGTGGGCGATACGGCGGGCTTCTTCGACATCGTCGAGGGTGAATACGTGGCCGGCGAAATTGGACTTGATGATGTATTGCAGCATGGCCAACATGGTCTGGTCGAACATGCCCCCGCGGGATTCGACATAGGAATAGATGTGGCGAGTGTCCGGGGGATATTGCCACCAGTGGGTGAGCTTGTAGGAGTCCGTGTTGAGGATGGGATTCAGGCGAAGCGACTGCATGGGGCTCCTTGCGGTTGCACAGGCGGATGGGTTGGGGGCCGCAAGCCACTTGCGACATTCAGCATAGCAAAAGCGGGTGACGACTGGTCTAATCGCCGCTCTTCCCGTCACCGACCGCAATGCTGGTAGGCGCTAAGCCGATCGACCTCGCAACTTTCCTCACCATGGCCTGAGCGGTCTTCACCGATCGCCGCCATGGTGTCCTGGCTGCCCGCATGGCGGGCGGCGGGTCGCGATCTACTGTGGTTAAGAGTTCCAGGTGACGCGGGACAACTGTTTCTTGCGGGATTCCCACTGAGCGCCGGAGAGCACGCGCGGGGCTACGTCGATCAGGCGGGGCGTGAGTTTGAAGACGCCAGCGGCGGTCCATGGTCGGCCGTCGCGCGTACGATACTCGCGGACGTTTAGGGCGTCCGCCATGCTCGTGAAAGAGACGTCCTGGACGATCATTTCCGCGAGGAACTTGAGAGTTTGCATTTCCAAGGGATCGTCTTCTAGATGGCGGCAGTCGGAGGCAATGCGAAGGCCGAACGGGATTTCCTCAGAGGCGCTGGGAGCTTCCTGCTCTTCAGGCGTGGCGGAAGTTTCCACTTCGCGTTCCCATTCCAGGGCGACCAGGCTCCAACCCGCATCGTGCATCTTCGACAGGTAAACGGAAGTCGGCAAGATGCTGACTTTCTCTCGCATACGATCGATCTTTTTCACGGAAGCCTCCTTGAGGGGGCGTTTTTTAGATGCGGCGGACGAACTTTCCCGCAGAGCATCAAGGCAATCTTGATGCCGCAGGCGGAAAAGGCGGAAGCCATAGAATCAAAAAGACTTCTGGCAAGAACCAAGGGACTCTGCGGGTTTGCCTGCGTCCGTTGGCGGGATGAGACTGTCGCGTTGCCGGACACCCTACTAAGTGGCAGAGAAAGACCCCGGCCGCTAATCAGGTAGAATCGCATCTCAGATTTCCTGGGGAGGAGATGATGCCGAAAAAACCGACTATCGATGATGCCAGGTTGATACTCGAGCTTTACGACCTGAGGCGCGAGCCGGAGCTTCGGAAGGCCAGGCAATGGTGGCTGATCACGTTCTGGCCCAAGAATGCGGATGATTTCGTGAAAGTGGCAACGACCATGGGGTCAGAAGAGAACAACTGGCTGAGACAGGTGGGCAGCTACTGGGGAATTGCCGTGTCATTTGTTCTGAATGGGGTGGTGAGTGAAAAGCTTTTCTTTCAGCTGTCCTTTTGCGGAGAACTATACTTTATCTTTGCCAAGGTGCGGCCCTTCCTCCCAGAAATTCGCGAGAAGATGAAGAATCCCGATCTGTTTCTCACGATGGAAAAGGCCATTCTGGGATCGAAGATGGCGAGAGCGCAATTTGAAAAAGTTGAGGCGCGTGTGGCGGCGATGCGGGAGCAGCGATGAGCTCGCAAGGCAGAACGATAGTCCGAAAGCAGGGGATGTTCTTCGCCCTGGCGTGTCTGGCCGCCGCCGCGTTGCTTCCACCCGGAGCCATGGCGAAAGGGGCCGGCACTTGCACTGCGGGAACAACATTGCGATTGAGCGCGCCCGAATCAAGCCAGGGAAGTTTGCTGCTGATAGAGGTGAAAAGTGCGAAGCCCTTGTCGGAAGTGCAAGGAGATTGGGGCGGGCGGAGCGTCCCGTTCTGGAGGGAGGTTGCAAGTGAAACCCGGCGAAAAGGTTTGCTGGGAGTTGACCTCGAAAAGGCGCCCGGCGCATACGCGTTGAAGGTCACCGGGCAAACGACGCGCGGGGAGAAAATGAGCTGTAGCGCGACGGTGACCGTGAGGAAAGGCCGGTTCGCGACGGAAAAATTGCAGGTGGGGAAACAGTTCGTGGAGCCCAGCCCGGAACAAATCAAGCGCGCGGACGAAGAGCGGCAGAAGTTGCGCGATATTGTTGACCGCGTGACGCCGGAGCGTTTATGGGACGGAAAGTTTCGAATGCCGCTGGATGGTGTGACCACGGGCTCGAATTTTGGGAGGCGGCGAATTCTGAATGGGAATCCCGGGACACCACATGGCGGGGTGGATTTGCCCGGGACCACCGGAACCCCCGTGCACGCCGCGCAGCGCGGGAAGGTGGCGCTGGCAGAGGAATTGTTCTTCTCCGGAAATACCGTGGTATTGGATCATGGTCTGGGAATTTACACCTTCTATGGGCACCTCTCGGAGATCGACGCGAAGGTGGGAGACACTTTGGAAGCTGGCGCCGCCCTGGGAAAAGTCGGAGCGACCGGGCGCGTCACCGGGCCGCACCTGCACTGGGGACTCACGGTGGAAAGAGCGCGGGTGAACCCGCTGCATATTGTGAAGTTGCTAGAGAACGAATGAGCGTTTGAATGTCCAGGATTTCGAAGGCCGGCCGTGATGGGGAGGAGATCACTGTTGAGCCACCCGTGGGAGAGGACCAGCGCGGCGATGAGCAACATGCTCCGATGTGAGTTGCCCGCAGAAACGGCGCTCCGCTCCTGCCTTCTGAAGTGCGAGCCCGAGCAGCGGCTCAACCTGTTCGACCTAGATGCTGTGATCAGCGCGGACCAGGCCTGTGACATGTGATGACCGCCCCGGAATGAATACAGTTTGTGCGCCCATGACAACTTTGGTTTGCGATTCGGATTGTATCGTCACAGGAGTCGTGGTGCGCTTGTAGACTTCCTCCGTCTTCCAGTAGCTTGCGCTTGATGTCCCATCTGTTGGACTCGGTGAGGCGCGCGTTTCTCACGTATTTCCACAATGTGGGCGCACCAAGCAGGCTTCCCAGCACGGGAAGACAAAGCCCCATTGAACGATAGGCCAGTGAGAGACACTGCATAAAGCGAGCCCCCTCGGGCCCTAGCTGCGGCCGGCATCTATGAGGAAGAGGTCCCCCGGGGCGAGCCGCCAAGTTGCCAAGAATGTTGCGTTTCGGACGAGGTAGGGGGTAGGTGTGGCGGCGGAATCGAGATTGTTACCGGGCCTGGTAGCAAGCAAGTGTGGGAAGATGGGCGAGGTACGGGGAGGTAGGGGAGGTACGAGGGTACTGTTATAGGGCTTCCTCTTGTGGTACCGTTCCGCCATTGTTTTTGAAGTTGTAAATAGGCAGTCTTGGGGTGTGTGGGCAAGGTTAGTGCTAGTCACTTCTATTTTGTCATTCTGTCTTTTTAGCACCCTGCTGACACGACTCGGTAAGAGTAGACGTGTGGGTTGAAGTTGGTCAAACGTCGTGGATTCATAAATCAGATTTGAGGTCGAAGCCGAAATGTCCCTGCTTCACTTTCGTTGCAAAGAACGTCGTCGTACCCTGCGGGTAGCACTGACCGTGCCGTTGACCGTCCACGGAAAGACGGACGCTGGCGAGAAGTTCTCCGCGCAGACCCATTCGCAGGCGGTGAACCGGCACGGGGCGTTGTTTCAGCTTGAAGAGATCGTGTTGGTGGGACAAACGCTGATCCTGATGAATGATCACTCCGCGCAGTCCATGGAGTCCCGTGTCGTCTCGATCCATCGGGCTCGCGACGGCAAGCAGTATATCGGGGTGGAGTTCATCTCGCCGGAAATAAACTTTTGGCACATGCAGTTCCCGATTCCAGGCTCCAAACCGCTGCGTCGAATCGTTCCCACCAAAATCTCCGCGTAAACCGGAGCGCGGCATTCCCGCTCCTCGGGTCAATTCCTCTTTGCGCTCAGCCCATACCTCTTTTCAGCCTATCCCATACCTACTCATTTCTTAACGCCACCATCGGATCGAGCCGAGAGGCGCGCCGGGCGGGCAGGAAACTTGCCAAAGCCGCAAAGGCCGACAGGCTCGCCACTGCCAGGACGTAGGTGACAAAGTCGGTCGGCTTTAGTCCGAACAACATCGCTGCGGCCACCCTGCTGCCTGCCAGGGACAGCGCCATTCCGATCAGCAGACCGAGGCCGAGCAAAACGGAAGCTTCCCGCAGCACCAGGTGCACAATGCTTGCGCAATCCGCTCCCAACGCCATGCGAACACCGATTTCGCTGGTCCTCCGTTCCACCATGCAGGTGATCACCCCGTACAAGCCTACGCTGGCCAGGAGCACAGCCAGCAGTCCAAAGAATCCGGAAAGGTGGGCCATCAGGCGGTCTCGCTGAAGAGACACTTCCACCATACTGTCGAACGGCGTAAAGTCCATGTCAATCCCGCGATTGATTTGCTGGACGGTGCTCTTCAATACGGAGATGAGGCCGAAGAGCGAAGCCTGGGATCGAATGAGGATGGTCACGTCCTGCTCGGGGTGTTCCTTCTGGGTGACCGGCATGAACATCGTGGGCAGATATTCTTCCCGCAGATCGTAAAGTTTGGCATCTTTCGCTAGTCCGACGATCTGGAATAGACCGGTCTCTTTGCTTTCCGACTTTACGCGCAACGTGGCACCGACCGGATTTGCCCCGGCGAGATACTTGCTGGCAAAACTCTCATTGACGATGGTCACCTTGGGCGATGTCAACGTATCGCGATCGTCAAAATCCCGCCCGCCAGAATCGGCGTATGCCACGTCGCGAAGTACTTTGGGCTGATCTCGTTCAGCTCGCTCTTGCCCTCGATGACCTGTCCGGCCCTGTCCACCAGCACTTGCCGGTTCATTCCCTTGCCGCTCAGCGGGACGATTCCTGCTTCAGCGGCAGACTCCACGCCGGGAATCGCTCGAACCCGCCGCAGCACCAGCCCCTTAAATTCCGCGCGTCGGTCGACGGGTAAATGGAGCGCAGTCAGGTCCAGATCCAGCTCCAGCACCCCGTTTTGCGTGAATCCCGCATCCAGCGTCGCCAGTTTTTGCAGGCTCCTCGCAAAGAGAATCGCCCCAACAACCAGCATGAGCGACATGGCGATCTGCGAAACCACGAGAACGCGCCGCAACCCAAACCGTGCTCGACCGCTCGTGGCGCTCCGTCCGCTCGACTTTAGCACCGCTCCCGGGGACACTCGCGTTGCCCGCAACGCCGGAGCCAGCCCAAACAGGACACACGTCAGCACGGTGATCCCTGAGGTGAATCCCAGCAATCGCCAATCCATGGCCAGGTCCACAAACAGGGGAGCGCTGTCTGTGCTGATCGAAGCCACCAGCAAGCGAGTCAATCCATGCGCGAGTTGAGCGCCCAGGAGCGCACCTGTAAGACCAAGGAGCAGGCTTTCCGCCAGCAATTGCCGGATCAATCGGCCTCTGGTCGCCCCTACAGCCATGCGCATGCCCATTTCCCGTTCGCGGGCACTGGCCCGCGCCAGCATCAGGTGGCTAGATTCGCCGAAGCAATCAGCAGTACCAGCGCCCCCAGCCCCAGCATCAGCCAGAGTGGGTCCTCGTACGTCTCGCGCAAGCCAGAGATACCTGTACCGGCAGGAAAGGCCCCGAGTTTGTAGCCGAGAAAGTGTTTGGCATCGCCAGGGTCGAACTCGGAAGGCAACGTAGCCTCGAAAATTGCTGGCGAAATCGCGCGTAAGTGCGCCGATGCTTTCTCCATGGTCCAGCCGGGCTTCCGTCTGCCCATCACTGTGAGCCACCAGCCATCTCGCCGGTTCAGCACGCTGAACTCGCTGCGAATCGTAGGTTCCGCGCAGAGGGGCACGGCTACATCGAAGTTCCGTCCGACCTCCACACCGTAGAAACTCGCCGGCGCCACTCCGGTTACTTCGAAGGGATGCTTCTCAATGGTGATCTTGCGTCCGACGATAAATTCGTCGCCACCGTACTCACGCTGCCAGAAGGCGTGGCTGACGACTACTCCGGGAGAGGCACACTCGGCGCGGTCATCCTCAGGCAAAAGGAATCGTCCTCTTTCGGGCACAATTCCCAATACGCCAAAGAATTCACCGCTCACCCAAAGGCCCTGGACGGGGTGGACTGGGCCGCCGGGAGAGATATTGAAGCTCGTTGGTCCCCAGGCGAATACGCCCGAGAGCGCCTGCTGCTGCGCTCGAATCTGGCTCCACATGGGGTTTGTCAGATTGGGATAGCGCGACACGAAGGCACCGGTTGCACCGTTGCGTTCCGCGATGCGCACCTCGGTCAGTTCCTGAGCGTTTTTTACCGGGAGCGCTCTTAGACGAATCGCATCCAAGAGCTGGAAGATGGCGGTGTTGGCTCCAATGCCTAGCGCCAGAGATAAAATCGCTGCGGCCTCAAAAGCAGGACTGAATCGCAGCAGTCGCAAACCAAACTTCAGATCCTGCCAGAGTGTTTCCACCAGCGACTCCCAGCTCGCCGCACGGACTCGTTGTTTTACACTCTCCGCGCCGCCCATCTCGATACGCGCGGCCCGCACCGCTTGTTCGCGGTCTAACCCGCGGCGCATCTTCTCGTTCACGGCGGCGTCCAGATACCCGCGCAGTTCCTCATCCATTTCGCGTTCTACCTGTTGCTTGCGGAACAATCCCCGCAGACCACCCGCCAGATTTCGCAGCAGTGACATCGCTTACCTCCTACGACTCCGCCTCGAGAATCCGCGCGATAGCCGCTGCTTGTCTCGCCCATTCGCGGGTCTCGCCCTTGAGCTGTTTGCGCCCGAGCGCTTGCAAAACGTAATACTTAGCGCGCCGATTGTTCGCAGTGTCCCGCCATTCGCTCTTGAGCCAGCCGGCCCGTTCCAGCCTGCGGAATGCCGGAAACAACGATCCCGGATTCACCTGGAAGACGCCTTTACTGATCTGCTCGATACGCATGGCGATACCATATCCATGCATCGGCTCCAGCTCCAATGTTTTCAGGATCAACATGTCCAGCGTGCCCTGAACCAGGCCGCTCGGCTTGTCCGCCATGAAATGTACTCCTCTCGAGCGTCAGGAGGAAGATGGCATGGATACCCTAGATTGTCAAGAGGAGCGGTTCGTTTCGCCGGGTTTCATGCCATGCCATTCATTCCGCGGTACGATCTACGTGTGCCAGATGGTGTGAAAAGGATCGGTTTAATTTCGGATACCCACGGCTTACTGCGCAAAGAAGCAGTGGAAGCCCTGCGTGGGTCGGAGCTGATCATCCACGCAGGAGACGTGGGGAAGCCGGAGATTCTGGACGAGCTAAGGTCGATCGCCCAGGTTGTAGTGGTGCGCGGAAATGTGGATACCGAGTCCTGGGCGCAGGGGTTGCCGGAGACGGCCGTAGCGGAAACAGGCGCGGCCATGATCTACGTTCTACACAATGTGAACGCCCTGGATTTGAATCCTGCCGCAGCCGGTTTTCAAATCGTCGTCAGTGGCCATTCCCACAAACCAGGAAAGACGGAGCGCGAGGGCGTGCTCTATGTCAACCCTGGAAGCGCGGGACCGCGCAGATTTCAATTACCGGTCACGGTGGCACATCTGCGATTGGGAGGGATACCGTACGACGTGGAGTTCGTGGATCTCGAACCATCCCGGTAACCCCAGCGGCACGGCCTGCGCAGACACGGATGCGCCGCTCTAGGCAGCTCAATCGGCGCCATCAACGGAAGACCAACAGAAGGCGTGGGTTTCTGGGTTTGGCGCACAGACATTCCTGCATGACAGTTTCGTCTTTGTCACGTTGCGTGACTCTTAATGTGAAGCAGGAACCCACGCAAGGCCATCGACGCCCGGAGTGAGGTCGATAGGCGGCTGCATTATCCAGGAGCGCAGGTCGAGCACGGCGATTTTGCCGGCACCGGTCCCGCTCACGTAGGCGATTTCTCCGCCCGGTCGAATCAGGATTTCCGAGGATCTCTCCGGAACTTCCAGTGAACGCACCACCTTCAGAGTGCGCAAATCCACGACATGGAGCCGATTGGCGCCAAGGCTGACGGCCAGCAACCAGCGCCCATCGGGAGTCGGCGCCGACGCATACGCCACGTCCGGCAATTCGATCCAGTTCGTAATTTTGTTCGTAGCCGTCGCGATGACCGCGATGCGGGGAGCACCTTGATCGTGGGTGAAGATGCGGAGGCCATCTGGTGAGATGGAAATGCGCTGAACACTCTTTGCCACGGGAATCGTGGCAAGGAGATTGCGCTTCACCAGATCGAGCACGCTCACGCTGCCGGCGCTGACGTTGGCGGTGTAACCGCGGTGGCCGTCGAGCGAAAGAACCAGCATGTGGGATTGCGGCTCCCCCGTCGGAATTTCCGCGACCAGCTTGCGCGTGGAAGGATCAATAACGCCGACGGCATTTGCAAGCTCGGCGGTGACGTAAAGAAGACCATCGGGCCCGAATTCGGCGCGGTGCGGGCGAAGGGGCTTACCCAGGTCGATCGTGGCCGCGAGTTTGCGCGCCTGCAGATCAATCACATCAATCGTGCTGCCGTCCGTCCCAGGCCTTCCGACGCCAGCGTTTCCGTAGATCGGAACGTAAGCAAAGCGACCGTCTTGGGACACGATGACCTCATGTCCGTTCACGCCCACAGAAATCTTTGCCAGTTCACGGCGATTTTCGGGATCGACGACCACTAGGGTGTGCTCCTTCTGATTGGCCACGACCAACAGACCGCCCGCAGGTGACGCTACTCTTGCGTCTCGTAGCTCAGATGAAGCGACAACCATCATGGAAGCAAGGAGCAGTGATAGGCGTACCAGCATCGACCACCTCGACGGAACATCCTTTTCCTTCGAATGTGCCGAATCCCAGGGGAGTATATCTTTTACCGAAGTCAGTGGCTACGGCTGCGTTTCTTGTTCACTGGTTTCTTGCTTCGAGCCCTGCGCACCAACGGCTTTGCGTTGGAGACTGCATCGCGTGTCTTCTTTGGAAGTTTCGCGAATACCAGGTCATAAGAATCGCGCAGCAAGCGCGCGAGTTCGTCCGCCGGCAAAGCGTCCCTGGTTTGAAGCCCGACCCATTGCGCTCGCGCCAGGTAAGGCGCAGGAATGATGTTGGGTCGTTCCGTGAGTTGTGCAAAACTTTCCGGCTCCGCCTTGAATGAAAGAAACACCGGAGCCGGCTCCAGCGGTGTCGCGGCGAACATCTTTCCGCCTACTTTGAACAGCAAGTCGCTGCTCCACTGAATCTGTTCCGTGGCACCCGGAAAGGAAAGGCAAACCTCGCGCAGCCAATCGACGTTCATGAGCAAGATTCTAGGACAAAGAGAGGCTTGCTTCAATCGACGAGACGGCATCTCCCCCGACGTCGCTTCCGGGTCATCCTTCCCAAGCGATCTCCTTCACCGGGCCAATCACAAAGAAATAAGAAACAGCAGCGAGCAGTGCGACGAAAGCCATGATCACGAATGCCACGAAGAACCGTCCGGTGTAATCGATTACGAATCCGGTCACTGCCGGCGCGCTGACACCGGGCAAGATTTCCGAGGGAATTCTGCCAGCCCGTCCATCGGCCCGCCATTCTCGGACCGGCCAGCGTTTGTGTGATCGCCAAATATTGGATCCGCACATGCCACCGGCTGCGAACGCTAGTAGCAGCAGAATAACAGAGACCGTGGGACCGGCGAGGGTGCAGCCAAGGAGGAATAGCCCGGCAGTCCCCGCTCCGGCACGCGCAAAAGTTTTGCGAACAAGAGTCGGCGATCCACCGGTCGGAGATCCAACCGAAAACTACCGCGGCAGCCGCGTAGCACAAGTATCCCAGCCCGCCAATTTTCGCCATCGTACCCATCGAAAGGTGGCGCTCACGCACCAGATAAAATGGCAGCCAGGTGATCTCGAAGTACAGCACGTAGTTTGCGCCGAACAGGCCCCCGCAGGTTCCCACATCGATCGTTGCATCAGGAGTTCGTGAAATCCTGCGCCGCTTTGTTCTACGCGGGAAACGACGGTACGTCCTAGCGGGATCCATGCGAACCAGGGAACCAGCCAGGCCATGCTGACGACGCCAAGAACGATGAAGAAGGAACGCCATCCGAATCGCGCCAAGAGCGTGCCCCCGAAAAATGTGCCCAAGGCCGGGCCGCATCCAACTCCGGCAGCGATGGGCGCGTTTGCAAATCCACGGCCCACCTCCGGAACGTGTCGCACCAGCATTCTCGCATAGCAGGGATAGGCTTTCAGCAAAGGTGCGGCGATGGAGAGGCTGCCGCGATCGATGTAATTGATAAGGGCGGAAAGAGCCAGGAGCGCAATCACCCGCGTGGCCGGACGCGAAAGCCTGCTGTTCTCGTTGGCGGGTGCGGTGGGCAAGTGTGAACGCCGGACAATTCTTTCCGTCCGGGTGTCTTCATCCGTGCGAATCAGTTGGTTCCCTTGAGGTATTTGTCGAACCACGCCACCGTGCGCCGGATCGAATCGATCTGATTCTCACGTTTTTCGAAGCCGTGCCCTTCGTTCGCGTAGTAGTGCGCATCCACGGTCTTCCCATCTCTCTTCAACAGAATGACAACTTGCTCCGCCTCTTCTTTGGGGACGCGCGGATCGTTTTCCCCCTGTAACACCAGCAGCGGCGCCTTCACACTGTGGATATAAGTGATGGGAGAGGCCGCATTGTAAGCGGCGCGATCTTTCACGGGATCACCGAGCAGGCTCATTTCGTATTGCTGCAGCATGGGATCCTCATGTTCCAGCATGGTCATCCAGTTAATGATGCCGTACATCTCCACCCCCGCCGCCCAGATGTCCGGAGTCCTGCCGATGGCCATAAGGGTCATGAATCCACCGTAGGAACCGCCAGTGATCCCGATCTTATTCGGATTTACGTAACCGGTAGCTTCCAGGAACTTGGCGGCGTAAACCTCATCTTGTAAGTCTCCGCCGCCCAGGTCCTGGTAGTTGGCCTTCTGAAACTCCATGCCATAGCCGGTCGAACCACGCACGTTGGCCTCAATGCAGATGTATCCCCGGGACACCAAGGCAGCCACTCGCGGACTCCAGTAGTCTCCGGACTGGCCGGTCGGCCCGCCGTGGGGCAAGACCAGCGCAGGGTTCGAGCCGTCACGTTTCAGGTTGAAGGGCATCCATAGCAGCGCGCTTATCGTTTTTCCATCGAAGGATTTGTAGCTGATGATCTGTGACGGTGATCGTGGCACAGAGTTCAAACTTGCAATTGCAGAGTACGTGAGCTGTTTCGATTTCCGTGATGACACATGGCAAATCCAAAAATCACCCGGCTCAACCGAGCTCTCGTGCGATAACAGAAGCCGGTCTCCGGAGGGCGAAAAGGAGCTGGGGTAGCCGGCGAAACCGTTCACGCCTCCGGGCACTGGGATTTTTTCCGAGTGCAGCGTGGCCACGTCCGCCACATACGTATCTACGCGCCCGTCCGCGTTGATCGTATAAGTAAGCCAATTGCCGTCGGGAGAGAAGTCACCCGAACTGGCCTCCCACTTGGTATCCGTGACCCACGCGAGCTCTCTCCCGGGGATATCCAAGAGGGCCACGTTTTGGTAGCCGCTCTTTTCGTTGGAGGTAATCAAAAGCTTTTTCCCATCCTTGGACAAGGAAGATGCTATGTTGAGCACCTGTCCTTGGTGCGCGGTCAGGTTCGTGGTTTTTCCAGTTGCGACCTCAATCGCGTAGACGTCGGCGTCCGTAAAACTCACTTCCAGACGGTCCGCGTAGAGCGTTTTTCCGTCGGGACTCCAGGCCACCGATTGCCACAGATGGTTCGGAGTGCTTTCGTGGGTGAGAGGCGTCATCTTCCGCGTGGCCCAATCCAGCAGCGTAATGTCGTACACCGTGGCTTCCTTCGGCTTGGTGTTCAGTGCGATGGTCTTCCCGTCGGGAGACCATCGGGGGCTCTCTTCGCGAATTTCGGGAGTGTTGCTCAGGTTGATCACTGCGCCACCATCACTCGGGATGGCGAAGATATCCCACAACTCATTTCCACCGGTATCCTGTTGAAAGACGATCCACTTGCCGTCGGGAGACCAGGTGTCGCCGTACTGCCTCTCGTCTGACTGCGCCAGTTGTATCGGCCATCCTCCGTCTGCGTTCACTTTCCACAAATTCGCTCGGCCGGAGATGTCCGTGGTGAACGCAATCTCTTTGCCGCCGGGAGACCACGACGCGCTGGAAACGCTCCGCGTGAAATAGAGATCATCAATGGGAATGGGGCGCGCGTTTGGATTGGACGCCGATGTGATTGTCTTTGGATCGCTGATTTGGCGCGCATCCGGGCCCGACGACTGGGCAACCGCGGAACCGCAAACCAAGAAAGCCAAGAAAGCCAAGAAAGCCAAGAAAGAAAGACAGGTACTTCGCACCGACTTCATCGTGACCTCATTTTCAAGCCGGCATCTTGCCAGCATTGCGTGGCGACTCTTGAAAAGATTCCGCAGCCGGTTTCTCCTGTTGGAGCACGCCCTTAACTCCAAACAGTGAGGATCGCTCCCATGACAAGGTAGCAGACGAGCTGGTAGCCCGTGTTGATGGCGAAGAGCTTCATGCTCTGCTTCGCGAACAGCGCGCCAGTCAATTGCACGGTGGCGACGAATCCGAGCCACACATGGAAGCTAACCATCAAGCCGAAGTGTGCGCTTTCCGCGCGAAGCCCGTGAAGGATCAGCGCCAGCGTGAAGGCCGACACAATGCTGGCCAAAAGAGAACCCGCATAGGCCGGGCCGGCGCTCTTCTTCATTTCGTTCATCCGGGCTTTGTCGTTCGGGTCATAGCCCATCTCGCGCACCCAGGCATTTGCGAACAGCAGGGGCGAGTACCACAGGAATCCCACCACCATTGTGGATATCGCGGCTACCAGGATCGCCAGCCAATTCAAGCTATGCATGTGCATGAATGATTTTCTCCCGTCAGCAATGCGGGGAACTGCGGGCGCCATCCTATGATGCGTTTCGGTATGATGCAATGGAAAATAGGTGGCGGAAGTCTTTCACAGTTTGCTGCCAGCCGCGTTCCTGCCCGATCATCTCGCTCCAAAGTCTTAGAGTTAAGTCCTTGCGTTCCGGGCTGCCAGCGAGGTTCTTTTCGTCACGCTCCCTGAGAATTTTCAAGTCGAGCAAAATGGAGTGAGCCAGGTCCGAGCCGAAATTCGGACGAGAGGAGTGGTTCATGAGCACAAGAATGGTGCGTCTGCCGGCTTTGGCATCCTTGATCCTCGCGTTTGTGTCCTCGCAACGGCGCCGGCCGCGCCAAGCAAGGCCAACGTTCCGGCCACGCCGACGGGCAAATCCGACGGAACGGCATCGGCAAATCCGCGAGGCACCCGCGGCGCTCAGCGGGGCGAAGGAACATTCGGAACATGGCGCACGTGGCTTTTGGGGTCATCATGGGGAAGCTGTCCGCGCCACCGAGGAAGCCATCCGTCAACTAGAACTAGAACTCCGCCTGAAGTACGACAAGGACTGAGCAGCAAGAGAGATGCTTCGCTTCTCTCGCAAACAAATCTCCATCAAAAAAAACAAAGACCCAGCCGAATTTATTTTCGGCTCGGGCTTTTCTAAGTTTGGATGCTTGAACTAGGGGGCGCGACGGAACTCCACGTAATCGCGACCGATGTATAGCCGGTAGCCGCCCGCAGTGCTGGAGACAAGCACCCGCAGCGGCACGGGGCGCTTCATTTCGGCGTCGTGCTGCGAGCCCACCTGCAAGACGTCATTTGCGCCTAGGTCCATCACCACAAACTTTCCGCCGGTGATGAAACCGATGCCGTAGGCGCCGGGCTTCAAAGTTTGACCGGCTATTTCGAGAGTGACCTCGTTAAGGAGATAGGCTTGGTATTTCTCCTTGATTCCCGAGGAGTAGCCGGAGCTGTCCACCAGTCCCACGAGAACATAAAAGTCGTCAGCAAAGTGAACGCCGCCACTGTTGCGGAACTGCACCGGCGCACTCTGGCCTCGAAAAAAAACGCGTTCCGGGAAGATTTTCGGAGTGATATCAGCGGCCTTGAGGACCACCTCTTTGCCGGCAGCGGGGGGATTGTCAGCCCTGGAGCCGTGGAGATGCCGGAGGGGAAAACCCAGAAGCAAGAGTGCGAGGAAAACGGAAGACCTCGTAAAACGCGTCATGGAAACTCCTTTCAGAATGCCGGAATCGTATAACACTCCCCAGGGTCAGCGCAAAAACGCTGCTGCAGGCCGGCGGAAGACAGCGCGGCGACCGAGGACGAACAAATGCGCAGGGCGTGGCGAGTAGGAACCCATCGGGTGTTTAACTCGCCATAACGCAAGTTTTGCAAATGCTTCATCAACAGTCAGACGCCGTGTGGCACCGTCTTGCGGCGAATGAAGGGCTACCACGCGATTTCGTTTATTAGGAGGGACACCCTTGAAAACGGCTTTCAAGATTTTCGTCGCGATAGCCGCCTTTTTGTGGCCGCGTTTGCGACACAGGACACGTCTCGGATGGTGCTCCATTCTTAGTCCAGCGAATGTGATCTTCGGACGTTAGAACAATCAGGGGTTGCAGTCGGTTTGAAGTCGGCGGGATACTGCGACACGAACGGAATCCAGATCGGAATCCGGGTACGCAACGGATGCCACCGTATTATTTTCGGTTCGTCACCGGCCACGGAAAGTACTTGCAGGGCTATTTCGATTGGCGGCCGAAGGATACGGATGAAGCGGTTGCGGCAGCCTCCTCGGACGATGCGGGTTTTACGTGGACGTTTCAACAAAAAGTGCTGGAGCTGACCAAGACATGCGAAGTGGGTGTGGACAATGGTGTGGTATCTTACGCGCTCGCCTGCGGGATTGCACAAGGGGAGGATAGGGATGCTGGATCGGCGAAGTTTCATGAAGACGTGTTCGGAAATGGGTCTGCTAGGAACACTTTTTCCAGGGGTGTTGTGGGCACAAGCACAGGCGCACGCGGCGAAGAAGATCACCAAAGAAATGATTGAAAGTGCGGCCGTCGTCGCGGACGTCCCAATTTCCGAAGAATACAAAGAGATGATGCTCGAAAGCCTGAATAATCAGGCCAAGGGCTATGAAGAAATTTACAAGCTGCATATTCCCAATTCGGTTGACCCGGCCCTGATTTTTGATCCCGTTCTTCCGGGGATGAGATTCGAAACCGAGCGAAAGCCCATGCGGATGTCCAAAGTCGCGAATGCCGCCACGGCGAGCGCGCCGAAGAACCTCGAGGACTTGGCGTTCGCGAGCGCGCGCGAATTAGGTGAGCTGGTTCGAGCGAGAAAAGTTTCGTCGCTCGCCCTGACCGAGATGTACCTGGGGCGGTTGAGAAAATATGACCCGGCGCTGAAGTTTGCCGTGACGCTGACGGAACAACGCGCGCTCGCGCAGGCCAAACAGGCAGACGCGGAAATTGCCGCGGGAAAGTACCGCGGGCCGCTCCACGGCTTGCCTTGGGGCGCCAAGGACTTGCTGGCGACAAAGGGCTATCGAACAACGTGGGGCGCGGGCGGATTCGAAAGCCAGAGGATCGATGAAGACGCAACGGTTGTAAAACGTTTGGATCAAGCGGGCGCGGTGCTGGTGGCGAAATTGACGCTGGGCGCGCTGGCGCTGGGCGATGTGTGGTTCGGCGGCGTAACGCGGAATCCCTGGAACACGAATCAGGGATCGAGCGGCTCTTCTGCAGGTCCTGCTTCTGCAACCGCGGCGGGATGCGTGGCATTCAGCATCGGGTCGGAAACGCTCGGCTCGATTTCGTCACCATCGACACGCTGCGGATGCACGGGACTGCGGCCGTCGTTTGGCCTGGTGCCGCGGACGGGTGCGATGGCACTCTCTTGGAGCATGGACAAATTGGGGCCCATCTGCCGAACCGTGGAAGACTGCGCACTCGTCTTGGACGCGATTCAGGGACCCGATGGCCTGGATCGAACGACACGGCCCGCGGCTTTCAATTGGGACGCCAACCTGAATTGGCGAAAACTGCGAGTAGGCTACTTGAAAACAGAATTCGAACGGAAACCGGATGAGCAGCAAGAATCCGCCAAGGAAGAACCAGACGCGACTCCCGAAGAACAGAAAAAGCGTGAAGAGCAGAAGAAACGCCGCGAAGCAAGGCAGGCAAGGGCCGAGTACGACAGAAAGTACAACGATGCAGCCCTCGCAAAATTGCGAGAAATGGGGGTGAATCTCGTGCCGGTAGAGATGCCGAAATTCCCTTACGATGCCATGGTAACGATGCTGACGGCGGAATCTGCGGCGGCCTTCGATGAACTAACGCGCACGGGCAATGACAAACTGCTGACCTCGCAGAAAGACTATGACTGGCCGAATACGTTTCGAGCGGCGCGGTTCATTCCGGCCGTGGAATACATCCAGGCCGCAAGAGCGCGCAGGATGGCGATGGATGCGGTCTCAAAAGTGTTCAACGATTTTGACGTAATCGTGGCGCCGACCAACGGCGAACAACTGGTGATCACTAATCTGACCGGACACCCGGCAGTGATTTTGCCGAATGGGTTGCGCGGAAAGGACGCGCCGAAGCCGCCATTCGAAGAAGCGAGCGATTTCCAGAACGCAGGCGGCCCCGGAACGCCCACCAGCTTGACCTTTCTCGGAAAATTGTACGGCGAGGCAAAACTACTCGCGTTCGCGCGCGGCTACCAGGAAGCGACGGATTTCCATCTGCAACACCCGAAGCTCGGGCCCCCGTCCTAATCAAATTCGAATGGACCGTGGCTGAGCCGGGCTACATCCCTTTTTGAATGGGATAGCCCTTGTCGACCCAGTCGGTGGCGAAATTTGTGGGAAGAACGAGGACCCGCAACTTCTTGAATCCCATGTTGCTCAAAGCCGTGTACGCGGGACGTATATTTGGACACTTGTCGAATGGACAGCAGCCGCAGTAAATGACCAGATTCACGGATCGCGGGAGACCGTCCGCCCACTTTTTCAAATCCGCGAACCCTTGCTGGGGGGAAGTGGAGCCGTGGAACGAAGCACCAGGGATATGACCGCCCGCGAAGAGCGTGTGGAATCCGACACAGATGACCGTGGAAGAAGCCCCACTCTGGTCCGAGATTTCTCGTATAAAGTCATCGGGCTTCAGGGCTTGAGCGCTCGGCCACGGATCTGAGGACCGCTTTTGGTCTTCGCGGATCGCTGGAACGGAGACGAGCGCCGCGGGAGCAGCGAACAAGGCGGCAAGGACTGAAACAGAGAAAAGAGTTTGGAAACGGCTTCTTGCTGGCGCCAAAAGGGTCCGCCGAAGAATGCCCCGATACCAAACCGCATGGACTTGTGGATCCAAAGATAATGACCCCCTATTTCTTGAGATCGGCGCGAGTGCGCTGGAGCTTGACGGCCGTGGTGCGGAGAGTTTCGGGAACGTTCTTGTTGGTGGTGAGGCGCTTGAGATCGACGGCGTTGAGCATGGGAAGCATGTGCATGGTGACGTCAAGAGGTGCCTTGGGATTGTTGATGAGGTTGCGGACAACGGTGTAGTTCTTGCGGAAATTGCGGTTGCCGGCGATAAGGCGAAGGATCTCATCGGTGAGGCTAGACATTGCAGCGAAAGCTTCGACTTCCTGGTCGGTGAGGCGGGGAGACTGAAGGACCGCGCGCTGGACAACTTTGTTGTTGTCGCGAATGAGCGTGCGGCGCGCTTCCGGGCCGCCTTTCATCGCGAACTGCACACGCTGCGCGACGGTCATTTTCGCCAGGCGCTGAATCAGAGTCTGCCGCCTTTGGACGTCGGGTTCAACCGCGGCTGCGGCTTCCGATAGGGCCGCTTCGTCGACAGGATTACCGGGGCCGTGTAGTTCGTGGAGCTGATTTTTTTGATCGGCGGTCAGTGACGTGGAGTGTTCGAGAGCGGAGGCCAGCGCCGGAGATTCGCTGACGCGTTCAAGTTCTTCCATCAGCGCCTGGATGCCCAGAGCCGAGAGGTGGCGAACAAGAGGAACGAGATGTTCGGCAGGACAGTTTCTGTTTTGCACCATGGCGTCGCAGACACCGGGTTTGTCAGCAAGATTCCTTGCCGCATAGGAGAAGAGTGTAGGCAGAGCCTGCTCCCGCTTCAGGGCTTCGACGAAGGTTTCTACGGGCTGTGAGAGAATCGCATCCTGCGCGCGGTTTGCGACGATTTCGTCGGCGTCGCCAGCGAGAACCGCGAGAATCTCCGCGCGTTCGGCGGGGGCAAGATGGGCACCGCCAGTGCAAACGGCGATTTTTCTTTCGCGCGTGGCGCGGCCGTGGCGCAGATCCTCGAGAATTTCAGGGCTGAGAGTTTCCACCAGACTAGGGCCTCAAGTCCTTCTGACTAAGCACCATTGTACCGGAGGCGCCAGGCGCGCCAAGGGGCGGCATGGCCTTGCCGTTCAATTTCAGCAATACCGCGGAGGAGTCCCCAGCGGTCACTTGGAATTGCTGACTAGCTGAAAAGTGACGGGTCTCGCCGGCAGGCAACTCGGAGTCGAGAAGAAGTTTGTCGTCGGCGAGGATGCGGACGCGCGTGGTCGCGGAGGTGGAGATGGAAAGGTCGAGAAGTGCTGCGGAGGCGGATTGTTCTGCGGATCGCTCCGAAGCGGAACGGGGTTGAGGCTGCATCTCCAAGGAACCAGACACGGATTTTCTTGTGTCGCGATAAGCGGTGTAGCGGTGCCAGCCGTAGCGGGTGGCAAAGAAAAGTCCTGCGAACAGAAGAAGGGCGATGAACACGGCCAGAACCGGGAGCCACTTCGGCGGCGATGGAATGCGTTCCTCGGGTTTGGGGAAAGGCGCAGTCGAGTGTTCGGCGCGGGCAAGATCGTACTCGCCGAGGAGTGCTTCTTCACTGAGGCCCAGATAACGCGCGATGGTGCGCACAAAACCGTGGCCGAAGACGCCGCCGGGCAGCTTTGCCCAATCTTCATTCTCAAGCGCTTCAACAAAACGGGCACTGATGCGCGTGGCCTTGGTGAGTTCGTCCAGGGAGACTTCGCGTATCTCGCGCTCGCGCTTCAGGCGTTCACCGAAATTTCCCCTGGCCATGAACTGAAACCTGTCCTTGATGAATCGGCGGGCGCCTCGGTCTCCAACGCCCCGACCCCGGTCAGGGCAATCGGGTAGGCGGCGTGGGATCCCTGAACGGACTATGGGCGGAGGAATCCAATACTTTGACGCATCCTCCCCGCCATAAATGGCAGGGATTCCTACGGAGTCCCCGCGGGTTTTGCGGGAATCTCTTCGGTGGGCTCCTCCCACAACCGCCTTACTTCAGCGGAGGACGACGAAGAGGCTTAACTTTCGGGCTATCCGCCCGTAGCTCTTTTGGACGCGAAGAATATATACCATGCCGAAAAGAAAGGCAATCGCTTACACCGCCCAGAAGGCCGGGGCTTGCGCTCACCATGGGTCAAACGGGGAAGAAGGTAAGGTGGGCAGTGAGCCGTTCCGACGACGGCCCGCAGGTGATTCCGCAGAGCTATGGCGTGATTGACTTGGCCATGGGAAATGCTTAGGCTGGCGACTTGCGCGAAGGGCGCATCCAGTCCGCGGAAAGGGCCGTGCCCACCTTAGCAAAACGTCGAAGGTTACGAACCTTCTTTCAGCCTGACTCGGGCGGACTCCAGGCGCAGTCACGAAAGGAAGGTCGTAATGGATGCAAAAGTACTGCCCGCTCGTCCTAGCC
>Ga0209806_1000884_pt1 | contig 20322 bp, 20 predicted proteins | sample GraSoiAngelo_152_FD_186166 | JGI IMG/M metagenome (GOLD analysis project Ga0209806, IMG submission 186166) | Grasslands soil microbial communities from the Angelo Coastal Reserve, California, USA - 14_1009_12_30cm (SPAdes) (version 2) | ecosystem: Environmental > Terrestrial > Soil > Grasslands ... | reverse complement strand
GAAGCAAGCCTCGTGGACCCGGAGGTCTTCAATCAGGCGTTCACCGTCCACGGCGTCACGATGATCCTGCTCGCGGTGGTCCCGCTCCTGGTGGGCTTCGCGAACTATCTCGTGCCGCTCATGATCGGAGCCCCCGACGTCGCGTTTCCGCGTCTGAACGCACTCTCGTTCTGGCTCTCGCTCGTCGGTGGAATCGTCCTGTACTTCAGCTTCCTCGCCGGGGGCGCGCCTAACACCGGATGGTTCTCCTACGCGCCGCTCTCTGAGCGAGCCTTCGCACCCGGGACAGGCGTGGACTATTACATCCTCGGCCTCGCGGTGAACGGCGCCGGCACGATCATCGGCGCGATCAACCTCGCCGTGACGATCCTCCTCATGCGCTGCCCGGGCATGGCGATCTCCCGCGTTCCGCTTTTCGTGTGGATGACGCTCGTCACGAGCGTCCTCATTCTCGGCGCGTACCCTGCGCTCACCGCGGCCCTCGTCATGCTCTTCGTCGACAGGCAGCTCGGTGGCCATTTCTTCGATCCGGCCGGCGGTGGCCAGGCCATCCTGTGGCAACACCTCTTCTGGTTTTTCGGCCACCCCGAGGTCTACATCATGGTGTTGCCGGCGATGGGGATGATCTCCGAAGTCATCCCGGTCTTCAGCCGAAAGCCGATCTTCGGCTACGCGTTTGTCGCGGGCTCGAGCGTGGCCATCGCGTTCCTGTCGTTCGGCGTCTGGGCGCACCACATGTTCGCTGTGGGGCTCGGCGAGACCGAGAACGCAATCTTCTCCGCGACGAGCATGCTCATCGCCATCCCCACGGGCGTAAAGATCTTCAACTGGATCGCGACGATGATCGGCGGCCGCCTCCGCATGACGACTGCGATGCTCTTCGCCGTCGGCTTCATCGCGATGTTCGTGATCGGCGGGCTCTCAGGCGTATCGCTGGCGGTCGTGCCCATCGATCTCGCCGTCACCGACAGCTACTACGTCGTGGCGCATCTCCACTACGTGCTGTTCGGTGGCACGATGTTCGGCATTTTCGCGGGCGCCTACTACTGGTTTCCCAAGATGACCGGCCGCCTTCTGAGCGAGACCCTCGGCCGGTGGCACTTCTGGGCGACGTTCGCGGGCTTCAACCTCACCTTCCTGCCGCAGCACTGGCTCGGCGCTGTCGGCATGCCGCGGCGCGTATTCACGTACGCCGCGAGCACCGGGTGGGGTCCGTTGAACCTCATCTCGACCATCGGCGCAGCGATCCTGTTGGTCGCGATGTTCATCTTCTTCGTCAACCTCGTGCGCAGTCTCCGGTCCGGCGCGATCGCCGGCGACGATCCGTGGGACGCCTTCACGCTGGAGTGGTCCACGACGTCTCCGCCGCCTCCCGAGAACTTTGCCAGCATCCCGGCGGTGAAAAGTCGGCGTCCGCTCTGGGACCGCAAGCACCCCGAGGCGAGGGATACGGGATGAGCGACGTCCTGTCTCTCGGGCGAAGCCCGAAGATTGTTCAGGACCGCATCCTCCTCGGGGTCGCGATCTTCATCGCTTCCGAGTCGGTCTTCTTTCTCGCGATCGTGCTCGCGTACGTCGCGTACCGGGACGCCGGGCTCGCAACCGCCAGGGCGAATCTCGATTTCGCCCGCACCGCGGTCTTTTCCGTCGCCCTCTTTGCCAGCAGCGCCACGATGGCCTTCGCGACTGGCACGCGAAGCGGCCGCTGGCTCGCGGCAACGATCGCGCTCGGCGCGATCTTCCTCATCGGTCAGGGCAGCGAGTACGCGCGTCTTCTGAGCGAGGGCATCGGCCCTGGCAGCGCGCTCTTCGGTACGACGTTCTTCACGCTCACGGGCTTGCACGGCCTTCACGTCCTCGCCGGCCTGGTCGCGCTCGCGGCGCTCTTCTCGGCGAATCGTCGCCGCGCCGCGGCGGTCCGCCCGGTGGCGTGGGAGGCGGTGGCCCTCTACTGGCACTTCGTCGACGCGGTGTGGGTCGTCGTCTTCACCGTTGTCTACATCGGGACGCTTCTGTGAACGAGCACCCGCCGACACACAGTCCCGCGCCATCGATCTGGCCGGTGACGCTCGCGACCGGGGTCGGTCTGGCCGCGGTGGGCGTCCTCACGAGTCCCATCGTCACCGTCGCTGGCGCGCTGATCGCGGCCGGAGCGTTGGCCGGCTGGATCCGGCAGGCGCTCGAGGAGGCTGCCCGGTGAACGAGATGTCGCGCCGCCGGTTCCTGTCGCGCCTCACGGTGGCGCTCACGGCCTTCATCAGCGCGATCGTCGGTCTTCCGATCCTCGGCTATCTCCTCGCACCGCTGTTCCACGCACCGTCCGACGAGCTCGTGCCGGTGGGCGCGATCGGGGATTTTCCGGTCGGAGAGACGAAGCTCGTGTCGATCCGCGACCCGAGCCCACTCGCGTGGGCGGGTCAGACCGCCGACACCGCGCTCTGGGTGCGCCGTCGCGATGTCAGCGGGCCGCAGATGTTCCAGATCTTCAACGTGAACTGCACGCACCTGGGCTGTCCGGTGAACTGGCAGGCCTCAGCGAAGCTCTTCCTTTGTCCCTGCCACGGCGGTGTCTACTACAGCGACGGCACGGTGGCTGGCGGCCCGCCGCCGCGGCCGCTCTTCGAGCGTGAGTGGGAGGTGAGCGGCGATCGACTGCTCGTGCGCCAGCAGCCTCTTCCGACTGTGAAGCAGGGATGAGATTGCTTCGCGGGATCGCGAGTTGGCTCGGGGAGCGCTTCGAGCTTGAGGACAGCGTGATGGCGGTCCTCCGCCATCCGGTGCCGCGCGAGCTCGAGCGGCCCATCGGGTGGTGGTACGTCCTCGGCAGCGCGACGCTCGCGATCTTCGTGATGCAGGTCGTGACAGGCGTTGGCCTCGCGATGACCTACGTCCCCGCACCGAATTCCGCGTACGACTCGCTCCAGTTCATCAGCCATGACGCGACGCTCGGAGGGGTTGTCCGCGGGATGCACTACTTCGGCGCGGGCGCGATGGTCGTCCTCGTTCTCGCGCACATGACGCAGGTCTACCTGTTCGGCGCGTTCAAATTCCCCCGCGAGGCCAACTGGCTGACCGGATCGCTGCTTCTCTTAGCGACCCTCGCCATGGCCTTCACCGGACAGCTGCTGCGCTGGGATCAGGACGCGTTCTGGTCGGTCGTGGTCGCTGCCGAACAGGCCGCGCGAGCCCCCGTGATTGGAAATTGGCTCGCGACTCTGGTCATCGCGGGCAGCAACGTCGGAGGTGCGACGCTCACGCGCTTCTACGCGACGCACGTCTTCCTCATCCCTGCCGCGATCTTTGGCCTCATCGGCATGCACCTCTACCTCGTGGTGAAGCGCGGGATCTCGGAGCCGCCGGTGCCGGGTCTTCCCGTCGATCGGCCCACGTACCGCGCGCGCTACGCCGAGATGCTGCGGCGCGGCATCCCTTTCTGGCCTGACGCGGCGTGGCGCGATGCGACCATCGCCGCTGCCGCGGTGGTCGTTGTCGTGGTGCTCGCGGCGATCTTTGGCGCACCGCAGCTCGGCAAGCCTCCTGACCCCACCAACGTTGTCGCCGACCCGCGCCCGGACTGGTACTTCCTCGGCTACTTCGCGATCCTCGCGCTCATACCCCCGGCGACTGAATCAATCGTCATCATCGGTCTCCCGCTCTTCGCGTTCGTGTTTCTTTTCCTCGTGCCCATTCTCTGGCCGGACGGCGAGCGGCACTGGTCGCGGCGGCCGGCCGCGATAGCGGCGGTCGCTCTCCCCTTCATCGCGTACGCGTCGCTCACCGTGGCGGGTATCGAATCGCCGTGGGTGCCGAAGCTCGAAGGGGGTGCGCTTCCCGCGAGCGTCACCCAGGGCCTGGGCGCCTCCGAACGCCGGGGCGCGGACCTCTTCGTGTCGAAGGCGTGCTTTGCGTGCCATGCGATCGAGGGCGCGGGTGGCCGGCGGGGACCGGACCTGAGTCACGTCGCGTCGCGCATGACACGCGACCAGATCACGGCCCGCATCGCCACGGGAGGCGGCGGTATGCCCGCGTTTGCCGGAGGCCTCACCCCATCGGAGCTCGACGACCTGACCACGTTCCTGCTGACGCGCAAGTAGACGACCAGACAGAGCCGCAATCTGTCGTGCGGCGTTGCGTCGGGTTTGACAACTCGGCGAAGAGACACAGACCGTAGTCTCCGGCGATGCCCGTTTCCCGTTACGTGTGCATCGGGTTGGTCTCCGCCGCTGCGCTTCTGTTCCAGGTCGCGCAGACAAGGCTATTCAGCTCTTCGTACGGCTATCACCTCACCTACCTCGTCATCAGCGTTTCGCTTCTCGGAGTTGGGAGCGGCGCGACCCTGAGCGGAGTGTTCGATCGAGGCGCGCGACGGCCCTCGCTCAGCACGCTCGCGCTCGCCGCGGCCACGAGCTCGGTCGTGGCGCTCTTGCTCGAGACGCACATCGACCCGGGCGTCGCGCTCCCCGCCGCGATCCTCGTCGCATTCGTCGCCGGCGCGCTGCCGTTCGTCTTCGCGAGCTGGATCGTCGTTCGGAGCCTCCGCGAAGCGCCGACCCGCGCGGGTCGTCTCTATTCCGTGGACCTCGCCGGCGCCGCGGCGGGAAGCCTCTTCGCGTTCGCCGGCCTGCCGTGGCTCGGAGCTCCCGGGCTGTACGGCGCTTCGGCGTGCCTCTCCGCGCTCGCCGCCGTCGTCATCGCGGGCCCGCGCCTACGGCCCCTTGCAGGTGTCGTCTCCGCGTTCGCTCTCACGGCTGCTCTGACCCTGACCGGTGACGTAATGGCGCCGCCGCAGAGTGGTCCGGCGAAGCGACCGGTGTACGGCGCAAACATCACCCACCTGGAGACGCGCTGGGACCCACACGCCCGAGTCGACGTCATTCATTACGAGGGTCTTCCCGCTGGGGCGCTGTATCTCAATTTTATCGACCCCGCGTACGCCGCTCCGCGACCGGACGCGAACTTCATGCTCCTCGACCAAACTGCCGCGACGCAAATTCTCGACGGCTCCGGCGACATGAGCGTTCTTCGCGCGAGCATCATCGCGGCGCCGTACGAGCTGTTGTCGCGGCCGCATGTTCTCATCATCGGTCCGGGGGGCGGCATCGACATCCAGAACGCGCTCGTTCACGGCGCCTCCCAAGTCGACGCCGTCGAGGTGAATCGCGGGGTCTCGAGCCTGATGCGTGGTCCTCTGTCCGACTACAGCGGGCATGTCTACTCCGCCGCGCGCGTGAACGTCGTCGAGGACGAGGCCCGGAGTTACATCAGGCGCTCGGCGGACCGGTACGACCTCATCCTGATGACCGTCGTCGACAGTTACGCCGCCCTCGCGAGCGGGGCGTACGCGCTCTCCGAGAGCTACCTCTACACCGCCGAGGCCTTCGACGACTACCTCGGTCACATCGCGGACCACGGCGTCCTCGCCGTCGGGCGCTTCTATCGCGACCCTCCGATCGAGATGTTGAACACGGCTGCACTCGGCGTCGAGGCACTCCGGGGGCGCGGCGTCGCCGACCCGCTTGCACACCTCGCGGTGCTCCGATATCTCGACTTCGGTCTGCTCATCGTTCGGGACGACGCGTTCGATGCGTCCTCGGCGACCGCCATCCGCCGGTTCGCCGCGGACCACCACTTCACCGTTGCGTTCGACCCGCTCGACCGGGTCGGTCCGTTCGCCGAAGGCCTCGCCGGCACGCCGGTGCCCGCCACCGACGACCGGCCCTTCTTTTTCGCGAATCCGGGCACCAACGTGCCGATCGCTTATCTGATCCTCTTCGGCGCGCTCATCCCGGCGGTCGTGCTGTCGTGGGGGCTGCTGCTCCTTCCCCTGCGGAAGGTGATGGGTGCAGCTCTCGCCACCGCGGTCGGCCGGCGCACCACGGTGCAGGCCCTCGCGGTCGGCTTCGGCTTCATCGCCGCGGAGATCGTCCTGCTCCAGCGACTCACGCTCTATCTGGGCCAGCCCGCGCTGGCCCTCGCAGTCGGACTCGCCGCGCTTCTCGTCGGAGCGGCCGGCGGATCGGCCGCCTCGGCACGGGGTAAGATCGGCGTTCCCCGCGCGGCCCTCGCGAGCGCCATCGTGGTGACCGTCGCGTTTCTCGCGTTCGATCGCGTCGCGGTCGCCACGCTCTCGTGGCCGCTCCTCGCCCGGGGCGCGACAGCGTGCCTCGTCTCCTTCGCGATCGGTCTCCCCCTCGGCTCAGTCTTCCCGCGTGTCCTCGCGTCGGCCGGTGCGCACGACGATGGGCTCGTCGCGTGGGCCTGGGCGGTCAACGGCGCGGCGTCGGTCATCGGCTCCATCCTCGCGGTGGTCGCCGCGCTCACGATCGGCTTCACCGGCGTTGGTTTCCTCGCGGCAGCGTGCTACATCCTCGCCGTCGTCCCGTCCGCGTCCGGGCTGCGGCTTCGAGTCGGCGCGGCTAGGTCGCCTCAACCCACGTAGCCCGGCGCCGTCGGGGGGCGCGCCTCTAAACTTCGCGGCGATGTCCGACGTGCGCGTGCGGCCGATGAACGAGCTCGACATCGAAGGCATCTGCCGCATCGACGAGCGCATCACCGGGAAGTACCGCCCCGAGGTGTGGGAGCAGCGGGCCGCGTACTACATCCGGCGCGACCCCGACTCGTCGCAGGTCGCGGAGCTCGACGGTCGCGTCGTCGGCTTCATGCTCGGTGAGGTGCGTGGCGGCGAGTTCGGCCTCGAGGAGCCGACGGGATGGGTCGAGTTCTTCGGTGTGGACCCGTCGGCGCGCGAGAAAGGCGTCGGGCGCCGTCTGATCGAGGCTCTGCTCGGCCACTTCCGGTCGAAGGGCGCGCACGTCGCGCGGACGATGGTCGCAGCGCAGGACAAGGACATCGCGGCGTTCATCACTGCGATGGGCTTCAAGGCCGCGCCGCTTACGGCTTTGGAAAAGCGGCTCTGAGGCTTCTCGGAATAGGCCCGATTCCTGCGCGTTGGAGTTGACGATGAAGACTAGGATTAATGGCAAGATGGAGACCCGAAACACGCCAACCGCGTCGGAGCGACTGGGCTGGGCTTTGAGGCCTCACCGCTCGAGCCTAGGGGCGCAGGTGCGGGTTCGCGACCCGTTCGAAGAGAGGAACCGGTCGGACACAACGCATGTAACGGCGCCCAAGCCGCAGAACCACCAGTAGAAGTTGGCCCTCGACTTTGAGGGTCTGCTCACCTTCGCCCTCGTAGTCCTCCCCGGCTTGGTTGCGCGCGCTGAGGCCCAGCGGGTCGCGCCAATTCCAGAAGACAAGACCCAACGCGGAACTTTGCAAGAGCTGGCGGACGCACTGGTCTACAGCGCCTTCATCGCGATCGGCGTTGGCCTGATCAGTCTTTTGATCTTGGCCGCCGCTACCGGCGGGAAACGAGGCCTCGCCGATCTGGTCCAGCTCGGAGTCGGGGGATTGCTGAGGGCCGCGCCGAACGAGGGAGTGATCGCGCTCATCGCCTATGTCATTCTCTCGCTGGCTGCCGCTGAGCTCATTGGTGCAAACCGCATGGGGGCGACGGTGCGGGCGTGGGTCGAAGACCACCTCGCGAAGACGGAAGGTTTGTCGGACGATCCGATTTGGTGGACCGTGCTTGACACCCGGCTGCGCCAAGCCAAGAAGTCAGAAGTCTTCCTCAACATTCGCCTGAACGAGGGCGGTCTCTACTCGGGCGTCCTATTGCATTTCCCTGTTGTGGGCGACGATCAAGCCGACAAGGACTTCGCGATCTGGAAAGCCCGCCATTACACGAGAGATGGCAAGTTGGTTGAGCTGGAGCCTGACGAAGTCGTCCTCCTGAACACACGGTCATGCGGCGCGATCGAGGTCCGGTACGCGGATCCGGTCACCCTTCAGAGCTAGTTCGAGCAGCTTTAGCCTCGGACCGCGGCTTTTTCGCGTTCGAGCGCGGGCCGCAGCAGTTTCTCCCAGAACTTGAGGAATCCTTCCTGATCGGGGCCGACCTGATGGAGGCCGATGTGATCGAAGCCGGCATCGACGCATTTCCGGATCGCGTTGACGTAGGGCTCGAGGTCGGGACCCACGGGCGCATCCTTCGTCGACTTCTCGAGCGGGACGTGCTCGACGGCGGCGGCGAAGTCGGCGGGGCGGCCGAGCTCCTGGAAGAGCCGGCCCCCCAGGCCGTCGATCGGCCAGAGCTCGTGGATGAGACGGCGTCCCGCATCGGGATCGGGTCCCCAGCAGACCTTGAGCTCGATGTACCTCGGCTTGCCGGCGCCGCCCGCCTCTTCGAACGTCGCGACCGTCCGGCGGTCCGGCCTCGTCGCGATCAGGCCGTCGCCCGCGCGTCCAGCGAGCTCGGCCGCACGTGCTCCGCCCGCCGCCACGTAGATGTCCGGCGTCCTGTCGCCGATCGTGTAGAGACGCGCGTGCTCCACCGTGAAGAAACGTCCATGGAAGCTGCGCTCCCCGCCGCGGAAGAGCAGGCGCAGCACCGCTATGGCTTCTTCGAGCATGGCCCGCCGCACGACGAGTGCCGGCCAGCCGCGGCCGACGACGTGCTCGTTCAGGTTCTCACCGGTCCCCACACCGAGGAAGAAACGACCGTCGAGCATTACCGCTGAAGTCGCCGCGGCTTGCGCGACGATCGCCGGGTGCAGACGGATGATCGGACAGGTGACGCCGGTGCCGACCCAGAGCTTCGTCGTCGCCGCGATGCCGCCGATCACCGACCAGACAAATGGGCTCTGCCCCTGTCGATCGATCCACGGATGGAAATGGTCCGAGATCTGGACGTAAGGAAACCCGGCCGCCTCGGCGCGCTCCGCGGCGCGCACCATTTGGAGAGGACCGTGCTCCTCGCTCGATATCCAAAACCCAATCTGCATCGATCCGTCCTGTGGCAGCGAGCATGCCGGAAAAACGCACGTCACGTTCGCTCGGGCGAACGGTATGACCATTTGCGGTGCGAACTCGGTACGCTAGACGAGTGAAAGACGACGTCCGCATGCTGCCGCGTCAGTACCACGATGCGATCGAGCACTGGCAGCGGCACAACTTCCCGGACTATCCCAAGCTCGCCGAGGAGTGGGACCGTTTCTTCCCCAAGGACGAGCCCTTCTGCCTCTGCGCCAAGATCGCCGAGGACGTGTCCTCCGAGATCGAGATCGGCGATCGCAAGGGCGAAGCCAAAGCGCTCGCGCCGAAGGATCTCCCCGAGGAAGCCGCCCAGCATCTGTTGATGCAGATCAAGGCGCAGGCATCGACGGAATTCGGGTCCATTCAGCAGCACCAGGCCACGCTCGCCCGCGCACAGGAGCCGCAGGATCACGCCTGGGCTCTCCGCGTCATGGCGGAGGAGCTACGCCACGGTTACCAGATGGTCCACCTCCTGGTGAGCGCCGACTGGTCGCCGGTCACGAACACGAAGGCCGCCGACATCGTCGAGGAGATCCTGTCCATGCAGACGGGATCCCACGTGCTCGCGGCGTTCAACCTGGAGTACGACAGCTTCCTCGACAACGTGGTGTTCGCGGCCTTCATCGATCGGGTGGGGAAGTATCAGCTCACGATGCAGAAGATCTCCGCCTACAAGCCCTACGCCTCGAGCATGCCGCCGATGCTCCGCGAAGAAGCTTTCCACCTCGCCGCGGGCGTTATCCCGCTACGACGCTGGGTCGAGGCCGCCGCACGCGGCAATGGGTACATCACGATGCATGACATCCAGAAGGCGATCGGAAAATGGTTTGGCCGGGGCTTAGAGATGTTCGGCGACGAGCGGGGTGGCCAGACGAACGTTCGGTACGGCCTCAAGGACATGGCGAACCGCGAAGCACAAGACATGTATATCGATGAGCTCCAGCGGATGGTTGACGATCTGAATGAGCGCTACGTGCGCGCTCGTTTCGCGAGCGCCGGTCGTGACGAGTCGGAGAAGAGATTCGCGCGCATCAAGGCCGGGGCAACCGTGGATGGCCTGGGGCCCGAGGACCTACTGCGTCTTCCCGACCGCCGCTTTTTCCGCCGGCGCGGCGAGTACGCGTACCAGATGGTCGGGGTGCACGGCGAGGCTTTCAGCGACGTCGAGCAGTACATCACGCACGTGCTCGCGAACCTGCCCGACGCGTACCGGGCGTCGATCGACGTGAAGCACTGGGCCGATCTGCAGCGCAAGGTCAGCCGCGGCGAGATGCCGCTCAAAGAAGCCATCAGCTCGATGCCTCGGCTCGCGCGCGTAGGCGGTGGCTGCCCGTGCGCCAAGTCGGTCCGCTGGATCCAGGAGCCCACCAACTAGCGCGTCGACGCGTCGCACCCGGCCGGATTAACGTCTGCGCGTGAAGTTCACCCACACGGCCACGGTCGCGGCGCCGAAAGACAAAGTCTGGGCACGGCTCATGGACATTCCGGCTGCGGCGCGCTGCGTGCCCGGTGTCGCGTCCGTCCGCCCGAACGGCAAGGATCGCTACCAGGGGACCCTCGCCGTGCAAATAGGACCGGTGCGGCTCGTGCTCGACGGCGATTTTGCGATAACCGCGCGCGACGAAACCGCAGGGACGGCGTCGATCCGCGCCGACGCGAAGGACTCACGCGTCGGCGGCGCGATCCGTGCGACCCTCGACCTCGCTCTCGCTGAGAAGGACCCCGGGACCCAGCTCCGCATCGGCACCGACCTCACCGTGATGGGCCGCCTCGGCGAGTTCGGTCAGGCCTCGATCAAACGCAAGGCGGATCAGCTCATCCAGGATTTCGCCGAGTGCCTCGCCCGTCAGGTCACGCTGCGCTGATCAGCGCGAGGCTTCGGCTCTTCCATAGGTCGTCGGGGTCGGATTGGGGCCGTTACCGCCGCCGCACGCGGCGCAGAGGCTCGCGAGCAACAGGGTCGCGATGAGCGCACGCCAGATCTTCATGACGACGCTCGGTTATAGCACCCGCGGACAGCCGCTACTTGGAGCGCGCGCGGGAATCTGCTCGTGACGAGATGGCCCGCTCGAGTGCACCCTCGAGGTAGACCGGCTCGAGCCCCGTCGCCCAGTACTCGAGCGCCTTGCGATTGGGCTGTGTCGTTTCGACTTGACTCCGGCGCACGATTCCACGGCCGCCCACGGGCTTGAACTCGAGCCAGCCCTCCCAGACGGTCCGGCCTCGCCGCTGACGGCCCATGGCTCGTGCGTTGTACGCGTGACCATCCGCATCGGCGATCTGGCTCGTGAATTCGTGAATGAGCTCGCCCACTGCTGCCTATGATGCGCGGACACGGCACGAGAGGTCTACCCTTGGATCACCAACACGGGGAGGAATCAATGGCAGGCAACATTGTCCACTTCGAGATCAACGCGAAGGATGCGAGCCGCGCGAAGCGCTTCTACAGCTCACTCTTCGGATGGAAGTACAAGGATTCCGAGATACCGGGCATCGAGTACTACCTCATCGATGGCGTGACTCCAGGCGGCGCCATCAACCCGATGCAACAGGACCCCGGTCCGGTCGTCTACTTCGACACCGACAACATCGACGCGTCGATCGGTAAGGTCCGCGACCTCGGTGGAAAGTCCGACAACAAGCAGGCGATTCAGGGCCAGGGCTGGTTCGCCGCGTGCGTCGACACCGAGGGCAACAAGTTCTCGCTCTTCCAGAACGATCCGAGCGTCACAGTGGAGACCGAGCAGCAAACGGCACGCGCTTAGAGACCGGGGCCGCCGGTAGCCGGGCCGCATCAAGCCCGGGTCATGCCGGCGGCCTCTCTCGACCGCCACGCGCTGGCTCGCGATACTCCCGCCGTGACCCCGACGGACGAGAATGCGCGGGAGGTCGAGGAGAGCCGCGAAAGCTACCGCGAATGGCTCTCTGGCCCCGAATCGTTCCTCGCGGCCGTGGCACGGCACGAGCTCCCGGTCGGGACGGCGCTCCGCTTTGGGGCGAAAGGCGATGTCGAGCTCGCCGAAGCCGGCGCCACGATCACGATCGCGGCGACCGATGACGGTTTCAGGGTGGACGGTTTCAAACGCGGCCCGGGGATGGTGCGCCTCGGCCGCTATCGGCTTCGGCTATCGCACCAGAACGCGCCGGCGGTGGTGATCATCGACCCCGATGCCAAGCGCGAGCGAATGACGCCGCGATGGTTCCCATACGCGCCGGGCCTCCGATTCATCCTTGCGCTCGAACCCGATCCGGAAAAGATCGCGCTTGAATCGACGCGTGAGCGAGATCGCGCGGCGGAGCGCGTGGGCTGGTTCACCTTCTCGGTCGAAGGCCGCGAGTGCCGGGTCGCCGCGACCCGTCTTCTCGAACCGGGCGTTCCCGAGGATTCGCTGCAGATCTTCTTCAAGGATCGGACGAATGGCCGTGAGTCCTATCCAATCGGCCGGTACCTCGATCTCGACGCGCTCGACGATGGCGGCTACCTCGTCGATTTCAATCGCGCCTACAACCCGGCGTGCGCGTTCTCACCCCACTACAACTGCCCGGTGCCCCCGCCTGAGAATCGGCTCGTGGTAGCGATGCGCGCCGGGGAGATGACGCCCGAGGCCTAGCGGTCCGGCCCTCGCCCGTTCGCTGGGGAGACGTGTGTCCGCTCTCTGAGGCTTCTATCGCAGTCTTGCGTGAGAGTTGCAGCAACACCGCTTCCTGGGGCCACCGCTTCTCGCGGTCGCCTTCACCGCGTCGTTTCTTGCGACGCCGGCGATGGCGGAAGGTCCGACGTCTACACCCTCAGCGAGCCTGCCACCGACCCCCCCGCCGGCGCGCGCGGCGTCCCCGTCGCCATCGGCGCGTCCTTCGACCTCGCCGTCGGATACAACTGCTGCGGCCAGCGCTTCGCCCGCGGCCGCGTCGCCGAGTCCGACACCCGATCCCGAAGCGGCACGCGCGGCAGCCGAAGCAGCCCGCGCCCGCGACGCGGCCCTGCTCGCGAGCGCGCGATCACTGGCGCAGGTGATCGAGGCACAGGCAAAAGTGGCGCAGGACGAGCTCGCGGGTCTCGATCCGCAGATCGAGCAGGTGGCCACAGATCTCGATGCCGTGAACGGGGACATCGCCGCGCTGCAGGCGAAGTCGGATGCGCGTCGCGCGCTTCGCGACCGCCTCGAGCGCGAGGCGCTGCGACTTGCGGCGCTGCCTTCCGCGGCTGTTCCCGCGAATCTGAGCGACGCGCAGCGTGAGGCCCTCGAGGACCTTCGCTCTCTGCAGAGCGGACTACTCGCCGCGCAAGCGAAGCTCGCCGAGCGGGCTGAGCTTCTCGCGACGCTCAAGGGCTCGGTCGGGGCGAAGCAGGCGCAGCTCGTGCGGCTGCGCGATCGCGCGCGTTCGCTGGCCGCCGCGGCGGGAGCCGGCGACTCCGACGTGAAAGCGGCTCAGGTCGCCGTGTTGAGGGCTCTCGCGCAGGACGCCACCAACGCGCAGACAGCGCTCGCGCAGCTCGTTGCCTCGGCGATGGTTCGCGACGGGCCGGCGAGTCCCTGGGCGTTGCCCGTCCGTGGCGTGCTCACACAACCGTTCGGGCCGACCTCATTCGAGCTCGAGCCCGCGGCCACCTACAGAGGTGTGGCGTACGCGCACTTCCACGCCGCGATCGACATCGCCGCGCCGCTCGGGACTCCGGTGACGGCGGCGAGCGACGGAGTCGTCGCCTTCGTCGGTCACCTTCCCGACGGCGCGATGATCGTGTTGCTCGCGCACCCGGGCGGCTACGTCTCCGAATATGCGCATCTCGACGACGCGTTCGCGTTGCCACCGGTACGCGCGGGACAGGCCGTGAAGGCTGGCCACGTCATCGGCTATATCGGACTGACCGGGATCACCACCGGCGCGCATCTGCACTTTGCGGTTCTGAAGGATGGTGCCCCGATAGACCCGCTGTCGCGGCTCGCAGGCGTATGAGGGGAGCGGGAGACGTCGCTGTCCAGGGTCTGGGGCAGAGAAGGCGAGCGGCGCTCTGATCGAGACGCCGCTCGCCCTCGCCTACTTGATTACGCGAACGCGAACACCGTGTGGATCGACGACGCTCGCGCCCGCGGCGATCGGCAGCGCCACGAAGGAGCTCACCGCCATGTCGCGTCCGCTCTCTGTCACGGCCAGGATCGCGAAGCCGCCCACGTCCCCGACTGCGTTGTCGAGTCCTGTGATGTTGCTCGTGAGTGGTGTCTTCCCGCGCAGTGCGACGAAGACCGTTGCCTCGTGCGGTGAGAGCGTCATGATGTCCGGCGCCGGGTCACGCCCGGCGAGCGGCCCCGACGCGAGGCTCAGCGTCCGCGCGTCGCCCGTCTGGTCGACGATGTCGAGCGTGTTGGCGAAACGGTCCGCGACCCAGAGGTACTGACCGACCAGGATCACGCTGTGCGACTCCACGTTGCCAGTGCGCGAAAGGATCTTCTTGGCGACCGGCTTCTCGGGAAGGCCGGTGACCTGATAAAGGTTGAAGCTCGTCGTGGTGGTCGTGGCGCCACCCTGCGCGGTGGTCCAGATCGCATCCTTCACGAACGTCGCGCAGCAGGACTGCGGGCCGATCGCGGATTTTCCAAGGGTCGCGACCGTCTTCATCGGCGTGGCCTGATAGTCGATCACGTACGCGCCGCCGCCGCGCATAGGAACGTAGGCGTAGCGGCCATCCGGTGTGAAGACGGGGAACACCGGAAGGTTGCCCGGGTGGTCGGCGTCTTCGAGCAGCGACAGATCGAGATCCGCCGCGCCATCGAGCTTGTAGACGTCGTTTTTGAAGTCGGCGCTGATCCGCTGAAGCCGTTTGCCGCCCTGGTTCGCGACGATGATGGCGTCGTTTGCCGGCGTGACCGCGGTCGCGTGCGGTTGTGCGGCGCCCGCCGTGCTGCCGGTCATCTTGATGCTCGCGACGACCTTCCGGTCCGAGGCGCGGATCACCTGGACGTGACCGCTGTCGACATATGAGATGACCGCGTGTGTCATCGCCGGGTTGAACGCGATGCTGTGGCCGTGCTTGCCGACGCCGTCGCCGACCCCGAGCGCGGCCTCGCCGAGGTTGACCGTGTACGCGGGTGCCGGAGATGGGTCCTTGAAGCTCGCTCCTTTGTAGATGTACAGCGTGCCGCCGCCGGTCGGTGTCGTTTCCGCCTGGTCGACCACCCAGAGCTCGTAGGACGGCGGCGCCGCCGTCGGCGTGGCTGGTGCGCTTGGTGCGAGGGCGCTGCCGCCGCATGAGGCGACGAGGATCGCCGACGCAGCGAGGATCGTTGTGACGCGATGTCCGGTTCCCATGCCCTTCATGCCTCCGGACCGCTCTCGCCGCCGGGGAGATTTGCCCTCCGGCGACGAGCCGGGAGGCATGCGCCCGGATGAGCGGTCCACCGACAAGCTCGTCCTCTCAGCGATAGAACTCCAATACATGGTTCATATCTGAGCTATAACTGCCGGTCATATGCAGCTCGAAGCTCGATTGCGGGCGTTCGCGGCGCTCGCGCGGCGAAGCTCGTTCTCGGCCGCGGCCGAGGAGCTCGTCATCAGCCAGCCAGCCGTGTCAAAGCACGTCGCGGAGCTCGAGGCCGAGCTCGGCACGAAGCTCGTCATCAGGGGGCCACGCCGGATCCAGCTCACTCCGGCCGGTGAGTTCGTCGCGGACCACGTCGAGCGGGCCGAGGCTCTGGTGGCCCAGGCGGCGCGAGGCGCGCGTTCGCTCGCGGGCGCCGAGACCGGACGTCTCGCCATCGGGACCTCAGGTACCGGGATGTACCTCGCCATCGACGCTATCGCCGCATTCCACACGGCCCATCCTCGTGTCGAGCTCGACGTCCAGATCGGTACGTCGGAGCCGATCGTCGAGCTCGTCCGCGCGCACCGGGCGGAGCTTGCGATCGTCGGAGGATTCACGGCGGCCCGAGACGTCGAGAGCGAGACCCTGATCGAGGACGACATCGTCATCGTCGCAGCACCGCCGGTCGCGCGAGCGCACCCGTCTCTGCGCGACCTCGAGCGCCTCACCTGGATCTCGCGCGAGGAGGGCTCCTCGACGCGTGCCGCGTTCGAGGCTGCGTGGCGCGACTTGGGCATCGCTCCGGCGGGGCGCATTTCGCTGCCGTCCTGGGAAGCGGTCAAGCTCGCCGTCGCGAAGGGCGCCGGGGTGAGCGGGATAAGTCGCTACGCCGTCACGACCGAACTCGCAGCGGGGACGCTTGCGGTCGTGCGGGTTCCCCCTTGGCGGGTGCGGCGGCATTTTTCACTGGTGCACGCGCGCGACATTCCGCTTTCGCCTCCGGCCGAACGGTTTCGCTCGATCCTGCTGAGCGAGCTCGCCAAGCTCGCGACATCAGTGTCCGGCGGCCGATCGCGACGGGCGCCGCGTAAGACGAGCGTGCCACGCTCCGGCGCGCGCCGAGGACGAGTCAGGAGAGCCTGAACCTTCGAGTGTCTTGCGGTCCCGTGCCAAGCCGAGCCCTGGCCGTTGCGGTACCACGCGCTCGGCGTTAACGGGCTGTGGCAGGGCTCACCAGCAACCGAGATTGGTTGCGTGCGACCAGTGACCGCGTTTCGATGGATATCGTCCGGAAGCCTCGAGGCGAGGATGTCCTTGGCTCTCCCGTCGAAATGAATGGTCTCTTCCGAGGCGGCCGGCATGCTCCAGATGTGAGCTTGTCTACTTTCGGGCTCGGTTTGCTCCAAAAGGGGCGACAGGCTAACCGAGTTGCCCCACCATGGCCGCGAATTGGTGGTCGGTGACCCGCGGTCGCGGGCGTCTTACGAGCGCCGCATACGCATCGCGTCCGAGGCCGCAAGCTGGGGCATCGGCGCGGCCCTGCTCGGAACGGCCGCGCTTCCCACGACCGACCAGGCCTCCCGGATTGGCCTCGTCGCGAGCTCGCTTCTCCTCTTTCTCTTCGCGACTTTGTGGTTCCACGTCTTCCCTGATAGCTGGCTCGGCAAGAGCCGCTTCGCGGTCGGCGCCGCGATCACCCAGGTCATCGCGGCGATCCTCCTTGTCCTGACCGGCGGGATCGACTCGCGGTACTTCCCCTACTACGTCCTGCCCATCCTCGCGACGGTGTTCGGGATGCGCATCTCCGGGACACTCTTCACCGGGACGATCGCCGTCGTCGCGTACGTCGCGACGCTCGTGGCCGAGGTGTTCTTCGGCGGACAGCGTGGGGACATCGACGTCGGCGTCATTCGCCTCTTCGCGCTGCTCTCGGTGATTGCCATGACCGCGCTTATCTCGCGCACGATCCAGGAGACTCGCTCCACACTCCGCCAGCGCACCGAGGAGCTCGCGACGCAGAACGCCGAGCTGTCGGTTGCGCGCAACACCGCGGTTGGGCTCGCGCGAGTGAGCGAGCTCCACGAGCTCGTGCGCGTCGTGTACGAGTCGGCGAAGAACGCGCTCGCCGTGGACCGCCTGTACCTGTTCGCGTCAAAGCCCGACTTCGCCGATGGATTCACCGTCGGACCGGACGCCCTGATCGAGGAGTTCCACGCCGATCCATCCCTTCCCGAGGACACGCCTCGCCGGCGCGCCGTTCGCGAGAAGCGCACCGTCGCCGTCAACGACGCGCGTGATGACAAGATCTCGGACCGGGCGCGCGACCACAAGCATTTCGCGGCCGGCCTTTTCGTGCCGCTCATCCACCGAAGCGAGATCATCGGCCTCATGGCGGTTTCCAGCCACGAGACGCGGGAGTGGACCGCGCACGAGATCCGTGTCGCCGAGGTCATCGCCGACGCGTCGGCGGCCGCTTTCGCTTCGTTCCTCGCGTTCGAGGAGGTCCGCGGCCAGAGCGACCGGCTCGAGGCACGCATGAAGGTCCTCGAAAGCATGGACAACCTTGTCGACGCGCTCGCGTTGACCACCGACGAGGCGAGCCTGGCCCAGACCGCGGCTCGAAGTCTTCAGCAAGGGTTCCACTTACCCGCGGCCACCGTCCTCTTCACGGACCCATCGGTGGCGATCCTGGAGCCCGTCGGCACGGCCGGACGCGCGACACCGCATCCCGTCGTCAACGGGCCAACGAGCTGCCCGGCAATACGGAGCGGTCGCTTCTTCGAGGTCAGGTCGGCGGACGACCCGGTGGTCTGCCCATACATGCCGTTCCGTTCCCACTACTCGTGCGTGCCGCTGGTGGCGGGCGGGGACACCGTCGGGGCACTCTTTCTCGAGCCCGACGACGCGTCGATTCTCGACGTAGCCGTGCTGCGCGCCGCCGCTGACCGCGTCGCTCTCAGCCTCGCGACGCGACGCGTGCTCGAGACCGCCCAGCGGCAGGCCACCACCGATGGACTCACGGGCCTTCACAATCGTCACTTCCTGGCGGAGCAGCTCCGCCTCATGCATTCGCTCGCGGTCCGCCATGGGCAGCCGTACAGCGTCGTGGCGATCGACGTGGATGGCCTGAAGAACGTGAACGACACATTCGGTCACGAGCACGGCGACCTGGCGCTGCGGGGCTTGGCGAACACGATGCGCAAGACCCTCCGGGCTTCGGACGTGGCGGTGCGCACAGGTGGCGACGAGTTCCTGGTGCTCATGGCTCAGTCGGGGCTCGAGGAGTCGCGGACCGCTGCTGAGCGCGTCCGCGAGGCCGTCGAGCTCCAAGGTCGCGCCGACCCGAAGATCGCGATCAGCGTGAGTATCGGGGTCGCGGCCTGGCGGTCCGGCCGGAGCGCCGAGCAGGTTCTGGAGGCCGCCGACGCCATGCTGTACGCGGCCAAGCGAGCCGGCAAAGACCGCGTAACGGCTGAATCTGGTCTCGTCGCCGCCGGCGACGGCGAAGGCGCGGCTTGACAGCCTTTCTCCTAGTCTTCTAGAGTCCTTAGCAGTCAAGCCCGGCGAGTGCTAATCCGTATCCGTGGGTCTGCGGCCGTTCGCCGCGCCCAAAACAACTCCAAATGAAGGGGAGAGACATGGCAGTCGCAACCGCGCCCAAGCCCAGTCCCAAGTCGAAGACCAAGCTCAAGCCACTCGGTTCCCGCGTCGTGATAAAGGCCCTCGAGCGCGAGGAAATTACCAAGAGCGGGATCGTCCTGCCGGACACCGCGAAGGAGAAGCCCCAGGAGGGCCGCGTCCTTGCCGTTGGACCCGGCGACCGCCACCCCGACACCGGCCAGCGAATCCCGGTGGACCTCAAAGAGGGTGACCGCGTTCTGTTCCAGAAGTACGCCGGGACCGAATTCAAGCTCGACGACGAGGAGCTTCTCATTCTGAGTGAGAAAGACGTCCTCGGTCTCGTCGCCGAATAAGGGGAGGTACGCATGGCAAAGCAGTTGGCCTTCACTGAAGAGGCACGCAAGAAGCTCAAGAACGGCATCGACACGATGGCGAGTGCGGTGAAGACGACGCTCGGCCCGAAAGGCCGCAACGTCGCGCTCGACAAGAAGTTCGGCTCGCCGACCGTCACCCACGACGGCGTCACGGTCGCCCGCGAGGTCGAACTCGAGGACCCCTTCGAGAACATGGGAGCCCAGCTCCTCAAAGAGGCGGCCACCAAGACCAACGACATCGCCGGTGACGGCACCACGACATCCGTCATCCTCGCGCAGGCCATCGTCCACGAGGGCCTCCGCAACATCGCGGCTGGCGCGAACGCGATGCTGCTCAAGCGCGGGCTCGAGCGGGGCGTCACCGCCGTCGTCGAAGAGATGAAGGCCCAGTCCACGAAGGTGGAGGGCGAGCACCAGAAGGAGCAGATCGCTCAGATTGCGACCATCTCCGCCGCCGACAAGCAGATCGGCAACCTCATCGCGGACGTCATGGAGAAGGTCGGCAAGGAAGGCGTGATCACGGTCGAGGAGTCCAAGGGTCTGCAGTTCGAGACTGAGTTCGTCGAGGGCATGCAGATCGACCGCGGCTACATCTCCGCCTACTTCGTCACCAACGCTGACCGCATGGAAGCGGTCATCGAGGATCCCTACATCCTCATCACGGACAAGAAGATCTCCGCGATCACGGACATCCTGCCGGTGCTCGAGAAGCTCGTGCAGGTCTCGAAGAATCTCGTCATCGTCGCCGAAGACATCGACGGTGAGGCGCTCGCAACTCTCGTCGTGAACAAGCTCCGCGGCACGCTGAACATCCTCGGAGTCAAGGCCCCGGGCTTCGGCGACCGCCGGAAGGCGATGCTCGAGGACATCGCGACGATCACCGGCGGCCAGGTCATCACCGAAGAGGCCGGCCGAAAGCTCGACGCGACGACGATTCAGGATCTCGGCCGCGCGCGCCGGGTCACCGCGAACAAGGACGACACCACGTTCGTCGAAGGCCACGGCAAGCAAGACCAGATCATGGCCCGCGTCAAGCAGATCAAGGCACAGATCGAGGAGACCACCAGCGACTTCGACAAGGAGAAGCTCCAGGAGCGTCTCGCGAAGCTCGCCGGCGGCGTCGCCGTCATCAAGGTCGGCGCGGCGACCGAGGTG
>Ga0209806_1000882_pt1 | contig 20348 bp, 18 predicted proteins | sample GraSoiAngelo_152_FD_186166 | JGI IMG/M metagenome (GOLD analysis project Ga0209806, IMG submission 186166) | Grasslands soil microbial communities from the Angelo Coastal Reserve, California, USA - 14_1009_12_30cm (SPAdes) (version 2) | ecosystem: Environmental > Terrestrial > Soil > Grasslands ... | reverse complement strand
ACTGCCGGCGACCAGTGGCGATTCAAGGGCACCAGGCAGTTCCACGGCACGGAAGTGCTCCAGGATTCTGTCCCGTTCCTTCTCTTCGACGAGGGTGTTGTCTTTTCCTTTGGTGTGGATACGGGATGGCGCCCCATCGGGCGCGAGGGGAGGGTCACCGAGGTCGATGGCCACGTGGTGCGGGCGATCGATGGCCGGCCCGCGACCGAGTTCTACCGGGAGTTCCTGGGCAACGCCGACATCACGCAGCTGACGGAATATCCGCTGGCGGTAACGGCCGATGATGGTCGGGGTGCAAACTCATATTACCTGCGTGCTCCAGGCCGGACCGATGAGGCCGCTGGTTGTATCCACTTCCTCGGCGATGTGCCGGACGGCGCCCGCGTCCACATCACCACAACCAATCGCGACCAGATTCTGGATGCGACCCGCACCTCCTTTCAGCACGCCTTGGACGACTTTCCCAACGCCTCCGGGGGCGGCGGTAAGCCGGCCCTTGCCCTGTGTATCTCCTGCGCCGGGCGCAAGCAGATCCTGGGTTCGCGTACTCAAGAGGAGGCGCGCATCGTCAACGAACTCCTCGCCGGTGTGCCCGCCGTCGGGTTCTACGGGTATGGTGAAATCGCCCGACTCGCGAAGGATGGCATCTCGCACTACCATAACGAGACGTTCACGACGCTCCTGTTAGGCGGCCGAGTCGGGAGCGCGTGATGGAGACCGACGACGTCGGCAGGCTTCAGAAGGAAATTCGCTCTCTTAAGAAGCAGGTTGAGCGGCTGGAGGCAAGCCGCTCAACGTTTGAGCTGATGGTCGACCGCAACGACAAGCTGCTCAGCCGCCAGCTCGAGCAGACGCAGCGTCAGGCTGAAGAGCTCAACCGTATCAACCTTCTCAGCGACAGCGCCCTCGACCTCGCCAACGCCGGATACTGGCACTTGCCGCTGGACAACTCCGGCTGGTACAACTCCTCTGAGCGCGCAGCGAGAATATTGGGAGACCTGCCAAGCCCGGGTCACCGCTACCGGTTGGACGAATGGGCCGAGCATGTTCGAGAAGGCGACGAAGCGATCGCCAAGGTCACGGCGGAGAATTTTGCCGCAGCCATCGCCGGCACCATCCCGGTGTATGACGCGACATACGCGTGCAAGCGGCCGATCGATGGACGCGTGGTCTGGATCCATGCTCTGGGACACGTGGTGAAGGACGCCAACGGAAAACCGACCGACATGTACGGCGTGGTTCAGGACATCACCGCGTTCAAGCAGTTGGAGACGGATCTGCGTCTAGCCGTGCAAAAATCAGACGACGCCACCAAGGCCAAGAGCGCGTTCCTGGCCAACATGAGCCACGAGATTCGCACTCCCATGAACGCCATCATCGGTCTGTCGCACCTTGCCCTCAAGACACCACTCAATCCCAAGCAGCGGGACTATGTGAGCAAGGTCCACAATGCGGGCACGTCGCTCCTGAGCATCATCAATGACATCCTCGATTTCTCAAAGATTGAGGCCGATAAGCTCGACATCGAGACCACCGATTTCGAGCTCGACGAGGTGATCAGCACGGTCACCACGCTCACGGCTCAGAAGGCACACGATAAGGGGCTCGAGTTCCTGATCCAAGTCGCTCCCGCGATTCCCGAACAACTGCTAGGTGACCCGCTTCGCCTCGGTCAGATCCTGACCAACTTCGTCAACAACGCCATCAAGTTCACGGAACGCGGCGAGATCGGCTTGAACATCGAGCTGCTCGAACGCACCGGCGACAGAGTTCAACTTAAGTTCTCAGTGCGCGACACCGGCATCGGCATGACGCGCGAGCAGGCGGCGAAGCTGTTCCAGCCTTTTTCCCAGGCGGACATGTCCACGACGCGCAAACATGGGGGCACCGGTCTTGGGCTCTCGATCTCGCGCAAGCTCGCCGAGTTGATGGGCGGGCGCGTCTGGCTCGAAAGCGAACCGGGCAGCGGCAGCACGTTTAATTTCACCGTCTGGCTCGACGTCGGTTCGGCCACGGGCACGGGAAAGGTGGTTCCCGAAAGACTAGCGCAGCTTCGCGTGCTCGTTGTGGACGACAACCCCGTTGCGCGCGAAATCCTGCAGGAACCGTTGAGCACGCTAACCGCGCGGGTGGACACCGTCGCCACCGGCAAGGAAGCCATAGCCACCGTCCAGCAAAACGATGCGACCGTTCCGTACGACATCGTGTTCATGGATTGGCGCATGCCGGGCATGGATGGATTGCAGACGAGCCGCCACATCAAGAGCGATGAAACGTTGAAGCATCCGCCGGCCATTGTGCTAGTCACCGCATTCGGGCGCGAAGAAGTCCGCGAGGAAGCCGAGCGATTGCAATTGGAGGGTTTCCTTGTCAAGCCCGTGACCAAGTCCATGATCGTGGACACGCTCGTTAACGTGTTCGCGCACGAGGGCGAAGCTGCCACTGTCACAGCGAATGGCGAACAGGCCATGCGATTGCGCGGCGCACGGATTCTTTTGACCGAGGACAACGACATCAATCAACAGATCGCCATCGAATTGCTCGAAGGGACAGGCGCGACGGTGACGGTCGCCAACAATGGACGCGAGGCGTTGGATCTCCTGTCGAACGGACCGCAGCCACCCCCGTTCGATGTGGTGCTGATGGACCTACAGATGCCGGAGATGGATGGTTATCAGGCGACCGCCAAACTGCGTTCCGACGCGCGTTTCGCAGCACTGCCTATCATCGCCATGACGGCGCACGCGACGATTGAGGAGAAGCAGCGTTGTCTGGCCGCCGGCATGAATGATCATATCTCGAAACCAATCGATCCCAGTGCGCTGTTTGAAACCGTGGCGCGGTATTATCGGTCCGCCCCGGGAACGTCGGCATCTGTTCCACCAAACGCCAAAACCTCGGACCCGGTTGTCAAAACGGCCGGCACTCCCGTGGAGTCGCGCGCTGACAATATGGAAATACCCACCGTGGAAGGGCTTAATTCCGCCGAAGGCTTGCTCCGCGTCGCCGGCAACCGGAAACTTTATTTGAAACTGCTCCGCCAGTTCTCCGTGCAGCAATCGGACGCGCCTGTGCAAATCACCGAACTGCTCAAGGCCGGTGATCGGCACGCGGCTGAGCGGACAGCGCACACAGTTAAAGGGGTTGCTGCGAATCTTGGCGTGAAGACACTGCAGCTGGCGGCGGGTGAATTGGAGAAGGCCATTCATGATGGCGCCGATGCTGCGCGGTTGGAATCGCTGCGCCAGCAGTTCGCGACCGTACTCACCCCGTTCGTCGGCCGTCTCCGCGCCGCGCTGGGCGAAGAACCGGCGTCCCCCGCCGCGCCCAAAGCCATGGTTGTTGATCCCGCGCAATTGAAGCTGGTGGTTGAGCAAATGACCAGGTACCTGGCCGAGTTCGACGCCGCGGCATCCGATTGCCTTGAAGCCAATCGCGGTGTGTTTGCTTCCCTCTTCTCTGCCGAGGAGTTTGGAAAATTTGAGCAACAGGTCCAGGGCTACGCTTTCAGTGCAGCGCTGGCCCAGTTGGAACAAGCGGTCGGGGGGCCCCACGGCTAAGGAAACCTGCTTATGCCTTCTCGCATTCTAATCATCGACGACGCGCCGGCGAACATCCAGACCCTCTCCACCATTCTTAAGGAGCGAGGTTATGACATTAACATCGCCACCGATGGCCGGCAGGGGCTCGAACTTCTGGAACGGATTCGGCCCGATTTGATCCTCCTCGACATTATGATGCCCGAGATGGACGGCTTTGAAACCTGCCGGCGCATCAAGGCCTCAACCACTTGGAGGGAAATTCCGATAGTTTTTCTCACCGCAAAAACCGATACGGGAGACATTGTGCGCGCTTTTGAGTTGGGCGCCGTGGATTACGTCGCCAAGCCGTTTAACGCGCACGAACTGCTGGCCCGCGTGAACACCCATCTCACCCTCGCTCACCTCCACCGGGAGAACGAGCGCCTGCTCCTCAACGTGCTGCCGGCTTCCATCGCCAACAAACTCAAACAGCAGGTCGGGATCATCGCGGACCGCTTCGACGACGCCTCGGTTCTCTTCGCCGACATTGTCGCATTTACGCCCCTGTCGGCGCGGCTTTCGCCCACTGAATTGGTTGAGTCGCTGAACCGTGTTTTCTCCGGATTTGATGAACTCGCCGACTACCACAATTTGGAAAAGATCAAGACCATCGGCGACAGCTACATGGTGGCCGGCGGTCTAATCGAGCGGAATGCGGATCATCTCGCCGCTATGGCCACGATGGCGCTCGCGATGCACGAAAACGTCCGCAAGTTGGACAGCGAGTTCGGCAACCTCAGTTTGCGCATCGGTTTGCACGTCGGCAGCGTCATTGCCGGCGTCATCGGCATCCGCAAATTCATTTACGACGTCTGGGGTGACACGGTGAACACCGCAAGCCGGCTTGAATCGCATGGCGCGCCCGGTCGTACTCACGTCAGTGAAATAGTGTTCGAGAGACTGCAAGGACGCTTTGCTTTGGAGGCGCGAGGAACGATTGAACTCAAGGGTCGAGGCCCGATGAACACTTATTTTCTGGGCGCACCAACCCCATGAAAAAACTTTCTGACTGCCGAGTTTTGCTCGTGGACGATGCCAAGGCGAACCTCGACATTCTGGTTGAGGGCTTGAAGCCGGATCACAAACTCAGCCTTGCGCTAAACGGCGAGATGGCCCTGCAAATTGCCGCCCGCACACCGCCGGACTTGGTGCTGCTCGATATCAATGATGCCCGAGCCGATCGATGCCATTGACCATTAGCGCGTAGTTCCCTTCGGGTCATGTAAAAGGTCTCGTCTTGTGAGACCTCCGTTGGCACCGTAACGGCGCCGGTTTGATTATCCTTTGACATCATGGCCCGAAGGAAAAATTGGCCGTAACGGAATCAGGAAGCTGCGGGAGAAGTTGGAGGCAGCCATGTCTATCTTCCAGTTTAGAGTTTAGCGTGGCCTTTGTTCCACGGATATAGCCCTAAAGTCCTATAGGCGATCGAATCCCACAGTGGCAGGATGGAGATGGCCCGGAATCATTATGGGGACGTACTTAAAGTGTTGTTGAGCCAACGTGGAAACTGTATAACCAAAAGCAAAGACAAAACATGAAACGAAACCTATTAGTTCGATCGGCCGTCGGCGCCTTAGCTGTCATTGCTCTTGTGAGTGTCCTATCGTCGGCAGCGCTGGGCGCTAACCCGGCGGAAGAAATGGCCAAGGTGGGGACCACTGACCCCAAGGGCAATTCGTGGCTGTCGATTCAAAACAGCATCGAACAGTTCGGGCATCCGGAATTTATTCTGCGGCTCTTCGTCAGCCTTAGTCTGGCTGTGGGCTGTGCATGGGCAATCGCGTGGCATCCGCGCCGCTCGTCGCTCGCGAACCCGCTGGCCGACCTCGAGGAGCGCAAAGCGCTCATCCTCCTGGGCATGGTCGGGGCAGTTGTCGCCGAGCTGAGCGGGAGCAGCCAGACGCTCGCGTTTGTTATCTTCGGTATCGGCGCGTTACTGCGATTTCGAACTTTGCTCGACAATCCGAAACTCACTGGGAAAGCCATCACAGTGGTGGTGGTCGGTCTCGCCTGTGGCATGGGATCGTGGGCGATGGCTGTGTTTGTTACTGGCTTCACCTGGCTACTCGTCTACTGGCTTGATTCCCACGCGAGCTGCCGGATCAGGATCCGACTCGATGACAACGTAGATCCGAACCCGATCTTTGGTATGATGCAGTCGTTGCTTGTTTCCCACAACTGTCGACTTCAAAGTTCCGCGCTGTACGAGGACAAGGGACAGATGGTGTTCCTCCTCTACATCCCGGCGAAAATCGATCCAAGGAAATTGGAAGCAGAGGTGCGGGCAAAGCTGCGGAAGTCCGAGGTCTCCAAGATCGATGTTGACGTGGTGTAAGAATCCACTCACTGCCCGCGAAACGCCGGGTCGGTGAACAAAAAAATGTTACGCCGCTCGCTCGTCGCCAGCAGCCCCCCGGGCACGAAGCAGCACCCTTCGATGTGCTCGTTCTTTAACTTCGTATGGTGTGGCTTGGCGTTGATGACGCGTGCTACGTCGCCGTCGATACGAAAGACGTAGGCGCCGTTCTTCGCCACGAGTCCCAGCAGCGTCCCATCGGCGGAAATGTCCGCCCCTGTGACTGGTGATTCGATTTTCGTCGTCGCGACAAGTTCAAGCCTCAGCGCTGCGTTAGTATCCTTGAGGGGAAAGCGGAAAATCTGTGCGCGCGCCTTATCGAACACCTTCGAGACGACATAGCCGTAGTCTTTCCAGACGAAGAGGCTCTCGCAGTCGAACGGGGCCTTGGGAAACTTGAGGTTCCAGGCGTGTTTCGGGAAGACATTTCCAGTGCGGGCCTGCGGATTCGGTTCGTCGATTTCATAAACGGCCAGCGTGTCCCGCTTGTTTTCGTTGTTCCCGATGTCGCCGATGTAGATGTGTCCACCGTCATCGATCGCGATGTCTTCCCAATCGTGCAACGTCGCGCCAATAACGGAGAAGAATGCGCGCGTGTTACCCTCACGGTCGATGGCGTAAAGCACTTGTTTCTTCGGCCCGCCACCGTCGTTGTGCGTCCAGTACACATTGGTGTACCGGCGGCTGGCGACGACGCCGGAGCTTTCCTTGATGCGCAGATCGCTTATTCGGGCGACCAGCCGGATACCCGGCGCAATTTCCTGGCCGGGCTCGGCCTGGGCATTGCCCGAGGTCAACGACGCGGCCAGCAATGAAGCGAGCAGCAGAGTTTTTGTTTCAGTCCGGGCCATATATGTGCTCGTTACGCTCAGCTAACCAACATCGCGCTTTTGAACCAAATCGGAAGATCCATTTCGAGCCAAAAATGGAATCAATCAAAAGCAGCACCGAATGCCGTCGCAATGCGAGACAGCAACGAAGATTTAAAATCTTTCCGATGAGCCGAGAGGCTGGTAGGATGCGGTTTTGTGAACCGCGCCCTATTCCCCGCTCTTGTGGTGGCCTTTGTTATCGGCTCGGCGTTCGCTAAATCCGTGACAGCGGGAACAGTGACTTTCGTCTCGCCTTGCGAGTGTCAGGGCCAAAAGAGCGGTAGTCGCTGGCCGGCCAAGACAGATCCGTCGTCTGTGCCTTTGGACAAGTCGACCATTCAATCAGTTACGCCATCGCAGATTTACGAGTGGAAAGGGCCGGAGCCGAATGTGCCTTTGACGCCCAAGACGGATACGAGAATCGCAGCTGAACAAAAATGGTATAACCTCACAGCCCGCCTCGTTAGCGTGAAAGTCGAAGCAGATGGTGATATTACTCTTGTGCTCCAAGATGCCGACAGCAAGAAAGCGGGAAGTGTTAATGCCGAAATTCCTGTTGGCCCCGAATGGTGTGAGCTTCGGAAGGTTGTTTTCGGTTGGACGACACAGAGCTTTCCTTTCAGTTTCAAAGCATCCCAAAGGCTCGAACTTCGCGAGCAGCACGTCATCACCGTCACAGGCAAAGCTCTCTTCGATGTCGATCACGCGTCTGCGGATCGTTCCAACCGACGAACTAAACCAAAGAAATACTCAGTTTGGGAAATTCATCCCGTGATGGCGCTGCATGTCGATCAATAGCAGCTCTGTTGAAAAGCCTCTGCTGAAGCGCCGTTAGGCGCGACATGTTTATAGGATTGGCCAAAATTAATCCAAGCTCCGTAGGAGCGGCATGGGAACCAACCGCCTTTTCATGCCGCTCCTAACGGAGCTCGGCGGGGTTGGGAGATGGATTTTGCTATAGACATGTCGCGCCTAACGCGCGCTTGGATCCGCGGCGGTGCTGGTTTGCCTCTTCAACGGGGCCGAGTCAGTTGTAATCTCGAGACGGAAGTTTAGCTATGCTAGAGTCAGCGGTAGGAGCGGTGGGCTACGTAATTAGAAAACTAAATCAAGTGCGCGAGAACGTCCTTCCTTCTCAGTCCCGTTTTGAAGCGATTGAAATTATCGAAGCGGTGATACTCGCCCTGGTTGCCGTGGCGACCGCATGGAGCGGGTACCAGGCGGCACAGTGGGCCGGAAAGCGCGCAGAAAAATATGCCGAAGCGAGTCAGCTCCGAGTTACGGCTGAAGGCCTTGCCACAATGGCAGGGCAGGAGCGGATCTACGACAGCGATACCTTCAATAGTTGGCTCGCTGCCAAGCTCGATGGGAAGGAGAAGGCGGCGGAGTTTTTTGAGCGACGGTTTCGCGACGAGTACCGACCCGCTTTCACAGCCTGGTTGGGCGCCGATCCTTTCAACAACGCGGAAGCGCCACCCGGCCCGATTTTCATGCCCGACTATCACAATGCGAAGCACGAACAGTTCCTTGGTTTGAATAAGCAAGCTGCGGAGATGGCCGACCAAGGTACAAAATCCGGAGAGACCGGAGACCAGTACGTGCGGATCACGGTTCTCCTGGCTACCGTGCTTTTAATCACGGCGATTGGACAGCGCTTTCATTTCAAGACCGTGCGTGTCGTTTTTATGATTCTCGCCTGCCTGCTGCTTTGCCTGCCACTTTTGCAATTGCTCATGCTGCCTCGCATCTAGACGTTCCTGGCACAGCAGTAGTCCTTAAAAAGCCTGGCTGTCGAACAACTCGAGCAAAACTGGGCATCGGCAGTGCGCTACGCCAGCCGGATGTATGGGACTAAGGTCTCATACGCAGAGAGCACGAAAACTGCCAAAATCCCTCCGTGAAACAGATACGACTCTCATTGAAAATGAGCGGCATCACAGCGCTATTCGCGCTGGCAGTCGGATGCGCTACGACACAGACCGGCACGCAGAACAGAGAGACCATGCTGGTGGCCTCGGGCTTTAAGACGGTCACTCCCAAGACCGCCGCGCAGCAGCAAAAGCTCCAAAAGCTTCCGCCAGGTAAGGTGACGATGATCAACAAAAAGGGCAAAACTTATTACATCTTTCCGGACCCAGCTCGGAACCTGGCCTATGTCGGTGGACCGAAGCAGTACCAGGAATACCAACAACTCCGCATGGAAAACAAACTTGCCAAGGAGGATCTCGAAACCGCTCAGATGTACCAGGATTCGGAGATGGACTGGGGTGGATGGGGTGGCTGGGGAGCGGGCTGGGGACCGATGGGGATGGGGCCCGGGATGGCCATAGGGGCATATTAGAACGCGAAAACTCGTTCCATTTCCTAAGTGACCACTTACTTAGAGCTCACGTCAACGAGCCTGCACAACTCAAAACACACTTACGTCAATTCGATAAACAAAAAACAATGAAACCAAAACAAAAAATAGTAAAACAATGGGCCGTGGCCCTGTTGATCGCGATCATCGCGACGGCAGCGCAGGCGCAAGACAAGAAACCCAACATCGTCTTTATCATGGGCGATGATATCGGCATGTGGAACATCGGCGCCTACCATCGCGGCATGATGGCGGGACGGACACCAAATCTCGACAAGCTCGCCAAGGAAGGCATGCTGTTCACCGACTACTACGCTGAGGCGAGTTGCACGGCGGGTCGGGCAAACTTCATCACTGGCGAACTTCCAATTCGAACGGGCATGACGACGGTCGGCCAGGCCGGCGCGTCGGTCGGACTGCCCGCAGAGGCTTGCACCATCGCGACTGCGCTCAAAGCGCAGGGCTACGCCACCGGCCAGTTCGGCAAGAACCACCTTGGCGACAAGAACGAGTTTTTGCCGACCGTTCACGGCTTCGACGAATTCTTTGGCTACCTCTATCACCTCGATGCAATGGAAGACCCGGCGCATCCTAACTACCCGCAGAATTTGTTGAACCAGGTCGGCCCACGCAACATGGTTCATTCCTGGGCGACCACTACGGATGACACCACTGACATGCCGCGCTGGGGCAAAATAGGCAAACAGAAGATCGAGGATGCCGGCACGCTTTATCCTGAGCGAATGAAGACGGTGGATAACGAGATCCGCGACTTTGCCTTGAGTTTCATCGACAAGGCCCAAAAGGATGGCAAGCCGTTCTTCTGCTGGCTCAATCCGACGCGCATGCACATCGTCACGCATCTCTCGGACAAGTACGAGAAGATGCGTAACTCGGAGAATGGCTGGTCGGAAGAAGAAGCCGGCATGGCCCAGCTCGATGACGACATTGGCTTGGTGATGCAGAAGCTGAAGGACATGGGCGTAGACGACAACACGATTGTCGTTTTCACCACCGACAACGGCACCGAAGTGTTCACCTGGCCCGATGGCGGTCAGACACCCTTCGCCCAGTCCAAGGGGACGGTGATGGAAGGCGGTTTCCGCGTGCCATGCATCTTGCGCTGGCCCGGTCACGTCCCGGCGGACTCAGTGCAGAACGGCATCTTCTCCGGCATGGACTGGTTCCCGACCTTCCTCGATGCCGCCGGCAACCCGAACGTCACCGACCAGTTACTCAAGGGTGTGAAACTCGGCGACCGGACTTACAAGAACCATTTGGACGGCTATGACCAGATGGCCGCCATTACCGGCAAAGGTCCGTCTACGCGTCACGAAATCTTCTACCTCGGGGAAAGCACAGTCGGCGCAGTGCGCATTGACGATTACAAGTATCGTTTTATTGACCAGCCCCAAGGCTGGCTTGGTGCCAAGCCGCACCTTGACGTGCCCGTCCTAATCAACCTTCGCCTCGATCCGTTCGAGCGCACAGCCTGGCCAAACGATGGGACAAAAGAAGGCGGACAGCAATACTTCGACTGGTTCAAGTTCCAATTCTGGCGCTTTGTGTTCGTCCAGCAGGTGATGGGCAAGGAACTCCAGACCTTCCTCGAATTCCCACCGATGCAGAGAGGCGCGAGTTTCAACCTTGATGCCGTCAAGGCGGAGATGGCGAAAAAGATGGAACAGGCGCAGGCGGCCGCCAAAGGCACCGGCCAGTAACATAAATGACCTTCACGGCGGGCGGCTCGCAAGGCCGCCCGCTTTTTTTCAGTTACCTAACCCTTTCGATCATGAAACGCGGGCCGCACCATCCTAACCGAGTGCGGGAACAAACCATGAAACCGATAAGACTCATCGCTATTTAACTCTATGACCAAACTATCCGCCACTCTCAAGAAGGAGTTCTTTGAGCTGCTCCCACCGACGATCTTTTTTTTCGTGGCTTTGCATATCGTGGCGTTTGTTCGCGTGTTGATGCTGAAGGGAACAGGGATTTCACCAACGTCTTCGATTTCAATTGCCGTCGCCGCCCTCATTCTAGGCAAGGCAGTGTTACTCGCGGACCTGCTGCCGATGATTAATCGGTTTCCGAATAAGCCGCTAATCTACAACGTAGCCTGGAAGACCTTAATCTACCTGGTGATGGCCACGCTCATTCACTATCTGGAGCGTCTTATCGATTTCTGGCGGCAAACTGGCGGCTTTGTCGCCGGCAATCAAAAGTTGCTCTCGGAAATCATCTGGCCGCATTTCTGGGCTATCCAGATCATTCTACTCGTGCTGATTGTTATGTACTGCACGATGCACGAACTGGTGCGCGTGATTGGGAAGGAAAAGGTGCTGCGGATATTCTTCGGCCCAATGCCCGCGCCGCAAGTTTGAGCGAGGCGCTCGTGGCCGAGGCGAAGGAGATAGTTGGATCGTCATCAGCATGAAGGACGACTGCGAGACCATCTTTCCTGCCCGAAAACAAATAAACCAATTTCAACAGGAGAAATGCGAGAACTGAGATGAAAGGCGATGTTAGCTCAGGTTTAATTTGAAAAACCGATCAGCGTTCGAAAGGACACAACAATGAAAACGATACGCACACGAAACCTACTCGCTACCGCGCTCGTCGGCGCGCTGTCCTTAGCCACAACCATCGCTCGCGCCAGTGACCCGCTCCCTTCGTGGAATGACGGCCCGGCGAAACAAGCCATCGTGGACTTTGTTCGCGTGACCACGGAAGCCGGCGGCGCGAAGTTGGTCCCACTGGAGGAACGCATCGCCACCTTCGATCAGGACGGCACGCTCTGGGTTTCGCACCCGATGTACTCGCAGGTGATGTACTGCCTCGAACGCGTGCCGGCACTCGCAGAAAAGAATCCGGAACTCAAGAAGGTCGAGCCGTTCAAGACCGTGCTCTCGGGCAATCGTGAGGCGATTGCGAAACTCCCGATGAAAGACCTCGAGAAAATCCTCGCTGCTACACTCACCGGCATATCGACGGATGAGTTCCAGGCCGAAGTGAAGCAGTGGCTCGGAGAGGCCAAAGACCCGCGCTGGAAGAAGCCTTACACCGAACTGACCTATCAGCCGATGCAGGAGGTGCTGAAGTATCTCCGGGCCAATGGTTACAAGACTTACATCGTCACCGGCGGCGGCCAGGACTTCGTGCGCGTTTACGCCGAGCAGACCTATGGCATCCCACCCGAGCAGGTCGTCGGCACCATGAGCGGCACGAAGTATGGCTACGACAAGGATGGCAAGCCCTTCCTAACCAAGGAGCCCAAGCTGCTGCTCAACGACAACAACGCAGGCAAGCCTGAGGGCATCCACCTGATGATCGGTCGCCGCCCGTACGCGGCGTTCGGCAACTCCACGGGCGATCAGCAGATGCTCGAATACACCAAAGCCGGCGACGGCGCGCGGCTCTGCATGCTGGTGTTGCACGACGATCCGAAGCGCGAATACGCCTACGGCCCGGCGCAAGGCTTGCCCGACACGAAAGTCGGCACCTTCACTCAGGCGCTCTACGACGAGGCAAAGAAGCAGGGCTGGACGGTCATCAGCATGAAGGACGATTGGAAAGTGATTTTTTCCTTTTGAGAAAAACGAGTGCGCTGCTTCGACGCGACTTTACCTCTGCCTATTGCCCTAAAGTCCTATAGACGGAACTCATAACAACTGTTAATCCCCGTCCTGTAAACCAACCAAAAACCTCAAAATCATGAAAACCAACTTCATCAATTCCGCTTTAACCGGTATCACAATCCTCCTCCTCGCCGCGTGCGCGTCAACGACTACTGCCCCGAGTGGGCCGTCCTCGGCGACTGTGAGCATTCGGGAGTGGTCAGCTGCCTATTACGGTTCAGCTGCCGCCGGAAAGGGCACTCTGTATTACAACGGCCGGCGGCACCATTTCACCATCTCCGGTCTCGGTGCTGGTGGGATGGGCGGCCAAAAGATCTCTGCCACTGGCAAGGTCTACAACCTAAATAACCTCTCCGACTTCTCTGGAAGGTACCGGGGCGTCAGCCGCGGACTCACGCTGATCGAGGGGAAGATGCATGCCAAGCTGACGAACGGGAACGGTGTAGCCATGTACCTCGCCGGCCAAACCGAAGGCTTGGCTTCCTCCATGGGAGTGCAGGCATTTGAGGTTACGCTAACGGATTGAATATTGCCCTAAAGTCCTATAGACGCTAGGAATCGTCGAGGCGCATGATGCGCTCATACAAACAAAAAGGAGTCCAATACATGAAAAGATATAGCTCACTTATTCACATCGTTGGTGTGGCCTGTGCGTGCCTGATCTTCACCGGGTGCCAGACCGGTCCAGGTGCCGGGCCCATGCCTGCGAATGCAGGTCATGTGCTCGTTACTCGGGTCGCAAATTTTGGGGCCGATCTCGGCCTTGTCTTGTCAGTCGATGGCAAAGACGTGGGAAGCTTTACCGAGGGCGCACAGTACAGTGGCTATTTGTCGGCAGGCCAGCACCGCCTTACCGCCCGAGTTGATCCCAATCGCACCGGTACGGGTCCGGCGCGAAAAACCCTAACTGTACAAGCTGGGCAGACCTACTCGTACACAGCAGCCTGGTCGGGGCAGCGTTTGGTTCTGGTAAGGAATCCGTAAATAAGAAAACTGCGCCTTGTAGCGCCAAAGGCGCTGTCTCATCCGTAGCCCGGGACATCGTCCCAGGGATTCGATTGTCCGCGTAACGAGCGCTGAAAGCGCGACTCAATGCGGCACGGGCAATAATCGACTGAGGACGCCCGGGAATGAATCGCGCTTTCAGCGCTGGCGATTCTTGGGTGGCATGAATCCCTGGGGCGTTGCCCCAGGCTGACGGTGAATCCTGCGCCGTTGGCGCTAAAACAGATACTCGAAGGGGGGGCGGGGGGCCATCGCTGGCGAAAATCCCGACTCGCGGCAAAAGATCTGTTCGGCACAGCATTGCCCTAAAGTCCTATAGACAGGGATGCCGACGGCGCACCATCGTTAAGTCCGAACCGAACTGTCTACTATGAAATTGCTAAAGACTTCTTTGCTCCAATGTGTGATCACCATCGCGGCGCTTCTTGCGTCGCCCGTTGAAAGATCTGCCGCCACAACCACAACAGGGTCCGATCAGTCGAGCGATCCAGGCTGGCCGCGCGAACGTTACCAGAATGGCACGCGACTCATTATCTACCAGCCACAGGTGGACGACTGGAAAAACTTCCAGGATTTGAGCTGGCGAATGGCGGTTTCGCTTACGCCAAAAAGCGGCAAGGAAGTAGTGGGCGTAGTCGAAATGAAGGGCAACACGGACATCGATAACGTCGCGAAGGTTGCCGTCATCACCAATCCGCAGGTTACAGGCACGTATTTTCCGTCATTGGATCAGGCGACCAAGGAAAAGATGGAGCAATTGTTCAAGAGCTTTGTCCCATCGACTGTCTCGATCTCTTTGCATCGCTTAATTGCTTCCGTCCCGAAACAGGAGGCCCCGGCTGGCGTGCAACTGAATAACGAGCCGCCGAAGATTTTTGTCGGTTACCGCCCATCAATCCTGTTAAGCGTAGACGGTGAGCCTTCACTATCGGAAGTCCCGAATACGAATTTAAAGTTCGTCGTCAACACGCAATGGCCGCTATTTTTCGATAACACGAATTCTTCTTATTACCTCGCTGTTGGTCAACAATGGTTGACGACCAACAATCTTGACGGTCAATGGTCGCCTACGAAGAAGCTACCGCAGGAAATGAGCAAGGTGGCACAGGACAAACAGTGGAGCGACCTCAAGAAAATGATACCGCCGCCCGCTAAATCCGGAGGAGCTACTCCAGCCGTTTTTTATAGTGACAAGCCTTCGGAAGTGATTCTTTTCGATGGTCAGCCCGTTTACGCGCAGATTCCGGACACGCAGCTTGAGTACGCGACTAACACAAACAGTGTCGTCTTTGTCTTTACGCCGACGCAGCAATTTTACTATTTGACTGCAGGCCGATGGTTCAGCGCCATGGATCTGCAGGGGCCGTGGACTTATGCTACGCCGGATCTCCCGGCTGACTTTGCCAAAATTCCGCTCAACAGTCCGGCTTCGGCAATACTCGCCTCCGTTCCGGGAACCGACGAAGCCAAAGATGCAGTGTTGTTGGCGCAGGTCCCGACCACGATAACTGTTAAACCCGCCGAGGCTCAGGCCAAGGTTAAAGTCGAGTATGGCGGCGATCCAAAATTCGAACCGATCAAAGGAACATCGATGGCCTATGCCACGAACACGCAAGACAAGGTCATCAAGGTTGGAGACGTTTATTACCTTTGTCTTCAAGGCGTGTGGTTCATGTCTGCCAACGCGCAGGGGCCATGGACAACAGCCACCTCGGTGCCGCAAGAGATCTATACGATTCCGCCGAGCTCGCCGGTTTACAATGTGACCTACGTCACGCAAACCACGAATTCAGACGGCACCGTCCAAGCGAGCTACACAGCCGGATATTTAGGTGCGTTCGTCCTGGGTGCTGCAACTGGAGCAATCATTGCCAATGGAAGTGGATATTGGTGGCCGCCATATACCTATGGGGGATATTATCCTTATGCGGCGACATACGGCGGAGCGTATTGGGGAACAGCCCACTACAATTCCGCCACGGGAGCTTATGGCTGGTCGCAAACCGCCTACGGCCCGTACGGATCGGCGACGAGGGGAGCCGCGTATAACCCGTACACCGGTACCGCCGCACGCGGCGCCACGGTGTCAACACCTTACGGCAGCCGAAGTGCGGCACAGGCCTATAACCCCTATACGGGAACCTATGCTCAGACCAGACAAGGCTCCAGCCCGACGGCTCAATGGGGCAGCTCCTATGTGTCGCGTGGAAACCAAAGCGCTACCATGGGCCATTACTCCACCGCTAATGGAACGGTAGCAGGCGCCGAGGATTCACAGGGAGGAAAAGTGGCTGCTTCTAGCACGGCCTGGGGGAACAGTGCAGCGGCAAAGACCTCCAGCGGCAATATGTATGCCGGGCACGATGGTAATGTTTACAAGAACACCGGTAATGGTTGGCAGAAGTACGACAATGGGAGCTGGAATTCCATGAGTAGTGCAAAGCCAAACTGGCAGCAGGCGGAAAGTAGCCAACAACGGTCGTCAACGGAAAGTTCCCAGCAACGATCGTCAGCGTCGAGCAGCTACAACCGTTCCAGTCAGAGCAGCTACAACCGTTCAGGCGGCGATAGCTACAATCGATCTGGCGGAGGTTCGTCCTCCGAAATGCAAAATATGCAACGCGAGGCCCAGAATCGGCAGCGAGGCGGGCAAGAGAGCCAACACTTCCAGGACTTCCAACGCGGCGGCGGTGATCGCTTCGGTGGCGGCGGAGGATGGGGCGGTCGCGGTGGGGGCGGAGGTTTCAGGGGCCGACGATGAGAATTAATATCTTGAACTCAGCTCTAATTTTCTACTAGGATTAAGAACACAAACAACACTCTTAAGTGACAAACACATGAAAAAACTATTAACACTAACAAGTACTGTCAGTGCCTTGGCGGTCCTTGCGCTAATTACAGCGTGCCAGACCGCCACCACTAACCAGGCCGAGCTCACCGCATCCAAGAAGGAGTTCTTGCTTGCGCAGTCAGGTTTTAAGGTCGTAACGGTCGCGACCCCCAAGCAGCAACAGGCGATCAATGGACTCGCCCAGTACAGGGTCTCGGCGGTGAAGTATAACGGAAAGTTGTATTACGTGTTTCCCACCGCAACAAAGGACAAGATCTACGTCGGAAAACAAAAGCAATTCAACGCCTATAAGACGGCGCTCGCAGCGCAGCAGACCGGCCAGCCAGCGAGCCAGGCGGGTCAACCTGGTCAACAACTGATGAACCCAGCCCCGACGATGACATACGAGACTGCGGGGCCGAACCACATCGAAGTTGATCAGTTCGATGGCTTTGGTCCGATGGGCACGGCATCCTTGGGAGATTGGTAGCTAGTGACAGAAGACGCGTAAACAGAGGCATGATTGCCCCGACGCTGAAAATCAATGCTTGGAACTTCGTCGTTTCGTTTCCATAAAAGTTAAACACAAAAAAAAACACCCAAAACAAAACATATGAAAAAACTATTAACACTAACAGGTATCGCCAGTATCGGGGCAGTCCTGGCGTTATTGCTAGCGTGTCAGACCACGGGCACCGGCCAAACCGCCCAGAAAGAGTCCTTGCTCTCGCAGTCGGGCTTTAAGGTCATCACGGTCGCGACCCCGAAGCAGCAACAGGCGGTGAGTGGACTTGCCCAGGGCAGATGCTCGGCCGTGAAGTACAACGGGAAGTTGTATTATGTGTATCCGACTGGTACGAAGGACCGGATCTATGTCGGCAGACAAAAGCAATTCAACGCCTATAAACGGGCGCTTGCCGCGCAGCAGGCCAGCCAGCAGGCTCAGCCGGGCCAACAGCTGATGAACCCGGCGCCTACGATGCAATTCGAGACGGCGGGTCCCCAGCACATCGAGGTTGATCAGTTCGATGGTTTTGGTCCGATGGGCACGGCGTCCCTGGGAGATTGGTAACAACAGTCGCAGTTAACCGAGGGCAGCAGTCTGATGGCTGCTGTCCTCGTTGATAACCCGCCGAAAAGATAAAGGAGACCATGTGAAGCCGCCCGAAATCCCTTTACAATCGGTTTCAAAAGTGAAATCGCTCACGCTGTTTATTCCAGGCGCCCTCATCCTCACCTTCTCCCCCAGGGAGAAGCGATCGCCTCTCCTTGGCAGGAAGAGACCCGGGTGAGCGTCGATCGGGCCTATGAAACTAGTTGTAGGAGTCACGGTCCTGACACTTGGAATTCTCTCAGTGGCCCCCGGGATTCGCGCGACCGAATCTTCGAAAGTCGATACCACCGGTAACGTGATGGGCGAACCTGCTGCTCCGGGCGAGCGTGTTGTGCTTAGCTTGCCTGTTACGACAACTCAGAATCTTAGCTTGGGCGCGGTCACCGAATCCTCCGCAGAGGCCTCTGAGGCCGATAAGTTGGCCAAGGAGCTCGCCAATCCCATCGCCTCGCTCATCAGCGTGCCTTTTCAGGCAAACGAGGACTGGGGCTACGGCCCTACGGGTAATGGCTATAAGTTTACGGTTAACATTCAGCCGGTCATTCCAATCTCAATTAGCAAAGACTGGAATCTGATTTTGCGCACAATCTTTCCGATTGTTTCACAACACGATCTCTTCTACTTCGCGAACCTGCCGAAGAATTCGCCACTGCAACCGCAAAACCGTTCGCAGGATGGTCTTAGCGACACAACCCAAAGCTTCTTTTTCTCGCCTAAGAATCCGGGTCCATTCGGACTGATCTGGGGTCTTGGCCCGGTGTTTCTTTATCCGACCGGAACGCATCCATTTCTCGGCACGGGCACATTCTCCATCGGACCCACGCTAGTGGTATTGAAGCAGGCGGGCCCCTGGACTGCAGGCGCGCTAATGAACCAGCTCTGGTCAGTCGTAATCGAGGAACACCGCAGCAGCCTCAACCAGATGTTCGTTCAGCCGTTTATAGCCTACACAACCAAGACCCATACCACGTTCACCCTCAGTTCGGAATCTACGGCAAACTGGAACGCCACGTCTGACGACGGGAAATGGACCGTGCCGCTCATTTTTCAAATCAGCCAGATTCTGAAAATTGGGAAGCAGCCAATCAGTCTCCAAATCGGCGGCAAATACTACGCCGACACTCCGCGTTACGGCGCTAATTGGGGCGTCCGCTTCGCTTTGACGCTGCTCTACCCGACAGGCAAACGCCCCGAACCGATCGAGAAACCCAGCTTTGTAAAATAACGGTTAATCGTACGGAAGAAATCGGTCAGTGAAACGAGTGCGGCGACTATAAGCTATGTCATTCTGAGCGAAGCGAAGAATCTCTGAATGTTTTTTCGGGCGGTTCCCCAGAGACCATGAACAGAGATGTTTCGCTTCGCTCAACATGACAACATCATTTATGAGATGGCCACTAAGATTCCGGCGCTTTTCCGCGGTGCAACTCCTGATTGCGCTCGTGGCCTTTTTCATCTGTGCGCCTTTCGTTGAGGAAATCAAAGGTGGCGATCTCATTGTATCCGCTTTGTTTTCGCTGGTCCTCGTTGCCGGTGTTCTTGCTGTCGCGGAGCGCAAACGCACCCTGATCATCGCGATTGTGCTTGCCTTCCCGGCGATCGTCGGCAGGTGGATAAATCATTTTCGGCCGGATCTGATTCCGCCTGTGGTTTTCCTCGTTAGCGGGCTGATACTGATTGCCTTTGTCGTCGGGCACCTGCTGCGCTACATCCTGCGCGCTCCATCGGTAAATACTGAAGTGCTCTGTGCGAGCATTTCGGCTTACCTGATGCTGGGTTTGATGTGGACGATGGCTTACTGGCTCGTGGATCAGTTAACGCCAGGAGGAGCCTTCTCTTTCAACACAAACACGGGAACGCACTCGATGAGCGGCTTCACAGGCTTTTATTTTAGCTTCATTACGTTGAGCACAGTCGGCTACGGCGACATCACGCCCGTCTCAAGACTTGCGCGCTGGCTTGCGGCCATGGAGGCGATGACCGGACTGCTCTACGTAGCGGTCCTGATCGCACGCTTGGTCGCCCTTTATTCCAGTCCGAAATCTGATGATCCAAGCGCATAGGTTTTAGAAAAGGGCGACCACTGCTATAGGCCTAAAGTCTTATAGGCACGGCGCCACACGCATGGCAATATTGCTTACAAGAGTACCGACGACTCTGCTCAACACCCTAAATCGCATGAATTCTAAACGTTCAAGAACATCTATCCGTATTCGCGCCATCGCAGCCGGCACATGTCTCACCTTTTTTGCCGGATGCGCACAAATCGCCGTCGTGTCGGAGAAACGACCAGCCCCATTGCCGCCCAGCTCAGGAGCGGATCAGATCGCAACGCAAACAATCGATAGTGCATTGGCCGAAGAAAAGAAGCAGCCAACCGTCGCGCTCGGCGCGTTCATAGCCGCCGCGCGAGACGCCTTACGCCAGCTCGATCGCAACCCGGCGAACGCGGAAGCACGACGCGATTACAATTTTGCCATTGCACGTATTTTCACCGTTGTTCGCGACGCGAAATTGGATCCCTGGACACATCCCATGCGCGTCGGCGCGAATGGCGAGTACACTCTCACATGGAAGCGCGATCCGCGCC
>Ga0209806_1000879_pt1 | contig 20382 bp, 19 predicted proteins | sample GraSoiAngelo_152_FD_186166 | JGI IMG/M metagenome (GOLD analysis project Ga0209806, IMG submission 186166) | Grasslands soil microbial communities from the Angelo Coastal Reserve, California, USA - 14_1009_12_30cm (SPAdes) (version 2) | ecosystem: Environmental > Terrestrial > Soil > Grasslands ... | reverse complement strand
TGACCGCGACGCCCAGTAGAAGCACGAGGCCAGCGGCGATCAGGTTCGGAATGTAGTCCACGAATCTTCGGACCAGTTCGACGCTGGCGGGAGTATCGGCGGCATTGAGGGCGAAGAGGACGGTGAAAAGCCAGACCAGCGCCTGCACAAAGCGAGCGCCCAGATCGGCCGGGGACCGAAACACGCCGGTGCGGTCGATCATGCTGGAGAAGCCCGTGCGCTGAACGAGCCGATCGAATTGGGCCAGTTGCAGCAGACGATAGGTCAGCAAGCGGGCGACGAAGGCAAGGAAGCCACCAATGATCAGGGTGACCAGCACCATGATGAGGATCGGGATGACGTGCGCGGATTGATCCGCAAGACGATTGAAGGGGTCGACAAACATCCGATCAAACAGGCTGCGCATGGAGTCTCTCCTTCCCAGCGGCGTCCCATTGTTGAGTCAGGTAGGGTTTCTCGGATTCGAAGACCTGCCCAAGCTTTTCGATGCGTTCTTCGACCTGCATGGCGTTACTTTCTGTTACTTCGAGAACGAATGATGCCGTACGGCCCAGGTAGAGCGGCACCAGCGATTGCAGCAGGTGGTCGCGGTCGATCCGCCGGTGACGGTAGGCGGTAGCGGCCTCGTAAATCATGTGCACCCAGAGTTCGTCTGGTACGTGAAAGCCCTGGCCATTGCGATGCACGAATGAGGTCAGATCCACCAGCGTTTTGGGGGAAAGAAAGGCGCTGTATATTTCCCGCAAATCGGTGATGCCTTGCTGGGCGGCGTGGATCATGCGGTCCGTATTTACGGTTAACGGCTCCACGCCGACCTCAAAGGGGAACCCGAACATGGGCACAGCCTCGTGCGAGCTGACCTTCTTCCAAACGTTCTCGTAGATTTCCATCAGGCTGAAGAAAGAGCCTACGACCTGCCGGAACATACTGGTGAGGTCGGCGCCGGGGTCCTTGGCATCGTGAATCTTGGCGCCCAGATAAGCCTGTCCTACGCGGAATCCTTCAGCGATGGCCGTCACGGTCATCCAGATATCAATCCCAAAGCGCGCTACGTCGGTATCCCAGACGTCCTTCTCGAGATAGCGGCGAGCCAGACTGCCTGAAAATCCGAACTCGCCCCCAATTGGCTGCCGGACGGACTTCCCGTAGAGGGTGCGCGTCATCGGATAAATGATGCCGTTCGTGATAGTGCCGTCGTATTTGTGGCGCTGATAATACGGAGCGATGTAGTCGTAGCCGTGTTCGAGTACGGGCCGAGCCAACAGTTCGACCCACGCGGGTGTGATGCTGCGGAGGTCGGAATCCACCACCACGCATGCCTTCGCGTGCAGGTAGTCCGCGACCGCAAAAATGGCTCGAAAGGCGCTGCCCTTGCCGGGAATCCCGTGATAGGGCGTGCTGATGCGATAGCTGGCATGAACGGGGTGGGACACCAGCAGCAAGTCGTCGGCGCCGCCTTCGGCCTGCATGACGACTTCCTGGGTCTTGTCCCGGGACCCGCCGTCGGAGTTCATGATCACCGACCGTTGCGCAGGGAAGTACTTCGCCAGCCCCACTGAGACCGCGCGGACCACATGCCCGATGGTGCGCGCGTTGTTGTAACTGGGTATGCCGACAATGATGTCGGCCTCTCCGATCTGGTCGAGACGGGACTTCAGCTCAGCTGGAAAGAGTTCATCCACGATTTGTGCGCGGCTCCTGTGTGCGCGCTAGCCATGCGCCGACATGCCCGCTACGCCCACTGAGGCTTCGTTATCCGCATCCACCGCGTCGCGAACATCCTCAAGAAAGGCGGGCAGGGCAGCACTTACGCGCATCCAGTTGGGAATCGGAGGCGTGCCCAGAGGATCGGCGAAAAATTCCTCCGCCGCCATCTTCAAGGCCTGCGAAAAGGTCTCCACGGCGGTTTCCTCTTCGTGACGATCGAACATCAGCCCGTTGATCATGGCATCGGCGTGGTACTTGCTGATGCTGTTTTCGGCCATGCGCTGGTAACGGACCAGCAGGGTGAGCATCATGCCGGTGTCAAACTTGACGCCCTCCGCGGCGAGAATACGGAACAGCGACTTGCAGATGTCCATGGCCATCTTCATCAAGCCCTTGGAAGGATCCCCCTGCGAAAGGTCCTGATGCTTGTGTTCATAGTTTTCCGCAATGTCTACCTGGCAGATCCGCCGGATGGAACAATTCCGATAGACCTCTGCCAGTACACCTACTTCAAGCCCCCAGTCTGACGGCAGGCGATTCACGCGCGCGAGATCCGCTTGCATGGCGAACTCACCGGCCAGGGGATAACGGAAGCTATCCAGGTACACCAGGAAGGGAAGAAATCCCACCATGGACTGTAAGGCTCGGATGAGAGGCGTCATCAACAAGCGGGTGACGCGTCCATGCATCTGATGGCTCAGGCGTGCGTAATAGCCCTTGCTGAATTCAAAACCAATGTCAGGATGAACGACCGGATAGCAGAGTCGCGCGAGAATCTCGCGGCTGTAATTCACGATGTCGCAATCGTGCAAAGCAATCACGGAAGCTTTGCGGCTGGCCAGCACGTAACCATACGCCATCCAGCATTGCCGGCCTTTGCCATCGGGCCCGATCTGCAAGCGGTTGTCTTCGAGCGTCTTGTAGAGACGTTGCATGCGCGGTCCGTCGTGCCAAAGGACGCGCACATCTCCTGGCAGTACACTGACCCGCTTCTGCACTTCTTCGAATTGTTCGGCTGTGGCCTGCGCCAGGGTAAGGACAACTTGCCGTACGTAGGTAGCTCCCCGCAACTCGCTCAGGATGGTTTCCATTGCGGGCTTCTCAAATTCCGAATAGAGGGCAGGTAACACAAGGGCGATGGGCTGCTGGCGCGAGAAGTACTCAAGCTGCCGCTCCACGACCTCGAGATTGCCTTGCCCCAACCGGTGGAGTGTGGCAATGACTCCTGTTTGATAGAAATCTGCCATGCCTGTGATCTCCCTTCGCAGAAGCTCCCGTGCGGATTACGGCCGTGCATTCCTCAGGAAACACCGACACGCTGACTCAAAGAACGGTAAACGTTAGAGACGAGAAGTGGCCAAACTGTTGGCCCGTGGCGCGAGCCAATGAATCGGGAAAGCCCGTTTTATGCAAAACCTGCCGCCAGACAGGAGCCTGGTCGGCAAGTCGATTGAGTAGCACGCTGCCAAGGCTGACTGAGGCGGCGCAGGTTCTTGGAGCTACCCTAAGCTACTGAGGTTCAAGTGGTCAATACAGAAAATTGACCCGCTACAATGCAGTTTTTTCCCTATAGCGCGCATTTAGATTCAAGTAGTTAGCAAAGTTCCACAATCTGGTGTATTGGACTTGGCGAAGACCGGTGGCGGGTAAAGTGAAAGGAGTTGCAGCCACCTTTGTGGACTTGAAAGAAGAAACTATTCAATGAAAACAAAGTTCCCGAATAAAATACCCACGATAAGAGGGGCAGACTTGTCGCACCCTCGTCGGCAGTCTGTAAAGACCCGGTTAAAGGACCCTGATGCACGTTCTTGTTACTACCGACACCATCTCCGGAGTGTGGCCTTACACGCGTGAGCTAGTCAGTGGGCTCGTAAGCCGAGGGTTGCGCGTGACGTTGGTCAGCTTTGGCGAGGTTCCGCTGCCTGAACAGACTTCCTGGATGGACAGCCTGCACGGGCTCGATTATCGGCCGACCGCTTTCCGCCTGGAATGGATGCACGAAGGAGAGCAGGATTACGCCGAGTCGGCTGCTTACCTGAGCTCCATTGTGCAAGAGATTCAACCTGACGTCCTTCACCTGAACCAGTTCTGCTACGGAGATTTGCCGGTCGATGTGCCACGCGTAGTCGTCGCGCATGGGGACTTGATAACGTGGTGGGTTGCGGTACATGGGCACGAGCCGAAGTCTGCGCGCTGGTTGCGACGTTACCGTGATGTGGTGGGACGCGGACTTTCAGGAGCCTCCGCTTTGGTGGCTCCCTCCGCTTGCATGTTGGAGGCGTTACGCAGTTCGTACGTGCCGGCAAAGCGCGAGAAGGTAATCTACAACGGTCGTAATCCGATATTTTTCAATCCGTATGTCAGCAAGGAGGACTCGGTTCTTGCGGTGGGACGGTTGCTCGATGCCGGCCGGCAGGTGCACTTGTTGACGCAGCACCCGCACCCGCTCTCCGTTTGTATCGTGGGATCGGATCAGCCTGTCAGTGTGCCGCGCATTCCGATTCGAGCCGACGTCAAGGTTTCCACGGACCAGCTGTGTGTCTCATTGAAGGGACCTCAGACGGAGGCGCAGTTGCGCAATCTTTATAGCCGTGCGGCCGTCTATGCCGCGACCGCGCGCTACGAGCCCATGGGAATGGAACCTCTGGAAGCTGCGCTCTCGCGCTGCGCCATTGTCGCCAATGATATCCCCAGTTTCCGCGAGATCTGGGGCGACGACGCTGTGTACTTCCGCACCAACGACGCGACCAGTCTGGCAACGGCGATTCGCGAACTCAGCGAGGACCGCGAAAAGTGCCGCCTCTATGCCAACCGCGCCTACCAGCGGGCGCGCGACCGCTATAACCACAAGCGCATGATCGACGAGTACCTCCATCTGTACCGCTCGCTGACGTCCGCCGAGTGGGCCGCCGCCTGACCAACCCGCGTGTTATCTTCTAGACCCGCGCAGTTTATAGCGCGGGCACATTTTTGATGGAGGCGAGCATGGCACAGGTGAAGATTACGGTTCGACCGAATGGCCCTTATCGAGTAGAGGCTCCCGAGGGAACGATTGAACTGGTGGATGCGAACGGGACGCCCTACGACCTGACCGGCAAACCGGCATTCTCTCTCTGCCGCTGCGGTGGTAGCGTGAACAAACCCTTTTGTGACGGAACCCACAGCAAGATCGGATTTCAGGCGGCGGAAGCCGCGGTGCGCGGGGAAAAGAAGAGCTAAAGGCTATCAGCTGTCAGCCATCCGCCACCAGCTAATGAATGGTTTTCGTCTTGCGTGACATGTAATCCATGAGCAGGTATTGCCCGAGTGTGTAGGGCGTCGTGAAATACGCTTTGCCGCGGCACATTTCCGTGACTTTCTGGACGAAGCTCACCAGTCCGGAATCGGAAGCGAGCATGAAGGTGTTGATCAGGACACCTGCGCGCTTGCACTTGGAAACCTCTTCCAGAGTCTGACTGACCACCAGCGGGTCCAATCCAAACGCATTCTTGTAGATGCGGCCGTCTTCCATGGTGAGGGCCGATGGCTTGCCATCGGTGATCATGACGATCTGCTTCATGTCTTTGCGTTGGCGCTGCAGAATTCTCTGTGCGAGGCGCAAACCTTCGCGTGTATTGGTGTAGTAGGGTCCCACTTTCACGCGGGCCAGCTGCGTGAGTGGGACTTCCTCCGCGGAATCATGAAATAGCACCAACGAGAGTGAATCGCCGGGATACTGCGTCCGGATGAGTTGCGACAACGCCATTGCGACTTTCTTGGCCGGCGTGAAACGATCTTCACCATAGAGGATCATGGAATGCGAGCAGTCGAGCATGAGCACGGTCGCGCACGAGGACTGGTATTCGCACTGATGGACGTTGAGGTCGGAGTACTCGATGTTCAGGGGCAACTTGAGCCCCTCGCGCTGGATCGCGCTGGAGAGGGTTGCTGTTATGTCGAGGTTCAGAGTGTCGCCAAACTCGTACAGCTTGGAAGCGCCGCTGGTCTCGATGCCGGTCGCCATGTCGCGGGTGTCGTGGCGGCCAAAACTTGATTTGCCTAACGACCCGAGCAGATCGCGGAGAGCTTTGTAGCCGAGGAAATCGAGGCTCTTGTCAGTGATCTCGAATTTTGCCTGTTGTCCTTCGCCCATCTGGCCGCCTACCGACGACGGCTGAGATGGATCGGGAGGATCTTCAATCGAAATGAAATCTTCCTGCTCCATGCGCTCGATAAGCTTTTCGATCAATTCATCGAGCTTGCCTTCCATTTGCATCTGCCGGAGGCGTTCCCGCATTTCTTCATCGAAAAGATCGCTGTCCATCAGCGCTTGCTCGATCGCGCGGCGAAGGGCATCGAGGTTCTGATCGCCCTCGGGCATCTCGTAGAACATGTAATTCTGGAATCCGCTCTGCAGAAGATAGTCGGACAAAGCGCTGAGCAAGTCTTCCATGCTCATCTCGCCGGCGGGATCGGGAACGTATTTGGAGTAGCGGACGCGTTTCATAAATGCAGTCGTCGGTCGTCAGTCGTCAGTCGTCAGCAAAGTGGCTTGTGGTCGATAGCTGATTGGTGGTGGCGAAGCATCTTTGCTGGCATGGACCGCCCTGCTGTTGGTTGCCTCGTCTATTCGATGACCGTACAGCTATCAGCCATCAGCCAACGACCATCAGCCAACAGCTAATGACCATCAGCCAACCGCTAGTTGTACGGTCTGCGATTGCGGAACGGTTCCTCCCGTTCGTAGGTTCTTTCCGGTTTCTTGATCTGCTTTTCACCGGCGGTGAAAACCCGCTCTTCGGTGCGGCCGATTCTCTTGTGGGCGTAGAGGCCCTCCAGCACGAACTCGGCGGCGGATACCTGGGACTCCATGGTGTCTTTTGCGGAAACGTCCAGCGCACTGATTTTTTCCATGAGACCCTGAATGCCTTTCACAGAGTCGAGCACCTCTTTTGCGCCGGCGCTCTCGGTGACTTTGATTTCTCCGCCCAGATCGAACCACTGCACGATCTGACGCATGTCCACGCCGCTGAAGTAATCGTCGAAGGTTTTTGCGATCGCGGCCCGAATCAGTTCGCGGCTCACATGATCGGCGCCCTTCATTTCGCCTTCGTACTCGAGTTCCAGTTTGCCCGTAATCGCCGGCAGGGCGGCGTAGATATCGCTGATGCGGGGGACCACGGTCTTCTCAGCATGCCGGATCGCGCGCCGCTCCGCATTCGAGATCACGTTCTCGGTGGCTGAGATTGGGAGGCGCTGGCTCACTCCCGAGCGCTTATCGATCTTCTTGTCTTCCCGCGCCACGAACGCGACGCGCTCGATTACTTCCTGCACATACTTGGGGAGATACAATTTGTAGCCATCGCGCTGCGTCCAAGCTTCCTGGGCGGTGATGGCGATTCCTTCTTCCACGGTCGCGGGATAATGTGTGCGAACTTCCGATCCGATGCGGTCTTTCAAGGGCGTGATGATTTTTCCTCGAGCGGTGTAGTCTTCCGGGTTGGCGCTGAACACCATGGCGACATCGAGGGGCAGCCGCACCGGGTACCCCTTAATCTGAACGTCCCCTTCTTGCATGATGTTGAAGAGCCCGACCTGAATTTTGCCCGCCAGGTCCGGTAGTTCGTTGATCGCAAAGATGCCGCGATTGGCGCGCGGCAAGAGGCCGTAGTGAACCGTGAGTTCGCTGCTCAGTTCGTGGCCGCCACGAGCGGCCTTGATGGGATCGATATCGCCAATCAGGTCGGCGATCGTCACATCCGGCGTGGCTAGTTTTTCCACGTAGCGGTCGTCGGGCTGCAGATACGCAATCTGGGTTTGATCGCCGTGCTTGGCGATCTCGTCGCGGCAGCGGCGGCAGATGGGAACGTACGGGTTATCGTGAATTTCGCAACCGGCGATGTAGGGTATCTGGGGATCGAGTAAGCCGGTCAGGGCACGGAGGATGCGACTCTTGGCTTGCCCCCGCAGCCCGAGCAGGATGAAGTTGTGCCGCGAGAGGATGGCGTTCACGATTTGGGGCACGACCGTGTCGTCGTAACCGACGATGCCTGGAAATACTGACCCGGTCTCGCGAAGCTTCGTGATCAGATTGTCGCGCAATTCATCCTTTACGCGACGGCTCCGCAGACGTTGTTCGGAAAATGGACTCTGCCGCAACTCGCCCAGAGTGCGAGGAAGACTCATGACGGGGACCCCCCACTACTACTCTGAAGCCGATTATACGCTTTGGCGTTGCTTGCCCCTGTAAGAGGACTCTTGAGCTAGCCTGCGCCAGGAATTTTCACCCCAGAGTTCAGCATGAGAGGGTTCGCTCGCGGTCGGGGATGAAAAATGCAAGCGCAAAGAACCTGCGGAGAGCGCCAACCAATGTGAGGATCCCCAGGTTAGCGTCCAAAGAACGGACGCGAACCTGGGGCACCAACGCACCTGCAAGATAATTTTCGAGAGAGGCACAGAGAAACTATGCGAACTTCTTGGTTTTGAGATTTTCTCTGTCTCTGGTGAGATCAGGACGGCAAGAATTTAGTTCAGTGAGAGTGTCCGTTGCCGCCAGCCTTCTGGCGAATCTGTACCGCGCGGTGCAGGGTGGGGAGAATTCCTTCGAAGTACTCGATCACCGTCTGAATCCGCCGGGATTCCGAGCGCAGGCCTAGAAGTTTCTGCTTGAAGTCGAGATCCAGCGGTAAGGAGCCGGCGAGGTGATAGGAAAGCGGAGGATCGTCGCCTTCCGGCAAATCCTGCTGAGCATTGGCAAGCGCGAGAATCTGGCGGTGCAACTCGATGGCGCGGGCACGCTCCTCCTCGGTCGGCTTTTCCGGTTCGTCTGCAACGTAGAGAATTTCGCCTCGTAAGAAGGGTCGCTCCTGGTTGACCTCGAGCAGTTCGAAACGTTCGCGTCCTTGGGCGACGATGTCCATGCGTCCATCGTCGTAGGTTTTGGTGACGGCCAGGATCTCGGCCGTGCAGCCGACATCGGCCAGCGTGCTCTCCTGCGCGCGGATCACGCCGAAAAGCGATTTCTGATCCAGGCACTCTCCAATCATTTCCTTGTAGCGCGGCTCGAAAATGTGCAGCGGCAGCGGTATGCCCGGAAACAGAACGACATCGAGCGGAAAGAGCGCGAGCAGGGGACCCAAGAGACCTCCGAAGGCATTCGGCGAGCACTTTTGAAGATTGTACAACTGCAGCTTGACTTCTCGAGGGAGAGCGGACTAAAAGCCACAACATGGAAATTGCCGGCAAAGTGGCCGTTGTGACGGGCGCATCGATGGGCATTGGGGAAGCGATCGCCAAGATTTTTGTCGAGCAGGGAGCCAGCGTCGTGCTGTTGTCGCGCGATGCAGGTCGCGCGGAGTCGGCGCGCTCACGCGTAGGTCATGCCGAGCGCACGCTCGCGCTTTCCTGTGACGTTCGCCATCGCGAGGAAATTGACCGTGTGATCAGCCTCACGCTGCACCATTTTGGACGCATCGACATCTGGGTGAACAATGCAGGGCACGGCCTGATCGACTCCGTCGCCCGGATGGACCTGTCGGCGTGCCGCGATATGTTTGAGACGAATCTGTTCGGCGCCATCGCAGGCATGCAGGCGATTATTCCGGTGATGAAGCAGCAGAACGCAGGCACGATTATCAATATTTCAAGCGTGGCCGGCCATATCCCGTTGCCCTACAGCGCGGGTTATTCCGGAACTAAGTTCGCCCTGAACGCAATGGGCAAGGCCGCGGGCGTGGAGTTGAGGAACAGAAATATCAACGTGCTAACCGTCTGCCCCGGCTACGTGCGTACCGATTTCAGCGCGAATGCGGTTCGTGGGGGCGAAGTGAAGAAAGTGAGGCCATCTACTGTGCGCGGGATTACGGCTGAGCGTGTGGCGCGCGCGACGCTGGCGGGATATCGCAGGCAGAAGAGGGAAGTGATCGTTCCCTGGACCATGCACCCGGTCATCAAGCTGTATCAGCTTTTTCCGGGACTGGTGGAGAAGGCGATGGTGCGCCTGGCGAAGCCGGCAGAGTGAGCAAAGTAGAGAGTAGCGCCGCCGTCCCGGCGGCTGTCAGGCAGGTGTTCCGCCCCTTTGCCGGCAAGATGCCGGCGCTACAGATCAGCCAGCATGCCTTCCATCTCTGACTGGGCGTGAGCATTGCCGGTGCGCTTCGCCGAGACGATCCCATCGCCGAGCATCTTCTTGGCTTCCTCGTTCCGGTTTGCGCGCGCGAGCGTCTGCGCGGCCATGAAGTAGCCCGCAGTATAGTCGGGATGGGACGCAAGCAGCTTCCCAAATTCGTCGAGAGCGCGATTGACATCCCCTTGGTTGGAATATTCCATCGCCAAGCCATAGCGAGCGAAGGCATCATTCGGATTCTGGTTAAGAATGTCGGTCAGCACGGCAACGCGATCCATGTTCTCGTGTCCTCTTCGTTTTTTGGAATGAGATTACTACAGCGAAGCCTTCCGCGGGCGACCGGCACGAGAATGCGCCGCGGAACGCGTGCTGGCGAGGCTATCAACCGCTGAGTACAATGGCTGGTCATACCAGGCCTGCCGCGTAATTTGGAAGGAGTCTGACTTGGCTTGTCCTTTCTTCATGCCGACCCACAAAGCAGAGAATGGAATGTGGCTACACGCCATGCGGTTGCCCTTAGGTTGTGGTTGGCACGGCTACTGCACGGCTCCGGGGTATGACGGCGTAATTCCGGAAGCACAGCGACTCCAGGAAGAATGCAGTCTCGGATATTCTTCCACCTGTCCTCGCCTTCCCGCAGACCGTCCATGGGACGCGATTCGATTCGCCGTGTCTCACGAAAATGAATCCCTGATCCAGTTGGTCTACGTGTGCGAGAAGAGTCATCTTCCGGCAGAACACGGAAATCTGGAGTACCGAGTCCAGGATGCCCAGTGGGTTGTCGCACACGCGGATCCGCGTATTCAGAAAAAAGCAGAATGCTTCCTCGACTCATGGCTGCAGAAAAAACGTCCATCGTTTTCCAGTGAGAATGAGAGTGAAAATATCCATGAACAATCTTGATCCGCTCGCGCCACGTCCGGTGCGGGAATCGCAATCCGAAATGGCGGAGATTGTTTTACCCAACGACGCCAACCCGCTGGGGGCGCTGCTGGGCGGACGGTTGATGCACTGGATCGATCTGGCGGGAGCGATGGCTGCCCATCGCCATGCGCGCACCTACGTAGTGACAGCTTCAGTTGACCACATCGACTTCCTCGTTCCGGTCCATGTAGGGTCGCTCGTCATTCTGCGATCCTCGGTTAATCGTGTGTTCCGCACATCGATGGAAGTTGGGGTGAAGGTGTGGGTGGAAAACTACATTCAGGACAAGCGTCAGCACGTAGCCTCCGCTCACCTTACGTTCGTTGCGGTGGATGGCAAAGGCGGGCGTGTGCCGGTATGCCAGGTGATTCCTGAAAACGAAGAACAACAGCGCCGCTTCGAAGACGCGGGCCGACGGCGCGAGATTCGGCATACGGAGTTGGAGCGCCGTCAGAAAACAAGCCGTTAAGTCCATTTTCGTGTGACCCGCATCACATCTGGTAGCTCTCTATCCCGTCATAATTTCATCTTCACAGCCCTTGAGATTGCCATTTGAGATAGCCATTATGGATAGCGCACTCCTGGTTCACCGTTTGCACTTCGCTTTTACAGTTACTTTTCACTATCTCTTCCCGCAGTTGACGATGGGCTTGGCGCCGTTGATTGTTGTGCTGAAGACGCTGGCGTTGCGCCGCAATGACGAACTCTATAACCAGGCGGCGCGCTTCTGGGCGCGCATTTTCGGGATCAACTTCATCATGGGCGTGGTGACCGGCATCCCCATGGAATTTCAGTTCGGCACCAACTGGTCTCATTTTTCACGCTTTGCCGGTGGGGTGATCGGGCAGACTCTCGCCATGGAAGGGATGTTTGCATTCTTCCTGGAGTCGGCCTTCCTCGGTTTATTCCTCTACGGAGAGAAGCGGCTTAGCCCGAAAGCACACTGGTGGTCCGCCGTAGCCGTCTGTGCCGGGTCGTGGCTTTCCGGATTCTTCATCGTGGCCACAGATGCGTGGATGCAAAATCCTGTGGGCTACGCCAAATCCGCGGATGGCTCCGTGCAGTTGAGCAGCTTTTGGGAATTGGTGCTGAACCCCTGGGCGTGGTGGCAATACGCGCACAACATGAGCGGCGCCGTCATCACGGGCGCGTTTGCTATGGCTTCCGTGGGAGCGTTCTACCTGCTGTGGGGACAGTACAAGGAGCATGGGCGGATTTTCGTGCGAGTGGGGGTAGTGGCGGGGCTGATTTTCGCGGTGCTGCAGTTGTTCCCGACGGGCGATGGCCAAGGCAGGATGGTCGCGCACAATCAGCCGACCACTCTCGCCGCCATGGAAGCTTTGTTTGAGAGCGCTCCCGGCGCACCCTTGGTTCTGATTGGCCAGCCCGACGTGCCGCAGCGCAAGATTGATAATCCGGTGATCCTACCGAAGATGTTGAGCTTTCTGACTTATCGCCGGTGGGAGGCGGAGGTGAAGGGCCTCAATGCATTTCCGCCCGATACCTGGCCCGACAACATTCCGCTGCTTTACTACACCTACCACATGATGGTGGGCCTGGGGACGATCTTCATCGCGACTATGGTGATTGCGGCGCTGCTCCTGTGGCGCGGCACGCTCTTTAATGCGCGCTGGATGCTCTGGATCCTCCTGCTGAGCCTGCCGTTCCCCTACATCGCGAATACCGCGGGATGGATTACCGCGGAGATCGGCCGTCAGCCGTGGCTCGTGTACGGCTTGATGCGCACTTCGGATGGTTATTCGAAGTTGGTTTCCGCGGGGAACGGCCTGTTTACCCTGCTCGGGTTCATGGGGATGTACACCGTGCTCGGCATTCTGTTCCTGTTCCTGGTCCGCCGGGAGATCGAGAGTGGGCCGACTACGCAGCCCGGAACTGCGCACTAAGAGGATTCCATGCCAACAGTCTGGTTCATGATCGTGTCGGTGATGATTGCGGCGTACGTGGTGCTCGATGGCTTTGATCTGGGCGCCGGCATTATTTATCTGGGCGCGGCTCGCACGACGGATGAGCGTCTCAAGATCCTGCGTTCGATCGGGCCGGTGTGGGATGGAAACGAAGTATGGCTGCTCGCTGCGGGTGGGACACTGTATTTTGCCTACCCGCAACTCTACGCGTCGGCGTTCAGCGGCTTTTATCTTCCGCTGATGATGGTGCTCTGGCTTCTGATGCTGCGCGGCATTGGCATCGAGCTGCGCTCGCAAATGGAAAATCCGGTATGGCAGGGATTCTTCGATGTGGTCTTTTGCCTGTCGAGCGCACTGTTGGCAATTTTCTTTGGAGCGGCACTCGGCAACGTGATCCGCGGGGTACCGCTGAGACCGGACGGCTACTTTTTCGAGCCACTCTGGACCAATTTCCGCCTGGGCCCGCACCCGGGCATTCTCGACTGGTACACCATCCTCGCGGGAGTCGTCGCTCTGGTGACCCTCACCGCGCACGGCGCCCTGTATGTGACTCTGAAGACGGATGGCGAACTGGGCGGCCGGGCACGGAAACTGGCGCTCACAGTGTGGCCCTTGCAACTGGTACTTACCCTGGTGAGTCTGGTGGCCACGTGGTTTGTGCGCCCGTCGATCAAAGAAAATTATCTCGCTTATCCAATTGGATTTCTGATCCCGCTCGTGGTTTTCGCAAGTCTGGGTTTGATGTTCGTCGCCATACGAAGGGGGAAGGAACTGCAGGCATTCCTGGCTTCCTGCGTGTACATCACGGGAATGTTGGTCGGGGCGGTGTTTGCACTCTATCCGGTGGTCTTGCCCGCCAGCACCGATCCGGCTTACAACCTGACGATTTACAACTCGGCAGCCGGCCATCATGGCTTGAGTGTCGGGCTGGTCTGGTGGACGCTGGGAATGATTCTCTCGCTGGGATACTTCGTTTTCGTATATCGGATGTTCCGCGGCAAGGTGCGGCTTGAGACCGAGAGCGCTGCGGCGGATGTTGGGCCGGGCGATGGGCCGCCGCATCATGTCCAGGGGCGCGCCCAGTCCCCGATTCGATAGAGGCGCATCACTGTAGAATCTGGAAACTGCTCTTCGCGCGCCCCTGATACATTAATCGACGTGTCTCTCCTCGAAAACAAGGTTGCTCTCATCACCGGCGCCGGGACAGGCATTGGACGTGCCATTGCGCTGGCCTATGCGCGGGAAGGAGCCAGGCTGGCGCTCGTGGGTCGGCGCAAGCAGGTGTTGGAGGCGGTCGCCAAGGAGGCTGGAGGCTCTCCACTTATCCTGAGCGGCGATGTCTCCAGTCAGGGCGATATCGATCGCGTTCTGTCTGCAACCGTCTCTCAACTCGGAACTCTCAACGTGCTCGTGAACAATGCGGGCATTCTGCATATCGGTACCGCCGAAGAGATCACGGAAGCGCAATGGGACGAGACTTTCAACATCAATGTGCGCGGACTCTGGCTCCTGTCGCGCTCCGTTCTGCCGTACATGCGGAAGGCCGGCGGCGGCTCGATCGTCAACGTCGCATCCGTGCTTGGAATCAATGCAGCACGCAACCGCGCGGCGTACGCGGCCTCCAAGGGCGCTGTGATCCTGCTGACCAAGAGCATGGCTATCGATTACGGCGCAGAGAATGTTCGCGTCAATGCTATCTGTCCGTCGTTTGTGGAGACGGATTTGACTGCTGAAGTCCTGCGCAAGGCTGCCGATCCCGCAGCAGTTCGGCGGGAGCGCGTCGCAGTGCATCCCATCGGGCGCCTGGGGAAGCCTGAGGACATTGCCGGGCTTGCGGTTTACCTGGCCAGTGACCAGTCGGCATGGGTCACGGGCGCGGCTCTGCCGGTGGATGGCGGATACCTCGCCGTTTAGCACCGTGTTCTACGGCGAACTTACCGCATAGGGAGCGTCCTCGGTCGCCAAGGCCGTGCTCATCCGCCTTGTCACACGTCACTGTGATGCCCTGTATAATCGAGATTGGACCGCTTTTCAGCGGTGTTAGAAGAGAGAGGGTCATCCTTGAGTCACATGCACCAGCATGGTCAGCAACCGCCGAGCCCGCAGGCTCTGCCGGGAGTTAGAAACATCATCGCCGTTGGTTCCGGCAAGGGCGGAGTCGGGAAGACCACGCTTTCGGTGAACCTCGCGCTGGCTTTGGCGAAGCTTGGGCATAAGGTCGGTCTGCTGGACGCAGATATATACGGGCCCAACGTTCCCCTGATGATCGGGACCAGTGCCCAGCCCCGCGCGGTCAGTAATGAACGGATCGAGCCGATTCTGGCGCATGGATTGAAAGTTATCTCGGTAGGATTTCTGAATCCCGGAGATAAGCCCATTATCTGGCGTGGACCGATGCTCCATCAGATCATCCGCCAGTTTCTCGGTTCGGTGGAGTGGGGGCAGTTGGATTATCTCGTGATCGATCTGCCGCCAGGCACGGGCGATGTGGCCCTATCGCTGATTCAGACCGTTCCTCTGACCGGCGCAGTCGTGGTCTCGACGCCTTCCGACGTTTCGCTGCAAGATGGGCGCAAGGCGATTGAGATGTTCCGCCAGATGAAGGTCGACCTGATCGGCATGGTCGAGAATATGAGCTACTTCGTGTGCCCTCATTGCAATCACGAAATCGATATCTTCTCTCGGGGCGGCGCGGAAAGAACTGCCCAGCAGTTTGGCGTGGCTTTTTTGGGCGCCATTCAGCTGGATCCAGAACTCCGCAGGGCGGGGGATACCGGCAAACCGGCCGTGCTCGAAGGCGAGAACACGCCGCATACCAAGGCTCTGTATGATTTCGCACGCAAAGTGGTCGCGCGGGTCGATGAGATTCGGTCGCACGCGCCGGAAGGCGTGATCCAGATTCAGTAGTTCAGGTGCGACTGGCCCAGTCTCGCGGCACGGCTGAGGCGTGCCCTTTCAAAGCCACAGATCTTCAGAGTTGTTTTCGAGTTTTGGTGTTGGGAAAAGCCCCACCCTCACCTCGCAAAGAACGCGAGGTGAGGATGGGGCACCATCCGAGTGCTATCAAACCGCCGTTTTTCCGCTGGCTTCCGAGAACCGCTTGAGGCTCCAGCAATCGTTAGGTTCCCCATCTTCGACAACGAGCTTGGACACGAGTTCGCCCAAGGCGGGCCCATGCTTGAAGCCGTGTCCTGACCCGCCTCCGAGCAGCCAGACGTTTCCGGTCAACGGATGCCGGTCGACAATAAAGTCGCTATCGGGCGTTTGCTCGTATTGGCAGACGCGGCTCTCGGTTAAGGGTGCATCCCTCATGCCCGGAAAGCGGAACGCCAAATATTCGCGGGTTCGCTGCAATGCCTCTCCGCTGATCTTGCGTTCGCCCGTGGTCGGATCGAACTCGGGGCCGCGCGTATCGTCCGCGAGCTTGAACCCTCGCCCTTGATTTCCGGGGATGCCGTACATGAAGCGTCCGCGATGATCGGCCCACACGGGGATGTTGCGCTCATCAAATCGAGAATCGCCCGCGGGTGTGCCGAAGAAGAATACTTCCTGCCTGGTGGGCTGGATATTATTGCCGATCGTTTGGGGAAATAGCTTGCCCATCCACGGACCGCAGGCAAACACGTAATGATCGGCGCGTAACTCTGATCCATCGGACAAAGCCAGTGCTCTCCAGGAGCCAGACTCCAGTCCTTGGGCGGAAACAGCGGCCTGATGGTAAACACCGCCTTCTCGAACGAACCCGTCCACGACGGCCAGACACGATTCACGAGCCAGGAGGAAGCCGCTCTCGGGTTCGTAGATGCCCCACTCCACTTCGGCAAAATTGATTTGCGGCCAGCGCTTCGCCAAGTCCCGCACCGAAAGATGTTGATGCGGGATCTTGGCCTCTTTCAGCATGGCAAGCGAACCGCGCTCCCAGGCATCGTCGTTCCCGGAAGCCATCCAGAGGACGCCGATCCGGTGAAGAAATTGTCGCTTCCATTGGCGCTCATTCGAGGACCACAGTTTCAGAGCGCGCGCGGCCATTTGCGTGTAAGGCTGATCGGGGCCGTAGGCGCCGCGAATGATCCGAGTCTCCCCACCGGAGGAAGCTCGTGAATTTCCGGGGCCCCAGGCATCGATCAGGGTGACTTTCGCTCCGCTGCGCAACAGGTGGAGCGCGGTCCAACCCCCGAAGGCCCCCGCGCCTATAACGGCCACATGGATTTTTCTTTTCCCCATTGGATTCGGTGTGAGACGGCGCCCGACAGCATACCGCAGGGTGTGCATAACAAGGAGGTGGAGGTCCCCGGCAAGCACTCACCCCTCCGGAGTGCCAACACTTGACACTAATTCGCTCAAGTTTCTAAAATCATAGCTCAGAATCGTAGGTGAATCCAAACCTAAGTTTCTGCATCGAAAGTATTTATAGAGGAATTGACCGGACAATCATTTGGTCACTTCCGGCGTCCTGCTCAAAGTGATACAAGGGATTCATGCTACCGCCCGGGAACATCGGCCATCGCGAACGTGAAATTCTAACCGCGATCGTAGAAACGTTTATTGCTACTGGTGAGCCCGTGGGCTCGCGGGTGCTCTCGCGTTCCAACCGCGAAGGACTGAGCCCGGCCACGATTCGGAATGTAATGGCGGATCTGTCGGATGCGGGCTTTCTCGAGCAGCCCCATACGTCTTCGGGACGGGTACCGACGACGGAAGCCTACCGCTATTACGTGGAACAGATATCGGGCGAGGCGCACCTTTCGCCCGCAGACGAGAACATCATTCGGGAAACGCTGTCGGGCATCACCGACACGGCTGAGTTCCTGGAGCGGACGTCGCGCGTGCTCTCGCTGATTTCGAAGAACGTGGGCGTGGCGGTGGCGGTTCCGGGAGCAAAGAACGCGCTGGAACACGTTTACTTCTCACGCCTCGGCGATCAGAAAGTTTTGGCCGTGGTTGTGACCCGCGCCGGACTGGTGCGCGATCGAGTGCTGCGGCTGGACATTTCGCAGGCTGATCTGGATGCTGCGGCGCGCTACATCAACGAAAACTTCCGCGGCTGGACCATGAGCGAGATGCGGGCCGAACTGCAGCGCCGCCTGGAGGCCGAACGCAGCGAATACGATCGCCTGATGCAGTCGCTGGAACAACTTTATAAGCAGGGAGCACTTGCCGCTGAGTCGGGCACCGAAACGGTTTTTGTGGAAGGTGCATCGAACCTGGTCGCGAACGAGCAGGATCGCCAGCGCCTGCAGGAGATGCTCAAAACTTTAGAGGAGAAAGGCAAGATCGTCCGGTTGCTGGAGGCCTATCTCGACGCGAAGCAGGAAGCAGTGCGCGTGGTGATTGGCCTGGATGAGGCAGTACCTTCGATGAGCAATTTTGTGCTCATCGGCGCGCCTGCCCGTGTGGGCAATGAAGTGAGGGGGTCCCTGGCCGTAATCGGGCCCACTCGCATTGATTACCAGCACACGATGACGGCGGTTTCCTACATTGCGCGCCTCTTCGACAAAATTCTCAACGAATCGGAATAGTTTATGGTGAAGACGAACGGAAAACAGGTAGACCCGCAGGAACTTGATCTCGAACACGAATTGCCGGCGGCCGATGAAACGACGGATGAGCAAGGAAAGAGCGCCGGCGCAGAGTCGAGCGCCCCGGCGACAGACACCGAGCTGCAGAGGATCCGCTCGGAGCGCGACACGCTGCTGGATCGGCTCGCGCGCTCGCAGGCAGAGTTCGAAAATGCCCGCAAGCGTGCGGCCAAAGAACAGCAGGAATTCCGGGACTTTGCGACCGCGGATGCCATCAAGGCGTTGCTGCCCGCCATCGACAGCTTCGAGCGCGCGCTAAATGCTCCCGCGAGCCAGCCAAACGAGTTCCGCAACGGGGTGGAACTTATCTACAAGCAGCTGCAGGACGCTCTCAGCAAGCTCGGGGTTCGGCCGGTGCCGGCCAAGGGCCAGCGCTTCGACCCGCATGTTCATGAGGCTATCGAAATGGTCGAGACCTCCGACGTGCCGGATCACCAGGTGATCGATGAGTTGCAAAAGGGGTACAAGCTCAAAGAACGTCTACTTCGGCCTGCGATGGTACGGGTGGCGCAAAACTCCAAACACTGATCTGGCGCGAAGGAACGTTTGTTTTTGAAAGGGGAAGCCCATTCTGACCAGTAACGGCAAACGCGATTATTACGAAGTATTAGGGGTGGAGCGGCAATGCGGCGAGCAGGAAATCAAGAGCGCGTATCGCAAGCTTGCCATGCAGTACCATCCGGACCGGAATCCTAATAATCCTGAGGCAGAAGACAAATTCAAAGAGCTTACCGAAGCGTATGCCGTTCTGATCGACGCTGATAAGCGCTCGGCGTATGACCGCTTTGGGCATGCTGGGGTTGCCGGGGCGGGAGGCATGGGAGGATTCGATCCCAATGCTTTTCAGGACCTCAGCGACATCTTTGGCGAGTTCTTCGGGATAGGCGACCTGTTTGGCGCAGGAGGCCGGCGGCGCACGCGTGCGCAACGCGGTCCCGATTTGCGCGAGGATCTGACCCTCACTTTTGAAGAAGCCGCGTTTGGAACGGAGACGAAAGTATCCGTGCGCCGTCATGAAGCCTGTGAGGACTGCTCTGGTTCCGGCGCCGCTGCTGGGAAATCTCCGGTCACCTGCCGCTCTTGCCAAGGCAGGGGCCAGGTTCGGTACCAGCAAGGATTTTTCTCGATGGCCCGCACCTGCCCGACTTGCCAGGGAGCAGGCAGTGTGATCACTGATCCCTGCCCCAAGTGCAAAGGAGAGACGCGCGTTTTACGCCAGCGCACCGTGGAAGCCAAAGTGCCGGCGGGCGTGGAAGACGGCACTCGCATCCGTTTTAGCGGCTACGGGGAGGCCGGCGCATTCGGAGGCCCTGCGGGCGATCTCTACGTCGTTCTGCACGTCAAAGAGCATCCGTTCTTCTCACGCGAGGGCAACGACCTGCACTGCGTCATCCCGATCTCCTTCACCCAGGCCGCCCTCGGCGCCGAAATCAAGGTACCCACGCTCGAAGGGGAACAGGTTTTGAAGATTCCCGAGGGCACGCAATCGGGAACCACGTTCCGCATCAGGAGCAAGGGCGTGCCCGTGTTACAGGGGCGCGGGAAAGGCGACCTGTTCGTGGAGGTTCGCTCGCAGACGCCGACCAAGCTCACCAAGCGCCAGCGCGAACTGCTCCAGGAACTCGACGGCCTGACTCGCATCGAGAACAAGCCGCAGCGTTCAACCCTGGTCGAGAAGATGAAGGACATCTTCGGATAACGTTGGGGCATCGAGGCCGCCGCATCCTCTCATCATGACCCGCCGCCGGTGGATCGCCGACGAAGTTTCCGGAAATCAGGCAGCCCTCGTTGGAGCCCATGCCGCGCACTTGGCGGTCGTCCTTCGCGCCCGCGTGGGCCAGTGCTTTGACATCGCGACGGGAGGAGCACTCCGGTCGGGGCGGATTACGTCAGTTACGCCCGAACGCGTCGAATTCGAACTGGGTGAGGAAATTCCCGCCTCAGGCACCGCGAACATCAGCCTGTTGCTCGCGATTTTCAAGTTCGACCGCATGGAATGGGCGATCGAGAAGTGCGGGGAATTGGGGGTTGCTCGCATCATTCCTCTCATTGCCCGTCGCACCGATCCCCACCTTGTCCGCGCCGCGGAGAAACGCGTCGAACGCTGGCGCCGGCTTGGCCAGCAGGCGTCCGAGCAATCCCG
>Ga0209806_1000878_pt1 | contig 20423 bp, 18 predicted proteins | sample GraSoiAngelo_152_FD_186166 | JGI IMG/M metagenome (GOLD analysis project Ga0209806, IMG submission 186166) | Grasslands soil microbial communities from the Angelo Coastal Reserve, California, USA - 14_1009_12_30cm (SPAdes) (version 2) | ecosystem: Environmental > Terrestrial > Soil > Grasslands ... | reverse complement strand
CCGCTGAATTGGGAAGCGATTTTCAGCTACGTCGGTTGGCCGGCGTTTTTCAAACCGTTTGCCGGCGGCGGTTGGAAAAATGTTTATCGGCTGCACAACCCGGAAGAATTTTACCGGGCCTACAACGAGACCGGGCAGCTGGTAATGATGTTGCAGGAGGAAGTGAAGTTCGACATGTACTTCCGCTGTTACTCGATCGATCAGCGCCATGTCCGCATCATGCCGTATGAGCCGCGGCATCCGTATCACCTGCGTTATCAAACGGAATGGAACACGCCGCGCGAGATCCTCGAAAAAGTCGAACAAGGCGTGCTGCGGTTAAACGAATATCTCGGCTACGATTTGAACACGGTTGAGTTCGCAATCCGCGATGACGTTCCGGTCGCGATCGACTTTTGCAACCCGGCGCCGGATGCCGAAGCCGCCAATGTCGGCCAGGCGAATTTTGAGTGGGTGGTTGAAGCAGTATCGGAAATGGCGATCCGCAAAGCGCGCGAACACAAACCCGGTCGCGATAACTTAAGCTGGGGCAAGTTTCTACAAGCTGCTGTCACCAAGCGCTCATTAGGCGAGCTCGCGTAAGAACTTGTTCATCCACAGATTACACAGATTTCCGCAGATTGAAGCAACAGAGGTTGCGGCTGCTTAGAAATAATCTGTGTAAATCTGCGAAATCTGCGGATGTTTTCGTTCCGTTTAGATGAAGAAGGAGCACACCTACACCCTCGGTATCGAAGAGGAGTTTGCGATTGTCGATCCGGAGACGCGCGAGCTGCGGTCGCACATCCAGGAGATTCTCGAGGGCGGCAAGGTCCTGCTGAAAGAACAGATCAAGCCCGAGATGCATCAATCAGTGGTCGAGCTCGGCACGGAGATTTGCGATTCGATTGAGCACGCGCGGATGCACGTGGTTCAGCTGCGCAGTAAACTCGCGGAGCTGGCCGGCCGCAGTGGATTGAAGATCGCGTCGGTCGGGACCCATCCGTTTTCACATTGGCGTGATCAACTCATCACCGAAGGCGAGCGCTACCAGGAAATTTTGCGCGACATGCAATCGCTCGCCCGGGCGAACCTGATCTTTGGATTGCACGTCCACGTCGGAATTCCAAACCGCGAAGCCGCCATTCACGTCATGAACCAGACGCGCTATTTTCTGCCGCACGTTTACGCGCTCTCGGTCAACTCGCCGTTTTGGGTCGGTCAGGATACCGGGCTGAAGGGTTATCGGCTCAAAGTGTTCGAGCGTTTTCCGCGCACCGGAATTCCGGACGCGTTCGAATCGCTTTCCGAGTACGAGGATTACTGCAAACTCCTGGTCAAGACCGGTTGCATCGACAATCCAAAGAAAATCTGGTGGGACATTCGGCTCCATCCGTTTTTCGACACGCTCGAAGTGCGCGTCTGCGATGCCCAATCGCGGGTGGATGACACGCTCGCGATCGCGGCTTTGCTTCAGGCGATCATCTCCAAGCTGTTCAAACTCCTTCGGCAAAATACGACCTTTCGGGTTTATCGACGTCGATTGCTGGATGAAAACCGCTGGCGCGCGACGCGTTACGGCATCGATGGAAAGCTGATCGATTTCGGCCGCGAGACCGAAGTTGATACGCGCAGTTTACTCAATGAACTCCTCGAATTTGTTTCGACCGAAGTAAACGAGCTCGGTAGCAAAAAGGAAATGGCGCACATCGAGCGGATCATGCGCGAAGGCACCGGTGCCGATCGACAACTTGCCGCCTATGGACGGACGCAAGACATGAAAGCAGTCGTCGACCAAATAGTTGATGAAACCTACGAAGGATTAAATCTGAATGCATTTGCAAGTTGATGGTTTGCTCGACTCGAATTTCCGCGTAAAACTGAGCACTTTCCAAAATGCCTGACCGTCTGACTGTCGACACGATTGATGCGGAACTTGCGCCCGGTGCGCACAATGCCGTAAGCGTTTGCCTTCAGCTAACGCCGGATGAGCGGGTCACGATCATTACGGATGAAGCAACCCGCGACATCGCAGCCGCATTGCGACTTGAAGTCGAAGCGATCGGTTCCGAACATTCGATCTTTATTTTAGAAAACTACGCGTCGCGTCCGCTGACAGCGATGCCGCAAGTCATTCTCGACGATCTGGCGCAATCGCACGTGTCGATCTTTTGCGCGCAAAGTCAGCCGGGCGAGCTCCCTTCGCGTATGCAGATGAGCGACGTGGTGAACAAGCGTCACATCCGTCACGGTCATATGGTGAATATCAACCGCCAGATCATGCGGGAAGGCATGCGCGCCGATTTCCGCCAAGTGGATGCGCTCAGTCGCCGATTGATCGAACGCGCGCGTCATGCGGAGCGCATCACTTGTCGCACACCGCACGGTACCGATTTCGAAGCGGACTTTTCTCCGAAATTAAAATGGCTCAAAACGAGCGGCATCATCACTCCGGAAAAATGGGGCAATTTGCCAGGCGGCGAAATCTTCACTGCGCCGGCGAACACAGACGGCACCTTCGTGGTCGATGGCGTGGTCGGCGACTATCTTTGCAGCAAGTACGGAGATCTTCGTGACGCGCCGCTGACAATCAACGTTGCCGACAATCGCATCGTCGATCTTCGCTCCGAGAACAAGGAATTGCTCGACGATTTTCGCGCTTACACCAGCACCGATGAAAACAGCAATCGGGTGGGCGAATTCGCCATTGGCACGAACACCGCTTTAACGCGCGTCATCGGCAACATTTTGCAGGACGAAAAAATCCCCGGCGTTCACATCGCTTTTGGCCATCCCTATTCCGAACACACCGGCGCAGATTGGAAATCGAAAACGCATATCGACTGCGTCGGCCGCGATTTCGACATCTGGTTCGATGGCGAGCAGGTGATGGGGGCCGGAAAGTTTCTGGTCTGAGCGATGGAGCCAGGGCTCCGGGCGCAGTTTAACGCCGATTTCACGCCGGAGAAATACGCGGCGCTGTTGCGCTGCGTGAATGGGGCGACGAAATGGCCGGCCGATTTTCGCATCTCGGAGACGCCGATTTTTCTAACGCGCGAATTTACCGACGAAGCCGTTTACGCTGCCAACCAGATCGCGGCTCAAACGCAGACACCGGAGTTCGCCATGCATGCGTCATCCGCGATTCCGCCGGGTTTTGAAGTGCCTAACGAGTCCGAGCACCCTGAATTTCTGATTGTCGATCTTGCGGTTTGCGAGGACGGCCACCGACTCGTGCCGCGTCTGATCGAGCTCCAGGCGTTTCCCAGCTTGTTTGCCTTTCAGTTCATGCTGCTTGGCTGCATGCGGAAAGCCTATCCGGCAATTCCGCGGAACTGGACTTCGTCCTTCGGCGGAATCAAAGACGAACAATACATCGACATTTTGCGGCGAACGATTCTCGCCGATTCAAAACCTGAGAACGTGATTTTGCTCGAGATCGAGCCGGAGAAACAAAAAACCCGGATCGATTTTGCCGCGACCGAGGCCCTCTTGGAGATTCGGTCTGTTTGCGTAACAAAAATCAAGAAACGTGGACGGCAATTATTTTACGACCGCGATGGAACCGAGACGCGCATCGAGCGCATTTACAACCGCGTCATCTTCGATGAATTGGAACGCCGTTCCGATCTTAAGCTGCAATTCAGTTTTCAAGATGAGCTCGATCTAAGTTGGATTGCGCATCCAAATTGGTATTACCGGATCAGCAAACATTCGTTGCCGTTCATCAAAACGGCGCACACGTCGCCGGCATTCTTTGCCGATGAATTTCCGGTCGATGAAAGCATCGACGATTACGTTCTAAAGCCGCTTTATTCCTTTGCCGGTCTCGGCGTCGATATGGAGCCGACGCGGAAAAAAATCGCAGCGCTAAAGAATCCGCACCAATGGATCCTGCAAAAGAAAGTGGAGTACGCGTCGTTTGTCCCGACGGTGGACGGCCCGAAATCAAAAGCAGAGTTGCGGATGATGTTTATCTGGTCGGAAAAGGGCGAGCCGGTCCTGCTCAATAATCTTGTCCGAATGAGTCAGGGAAAAATGATGGGCGTCGATTTCAACAAGGACAAAACCTGGGTTGGCTCCAGCATCGCGTTGCACGACCAATAACGCGCAACAGGCCCGTTCTAGATCGCGCGCGTCTTGATGTTAATTTCGGAAGTGAGTGTCTGATGAACCGGACAGCGCTCGGCGATTTCCATAAGTTTCTCGCGCTGTTCGGCAGTGAGCGAACCGGTGAGCTGAACGTCGAGCTCGATTCGATCGATCTTTCCTTCTTTCGTCTCGCAATCCTCGCAGTCAGCTGCGTGGATCCTGGAGTGTCGAAGTGAAACGATGATACTCTCGAGCGGCCAGCGTCGTTTTCGGGCATAAAAACCGACTGTCATCGATGTGCACGAGCCGAGCGCGGCGAGCAAGAGATCATAAGGCGACGCGCCGGTATCGGTGCCACCGAAAGCGGCCGGTTCATCAGCGTCGAGATGATGCGAACCGATTTCAATCTTTTGGGCAAAGCCGGCGGCTGTGCCGTGAACGAGCACCTGAGTTGCTTCTGCGTCTTCGGTTGTTGCCATAGCGAATCTCCATCAAACAACGCGCGCCTGATGACGGCAAGCAGACAAACAAGATCAGCGCCCTTCCCGTTTCATGAGCTCTGCCACTTCAGCAGAAGTGCGGACGGGAATGATTTTGAAATCCATTAAATCTTTCCAATTGTCGATCCAACGCTCGAGCAGAACGAAGTCTTCCGTCTCCATAACTTGCCAACAGGTCTTGAGATTGTGATCGATCCAGCTGGAAACGTAATTCAAACCTTCCGGCATCATCCGGCCCTTTTCGTCCAGCCGTTTATAGATTGCCGGCGCGTCTTTGAATTTCTCGATCACCAGGTAATGCATCGTCGCGAGGTTACATCGTCTTCGCGTAAAGAAGCGAATCGAGAATCTTGCCGTCTTTGACGACGTTCTTTCGCAAACGTCCTTCGAAAACGAAGCCGGCTTTTTCGAGCACGCGCGCTGACGCGGGATTGTTCGAATGCGGCATGGCAAAAATCCGATTCAGCGAGAATTCTTTGAAGCAATAGTCTATAAACGCAGGAACAATTTCGCTCATGATCCCTTGCCCCCAAAAATTTTCGGCGAGCCAATAACCAAACTCGGCGGTGTGCCGATGAACATCTTCGCCGGGCCGCAGACCGATCCCACCGACCGCCGCGCCTCCGATGTCGATACAAAAATTCAATCTCGGCAAACCGGGCACTGAGCCCTGCAGAAACCTTTTCGCGTCTTCAATCGTGTAGGGATGCGGAAACGCGTCGCGCAATCCGAGCCAGACTCGGCGATTGTTTGCGTGGCTGGCCAATGATTCGGCATCGCTTAATCGGTAATCGCGAATCGTGCAACGTTCGAGCTTGAGCTCCACGTTATTTCAGTTCGTCGTTCGTTTCGGCGAACGCTTTGACCGCGAATTCCAAATCTTCGCGCGAATGCGCGGCGCTCACTTGCACCCGCACGCGCGCCGTGCCGTGCGGCACGACCGGATAAAAGAAACCAATTACATAAACACCTTTGTCGAGCATGCGCGCGGCGAACTTCTGCGATTTGGCGGCGTCGCCGATCATGATCGGCACAATCGGGTGCACGCCAGGCTTAATCGTGAGACCGCGCTCAATCACGGCCGCGCGAAAATATTTCGTGTTCTCCTCGAGTTTGTCGCGCAATTCAGTCGACGCAGTCAGAATTTCGAGCGCCTTCAAACACGCCGCAACGATCGGCGGCGCAACCGTATTGGAAAACAAATAAGGGCGGGAGCGTTGCCGCAAAAGATCGACAATCTCTTTGCGGCCGCTGGTGAATCCGCCGCTCGCGCCGCCGAGCGCTTTACCGAGCGTGCCGGTGATGATGTCGATCTTGCCCATTACGCCGCGATATTCGTGAGTGCCGCGGCCGGTTTTCCCGAGAAATCCGGTCGCGTGCGCGTCGTCAATCATGGTGAGCGCATCATATTTTTCGGCCAAATCGACGATCGACTTTAGATCGGCGATCGTGCCGTCCATCGAGAAGCAGCCGTCGGTCGCGATCAAACGAAAGCGCGCGCCGCTCGCTTCTTTCAATTTCGCCTCGAGATCGGCCATGTCGTTGTGCTTGTAACGAAAGCGTTGCGCCTTGCAGAGCCGGACGCCGTCGATGATCGAGGCGTGGTTCAGTTCGTCACTGATGATTGCGTCTTTTTCAGTGAGCAGCGTCTCGAACAAGCCGCCGTTGGCGTCGAAGCACGACGGATAGAGGATGGTCTCTTCGGTCCCGAGAAATTTTGTGAGCGCGGCTTCGAGTTGCTGGTGAAGATCTTGCGTGCCGCAAATGAAACGCACGCTGGCCATGCCGAGCCCGTGACTGTCCAACGCTTCCTTTGCCGCTTTGATCAGCTCGGGATGATCCGCCAGGCCGAGATAATTGTTCGCGCACATGTTGAGGACGCGTTTGCCGCCGGCGACGGCGATGTGCGCGTCTTGCGGCGAAGTGATAATGCGCTCGGTTTTGTAAAGTCCCTGCGACTTTATTTCTTCGAGCGTTTGTGAAAGCTGCTTTTCGAATTCGGCGAGCATAAAACAGTTTCAGTCAAACCGCGCCCGATGCAAAAGATCAAGGCCGAGTTCTTTACTGATAAAAAAGAGAGCAGAGCATGCTGATTCCGATCACGGCGTAGAGCGCCCGGTATTGAATTTGAAACCGATCGACAATCTGTGGATTGAGCTGGCCGCGGAGCGCACGAAGGGACCAGTAGAGATGAAGGGGATAAAGCAGGGCTGCCAGAAGAGCTAACGGACGTGGCAAGAATCGGAACCAGCCGAGAAAAAAAAGACAAAGGTAAGCGAGGCTGAAGACAAGTAATCCGGCAAGGAACGCCGGTCGCTTGCCAAAAGCGATCGCGTTGGTGCGCGCATTGTTGTGGGAATCGAGCTCGAAGTCGCGCACTTCGTGATTGAGATGCCCGGCGGTAAAAGTCAGAGCGAAGAATAATCCAATTAGAACCCCGCGCTCGTCGATCGACATAAAGACGGCGTAGCCGAGCAGAAAATGAAACAGGCCGCCGACCAGATGCGGAATGGATGATGCGATCGGCGTGCTTTTGGCGTTGAGCTTTGGATGCGAGTAAAAGAATCCGAGCGCCGCGATTATGGCCCCGAGGATAACAACGCGCGATCCAAGCAAGGCGAAGACGATCAAGCTTGCGATGAGAAGAGAGAACGAGAACCAAAACAAGTGTCGCGATGGCACTTGCAGATCAGGCGCTTTGAACCCGTGCGCTACATCAGCCCAGTCGTTCAGGGTAAAGACATGAGCGACGAGCAGAATACTGCCGACCAGAAACAACAACAGCATTTCGAATTTTCCGGCAGTGATTGTTCCGATCGAAAAGACGACGCCCATCAGCGGCGTTCCTTGCAAAACAAAGACTTCGTCGAAACGAACGTGGCGCAGAAGCGCGCGGCTACGTGATGGCCGGGACATTATAGCTTCGAGTATTTTGTCAGGGCTTCCACGCAAACCGCTGTGGTGACGGAGCGGGCGCCATAACGCAGCGGCACACCGATCCCGCGGTAAACAGTGGTCAAAGCCCAGCCGCCGTCGGCGCTTTGTCGCGCGAGGATAGAGCGGATGCCGCGATCCAAAGCGTCCCCTCGATATCCCAGATTCAAAAGTGTGATAACTCCGTCCGCTGTTTCGAGATCGTCGCCCCATCCGCCGTCCGATTTTTGCAACGACAATGTGGCCGCGCGAATTTTGGCAACGGCTTCGCCAAGACAACGTGCGCCTCCGTCGGCGTAGGCGCGCGAGAACGCACGGGTGAATGCTTCGGGCGATTCGTAGTAGGGCGAACCGTTGCGGAATTGTTCGCTCTCCGCGTGCGCGAGGACGAATTTGCAAACCGAATCGATTGTTTCCCCAACAGATCCGAACATCAAAAGCGCATTCGAATTCACAACCGCATCGAGGTCGCCGGTGTCGATCGCGACCAGCGTCGAACGATCTCCAATCCAGGTATTGAGGACACCCGCTTCATTCATATTGGCGCGGACCGCACTTAATGTTTCTCTCGGGATGGATTGTCCGGAGCGTTTTAATGCAGCCCACGCCAATGACGTATCATCCACGTCGGGCGATATCGTCTTCGGCGTGGCTTTTCCATAATAAGGAAAGAGTCCGCTCGACTGCTGTTGCGCGAGGAGGTAGGTGACAGCTCGATTGCAGGTTCCACGAGCCGTCGCGGAATCGCTGCAAAAGGAAAGTGAAAATAGAATTTGGGAGGCAGTGAAGGTGGCATCGACCGGTTCGATCTCTTTCGGATTATCGACCTGCCAGCTGTCAGTAACGAAACCACCGGTTGGAGTTTGGCTTGCTGCGACAAAGTCGAGTCCGTCTTGAATCGCGAAGGCGGCTTGGATCCGCAATTCGTCGACCGAAGATCGACAACCGAACGTTGCCAATAGTGCAAAACAGAAAATTCCAAAGCGAAAGCCGCCCCCCATGCGGCGGAGATATGGATTTGACCATTTCATGTCAAGCGCACCAACGCACGCAACCGCACAAAGATGTCAGTCGCGCCAGCCGCGCGCGATCAATAAGGGAATGTTTTCGTTGATGCTGATGTTTTTTGGCGGCGAGATGACAACTTCGCCGTCCACGACGTGCTGTCGCAAAAACGCGCCGGCCTGCATCGACCACGCATAAGTGTAGGCCTGGTTGCTCCAGCCAAATACCGGATCGGGCGCGGGTGAGAGCAATAGCGGACCTGTCTCCTCCGGGGGCTGAGCGCCGCCGACGAGCCAGACGCGATTACCGGACTGCAGGGTTTTGGAAATTGCCGACCGAACATCTGCGATCGAATCTGATTCCTCCATTTTCGTTTTGATCAGATCGTAGCGATGAATCCGTTTCTCACTCAACTCCGGGAGCGTCATCCAACGGGTTTGTCCGTGATAATACCAACTGAACGACGGCCCCAGAAACCATGGGCTAACGATGATCAAATCATCCGGCCGCGCGTAACGTTGCAAACCCTTCGCGAGAAGATCGACCGTTGTCTCGCGTTGAGTGATTTTCGGCCAGAGAATAAATGGCAGCGCAACCCCCAGTGCGACGACAAGGATGAGGCGCAAAATTCGGATCCATTGAAATCGACAAAGAGCTGCGACGAGTAATTCGACAACGGCGGCCAGCAGGCAGAGGAACGCGAGATGATAGCGCGTTTGCGGCGCGGTGTGAGTGATTGCAAGAAAGGTAAAGTAAGTCGCCGCCGCAATCAGAATGGTGAGTAATCCAAAAAGCACCGGTCCAGTATCGATCCGCCAAGTTCTTCGGCTTAAGAGTGCGACGCTTCCCAAGATCGACATCAAGCCAACCGTCAACCACACGCCCGCCATCAGCGGAACCGGTTGACCGCACGCGACCTGAAATTCGCTCCAAATCGATCCCGGAGACGTTGGATATCGCAGGAGAATCGTCCACGCCTTGATCTCGCGGTAAGTTTGAAACTGCGGCAGGTAGGAAATGGCGCAGACCGCCGCAACCAGGCAAAGCGCCAGCGCCCATTTCGCCTGCCGGCGGAAAGCGCAGACCGCGAACGCGGCCAAAAGGAGCGCCGGAACCAGCGCAGCGGTGAAGTACAAACATTGCATACAGGCGATGTTGGAAAAGAACATCGCGACCAGTCGAGTGATCGTTGGCCGCGCGATAAACATCGCCGTTACTCCGAAGGCGAGGACCAGAAGGACCGAGCCAAGCCCGTAACCGCGGATCCAGGCTCCGTCCGTGAGAAACGTGATATTCAGCCCGGCAAGCGCTGGCAAAATCAACGGCACGTCGAAGCGGCTGCTTCGCGCGTTAAACCACGCTACAGCCAGAAGCGCGACTCCGACAAGGAACCCGAAACAACGCAGGCTCGCGTCGCTCGTTCCGAATAAATTCGTGAAGATGCGCACAGTCGTCGGGAAAAGGACCGGGAACGAAGTGAATTTTAAATTGTGGAGGACGTCGGCGAAGGTTGGCAGTCGCGCGAGCTCCAAAGAATCGCATTCGTCTCGCCAGAGTCCGCCCGCGTGGGTCGCGCGGACGAAAAAAACAAACGACACCGCTGCCGACAAGAGAATCGCAATGATCCACTCGGCATATTTAATGAGCTTCGGGTTCACTTTTGCGGTCGGAGCGTCGATTCAAATGATTGCCGCGAACTTTGTCGTGGAAAAAATTGGCTTGCGCGGCTGTGAATAAGTGTTAATAACTTTGCTGGCGATTCCACCTTGACCCACGCTGAACTTCGTAGCCTCGCCCTAGCCGTTCTCGCGGCTTTCATCGCAATTATTCTCCTCAGCGCCTGCGGCACAACTTCGACTCGCGCGCTGCCGGCGTATGAAGCGCCACTGACAAGAACAGATTTTCAAAATGTTCGGACAACGGCTTACACCCATACCGAATCGGATCACACTCAGTACGGCGCTCGCAACGCGCTCGGTGGTGAATTGCATGCGGCCGATCCCGCGATTCATCGCGCCGAAAATGTGAAGCGCGCCAGAACGGTCTCCGACAGCGACGATGTCGATGTAATCAATATTTCAAATACCGACACGAAATTGCAGCCATTCTCGATGCAAGAAACAAAAAAGGCGACGCCTGTGACGACCACGACGACAACGCGAGGGACTAAAACAGCGACGTTGCACGGCGCGAAACGCGCCGTCGCGGTGAGCAAGCCGCCAAAAATTGGAAGCGCTGCCGCCGATTGGTCGCGCTGGCCAATGGGAACGACATTTAGATTACTTTCGACTGGGCAAGTCTATCGCGTCGAAGATTACGGCTGGGCTCTCTCTGGTCGGAATACAATTGATCTCTACATGGCGAACCAGCGTGACATGAACACTTGGGGGGCGCGCCAGGAACCGCTCCAGATTTTGCGATGGGGCGACCCGCAACAAAGTTTGCAATTCCTGCAATCGCATACCGACTACAAGCACATCAAACGGATGGTGCTTGAATTGCAAGGTCGCGATCAAGAAGCAGCGGCCATGCGATAGCTGGGCAACCGACCACTCGTGGAAAAGCAAAAGCCCGCCGGAAAGGCGGGCTTTGTTGTTTAAAACAAAACCGCCCTGCGGATTCGGACCGCAAGGCGGTTTGTAAACTAACCTCTTAGCTGGGCTGGGTGCCAGTAGGCTGGGTGCCAGTAGGCTGGGTGCCAGTAGGCTGGGTGCCAGTAGGTTGCGTGCCAGTAGGCTGCGTGCCAGTAGGCTTGTAGCCTCCACCACCTTTGGCATCTTTCTTCGGTTTCAAATCACGAACTTTGATCTTTTTCTTAGCCATTTTCTTTATTCTTCCTTTTTGTTTTGGGTTGTTTGTTGCGTGTCAGTAGCACCAAATAGCAATTGACCGCCGCCGCCTTTGACGTTGCCTTTTGGGATCAAATCGTCCAAGCGGATCAGTTTTGCTTTCTTGTGCTTTTGCTTGCGAATTCCAGGTTCGCTAGCAGAAACATTTTTGTTTTCTTTCGGCGCACTCACTTCGGGCTCCTATTACCACCATTCATGCCAGCGCATCTTAACCCGCGCAATTCGGAAATTTGATAACCAACGTTGACCATTGATTCCCAGAGTCTTATCCACCGAAACAATTTTGAAACTTGCGAAACGGCAACACAATGGATCGGATTGTTCGTGCTCGATCTCGGTACCACAGGGGCTCGATTCGATGCCGTCATTGACTCATTTCTGGTCCAATTTTCGAAGATGCCGTGCGAGCGTGGCGCGGGAAATGCCAAGGAGCCTCGCGGCCTGCCTCTGATTACGCGAAGTTTGCTCGTAAACGAGGCTGACATGTCGCGCGACTGCAGAGGCGAGCGAGAGGTCGCTGTTGGCATGCGCACTATTTGTTTTTGTCGCATCTGGCTCAGCCTGGTTCCCGTCCTTGCGAGATGGAGTGGCTGCGAGGTCGGGCGGAAAGACCACATGCTGGGGCAAGATAACGGGGCCTTCGCAAAACAAGGTCATGGTGCGGACGGTGTGACTTAGTTCGCGCAAATTTCCCGGCCATGGATAAGAGATAAGTCTTTCCATCGCCTGAGGATGAATGGCCGTGATCGTTTTCCCTTCGCTTTTGGCCGCTGCTTTCAATTCCGCTGCAATCAACGCGGGCAGTTCTTCCAGTCTTTCGCGCAGTGGCGGGATCAATAACGTCAAACCGTTGAGGCGATGGAAAAGATCTTCGCGGAACTTTTCCTGAACAACTCTTTCCCGGAGCGAGCAATTCGTCGCGCAAATAATCCGGGCATTGGATTTGAGCATTCGTTCCGAGCCTAATCGTTCAAACTCACCGTATTCGAGCACGCGCAGGATTTTGACCTGCGCCAAAGGGCTCATCTCCGAGATTTCGTCGAGGAAAAGAGTGCCGTCATTGGCCAGCTCAAACTTGCCTTTGACCGCCTGTTGCGCGCCCGTAAAAGCACCGCGTTCGTGGCCGAACAATTGGCTCTCCAGGAGCGTATCGCTCATGGCGGACGCGTTGAATGAGACCAACGGCCGGGCGGCGCGCGCGGATGAATTATGAATGGCGTGGGCAAGCAAAGTCTTGCCCGTGCCGGTTTCACCGAGCAAAACCACTGGCACATCTGATTTTGCGGCGAGCGCAGCCAAACGAAGGCAACGGGCCATGGCCTCGTTAGTCGTGGCCAGGTCTTCAACTCTTAGACTGGAAGGCGCCGGCTGCATTTTTCGCGGAACGCGAAACCTAGTCGCGAATATTTTCGCGCAATTGCCGAATTGGCTCGAACGCGTACTCGATCAAAGTGCGCCGGCCGACGATGATTCGGGCCTCTCCGCGCATACCAACACGCGGCTGCACTTTGCTTTTTGGTTTTTTGTTCTCTTCCAGCGAGGCCAGACCGACAAAGTGCGATCCATCCGGAGAGGAGACCGCGGACGGGCTAATCCAGTTGAGCTTGGCATCGACCGCGCCGTAGCGCTGATAAGGAAAAGCAGTGAAGAAAAAGCGGACTCGTTGACCGACGGCGAGTTTGGGCAGCGCGGCTTCGCCGAACAACAAGCGTGCGTGCGGCTTGGCATCGATGCGCGCTAATTGACATAATTCCTGGCCGTTTTGCACCACACTGCCAGCGTTGCGTTGCGCCAGCGAGATGACGACGCCGTCGTAGAGCGCGCGCACCGACAGCATATTCAAGTCGGAATTTTCCGTATCGCTTTTTAGCGCAGTGACCCGGAACTTCAGTTTCTCGATTTCGGCCACTTGTTCATCGCGCAGGCGTGCATGTTCGGTCTCCATGCGTTGTCGATCTAGGTTGACTTGCTGCAAATTTCGTTGGGCAACGCTCAGATCCTTCTCGGAGCCGGCGACCTCGAGACGGAGCCGAATGAGCTCCATCTTGGAAACTCCGCCGCTTTCCGCAAGCGTTTCCATTCGCTCCATCAACTCCCGACCCGTGGTCGCATGCTTTTCGCGGAACTTCACTTCGCTTTCAGAATTTGAGATTTCAGCGAGCTTGATCTCCAATTGCGAGGCGTAAGCGGCGTCGGCTTTAGCAAGCCCCTGTTCTTTCGTCCGCAGGTCCTCAGTCAGGCCGTTCAATTGCGTGCTCAGGCCGCGGATTTCGTCGGAACGCAAGATGAACAATTCCTGACCAGCTTTAACTGCTTCGCCTTCGGAAACCTTCACGGCGCTCACAACTGCAAGCCGGGAAGATTGGATCGGATCCGCGCCATTTTGCGGAACCAAGACAAAAGCGGCGCTGACTGTCTCTGGAAGATGAAAAGTAATCGCAGCGATCAAACCCGTAAAGAAGATCGCGACCAGGAGCCACGCGATTCCGCGGATGATTCGCGGCGGCGGATCCTGCGGCAGCATCTCCGATTCGGATTCTGCTTTTTGTTGCGACATTAGCGTCGTGTTCATAACGTCAGATCAAATTCCCATCTGCTGGCTGGAGAGATAAAAATAAAGTCCGCGCTGGGCCATGAGTTCATCGTGGGTTCCGATTTCAGCAACGCTACCCTTTTCCAGAACAACGATGGCGTGCGCCTCGCGCACAGTGCTCAACCGATGCGCAATCACGATGGTGGTTCGATCGGCCATTAATCGGCCAAGATTGTCTTGAATGGCGCGTTCGGATTCGGTGTCGAGCGCACTGGTGGCTTCATCGAAAATTATTACCGGCGGATTGTTGTAAATGGCGCGCGCGATGGCAACCCGTTGCTTCTGGCCGCCAGACAAGGAAAGCCCTGATTCGCCGATTTTTGTTTCGTAACCGAGCGGCAAACGCATGATGAAATCGTGCGCGGCCGCTGCCTGCGCAGCCCACAAAACACGGTCCAGGTCGGGCTCGGGGTCACCGAAAGAGACATTGCGCGCGATGGTCTCGTTAAAAATATGGTTCTCTTGCAAGACCATCCCAATATGCCGGCGCACGTCGCGATAATTGAGATTCTTAAGATCGACATTATCGAACAGGATCGTCCCTTCGGTGGGCTCGAGCAGGCCCGCGATCAGTTTGATCAGGGTTGTTTTACCGCAACCGCTGCGACCCACCAGCGCGACCATTTGGCCCGGCGCCATTTGCATGGTGATCCCATTGAGAATGTTGGGAGATTCTGGTCCGCCATACTTGAAGCTGACATTGCGCAGTTCGATGCGGCCTTCCAGGCTGTGAACCGGGCTGAGGCGAGAACGATCACGTCCTTGTTCGGGTTCCTGTTCGAAAATGTCGTTCAGTCGATTCAGGAGGACGGCGGCAAACTGCATGCTATCCCAAATGCCGAGGGTTCGCATGATTCCGCTCATCGCCATCGCCGTCAACGAACTGAAAGCGACGAAACCGCCAATGCTCAGACTCCCATTTATGACCTGATGCGCGCCGACCCAGAGAAAGATTGCCGTTGAAAGCATGCCGATTGTTTGCAGCACACTGTCGTAGGACATAACGATGAAGCTGCTCCGGAATATTTTCTTCGAAACGGAAAGGAACTCGTTCAGCATGGTGTCGCGAAAGACCGATTCTGCCGCGGCCGCCTTGACCGCTTCGATTCCCTTGATGGCGTCGATTTGATGCGAACTGTATTTCCCCTGGTTTTCCTCCACGTCGGCGAACAACGGTCGAAGGACCTTGAGTGAAAAATACATCAAACCGCCGTAAAGGGGGGTGGTGGCAAGAAACGCGAGTGTCAACGACGGGCTGTAAATAAGCATTAGACAGAGCGCGCCCGTGAGCTGGACCAAGGCAAGCAACGCGCCGATGCCGCTTCCGACCGCAAACTGCCGGACTTGGCGAGCACCCTCGAGCCGCCGTTGAATGTCGCCCGTGCGACGACTGCTGAAGTAGGTCATGGGCAGGGCCAGAAGTTGACGGCTTAAGAAATCGAGGATGGCGGTGTCGAGACGCACCGCCGCAAACGAGAGCAAATATTCCTGCGCGAGCGAAGAAGCTTGCACGAAAAAGAGCGCGGCTCCCATTCCCACCAGGATGGTGCTCAGCAAGCCGAGGTCTCTTTCGACAATGACCTTGTCGACGACCATTTCGGTGAAAACCGGAAAGAGCAGGGAAAGAATGCTGACGGCAACGGACAACAACACGACTTGCACCAATGTTCGGCGAAACTTCGCGAAGAAGGGCAAGAGCCATGAGAGGGTCGCCTTTGATTCGGGGGCTTGCTCAAAAGCGATCGTGTAATCGAAAAGAGCGGCGTAACCAGACCACTTTTGTTCGAACTCGTGGCGGGGAATCCGCCGGTGTCCTAGAGCCGGATCGGCTACGCGCACGAACTTTTCATCGACATCGTAGAGCACCATCCAGTGGTTGCCTTCCCAGTGAACGATTGAAGGCAAGGGAAGATTTGGAAGGTTCCGCAACGAAACTTTGAGCGCACGGGCAGCGAGACCGAGCTCGATGGCCGCGCGACACAACGCCTTCAGGCTGGTGCCATCGGTGGCGGTGTGACAAAGCTGACGAATGCGCGCCAGGCTGACCTTTCGCCCGTAGTGCCGGCAAATCATTCCCAGACTGGCCGCGCCGCAATCCATCTCGTCTATCTGTTGAATGTGCTCGAAGCGGCGGATCCGTTTCTTGCTCTTGCGGAAGAGTCCCTTTTCGTCTGCAAATGGTTCCGCGCCATCTTCGCCTTCGGTCGCGGGTTGTTGTTCGTCGAGCGCGACCTTGTCATGCACGGCGGTTTCGGCCGGAAGATTTTCGACCGTAAAATCAAGCGGGATGCGCGCTTCCGTCTTGGCCTGATATTGCGCGAGCCGTTCCGTCAGCAGATTTTCGAATTCCGGAAACTTCCTTTTTAGTTCGCGGACCGTTTTCGGCTCGAGCGCGAGCAGCCGGCACTCGGTGAATGCTTCCACCGAAGCCGCGCGCGGCGAACCATTCAAGATCGACAATTCGCCGAAGTAATCGCCATCGCGATAAAACGCGAGATTGCGTTCCTTTCCATTGTTGGCGAGGAAAGCGCGCGCGCGCCCCTTTTCCAGGATGAACATGGGTCCGGCCGGATCGCCTTCCTTAATGATGAGCCCGCCCTTTTCGCAGGTCATCGGCGTCAGCTTCTCCATCATGCTGCGTAAAGCCGGTGCGGGCAGGCGGCCAAAATTGCTGAACTGATAGAGAAAACCTTGCAGCGCGCGTTGCCGTCCCGTCATCTCGACGTGGTGTCGCAGTTCCGGAACTCGCTTGACCAGCTGCAAGAAATCTTCGCGATCGAGTCGAAGGACGTCCACCGCGGTGCTGCACCGCACCGTCGCCTTGCGCGTTCCGCCTTCGGCCAGCGCGGCCTCGCCGAAACCATCGCCCGGGCGCAGCGCTCCGAGCGCGACTTCGTCGCTGTTCGGCATGATCTTGATCGCGCGCGCCCGCCCGGACGTAAGCACATAAAACGCGTCGGCCGGATCGCCTTCGCGCACGATGATGTCGCCAAACTCGTAATGTTCCTCTTTCAGCAATGAGCTGATTTTTTCGAAGACGTCGTCCGGCAGGAACTGAAAGAACGACGAACGTCTTAAGGCGGCATCTTCTTCCGTTTTCATTTGGTCATCGGCCCCTGCCACTGGATGTAGGTGCTGACCAGCCCGGCGAAATGAAGCTCGAGCAGCCGTTTGTCCACGCGCTCCTGCACAACCGGATCGTCCGCGCTAGGTTCCACCTTTTTCGTGATCCGGCACAATTGAAAGCCATCTCCGCGCGCGATTGGCTCGAGCACACTTCCCGCGGGAACACTCAGAAACTTTTGCTGGAGCTCGGGCTCTATATCTTCGACCAAAAGCTGTTGCTGCCGATACGGATAGCGCCCCTCCTTGGCAACTTCTTCCATGGAAAGTCCGTCCACTTTTACGCAAAGCGACGCTTCGCTAGCGGCGTCCTTCGATTCGACCTCCAGCATTTCTACCTCCAGTCGCGTCAACGACAAGCGCAGGCCGGACAGTTCGCGCTGCCGGTTCTTGGGCGTGAGAAGCTGAGCGCGAATTCGGTTATGGATCGCTTCCAGGCGCAGCATCTCGTTGAGCCATTGCTGGTCGCGTCCGATTCCATTTAGCCAGGTGGGCAAGGTTTTTTCATTAATGCCCGCACCCTTGAAGAACTCGGTTCTTTCTTTCGCGAGATCGAGATCTTCTTTCACTTCCTGGCCACCGGCTACGCGCCAGCTCAAGCGCGCCGCCATGCGGTCGAATTCGCCGGAGAGAATAAGCTCTGCTCGGAGCAACGCGCGCATTTCCTCCGGCGCCGAAAGGTAATCGGTTGTTTCGGTCGCAACCTTGCCCTTCAAATTGTCTCCCCAGTAGTGCCGTGCGAAATATTCGCCGAAGTCATCCATCGTCAGGCTGCGCGCTTCGAGCCATTGCTCCACTTCCTCGGCCGTGATTAGATCATGGTCGTAGCGAAATTTCTCCACCGCCGCGTCAATGGTTGCGTCGTCCATCTCAGCGTCGCCCGATTGGTTTTCACACTCGACGCAGCGTAGCAATTCCGCCCGGACTGAGTCTAGTTCGCCGCGGAAAAGAGCGGCGTCGATAACATCGCGGTCCGTGTAGAAATTATCCCCACACGTGAAAACGGCGCCACCCTCCTCTGTAACAGGCTGGCTTTCTGGTTGTGACACGAGCCGGTGTCTTACTTAAAGAGCCGCGGAAAGTCGAGGTTCTTTTGGCCTAATTTTGAAGCATCAGAGGCTAGTTATGAAGCCGTCCTAACGATCAGTAGGCTCCCAATCGAGCACGATTTTGCCGGAGTTGCCGGATTTCATCAGCTCGATCGCTTCCTTGAATTTGGGGTAAGGGAAGCGGTGGGTGATGACGGGTGAAATGTCGAGGCCGGATTGAATCAGCGCGGTCATTTTGTACCAGGTTTCGTACATTTCGCGGCCGTAAATTCCTTTGATCGTCAATTGATTGAAGACGACGACGTTCCAGTCGATCGCGGACGTGCCGGGCATAATACCGAGCAGCGCGATTTTGCCGCCGTGAAACAGGTTCGGAAGGATATCGTCGAATGCTTTTGGGCTGCCGGACATTTCGAGCGCGACGTCGAAACCTTCTTTCATGCCGAGTTTCTTCATCGCGTCGGTCAGGTTTTCGGTCCGCACATCCAGGGCAAGATCGACATTCATCTTGCGTGCAAGATCGAGTCGATACGGATTGACGTCGGTGATGACGACGTAACGCGCGCCGGCGTGTTTGCAGATCGGAATCGCCATGCAACCGATCGGGCCGGCGCCGGTGATGAGCACGTCTTCGCCGACGAGATCGAACGAGAGGGCGGTGTGAACGGCGTTGCCTAACGGATCGAAACAGGAAAGAACATCGAGGGGAATCGACGGGTCGGCGTGCCAGCAATTCGATTGCGGGATCGCTACGAACTCGGCCCATGCGCCGCGGCGATTCACGCCGACGCCTTGGGTGTTTGGACAGAGGTGGCGGCGACCCGCGAGACAATTCCGGCAATGCCCGCACGTAATGTGACCCTCACCGACCACGAGGTCGCCTTTGGCAAAACCTTTCACATGATTGCCGGCGCGATCGACTACACCGACAAACTCATGGCCAATGGTCATCGGCACGGGGATCGTTTTCTGCGCCCAGGCGTCCCAGTTATATATATGTACGTCGGTGCCGCAGATAGATGTCTTGAGGACGCGAATGAGGACGTCGTCATCCGCAACTTCTGGCACCGGAACCTGCTCGAGCCACAAACCGGGCTCCGCTTTCGCCTTTACGACGGCCTGCATCGTTTTTTGCACGGAGTAAGTCTATCCGCAGATTTCGCAGATTCACACAGATTATCAGAGGGAGTTTCTCAGTTTAATCTGCGAAAATCTGTGTAATCTGTGGACAAAGTTCGTCTGGGTCAGGAAAATCAAACCTGCATGCCCGCCACGCTCGAACAACCGGCGTCAGAAAGCGCGACACCGCGCTCGGTTTTCATTCTGCGGTTCGTCAGCACGGTCGTGCTTTGGTCGATCGCGCTCCTGATCGCGTTTTCCGGGTACGAAGTTTTCTTTTGGTTGTTGATCAGCGCATTTGGTTTGATCGCGCTGCTCGAATTTTATCGGATGCTCGACCACGCGCACCTGCCGAATTTCAAAATCATCGGATTGATCTGTGGAGCGATCATGCTGGCCGGAAGTTTTCATTATTTTTCCACCATCGGCCCGGCCGGTTCCTACGACTTCGAAGTGGCGCTGTTGTTCTTTTTTCTGCTGACGATGTTTGCGCGGCAAATGTTTGCGCGCTTGCGGCACGACGAGCCGCTGCAAACGATGGCTTACACCCTGTTTGGTCTGCTTTACGTGCTTTGGCTGTTCAATTTCATTACCAAGATCGTATACCTGACTCCGCGAGCCAGCGTTGGAATGGTAACTGGACAGTTTTACGTTTTGTATCTAATCGCAGTCACCAAATTCAGCGACATGGGAGCGTATCTTACCGGGAGCGCGATCGGCCGCCATCTGATGGTTCCGCAAATCAGCGCCAAGAAAACGTGGGAAGGATTTTTCGGCGCGCTCGGTTTTGCCCTGGCTTGCAGTTTGGCCTTGTTCAAATTGATGCCGGGGCACTTGTCGATGTTAAGCTGGGCTCACGCCACCGTGCTTGGTTTGTTGCTCGGCTTTGCCGCGGTTATTGGCGACCTGGCTGAGTCGATCATCAAACGAAGCACCGGGGTTAAGGATTCCGGAAATCTCCTGCCGGGGATCGGCGGCGCGCTCGATTTAATCGACAGTCTGCTCTTCACCGCGCCGCTTTTGTTTTTTTATCTGCGCCTTGTGATTCGGGTGTCGTGAAAATTTCTGACAGAATGAACAAAATGAACAGAATCGAAGAGGTACCGGAAACCTATGATTTGTGTGGCCAAATCATTGGTCTCGCAATGAAAATACACTCGACTCTCGGACCAGGATTTCT
>Ga0209806_1000877_pt1 | contig 20447 bp, 12 predicted proteins | sample GraSoiAngelo_152_FD_186166 | JGI IMG/M metagenome (GOLD analysis project Ga0209806, IMG submission 186166) | Grasslands soil microbial communities from the Angelo Coastal Reserve, California, USA - 14_1009_12_30cm (SPAdes) (version 2) | ecosystem: Environmental > Terrestrial > Soil > Grasslands ... | reverse complement strand
TCGTTCGGGTATAGGATGGCTCGGTTCCAAAGGGAGGCTTACGATGGCAAGGAAGGGCAGGCTCACGCGAGTTGCGGTGAAAATTGGGACGGCCATGGGCAACGCGGATCGCAAAGTGCAAAAGGTTGCGAAGGCCGGGAAACTGGCCAGGAAGGAGCTTGATGATATAGCCAAGCAGGTCGAAGCCCTCAAGCGCCAATTGCAGAAAACCGCAAAGCGCCTGAAACACGCCCTGACCTAATCTAAAAGCGCAATTTTTGAAGCGCGCGTGCGCAATTAGCTGGCGTGTCAAAAAACAACACTGGAAAACAGAGCCCGTGGCCGATTGCTGGCAGAACTGCGAAGGACCATGGCAAGCAGCGGCACTTCGAGCGCCAAGGTCGCTTTCTTCATTTTTTCGAACTCCAACGTCAAGATGTAGTCTGACTTTCAATAGTTGACAGGCGAATGCGCTCTGGCAATTGAAACAACTTTACTCGCGTCACTGGAAGAGGCGCCGATTCGATGAAGATCAAGCCAAGAGAAAGCTGCCGATGGGATCTGGTTAGTCTGGGCGAAGTGATGTTGCGCCTCGACCCCGGAGATTTTCGCGTCTCTATCACGCGCGAATTCCGCGTGTGGGAAGGCGGCGGCGAATACAACGTCGCACGCGGCCTCCGCCGCTGCTTCGGCTTGAACACCGCCATCGTCACGGCGCTCGCCGACAATCCGGTCGGACGCCTCGTCGAGGATTTGATGCTCCAGGGCGGCGTCGATCTCAGCCATGTCCGCTGGGTCGAGTACGACGGCGTCGGCCGCGCGGTCCGCAACGGCTTGAATTTCACCGATCGCGGATTTGGCGTGCGCGCCGCGCTCGGATGTTCGGATCGCGGGCACACGGCGATTTCTCAGCTCAAGCCCGGCCAAATCGATTGGGAAAAAATCTTTGTCAAAGAAGGCACGCGCTGGTTTCATACCGGCGGCATTTTTTGCGCGCTCTCGGAAACGACTCCGCAAGTGGCACGAGAGGCGATGGAAGCGGCCAAGCGCGCGGGAACCGTCGTCTCTTACGATTTGAATTATCGCGGCTCGCTCTGGAAATCCATCGGAGGAAAATCGAAAGCGCAGGAAGTAAATCGCTCGCTGGCATCCTTTGTCGACGTGATGCTCGGCAACGAAGAAGACTTCACCGCCGCACTCGGTTTCCAGGTTGAAGGAGTGGACGAAAGCCACTCGCAGCTCGATCCCGCCAATTTCAAACGCATGATGGAAAAAGTAATTCAGCAGTTCCCTGCCCTCTCCGTTGTGGCAACCACTTTGCGCAACGCCCGCACTGCGACGTTGAATGACTGGGGCGCTGTCGCCTATTGCAACGGAAAATTCTATGAGGCGACGCGCCGCGAGAATTTGGAAATCCTGGACCGTGTGGGCGGCGGAGACTCTTTCGCTTCCGGCTTGATTTATGGTTTTCTGACGGGGCGCGAACCGCAGTGGGCGGTGGAGTGCGGCGCGGCGCACGGCGCCTTGGCGATGACCACTCCGGGCGATACGAGTATGGCGACGTTGCAGGAAGTTTTGCAGGTAATGGAAGGGCATGCGCCGCGAATCGCTCGCTAAAGAATTTTGATTTCTCGCATGCAGAACACCGGATAAAACAATGAACATCGATGAAGTATTGAAAAAAATCGGAGAAATTGGAATCGTTCCCGTGGTGAGAGCCGCCAGCTTCGAGGAAGCGCGTCAAGCGGTCGATGCCATCTGCGCGGGAGGAATCCCAGTGATCGAAATCACCATGACTGTTCCGAATGCGCCGGCGGTGATTCGAGAAGTCGTCCGCAAGTACGGGGATAAAGTGCTCACCGGGGCAGGCACAGTCTTGCGTTCCGAACAAGCCACGGAATGCCTGGATGCGGGAGCGGAGTTCCTAGTCAGTCCAGGTTTGTCAGTGCCGGTCATTAAAACCGCACAAGCACACGGAAAATTGGCAATCCCCGGCGCACTTACGCCCTCGGAATTGATGATGGCGTCCCTGGAAGGTGCGCGCGTGATCAAAATTTTTCCTTGCGAAAACATGGGTGGCGCAAAATACATCAAAGCTCTAAAAGCTCCTTTCCCGGGTGTGGAACTTATCCCCACCGGCGGAGTGAACCTCTCGAACGCCGCGGGATATATCGCCGCCGGAGCATTTGCTCTTGGCGTGGGCGCCGATCTTGTGAACGTGACGGCCCTTCGCGCAGGAAAGGCACAGGAAATTATTGACGCGGCGAAAAAACTAGTCGAAGCCGTGCGCGAGGCACGCGCAGCAAAAAGCGCCACACACTAGCGCGCCGAGGAGTGGACCCTTACTTTGGCTGCTCTCTCTCCACGAAGGCGTCACCTTCACGAAACATATTGACCTAGAAGAGTATCTTTGCCGCCAGTTGGATCACGCGCGGAAAATTCTGCTGGCTCTCCGGCAACCGCCCGAACCTCGGGCTGCTGAAGCTCGTATCTGGTCCCGGCCGAATAGGCGTATTCGTCACATTAAAGGCTTCGGCGTTGAACTCGAACTTGTACCGTTCGCTGAACGAAATAGTTTTCTTCGCGGAAACGTTTAGCTGCCGAAGCGAGGGGCTCCGGATGTCGCCGAATCGATCCGCAAGCGTCCGTGGGGTGAACGCCGGGAAATTCTTGTAGCACGTCTTATCGTTATTGAACCAGTGATTCTCGTCTTGGACGGCTGCCTGCCACGTGCCGCAACTGTTTATCAGGTTTGGCCAGCCGACGGGATATCCCGAAAGATAGGTAAAGATCCACTTGAAACGCCAGCCTCCGGCAATCGCGTTGGCCCTGTGGCCGCCAAAGAGCCTATAACCGGTACCCATGGGCAAGTCCCAGACACCTTCGAAGGACAGGTTCTGAGGTTTGTCTGTATTGTCCAGCTCGTGAATCAGCGGCTCCTGCGCGTTCCAGTTGTTCAGGCGGTGGTTTTGTTCGAAGGCTTTCGCGAAAGCGTAGGAAAGGACAAAAGTCAGAACGCCGCGGCTGTGATCGCCTAGAACCCGCTTCTCGATTTTCACCTGGAGGGCGTCGGAGCGGTAGCGTCCATCCTGCACGAGGCTGTTCGTAAGTCCGGGGAAAATAGGGTCTGCCCTCAGCAAATCGAACCGCGAGACTGTAGGGCTGCTGCCGAGGGAAGTTTGCGGTGAAACGATTCCGAAAAACGGGTTGGGTACTCGCAGGTTCAGATAGGTATTGTCCGCAACGCCGGTGAGACGGTCGGCCAGGCTTATGTTGCTCAAATCAAAGCCGGACTCGATATGGATTTGATAGTTCCCCGCGTACGACGCCTCGGCCAGGATTCCGTGGGGCAACTCCCGCTGGAATCCGAGTGAGTATTGATATGTCCGCGGGATCTTGTAGTTCGGGGGTTGGAAGCTGGCGCCATTTCCAATATTCGTCAACAAACCCAGACTCGATCCAGGTGGTGGCAAAACCCCATTTGGGAATGGATTGGTGATTGAGTACGGCCCGCTCGAACAAGTCGTGGGATCGCTGCCACAGGCAGCGGGAGTCATGCCGTCCGGCGCGATGCTGTTGTATGGGGTGTTCTGCTGAAATCCCGAGCGCGTGCCGAGTTGCGTGGGCGAAATGTAATAGACGCCTGCACCCGCCCGCAGCACGGTTTTTTCAGTGATTAGCCAGGCGACGCCCACGCGAGGCGCGATGTTTGTCCAATCGGTGTTGTAAAGCCGGCGAGATTGACCGTTTACTCCCGGAAACAAATATCCGCCCGTAAGCTGCGCCGGTGGAGAGGGGTAGGCATACTTTGTCGCGGTGGCAGGCGTCACTCCTGCGGGACACTTGGTAGCATCACCCCCGCCGCAAGCTGTCCAATTCGCCTGGTTGGAGGCCCATTTTGCCAGGATAACGTCGCTGTCGGGGCTCTTGTTTGTCAGGTCGAAGCCTCGATTCACGCGATCAAATCGTTCCAGCCACGGGATCTGTATGTCATAGCGCAAACCGACGTTTATCGTCAGGCGGGGACGAATTCTCCAATCATCCCCGACGTAAAGTCCCATGTAGGGACGCGTCATGTACGCGCTTTGATTCCAATCGACAGTGCCGCCTGTGGGCGCACCCAGGAGTAATGTAGCCAGTCCGGAACCGTCAAATGCCGTCGGTGTGCTTTGATTGTTGCCGTTATTTTGTTGGGTCCAGCCCTGGCCAAAAGAGAAATTCCCGTTTGACCATCCGTAACTCGCGTCGCCCCTGGCCACGTAGTTCCACTCGATGCCCGTGTGTACGGTGTGCCTGCCACGTGTCGTTGTCAGGCTTGGAGCGAAATTCCATTGATTGTAAGTGTTCCAGGACAATAGCGTACCAGCGCCGGTGAGCCCGAACAAAAACGTGTACCCATCCACTTGGATAACCGGAACTGTGTTCTTCGAATAAGTGGGCGCGTGAAACACTTGCGTAATGCCAAGCTTGTCGGCCGTGAGATTGAAGTCCGTGTAACGCGGAAACATCGCGGTGAACCTGCCGTACGAGCCCCGGACGTCGAACACCGATGTTGGGGAAAGCACGTGCGTCCAAGCCGCAATGTAGTTTTGGTCGGTTCGCTCTGACCCGACATCTCCGCTCCCCGCCGGGGGCCCGAAACCCGTTGAATCGCGATATTCACTGCCATGCTGAAACGTGACCATCGTGTAGATCTTATCGCTCGCGCTGAAGACATGGTCCCAGCGGGCCATTGGCTGGTCATAATGGTAGCGGCCGACGTTTCCGCTGGCGATAAAGTTGTTGTTCAGTCCGGTGGTATTCGGTGCCGGATAGTAGGAGAGAATTTTGAGCCCAACCGGATTGATTCGGTTTGCCGGAAGAATGTCTCCCGGAAATTCATTGCGCCAAACACTAGCCTTCGAACAAGGTTCGTTTGCTGCGCCGCAGGCGTGCCCACTCATCGGGTCATAGATTTTGTATCCGAGAGCGCCAAAGTCGATGCCGCCTGCTCCGCCAAGCAACGTGGGGTCCACCTTCCGAAGTTGGGACGGAGGAACACTAGAAAGTGCGGGAAAGCCAACGATCTCTCGCCACCCCTCGAAGCTGAAAAAGATAAAGTCCTTTTCCTTCCGTATTGGGCCTCCGATGATTCCTCCCCACTGATGTTGGTTGTGTTTGGGAACGGGCGTACCGATGAAATTGTTCTGAAAGTAGTTCGCATCGAAGACCTTATTGCGAAAATACTCAAAAACGTCCCCATGCCAGTTGCTCGAGCCCGACTTTATGATGGTGTTGACCACGCCGCCACCGAAACGCCCATACTGTGCGTCGTAGGTATTGGTCATTACCTTGAATTCCTGAACAGCCTCGACGTTGGGTGCAAACTGCCAACTGCCGCCGGCGTCGCTTATGGGCGCGCCATTCAGCAAGAAAAGGTTTTGTCCCGCGCGAGCGCCATTAATCTTGTACGAAGCGTTCACGTCCCAGCCGCGCGTGCCCGAAAAACCGCTCGGCCCGAAGGCCTCCTGCGTGAAAATGACGCCCGGTGTCAGGGACATTAGCATGTACGTCTGGCGTCCGTTGAGCGGCAATTCCTGCGTTTTGATGGGGTCGAAAACCAGGCCGCGGTCCGCTGAGCCGCTCTCGATCACCCCTTGCTGGGCCATGACAACAACCGAGTCGGCAACCCCGCCAATTTTCAAGTGCGAAGGCAAGTTCAGCTTGTCAGCCACGCGAAGTACAATGTTCTCCATCTTTAGCGTGCTGAAGCCATTAGCTCTCACCTCGATGTTGTAAATCCCGGGGTTGAGGTAAGGAATCGTGTAGTGTCCCTCAGCGGTCGTCTTCGCTTCCTTGGTTTCATTGTTTTCGAGCTTGGTCGCCTTAACCGTAGCGTTCGCAACTCCGGCGCCGCTCGGATCCGATACGTCGCCCTCCAGCGTTGCCCGGAAGTCCTGCGCGCACAAGAACGTCGCGGTCGAAAAGAGAATGATGGCCAAGAGCCGGCAGATCTCAAGAGCAGACGCTGACCTTGTTCTCGGGGAGACGGAATGCCGATTGCTTTTCATTTTCACCTCCAGGAGACACGCGACCTCGGTCGGCTCACGGATCGCTACGCCAGCGAGAATGTCGGGAGACACCTCGAGCGCTCGCCGGAATCGCCGAGTGCTCAAACTACTGCGACTTTCGGAGTGAAACACTGCCGGCTTTTTCAGACTCGCAACTGACGCGCGGGCTCACAGAAAAAAACACATGATCCCGTGCTAAACGGTTCGTGCCAGAGCTTTTCTGGGCCGACAGCTCCTGGCCTCACTTCGAAAACACCGACCGCAGACGGCGCGACAATAGATAGGGCGAACCTAACAGTCAATCGGGGAAACTCCGTAATTGGTAGGCGAGAAAATGCCCTAGGAGAGCTAGTGGGCCCGCTAGGATTTGAACCTAGGACCAACGGATTATGAGTCCGCTGCTCTAACCGCTGAGCTACGGGCCCCACGCTTACTGCAACATCTTACCGTGAAAGAGCTTACTGGACACGCCCCACTTCCGTTTGATTTTGCTCCGATGTGCCGGTGCTAGTTGTAGTGCCAGCTGAATTGGCCAGCTTTTGGCGCAAGGCCGTGTATGGCAAGCATGACTGTATTTTCCCGAGGGAGCGTCCGTGTAGCGGAGAGTATGATGGGGCTGTTGGTTTGCGATCATGAAGGGGATATCAGGAGCGCGCGAATGTCAGAAGCGGTTGGATGTCATTGCCGTCATCGTCGAGCGCATGCAAGGCGCCTAAATAGGCGTCACGCGTTGGACCCACCTCCACGAGATTTGCTCGACCCCAGGTGAATCTGGCTGCTCCGTTTTTCTCAACGATAACGTCAGCGAGCATTCTGGCATGCGTCCCTGGTGCGGTACTTGCCAGCCCATTTCCAAGTCTCGTCAAACATTCTTCGATGAAGTTCACGCAAGTAACTTTCGTCCAAAGGATTCCGACTTTTCATAACCCTAGAACTGAAAGCCCATCTTTGGGCTTCAAGAATGTTTTGTCGTTCCCACTCGTCCAACTCTTTCTTGGTTGCGAGGTTTGGAATCAGTTTCGCAGCATCATCGGGATGGATTGGAGTGTTGCCGGGGACTGAGTTAAGATCCGAAATCGGACTCATTTTTTCTTTAGGCGTCTCTTCGTTTCTTCGTCTATTAATCGGTCGACATCCCCCGGCGCTTGGTTTTCGAGAGCCATCGTGTGCTCGACCTCCAACACGTCTTGTCTTACGCGATCCCGTGTCTGTCGTTCCTCATTTTTTTCATGCCTTTGACGATGTTTCTCAGCGAGTTCAATAATCGATCCCGATTTCGGGACGAGGGCATACACGAGTTCGCAGTCCATAGCGCTGGCTACACGTCGCAAGCTTTTGAGCGTGATGCGATCCTCTGCCTCTGCATGCTCGAAGTCCAGGATCCTTTTTTTGGATTGGCCCAATGCTCTTCCGACTTCTTCGAGGCTCATGCTAAGTGCTTCTCGGATCGCTCTTAACCATCCGCGTTGAGGCCGCGCTTCTGACCGAGCCGTTTCAAAGCTAGACAAACTACGAGCGACTTGGTTTAATCGGAGATTCCTGAAGTTGTCTCTCATACGCGCGTCCTGTTAAAAGAGGACTTCCTTATGCAAGAAGTCCCTTTATACGAGGACTTATTACTTTCAGTTGTCCTGTTATAACAGGACTTTGCTGGCTTGCTTGTCAAGCTCCAGCCTCCGCGAATCGGTGAATACCCCTGCAAAAGACTTCAATTTAGAGGCACAGGTAGATCGGTAGACTCGCTAGCGTTAGTCACACCTTCAGTTGGTGTGGGAGCTGAAAGCCGCTCGACTGCTGCAAGAGTGTGCTTGGGCGCAAGATGGGAATAGCGCACTGTCATTTCGATGTTCTTGTGTCCCATACGGGCCCCACGCTTGTAGAATTAACAACTTACCACTCATTCCGCGTTTCCGCGAGCGGCAGCTTGCATCAAACTTGCATTGTAACCGCTTCATGGCAGCCAATCTATCCTTGACATCGATGATGTTGTACCGCTGAAAGACATGAATCGTTTTGTGGCCCGAGATACTCATCGCAGTTGCCTGGTCATTCCCCGCCGTAACCATGTTTCGGACAGGGGAGCGGCGCAGATTTTGGGGGATGAGACGCTCATATTGATAGCATTTCTTTCCGCTCATCTTCCCGAGTCCAACCTTAACACACGCCTTGATCCATTCCTTGCGGAAGTTCGTAGAATCGAACAAGGGCTTGCTGTCGTCGGGAACATTCTCCTGAGCATTTACAAGGACTTCGGCTGAGAGCGGTATCGTGAGTGGTTCGCCGCTTTTAGCGACCTCCCTCGGTAATTCAATCAGTCCTTCAATAGAGCAATACCAATTCCAGCCACCGCGCTACTTTACCAAGCCGCCCTGACCGCGCTCACGCCGGTGTGATTTGCTCTATGATAATTTTGTCGTTTGAAAGTTCAGTTGATACTACAACCATAGTGTTAGTGTCCATTCGATTTCGTCAGCATGCCGGTTTAGTTTCTCCAGGATCTCTCGCGGCACCGGCAACTTTTTTAAGAACGAAGGAAGATTCAAGTAGGATTTTAGGATTGTGGCGGGTCGTTGCGGGCGGCGGCGGCAGGGGATAAAATGCGTTGCAACGCGCTCACTCGGAAGGACACCGCTTTCCATGGGTGAGATGGTCTGCATGATGAATCTTCCGCACAAAGTCCTAGGCGTAGCTTGGCCGCTGAAAAAGCAATTTCTTGCGGCCCTCGTCGCTGTCGTTGGGGTGCTAACGAGTTTTTCTGGCGGGGCGATCTTTGCGCAAGGTACTTCCCTACCGCCGGGCGAGGCAAACACGGTGCAAGGCACGATCCGGAGCTCGACTGGAGACTTGCTGACGGGCGTGATCGTGCGGCTGGAGGAACAAGAGCCGTCTAACTCTCTTGAGACGAAGACCAAGGCCGACGGAAGTTTTGTTTTTTCGGGACTGAGGCCGGGCGTCTACACAGTTAGGGCGGAAAAAGCGGGATGGCGCGAGGGTGTATCGAATCCGCTGGTTCTAAGAGCGGGACACAAGAAGCGTATTGATCTGGTGCTTGAGTCTTTGCCGATAGATCATCCCGGAGCTACCGTCGCATCCCGTTCTTCCAGCCCCGCGGCGGGAGAGATGGAATTTACCGACAAGCCGAACTTCACGGTCGCGGGAGTGATGGATTGGAATAATACGGGAACGCATGGGTCGGACGTTCGGGTGAGAACGAGCGAAGCGCTCGCAAAGGAAACGTTGGCGCTAAAGAACGGCGAACTCGTTAAAAGTTCCACGGTGGAGACGAAGGCTGGAGCGGCCAGGACTTCCGACGAATCTCGTGAAGAATTGCTTGCTGCTCGCGAGCAAGCGCGAACGATGCTGGCGAAGGCGGATACTGCCGACGGGCATCGCTTGCTGGGCGAACTCAACGAACGACTGGGTGATCCGCTGGAAGCGGTGCGGGAATATGAACGGTCGGCGCTGATGGATCCCAGCGAGCAGAATTATTTTGAGTGGGGCACAGAACTGCTTTTGCACCGGGCGGACGAGCCGGCGGTGGAAGTTTTTACAAAGGGATCACACGCGCATCCGGACTCCGCAAGAATGCTGGCAGGGCTTGGCGCGGCGCTGTACGCCGAGGGCAAAAGTGAGGAGGCAGCGAGGCGGCTCTGCGAAGCTGCCGACTTGAAACCGGCAGATCCTGCGCCTTATGTCTTCCTTGGAAAAATGGAGAAAGCGGCAACCGGAGTGCTGCCGTGCGGAGAGCAAAAGCTGGCACGCTTCGTGCGCGAACAGCCTGGGAATGCTCTCGCCAATTATTATTACGGAGTAGCGCTGTGGAAACGCGACCGGGGATTGGAGAAAAACGCAGCAAGCTTGCAGCAAGCTGAAGCATTGCTCGACAAAGCGGTTAGGATTGATCCCAAGCTTGGCGAGGCTTATCTACAACTTGGAATTTTGCGTACCGAGCGGGGTAATTTCGAACAGGCGATTCGCGATTACACAAAGGCGATCGAAGTAAGTCCGCAGCTCAGCGAAGCCCACTATCGGCTGGGTTCCGCCTACAGACGGATTAGCGAAGAATCGAAAGCGGAACAGGAATTTTGGGAGTACGAGAAGATTGAAAAGGCCGAAACCGCTGCAATCGAACGCCAAAGGCGGGAGCTTCGGCAATTCCTGATTATTTTGAAGGACCAGCCAGCGGCAGCTACGCCCCACCGATAAGAGGACAAACTATTTGCTCTTGGCGCCAGCAGGCGTGACGATTCCGGTGCCTTCGCGGATGGTCAGAATCTGATTCACCTTCACTTGCCTGAACTGTTCCACCTTCTGCGTGGTTGGCCACTTCACTTCGATGAGATCGACGACCTGAGATTTTCCCAGGCCGAAGTGCAGGCGCAGGTCGCACTGCGACATAACACTTGAGCCGCTGTGGACTTCGTCCATCTGGTTATGTTTCCCGGTCCCTACACGAACGCGAGCGCCGATGGCAGTGCGATTGCACTTTGTGCCGATCAGCTTGATCTTGATCCAATTCTGCTGGTTGCCGCCATCGTTGCGAAGCAGCGAAGGCGTGTCGTTCATGTTCAGAACCAGCGCGTCGATATCGCCATCGTTGTCGTAATCGCCGAAGGCCGCGCCGCGGCTGGAGAAGCGCTCGCCGATGCCGGGGCCCATTTCCGATGATACGTCCTTGAATCGGCCATCGCCCAGATTTTTGTAGACCAGGCGCGGATTTTTGTAGGTTTGGCCGAGTTCGTGGCTCTCAATTTCCGGGTAGACATGTCCATTGATCTGCAGAATGTCGGGCCAGCCATCATTGTCGAAATCAATGAAGCCGCAACCCCAGGCAACGTACTGATTGTTGATACCGATGCCCGACGAGAAGGTGACGTCGCTGAAGGTGCCGTCGCCGTTGTTGTGATAGAGGTTGCAGGTATCGTCCGCAAAGTTGGTCTTGAAAATGTCAAACCATCCGTCGCAGTCATAATCGGCGACCGCGACACCCATTCCGGCTTGTTCGTGGCCGTTCTCACTGTACGCGCAGCCGGCGATCACGGCGACATCGGTAAACGTTCCGTCGTGGTTGTTGTGGAAGAGGATGCTGGGTTCGGAGTCCACGGCGACATAAATATCGGGCCAGCCGTCGTTGTCGAAATCATAGGAGACGGCGGTGATGGAATACCGCGGGCCAGGCTTGAGGATTCCCGACTTTGCGGAGACATCGGTAAAGGTGCCGTCGCCATTGTTGTGGAAGAGAACGTTGGTGTCGCCGGGTAAACCGCGCGGACCGCACATTACGGGGATGCCTTTCCACTGGCACTGAGCGGGCTCGGCTTTGGAAGGAGTTTTTTCCGGATCGAGCTTGATGTAATTGCAGATGAAAAGATCGAGACGGCCGTCGCGGTCGTAGTCGAGCCAGGTACATCCAGCGCCCCAGCGGATTTGTTCGTCGTAGACGCCAGCTTTGCGCGTGACATCGGTAAACGTGCCGTCGCCATTGTTGCGAAAAAGGATGTTGTGTCCCCAGAAGCAGCAGAAGAGATCGTCCCAGCCGTCGTTGTCGTAGTCGCCGACGCAAACGCCGGTCTGCCAGCCGGTACGGGCGAGACCGGATTTTTCCGTAACATCCGCGAAGGTGCCGTCGCGATTGTTCTTGTAGAGATGAGAAGTGGGTGCTTTGCCCGCGGGCCAGTCGGTGTTGAAGCGGGTTCCGTTAGTGAGATAGATGTCCAGCCAGCCGTCCTGGTCGTAATCGAAGAAAGCCAGCCCGCTGCCCTTGGCTTCAATGATGTACTTTTTGTGGTCGGCGCCGCCCCAAACGTTGGGAATGGTCAGCCCGGCTTCGCGAGCTACGTCGACGAACTGGACTGGGGAGGTTGGCGTCGAATTTGGAACGGACGGATTCGGAAGAACTTCGGCCTCGAGGCGCACGGTGCCGCGCCATTTCCAGAGTGGAGTTGTAAGCGCATCCAAAAGCGAACTGCCAAGAACCACAAGGGAGGAGCCGAGAAAACGGCGGCGGAGAAGATTCATAACCAGCGATCACCGGGAGCGCAAGCTGCCGAGCTGCAATTTGAGCGAACCAATTCGCTTGGGGAGCGTTGTTGACGGTCTCTTTTCATTTGCTCGGCACCTGGGGAAAAATGCGCGGCACAATTCCTGCTCCCTCTTTGACGGCGATGATCTTGTCCACGGGCACATTCGTCAGCTTGTCCACTTTCCCGCTCGGCCAAGTGATTTCGAGAGACTCGATCTTGGCGCGCTTACCCAAACCAAAATGAATTCGTGGATCGCTGGCCGACATGTAGCTCATGCCGCCCTTGGACTGTTCGACGTGCGTGGCACCTTCGGACGTCAGCCTCAGCGACGAGCCAATTCCGTCACGATTAGATTTTGTGCCGATCAGCAAAACTTCCAGCCAGTGATTGGCATTGCCGCCATCGTTGCGCAGAAGATCGGGAAAATCGCCACGATTGTTGATGGCGATGTCGATGTCGCCGTCATTGTCGAAATCGGCGGTGGCCAGGCCGCGGCCGGCAATGGGACGAATGAAGTCCGGCCCCAAAGACTCCGAAACTCTTTCAAACTGGCCCTTTCCGAGATTGCGGAACATCAGCAGCGGTTCCTTGTAGGAGACTTCGCTGTGGTAGAGATTCACGTTATCTAGCATGGCGCCGTTCAATTGCAGAATATCTGGCCAGCCATCATTGTCATAATCCAGAAACTTCATGGAAACGCCGCTCAACAAGATGGCCTTGTTGCCGATCCCGGAGCGATAGGTGTAATCGTCGAAGGTTCCATCCCGGTTGTTGTGGTAGAGACGATTCAATTCAAAATCAAGGTGCGTGACGTAGACGTCCAGCCAGCCGTCGCCGTCCACGTCGGCGGCGTCGATGCCCATGCCCGCCTCGTAGCGGCCGTCTTCGCTGGCCGCCAAACCAGAAACGAACGAAACATCTTGAAACGTTCCATCGTGCTTATTGAGGAACAGAAAATTCGGCCAAGTATCGTTGGCGATGGCGATGTCCGGCCAGCCGTCGTTGTTGAAGTCCGCCAGAACCACCCCCATGCCCTTGGATTCGGGCTTGCCGACACCGGAGGCGTCGCTGACGTCGGTAAAGGTGCCATCATGATTGTTATGATAGAGCTTGGTCTTCTGTCCTTTGTAGTTGCCGGGGTTGCAGTATGAGCGGTAGCCGGGACGGCGCTCGCCGCACCAGAGATTGGTCTTCGGCGTCCACTCGATGTAATTCGTGACGACGAGGTCGAGCCAGCCATCCTTATCGTAATCAAACCAGCCCGCGCTGGTGGACCACTGGCCTTCGTCGGCGACACCGGCTTTCGCGGTGACGTCGGTGAATGTTCCATCGCCGTTATCGTGATAAAGGATGGCGCGGCCGTAGCCGGTCAGGTACAGATCGGGATAACCATCATTGTCGTAGTCCCCGACGGCGACTCCCTGACCGTAGTGGCCTTCGCCTCCAACACCGGCTTTCTCGGTGACGTCGGTAAACGTTCCATCGCCATTATTGTGATAGAGCGCCGAGCGCAGAGGATGCGACGGCTTGTAAATATCCGTCGCGGCCGATTGGACAAAGTAAAGATCCATCAAGCCGTCCTGGTCGTAGTCAATCCAGCCGACACCTGTGCCCATGGTTTCGAGGTAATACTTTTCGTCGGTTTGCGTGGAGTCCTGACGAAACGTGATTCCGGCTGACTGCCGAATGTCAGTGTAGCGGACAGTGATTCGCTCGCCCTGCGTTTTAGGAGCTTGACCAGCGGAACTTCCAAGCTGGATAGCGGCAACACTCATGGCACTGAGCGCGAGGATTGCTCTCATACTGCTTGTGAGGCCGAATGCCTTTTTGATCGTTGTATTTTTTCGCATTCCCCGGATTACCGATTTGCGATTGCGGGCAGGAAGCTGACGCGAAGGCATGCCAATTGTAATAGAGCCATGACCACAAACGCCGTTGCCGCCTTCGCCGGAGACAAAAAAGATTTAAGGCCGGCGAACACAACAATGCCGGTCAGACATGCTGCTCCGACGATGATTGTCATCGCAATCTCGACGGCTGAAAAATGCCCGGTTATGATGCGCGCAATTCCCAGGAGATACAGCCAGATGATTACCATTAATGCCAGCCAGCATAGAAAGAACGGCAGAGCAATCCAGCCCGTTGCTTGCGAGCGGCGAAATCCGAACGCCACTCCAAACCACAGCGGCAAAGTCTGGACGATATGACGCACCACTAAATTGGTGACAAGCCCGACGCCCACGACCAAGGCAAGAATGACGATGAAGCAACAAAGCGCGATAACAATTGGCCTTTGACCTGAAGAGTGCTCATTCGAATTCATCGTGGTCTTCGCTCAGGCATTTTAGCCTTGGCCATGCAGACGCTCAACTGGAAGTTTCCATCTGGACGACATCCATTGGATCGCTTCTCAAGCCCCATCGACGTTGAGATTCGCGACCTGGGCGCCACGAAGACGCGACAATGACACCGGTCTCATAGCGTACGGTCAGCAAGCGACAGCGCCAGTTGAAGCAACTGCTGTCTGGCAACCATCGGCATGGGTTCGCGAAGCGAAGATGAGGTCACCGGGGCTTTATCCAGAGCCTCTTCAATACGATTCACATCCAGGCCACCGGCAGCGTTGCTGCCCTTGAAGCGATTCAGCACTTCGCGGGCTTTGGTGATTTCTCCGGTTTGATAATAGAAAACCCCCAGCGTGGAATAGCTTCCGGCCCACTCCGGCAAAAGGTCCACGGCGCGCTCGAGATTTTCCGCGGCTTGCGGAGTCTTCCCTTCCAACACCGAGACGATTCCCAAGCCCCAGAGAATTTTTCCGGAGCTGGGAATTCGCGCCAGACCTCTCCGCAACGTCTCTTCGGCGCCGCTGACATTATTTTCGCGGAGCTGGGCGAGTGTGAGCGAGAGGTAATACTGGTCGTTGTCAGGATTGCGGCGGATGGCCTCCTGGAAAATTCCTTTGGCGCGGGCCGTGTCGCCGAGATGCGCATGGATGTCACCGAGCAGCGCCAGGTAAGCATCGTCCTGCTGGCCCGCCGGCGAAACTTGCTGGGCAGCTTCAAGCGCTTGCGCATAGAGGCCTTTGCGGAAATACGCATCAGTCAAATCAAATTTCACGTCGTCGGAATCCGGATTGGCGTGCAAGGCCGATTGGAAATGCTGAATGGCATCGTCGTACAAACGGTAGCGAGCCAGCAGTACGCCCGCGCCGGTCTGTGTCCGGTAGTCACCGGAGCTGAGCTGATCAAGCTGCGCGATTGTTTTTCGCGCGTCTTCGAGTTTGCCCAGTTTCAGATACGTTTCGGCCAGCAGATAGAGATCTTGCGGTTGATCCGGATGTTTCTGAATCTGCTCCGTCAGCTCTGTCAAATCCAGTTGCGTCCGCGCTTGAGGTGAAAGGTTGGAGCGGTTATCGAGGTAATCGAAAAGGTGCTGATACGGATACGGGCCCGGCGAAGCGTCCTTCGAAAGCGTCTGAAAAACATTCAAGTCCCTCTGCGCTGCCGTAAGCTGATGGAGGCTCCTCTCCACCATGGCCAGCTTGTAATAGCCTGAAGCGGCGTTGCGACTGACTTTCACATAGCGTCTAAGCAGTTCCGCGGCCTCTTCCAGTCGCTTGTTCGCGATTCGCAGATTTGCCAGCTCCAAAAGCGCTTCGGAAAAATCGCGGTTCGAGCGGAGCGCCTGTTGAAACAACTCTTCGGCCCGCGCGTGATTTCCCTGCCGCTCCTCGATGTAGCCCATGTTAAATAAACACGAGGCATTGCGGGGATCCTTCTTGAGTCCCTCTTGAAAATACCTCCGCGCCTCATCGAAGCGCCCCAGGTGGCGATACGAGAGTCCCATGAATGCGTAAGATGGCGGCGACGGATCCAGTTGAATCAATGTCTTGAATTCCTCGATGGCCCTTTCCGCCTTGCCGGACATGAAGTAGCTCTCCCCCAATGCGGCATGGAGGTCGGCGCGCTGCGGCGCTATTTTCAAGCCTGATTCCAGGAGCGGGATCGCATCCTCGAAATAATTCTGCGACATGCTCACGCGTGCTAGAAGAAAGATGATGTCCGTATTCTGCGGAGCCAGCTTGTGCGCGCGAACGAGCAGATCCAGGGCATCGACGGCCTTTGTCTCATCCGCATAAACTTGCGCCAGCAGATAAAGTGTCTCGGGTGAATCTGGTTTCAGTTTCAAGGCCCGATTCAGCGCCTGCTCGGCTTTCGTGTATTCGGCGCCTCGAAGATAAGCCTGGCCAAGGTTGAAGAGAATCTCGAACGTTTCCGGCTGCAAGGCAACGGCTTTTTCTAGTTCGAGTTGGGCTGTCGAGTATTGCTTTTCAGAAGCCAGCAGCACTCCCAGCGTGAAATGCAGTTGAACGTCGTCCTTATTTTCGGCGGATAGCTGCCTTGCCACTTTCAAACCTTCAGCAGTTCTGCGCGCTTGGAGAAACGCGCGAATCAGGTTGAACCGAGCTTGGACGTTTGCGGGGCGCACACGCTGAAAATGGACAACGGCTTCGGCGGGGTGACCCTCGGACATCAAGACCAAGCCCAGATTATAGTTCCCATCGCGATTCGCGGGATCGAGGCGCAAGACCGTCCTGAATTCTTTTTCGGCAAGATCGGACTTTTCTTCCGCGACATATACGTTCCCCAGATTGTTGCGAGTTCTGGTAGAGCTGGGTTCAAGCTTCAACGCATACTGAAACGCTTCCAGGGCTTTTGCATAGTCCTTTTGACCGCTGCAGATAATTCCCAACAAATTGTACCCCTCCACGCTCGAGGGATTTCGCTGAAGCTCATCCTGAATTTTTTCCTTGGCCTGTTCGATCAGCCCTTGGCGGAGCAGCTCTTCCACTTCCGGAAAATGTGATTGGATTTTCGCCGTTTGCGGGACTTCTTTCCTGCTTGAAGCGGACTGCTGTGCTTCGAGTATTCTCGAAGAGAAGAGAATTATCGCTATCGCAAGGATTCCGCTAAACCTGGGCCCTCTACCTGTGAGCCTGGATGAAGGCCGCATTGCAACATTGAACTTCATCCCCCGGTATGCCTCCGAAAGGGCTCTGATCGCAGTTGTCGCAAGGTCACTTTAGCATCTCCAGTTCTTGCTGAGCCACCTTGTGCTGCGGTTGTTGTTGCAGAAGTGCGAGCAAAACCTCTTTGGCCTTCTGTTTTTTCTCCAAAATCACGTAAAGGCGGGCCAGATTAAGATAGGCTTGGTCAAACCTTGGAGCTACGCGAATGCAGGTCTTGAATTGCTCTTCAGCGTCGGAATTGCGCTGTTCACGAACAAACAAGACCCCAAGATTGTTCAGCGCGTCGGGGTAATCCGGACGCAAGCTCACTGCGTTTTCCAAATACCGTGCAGCTTTTTCGAGCTGGTTTTGCCGAGCGTAGAGCATTCCTAGGCTGTAGTTGATCTCCGGGTCATCCGGGGTAATTTCCAGTGCGCGGCTCAAGAGTTTTTCCGCGTCGTCGAAGTCACCCTGCCGCCGATAAATGTTTCCGAGATTTGTAAGCGCGATGGCGTAGCTTGGCCTCAAGAGCAATGACTGGTTGAAGCTACGGATAGCCTCGTCCGTGTGGCCCTCCTGCGCGGCCACCATTGCCAGATTGTTCCACGCCTCCGGATAGTTTGCACGCAGCTTCACAGTCTGCTCAAGGTATTGCCGCGCGCCGCGCAAATCGTTTTTTCGCAGATACAGCGTTCCCAGATTGTAGTAAGCCTCGGGGTCTTCCGGCTTGGCCGCGATGACCTGTTTGAACGCCGCCGCCGCCTGGTCCAAGTATCCGCGCTGGAACATCGCTACGCCGAAAGTGAAGTCGTTGCGCTGAAACGCATCCTGGTAGAGCACCCCATTGAAAGGAAGGGCCCTCTGAATACGCTCTGCTTGCGTACGCGGGAGCAATTTCAAATCTTCCATTAGCCGGTCGGGATGCACGGTTCCCTGGTAAACCTTAACAATCTGGCCGTCCTTGTCGAGCAGGAAAGAGCCCGGAATGGGCAGATCCCGGCGGCGATCAAACAGGTACCGGTAAGCAATGTTATAGATGCCGGCTACCTCTTGGGTGGCGAGCACGTTAGGAAAGCTTAACGCTTCTTTGACGGCGAGTGAGCGCGCCTTTTCTGCATCGCCTGGATCATCGACATTCATGCCAAGAACACGAAGACCATTCGCGGTGAGAGTTGACTGGTAGTTCTGTAATAGCCGCAACTGTTCGCGGCAAGCGGGCGAAGCCGTTGCCCAAAAGTGCAGAAGCAAGGAGCCATCTCGGAACGCCCGCAGTTCGCGCGTCTTGCCTAAGAGGTCGGGCAAGGAAAACTCCGGCGCATTCAGAGGCTCGATGAGCCATGTTTCTGCTGACGAAGGAAGAAGTTCCGGCTTCAGCGGTTCACCAGCTCGCGCGAAAGAAGGAGGCGAAACCGCAAAGGGCTTGGCCACAAATTTGTCGGAACCTTCCTGAATTTCAATTCGATGGTTAGCGGGCAAATGCTCGAATACCTGAGTTACCCCGCTAGGCCAACGAATTGAGGCACGCACAGTTCCTTGGACGTTTGCAAGTCCAAAGAAAAGCTCCTTGCTGTGCTGCGACAAAAATCCCGAACCCGCCTGTAGATACTTGGTCTGGCGATGCGCTTGGGCTTCGACAATTACTGCCGCGCCGATCGCGTCGCGATTACTTTTCTGCCCGCGAAGACGGAATACGATCGACTGGCCGATGTCCTGCATCGCGTTGCGCAAAATTCGCAGCTGCGGCGCGCTCCGGTTTTTCAGTATGACTTCCAGTCGTCCATCCTGGTCCAGGTCGGCGAGCGCGAATGCTCGGCAGTCCTCAAGAAAGTCCAATCCCACTGTGCCAGAGATTTCCGAAAATGTTCCGTCGCGATTATTTGCGTAAAAAACATTCCTCTCCCGCCCGCTCCAGGAGTTGTCTGACCGGATCAACTCATTGATGGCGTTCCATCCCTGCTCGTAACGCAGCGACGGCGTTTGGTTCTGAGGCGATTTCGCCACCACCTGCCGCCAGAAAAAACTTGAGAGGTCGCTCTGATCGCCTGCGGAATTCTCTGGACTCGAAATGTAGCCATTCGCGATATATATTTCCGAATAGCCGTCGTGATCGAAGTCCCATGCGTCCGAGCACCAGGCCCAGCGCCCCATGTCAACTCCGGCTTCGTTCCCAATGTTCTTGAACTTCCCGTTGCCCTGATTGCGATATAGCGAATTGCCGCGCGCGTGCTGACGATAAAGCCCGCGGACATTCTCCTGCTCCTTTTCATGAAACCGCTCTTGTTCTGAAACTCTAAGGCCTGCGCCCGACCACATTGCTGCACTGTAGATATCCGGTTTCCCATCGTTGTCGAAATCGAACCACGTAGCACTCATCCCCGCCCCGACATCCTCGACACCTGCTTCTGCCGAGACAACGGTGAATTTTCCTCCGCCATCATTGCGGCAAAGACTGTTCCTGCCAAAGTCGTTGGCCACATAGAGGTCCGGAAGACTGTCATTGTTGTAGTCGCCCCAGGCGCACGCAAAGCTGTACCGGTCGTTATCCACGTTCAGTCCAGCCGCCTCGGTCCGATCCACAAACGTCGCATTTCCTTCGTTGTGAAGCAGAAAGTTTGGCGGGCCATTTCGTGCGTCAAAATAAGGAGCGGGATAGTGATACTGATCGAGGCCCACATAATAACTGTACAAGCAAAAATAGATGTCCAGCCGGCCGTCGCCATCGTAGTCAGCGATCGCCGCGTGTGTGAAAGTTCCCTGGGGAGGCCGCACAAACTGAAAGGCGTCGCGTTTGAGTGCGTACCTTCCGTTCCCTTGGTTCACGAAAAGCAGCGGCCCGCTGCCACAGACGACGAGAAGGTCCTGAAGCCCCTTGTTCGCGAAATCCGCGAAAAGAGCGCAAGCCGTGCTATCCAACACAGCCACTCCGGCTTTTTCGGTCACATCCTCGAACGTCCCATCGCCGCGGTTGCGATAGAGCCGGTTGGGAAGCCCCGCGGGCTGGCACACATAGAGATCATCCAGTCCATCTCCATCAAAATCTCCTGCGGCCAAACCGTTGTTCCCATAGACGTCGATTCCGCACGCTCCGTCCAGAGCAGTGCGCCAATAATCCACTCCGTGGAGCATCTGATTTCGGTATGACTCGGTTTGGCCCATAGCCTGAGAACTAATATCAACGAAAACCGGTTCGCGCGACTGGCTCAGCGTTTCCTCGGTCGCTGCCCATCGTATAGCTCGCCACGCATTGGATTCATTGCGTGTCCACTCCGTTTTCCAAGTTCCAATACGCTCCTCGCGCCCATTGTCCTTTCGGGTTCCAACAAAGTCATACCGAATGTGGATTTGCACTGTCGGCGATAATCCTGCACTTTCTCTGATTCCGACAAT
>Ga0209806_1000874_pt1 | contig 20465 bp, 21 predicted proteins | sample GraSoiAngelo_152_FD_186166 | JGI IMG/M metagenome (GOLD analysis project Ga0209806, IMG submission 186166) | Grasslands soil microbial communities from the Angelo Coastal Reserve, California, USA - 14_1009_12_30cm (SPAdes) (version 2) | ecosystem: Environmental > Terrestrial > Soil > Grasslands ... | reverse complement strand
CCGATCGCGGTTGCACGGCGACGGATGGAAAGGCGGACATGCGCGTGGTCGGTCTTGAAGAAATGCGATGCGACCGCGTGACCCATCTCGTGGCGCGCCACCGCGATCTTGTCTCGTTCGCTGTACTCCACCGGAAGCGCGAGGCCGGCCTCGACGTTGCCCATCGCCTCCCGCACGTCTTGCCAGTTCAGTGCCTCGCGCCCGTCTTCGAATGCGTACAGCAACGCAAGTGACAACGCCTGCTCGATATCGGCCGGTGAGTAGCCTTCGGTGATTCGCGCGAACTCATCGCGGCGGCTTGGCGTGTCCAGCGCCGGATCGTGCTGCTTCTTGGCGAAGTAGAGGTTGGCAATGTCCTTGCGCGACTCGCGGTCCGGCAGACGGAAGACGAGCTGCCGGCCGAACCGCCCCGGTCGGGTCACCGCTTCGTCGAGCACCGACGGCCGGTTGGTCGCGCCGATGAACAGGATGTTGTAGTTCGGGGCTTTCAGCGCTGGAATTCGCAGCTTCAGCTTGGTGCCGTTGAACCCGATCACGCGGGGCAGAAACAAGCCGTCAAGCGTCAGGTTGACGAGTCCACGCAACTGCCGGATCACCAACCCCGGGTTGTCGATGCCATCCATCAAGACGAGAAGCATGTTCAAGCCCATCATGCCCCCGCCCATCATCCCCATCATTCCGCCGCCCATCATTCCGCCGCCGGCCATACCACTACGTCGCGAGGCGAGGGCGTCGATTTCGTCGATGAAGATGATGCAGCCGCCCCATGTCTTGGCCTTCTTGCGTGCGGACCGAACCATCAGGTAGACGCTGATCGCATCGATGCCCATGAAGAGCATTGCGAACGAGCCGCCGTTCGCGATGTAGATCGGGACGTGGAGCGAGGATGCAATCGCCTTGGCAAGCATCGTCTTGCCGGTGCCAGGAGGCCCGACCATGAGCACGCCACGCTCGCGCTTGCCGCCGGCCTTCACATAGAGCCGGCCGTGCTCGATCAGCTTCAGGATCCGCCTCATCTCGCTGACCGCCGACTTCTGGCCACGCACGTCTTCGATGTCCACGCCGAACCTGGCGTCGTCCGGCACGATCATGGTCTTGCCGATCCTGGACAGGATGTAAAACGGTCCGAGGATCAGGGCGAAGTTCGCGAACATCAAGAAGACCAGGTAGATCATTTGCCCGAAGAAGGCTTGCAAGATCGCAGGAAGGACGAGCACAGCGTCAAGCGGTGCCATACCGAAGATGAAATACATGAGGGCGAAGTACACCGCGGGCAATGCGGTCAGCCAGAGACTTCGCCGCCAGAAGATCGCGCGGTTGGTCTCGATAGTCCGCTCGAGGACGTCTGGTTCAGCGGCCACATGCTCGCGGACGACAAGCCAGCGCTTGAAAAGGCTCAGGATGCCGCGGCAGACCAGCATCGCGAAAGCGGCGTAGATGATCGATCCGACGATGCCCAGCTGCAGCCCGATCAGGGCGAACGCGAATGCGGATGCGCCGACGAAAAACGTGAGGATCCAGAAGATGATCACGGCGGGGTCAAATCACTATACGGTCTGGGGTTTCAAGAGGCGGCGTCAGATTCGGGAGTCCGGTGCAGCGCCACCAGGACGACAAGGGCGAGGCCCACAGCGATCAACAGGTCGCCTGGACTGTAAGCCTGCTGAAGGGGCCAGATGGAAAGCCAGTCGCCCAGCCAGCCCAGGTGCGTGTTTGGGCCCATCAGCGTGTACTGGCCGATGGTCCCGCGCTGAACGAGGATCCCCCCGAGCTCGGCTCGCGCGAGGTCGACCGCCACCGGCATCCGGCCGCCGTTGGCTGTGATCACGATCAGGTTCAACAGCGCGCCTCCCGTGACGAGCCATACGCCGGGTATGCGCTTCACGTGCCAGATCGTCCACACGACGATCAGCGCGAGCGAGACGACGTAGACGTACTGGGCTCCTTCGACCCTGCTCAGCGGCGAAAAGGTCACCACCTCTCGGATCAGGATCGCCGCGACCACCAACCAGGGCCAGCGGAACTTCAGCCGCGCAAGGTTGGAAATGTGCCCACCCGCCGCCAGGCCCAGGACCAGGCCAAACGCGATCGCAAACAGCCACAGCAGCATCAGGGCCCGGGCGGGTTACTCGACGGCGAGGCGCGAAGCCGCTCCCGCCAGCACCTTCACGCCGACCGGCAGCGCCGCCTCGTCGATCCGAAATCCAGGGGAGTGGTGCGCCGGCGGCATGTCGCCTTCCGGTCGCGCGCCCAGCATGAAATAGCAGCCGGGAATGCGGGTCAGGAATTCGGCGAAGTCGTCGCTCACGGTCAGGGGACGGCCGAGCAAGCTCGCGTGATCGCCGATGAGCTGCTGCCCAACCTCCATCACAGTCCGCGTCACGTTGGGTTCGTTCATCAGCGGCACCGTGCCGTGCACAAGGTCGATTGACGAGCTGACCTCGAACTCGCTCTGCGTCTCCCGCAGCAGGTCGTGCAGGCGGCCCAGCGCCTGCTCGCGCAGAACATCGTTGAAGGTGCGGAGGCTTCCCTGGACCAGAACGCCTCGCGGCACGACGTTCCACGCGCCGTCGCTGCTGATGTTGCCGACGGTCGTGTGGCACTGCACTCCGTCGAACTCGAGTCCTTCGACGACCGTGTGGAGGCGCTCGATGAAAAATGCTTGCGCGGCGAGAACGTTGCCGCGTCTGCCCATCATTCCGCCGTGTCCACCCGGACCCGCGAACTTGATGTCGAATGCATCGGAACCGGCCCAAAGCAGCCCGGGCCGCGAGACGACAGTTCCGGATTGCAGGAAGCTCGCGATGTGCAGTCCGATGACAAAGTCGGGCCGATGGTCCTCGAGCAATCCCCGCGCGATCATCGCCTTCGCGCCTTCGACGATCTCCTCGGCGGGCTGGAAGACAAACAGGTACTTGCCGCTGACATCCCAGATCCGGTCGATCAGCGTGCGCGCGACGCCGATCATGATCGCCATGTGCGTGTCGTGCCCGCAGGCGTGCATCCGGCCATCGATGCGGGAGTGAAAGTCGACGCCCGATTCTTCCTGTATCGGCAGCCCGTCGATGTCGGCGCGAAGCATCACCGTCTTACCCGGTCGGCCTGTGTCCAGCAGCGCCACGGCTCCGGTCTCCGTCGGACATGTCTCGAGGTCGAGGCCGAGCTCCCGGAGCCGTTCCTTGAGGTAGCGCGTCGTCTCGTGCTCGCTGAAGCTGACCTCGGGATTCTTGTGGAAGTAGCGGCGCAGGTCGACTACGTCGTCGAGCACCGACTTGCTCGGGAGCGGAGTCGTCGCGTGCTCGTCACTCATGAATGGACACCAGGCTGTATCCGCGCGCGGACGCATGTAGGAAAGTCGGGCCCAAACCAGGCTCGAGCTCGTCGAGGCGGCGGCGCAAAGTCAGCAGCGCCGAGTGCACTGTCGAATGAGCGGCGTTGTTTCGGAACAGTCCCGCCTGGATCAGCTCGCGTGCCGTGGCGGGCTTCGAGCCCTGGGCGAGAAACAACACCAGCGCCGCTTGCTGCTGCGTCAACTGCACATTGCGCTCGCCCATCCTCACGGTGCGTCGGGTCGGGTCGAACTCGAGGCGTCCGAAGCGATAAGTACCCGGCCGGCCCGTCCCGCGCTCGACGAGGCGAGCAGCGAGGTCGGAGTAGATGTGGGCCATCGGCACGTTGCCCTTCACGAAGTAGGAGCTGGCACCGAGCTCGTACGCGCGCCGGATCGCGGCAGAGTTGACCTGCGCCGCGGAGAGCACGATGATCGGCAGCCCGGGATGGTGCCGGCGGATCCATGTCAGGAGCTCGAAACCGGAGTCCTCCTGCTCGTCGAGGACGAGGTCCAGCAGCACTGCGGCGACGCGCTCGTGCTCGAGCAGCGTGCGGGCTTCATCAGCGGAGGCGGCAACTGAAGGTCGGTAACCGAGGTCGTGCAGGTCGATGCGCAGCTGCTGCAGCATCGCGGCCTCGTCCTCGACCACGAGCACGGAGGAGCCGAGGACGTCGGCGGGGCGGTAGACCTCGAGTCCAGGCGGGAGCGGCGGCAGGCGGACTTCCCGCCTGGCCGGATTGCCATGTCTGACGTTTCCCGGGCGAATGGTTCGGTTTTCCAAGACCCCGCCTAAATTATTATTTACGAAATTTGACTACGGTAGAATGCTCGAATACGACCGGGTTCACGCATACTTTCGGCCGGACCTGGCACGGATTGGAAAAACAAAGGGGTAAATTGGGGATGACTTGGCGAATCAAGGTCCAGGGTGTGATCATCGCATTGCTCGTGCTCGGCGCCCTCGCGACAGCGGCCGGCGCGCAGTGGACGGACGGCGGCGACTTCGCCTCGTTCTTCGGCTGGTAATCACCTAGGAATCTGAGTTCCGGCGCTCGCGAGCGCGCCGGATCGCGACCGGGAGGAGGGCGTAGAGGTCCGCCCGGTCGACCGCTTTGCTCATGTAGCCGACGACGTCCGGGTCGTCTGTTCCTGACGGGAACACTGGGTAGGCGGTGTAGAAGATCACAGGCACCTTCTGCCCGCGCGCGCGCAGCTCGTTCAGCAGGCCCCAGCCGTCCATCGGCTCGGGCAGCATCAGGTCGATGATCGCGACCTCCGGCTTGTCCGCCTGCGCCCGGATCAGCGCCTGGTCGGCGTCCTCGGCGATGGACACTTTGTAGCCAAGCATCTTCAGGTCGGTTTCGAGGATGACCCTCCAGGCCCGCTCATCGTCGACCACCAGCACAGTTGACCCCCTCAGCTCCTCGGGAGTTGGCGCGATTGGCTTGGGTGGGGTGAACGGCACCTGAATTCTGGCGCAGTATATCGGTGGCAATGGCGACTTCAGCGCGCCGCAACACGGGACCGCACCGCTCACCCACCGGGATAAAGCGAGCTGCGGCTCGCCCGACCCCTGTTTCCAGGAAGCGCGTGGGAGGGACCGCCGGCCCCTCGGTGAACGCCCTCGTCCATGAGCTGAGCACGTGTGTGACCGAGGCGGACCTGCTCCAGGTCCTCCACCGCGGCCTCCAGGGCAAGTTCGGCTACGACGCGATCAACCTCCAGATCCTCGAGCGCGAAGGCTGGTATCACTCGCTGGCCATGGACGCCGGTGTGCTCCAGGACGTGCGGCGTCGCCCGGTGCGCGAGTCGATGTACGCGCGCCAGTTCTCGAACCCGAAAACCACTGTGCTCCCGATCGAATCTCATGCCCGTCTCGAGATCGGCAAGGGCCCCGGCGTGCGGACCCGCAGCAAGATGGCGATCTGGGTGCCGGTGAAGCACCAGGGCGAGCTCATCGGCAGCGTGATCTATCACACGTATCGCAAGCGGCGGGTGCCGCCCGTCGAGGTCGAGTTCCTCGAGGACGTTCACCGGAGACTGGGCGTGCTGCTCGCCAACGCCTCCCTGAACGAGCTGACCCGCAACCAGGCCCGCCGCCTGGAGGCGCTCAACAGCATCGCCCGGGCGATGACCGCGACGCTCGACGAGACGAGCGTGCTGGCGGGGCTTTACGCGACAGTGCGCGAGCTCCTTCCGGTCGACTCGCTCGAAATGGTCACGATGCAGGACGGGACCGAGCGCGCGCGCTACCTCAGCATGGATGGCGATTCGACGCCAACATCGCGGTGGCTGCCGCCACGTTCGCCACTCGCGACCACGGCCCGGAACGTGATGGCCGACAACAAGTCTGCCCTGGTCCACTCCCCGCACTCGTCGCTGTGGGTACCCCTCAAAGAAGGTGGCGTCGCGCGGGGCGCGCTCGGCATCAAGTGCTCGCGGCCCTACGCCTACGAGGACTCGACGGCGGCCTTCCTCGAGCTGGTATCCGACGAGGTCACCCTCGCCATGCGCAACGCGCGTAGCTACGAGGCGATCGAGGACCAGCGCCGGAGGCTCGAGGTGGTCAACTCGATCGGCCGCCGCCTCGCTTCGAGCCTGGACCGCTGGTCGATCATGCGCACCCTGCGCGAAGAGCTGGCCGCCTTTCTCAGCTTCGACGGTTTCATCCTCGCCACCATCACCCAGACCGCAGAGGGCCCGGTGGCCGAGGGCTACCAGTACGTGGGCGGCGTGGAGGAGATCGTCCCGCCGGTGCCCCTGGCCGTGACCGGCCCTTCACGCGAAGCCTATGAGACCGGCAAGCCGGTCCTGGTACGCAAGTCGCCGTGGGCCCGCTCCTTCGAAGGCAAGGAGCTCGAGCGCGAGGTCTGGACGGTCGGCCAGGGCGCGGCGATCTTCGTTTCGGGCCCACCCTCCGACCAGCGACGGGTTTCGCGCTCCTTCGTATGGGTCCCGGTTCTCAGCGGCGACCAGATCACGGCGATGCTCTCGCTGCAGTCCTACACCGAGGGCGCGTTCGACGACTGGCACGTGAACCTGCTCCACGACGTGGCCGCCCATGTGAGCCTGGCCCTCGCCAATGCGGACCACTTCGCGCAGGCGCAGACCGAACGAGCTCGGCTCGAAGCTCTGCACCTGCTCGACATGGGCGTCGCAAGCGCCTCGGACGAGCGCCAGCTGGCGGAGGCCGTGTTCTCTGTGGTGAGCGACTACCTCGGCTCGACCCACACGGTGCTGGCCTACGTCGACGTGGCCGGCATGGTCGCCGGCTTCACCGGCCAGCGAGCCGAGCGCGCCGCCCCGATCGGGCCAGTCGCCATCGACGGCGCTCCGTTCTTCCGCCGCATGATCGAAGGCGGCACTGCCGTCATCGACGTCGTGGCCGATGATCCGACCGACCTGGCCGGACCGATCGGCAGCTACGTGTTCAGCCACGCGCCCAGCCACGTCGTGTGGGCTCCGATCACGCAGGACGATCGCGTGGTGGCGGGCGTGGTCGCGATGCGCAACGACGGGGGGCGCTTCCAGGCCACGCACCTCAAGCTGCTCGAGACCGCGATGCCGGTGGTCGGCATCGCCCTCCGCACGATGCGGCTGCACCACGCCAACCAGCTCGCCCTCGCGCAGTCGGTGCGCATCCAGGAGCTGGCCGCGCTTGCCGGCCACGAGCTCATGAGTGTCGTCGCCAACATCGCGGACCAGGCGCGGACGATGCTGGAGGCCGGCGGCTCCGTCTGCTGGGCGTTCGACACGGAAGGCCGGGTCACGGCGACACGGGGCAGCGGCGACGCGGTGGCGGAGGAAGTCCTCGGATGGGCGGGCCTGAGCTCCGACGACCGCGTTGCGCCCGCGGGCATCGTCAGCGGCAAGGCACATGACTACGCCTGGAACCTGGTGCCGTTGTGGTACGGCGACCGCCTGGTGGGTGCGATCGGCGCGGTCCACGCGTCTGCGCTCGTCGCCGAGCCGAGCTCGGCGGCCCTGGACTTCGCCCGGCATGCCGCGGTCGCGATCGAGAACGCGCGGCTGGTGGCCGAGACGCGCGGCCGAATTCGCACCCTGGAAGCGGTCGCCGCGTTCACCGACCTGACCCCGACCGAGCCCGACCGAGCCCGCTCGGAGATGGCTCGCCTGGTGAGCCGCGCCCTCGCCGGCTCGCAGGGTGAGCTGTGGCTGCTCGAGGACGGCGAGCTCGTGCGGCGTTCCGACAACGGCGACCCCTCACCGAGAGTCCCGGTCACCGACAGCGCCGGGCTGCTTCGCGCGCTGACCTCTTCGGCCGGCGCCCGCCGGATGCGCGCGCTGCTCGACCTCCTGGGTTCGCCGCAGGACGCATTCGCGATCCCGGTCCAGGTCGAGGGCAGGCTCGCCGCGCTGCTCGTCGCGCGGATGACTGCGGGCCCCGCCGAGACCAGGCGTCTTGCCGGCGTGCTGGCCGGTCAGGCGGCGGTTCTGCTCGGCCAGCTGGAGCTCGTCGACGCGCTGGACCGCGAGCGCCGCATGATGAACGCGATCCTCCGCCACTCGCCTGTCGGCGTGATGCTGGAGGACGCCGGCGGGCGCATCGTGTACGCCAACCCGGAGATCGAATCCATCTACAGCCTTCAAGCCGCCGACATGCCGGGCCGCAAGCCCGAGGAGGTCTTCGCCGCGGCAGGCGCCACGCCTGCTGAGGATGCCGACGCGGAAGGCACGATCGAGCTCCGGATGAAAGATCCCGACCGCACGGTGCATGTCCGGCGCGTCGTGATCCCTGGTCTCGAAGGCGAGCCCGCCGGCGTGTTGACGCTGCACGAGGACGTCACCGCGCAGCGGCAGGCCCTCGAGGCCAAAGACCTGATGCTGCGGGCCATCGGCCATGAGGTCAGGAGTCCCGCCGCTGCCATGAAGAACACGCTGGCCGGGATCATGCAGTGGGAGGAGACCATCGACGCGAACGGCCGCCGTTCGCTGCTGCAGGAGGCTTACGAATCCTCTGACCGCCTGCTCAGCCTGGTCGAGAGCCAGCTGATCATCGCCAAGCTCGAGACCAAGCACTTTGAGCCGACCCCGGAGCCGGTCGACCTTGCCTCGGCCCTGGCCGGGGTGGTCGGAGTGCTCAACCATCGCTACGCGGAACGGACGTCCGCCGTCGAGGTCAACCTGCCCGATGGCCTGCCCCAGGCCTTCTGTGAGCCGGCTCACCTCGGCCAGGTGCTGACCAACCTGATCGGCAACGCCCTCGAATACACGAGCGGGGCGGTGCAGGTCGAGGCACGCCAGGTCCAGCGCGGCTGGCTCGAGATCACGGTCGCGGACAACGGGCAGGGGCTGCCGGCGGGAACCCTCGACACGGTGTTCGAGAAGACGGGTCCGGCCGGCCGCAGCCGCTCGCAAGGTGGGCTGGGCCTCGGCCTCTACCTCTGCCGGCTGGTGGTCGAGCGCTCCTTCGGCGGCCGGATCTGGGTCGCGGCGAGCGACAAGCGCGGCACGACTTTCAGATTCACCGTTCCGGCTCGGATTCGCACCTAGACGACCGTTAGACACCTTATGGACACCGAGCCGCTCTGGGTTCGGGTGGGCGGCGGCATGGAGTCGGTCCCCGGCCACCGGCGCCACGGACCCGCCGACGTCGAGTTCCCGCCGCCCGGCGGCCCGTGGGAGCCGCTTCTCCTCAACGGGAAGCTGGTCGGGTGGGCGACGCAGGGCGGGTTGCGCATGGCGCGAAAGTCAGCCGAGATGGGGCAGCGGCTGGTCGATGAGCAAAGAGATCACCTCCTGGGCCGCCTCGGGCACAAGCTCCGTTCTTCGGTCCTGGCGCTGCAGGAGTCGGCGCGGCAGGCGGCGTTCGGCCGGCCCGAGCTCCTCGAGGCGGTGTTCGAGCAGGCGCAGGAGGTGGGCCGGCGGGCTGCCGGACTCGAAGCGGCCGCGATCGAACCCAAGGACAGCGCCCGGGGCGTCGTGTTCGGAGCCGTGCTGAACCTCGCCGTCCCCGCCGCGGCGCACCAGGTGCCGTCTGACGCGGCGGTCATCGGGTCTGAGCCGGCATTGGTCGAGGCCCTCACTCGCATCAGGGACTGGCTGGTCGGCGACTCCCTGCACGTGTCCGCCGAACCGGTCGGCTCATGGTGGAAGGTGAGCATCAAGGTCACCGGGGAGCGCAGGCAGCCCCCCGTTCCGGAGCTTGGCGAGCCGCTCGTCCGTCTCATCGTCGACACCCAGCTCGACGGTTGGCTGGACGTGAGCCCTCCCGACGGTGTCGACATCTACCTCCCGGCCTACCGTCCGCGTTGACCGCGGTTACACGAGTTGTTGCCCCCAATCCGGGCCCGTACACCGGGCCGGGGACGAATACCTGGATCGTCGACGCGGGACCGGTGGTCGCGGTCATCGACCCGGGGCCCGATGACGACAGCCACCTCGACGCGCTCAACCGGCGCCTGGCCGGCAGGACGGTCGGGGTCGTCCTCGTCACGCACTCTCATCCCGACCACCTGCCCCTTGCCGAGCGATTTGCGGCGCCGCATCGCGCTTCTGTCCGTCGCTATCCGGAGCTGGGCGATGGCGACATCGTCCGCGTCGCGACCCTCAATATCACTGCGCTCTACACGCCGGGTCACAGCCCCGACCATCTCTGCTTCCTGATTTCCGGCGACGGCGCCGTCTTCACCGGCGATCTGATTCTTGGCCAGGGCAGCTCGATGGTGACCTACCCCGAGGGCGACGTGGCCGCCTATTTGCGATCGCTGGATCGCCTCGCGTCGCTGCGACCCCGGATGCTCTTTCCGGGCCACTGGGATCCGGTCACCGACGCCATGGGGAAGATCGGCGAGTACAGGCGTCACCGTCTCGAACGCGAGGCGCAGGTCCTGGCGGAGGTGCGTCGCGGCGGCGGTACGGCGCAGGAGCTGACGCGCCGCGTGTACGGCGAGCTGGACGACAGGCTGATGGCGGCGGCGGAGATGACGCTGCGGGCGCATCTGCGCAAGCTGGTCGACGACCGCGTCTTGCGCGAGGACGGTGACCTTTACGAGGCCGTCGGTAATCTGTCCGGGTGACCGATCTCCGACCGCCCATCCTCTCCCTGTCCGCGTCCGAGCTCGAGACCTGGCTCACCGAGCACGATGCGCCGGCGTACCGCCGCAAGCAGGTGTGGACGTGGCTCGCCCGAGGGGTCACCACCTTTGAGGCCATGCGCGATGTGCCGAAGTCTCTGCGCGACGCGATGGCGCGAGAGTTCCGCGCTACGTCGCTGCAACCAATCGCTGTCTCGCAAGCCGACAACGGCCTCACCACGAAGACGCTGTTCGAGCTCGACGGAGGGCACTCGGTGGAGGCGGTCGTCATGCGCTACACGGATCGCTCGACGCTGTGCATCTCATCGCAAGCGGGCTGCCCGATCGGCTGTCCTTTCTGCGCGACGGGAAAGTTTCCATTCGGCCGCAACCTGAAGGCATATGAGATCGTCGAGCAGGCGGTCGACGCGGCGCGAGTGCTTGCGGCGGAGGGAAGGCGCCTGTCACATGTCGTCTTCATGGGCATGGGCGAGCCGATGGCCAACTATCAGGCCGTGGTCGACTCGGTGCGCCGCGTTGCGGATCCGGAGCTTCTCGGCATCAGCCCGCGCCGCATCGTGGTCTCGACGAGTGGCCTCATCCCGCGCATCACGCAGCTCGGCGAGGAGAACATCCCGGTCACGCTGGCGATCTCGTTGCACGCCGCGCGCGACGAGCTGCGGGACGTGCTCGTGCCGATCAACCGGAAGTACCCGGTCCGCGAGCTGATCGACGCCGCGCAGGCCTATGCGGGCAAGACAGGGCGACGCGTGAGCTATGAGTGGGTGATGCTCGCCGGAGTGAACGACACCGATCGCGACGCCCGCGAGCTCGGCGGGCTGTTGAAAGGAAAGCACGCGCACGTCAACCTGATCCCTTTCAACCCTGTGGATGACACGCCATACCGCGCGCCGGACCGATCCGCGATCCGGACCTTCAAGGGATTGGTAGAGGGGCAGGGGCTGAACGTGACCGTCCGCGACACGCGGGGCCGTGAGGCCGACGCGGCCTGCGGGCAATTGCACGAGCGCGTGATGCGGAACGGCACCGTCCCGGTTTTGTAACCATGCTCTTCGCCGGGACGTCCGGCTTCAGCTACGCGACCTGGAAAGGCAAGTTCTACCCGAAGCAGCTCGCCGGCTCGAAGATGCTGAGCTACTACGCCGAGCGGCTCAACGGGGTCGAGCTGAACGGCAGCTTCTATCGCACGCCGCCCGAGGCCGCGCTTGCGAAGTGGGCGGCGGAGACTCCGCCGGGCTTTCGCTTTTGCATGAAGGCGAACCGGGGCCTCACCTATTCCGCGGAGGGCTTCGATCGGGTCGGCCTGGCCCGCATCTTCAGCGGGCGGATTGCGGTCCTCGGCGAGCGGCTGGGTCCCGTCCTGCTGCAGTTCCCGCCCACACGCCAGAAGAACGTCGTCCTGCTTGACTCGCTGCTTGCCGCGCTCGCCCGCCCTGCGGCCGCGGAGTTCCGCCACGCATCGTGGTTCGACGAGGACACGTACGAGGTGATTCGCGAGCACGGGGGAGCGCTCGTGGTCACTGATGAGGAGAAGTGGCCGCGCGCGCCCCTGCTCGAGCTCAGCTCGATCGCGTTCTTCCGATTACGGCGTGGTTACACGAACGCGTCGCTGCAGCCATGGATCGGCGAGTTGAGGTCGGCGGTGGCCACGCACGAAGAGGTCCATGTCTACTTCAAACATGACTCGGGGTCGCCGGCGCTGGCTCGGCGGTTGCTCCGCCTCGCCGGAAAAGAATCGGTACGAAGATGACCGCGGCCAGGACCATTGCCGCCGATGCGAGCTGCGCCTGGCGCAGTCCCGCAAAGATGCTGGGGTCGGTCCGCAGGTAGCTCAGGAGGAACCGGCCCGCGGCGTAGACGCCGAGGTAGATCAGGCCGAGCGCGCCGTCCGGCAGGCGTCTCTTGAGCCGCTGGTGAAACGGAAGCAGCAGCCCCAGGATAGCCAGGCTCAGCACCATCTCGTACGCGACCTCCGGATGCACGACCTTGCCCGGCTCACCCAGCGTGTTGGGGTTGACGTACTCGACGCCCCACGGAAGGGTCGTCGGCGTCCCGTGATGCTCACCGTTGATGACGTCGCCGATGCGGCCGATGGCCAACCCGAGCATCGCCGCCGGGCCACCGCCGTCCAGGATCTTCCAGAACGAATACCTCGCCCGGCGTGACCACACGAGGACACCGACGATGGCGCCAAAGAGGCCGCCCCACTGGCTGATGCCCCCCTCGGTCAGGGCGAATACGCGCAGCAGCTGCCCGTTGGCGAAGAGACGGAAGTTCTCCCACACATAAAGAAGACGAGCGCCGATCAGGCCCAGCGCGACCATCCAGGCGAGCCCGTCACCGGTGCCGGTGAGGTCGGGGATGTCCTTCTTCAGCAACCAGAAGCCGATGCGCGCCGCGGCCACTATTCCAAGCACCGCGAACACGCCGTGCCAGGTGATGAGCAGGGGCCCGATTTTCAGGATGTTCGGGTCAAGGTCGATGACGATGCTAAGCGGCATCACGCCGCTCGCTCGAGCCGTGACAACGCGACGTCTTTCGGCAGCAGCGCGAACGCGTAATGGATCGGAAGAGACACCTTCTTGCCCGTAAGCAAATCGCGCAGCGGGTTGTAGAACTTGCCCTTGCTGACGCCGGACTGCTCGACTGCCTTCTCGAGCGCTGACTCGATCGGTTCAAGCTCCCACTGCGTTTCTCGGAGCACTTCGATCGCGCTGCGGACGCGCTGGGCAGTCTCAGGATCGAGGGCCGGCGTCGACGGGTCTTTCCAGAGGTAGTCGAGGTAGTCGACCGCCTGCGCGAGCCTGGGCAACCGCGTCTTCAGTGCGGGGACCGCGCGGCGGATCGTCTCCAGGTCCAGCTCCGGCACAAATGCCTGCAGACGAATGGCGAGCTCCTCGTCGCTCAGCCTGCGGATCCACTCTCCGTTGAGCCAGTCGAGCTTCTCCCAGTCGAAGCGCGCACCCGCGTGCTGCACGCGATCGAACGAGAAAGACTCGAGCAGCTCTTCGAATGTGAAAATCTCTTGCGTTGTGCCGGGGTTCCAGCCGAGCAGCGCGAGGTAGTTGAGCAGCGCCTCGGGGAGGTAGCCGCGGTCCCTGAACAGGATGAGGTTTGCCTCGGGGTGCTTGCGCTTGGAGAGCTTGGAGCCGTCGGCGGCGAGGATCAGCGGCATGTGCGCGTATGCCTGCGGACGGTCATAACCAAGCGCGTCGATCAGCATCAGCTGGTAGGGCGTGTTGGAGAGGTGCTCCTCACCTCGGATGACGTGGGTGATCTTCATCACCGCATCGTCGACCGGGCTTGCGAACTGGTAGACCGGATAGCCGTCCGATTTCATGACGATGAAGTCGCCGATCAGGTCGGTGTCGAACTTCATCTCGCCGCGGATCATGTCCGTGAATCGGACCTCACCCCCTGGCACCTGGAATCGCACGGCGAACACGCTGCGGCCCTCGGGCGGATTCTTCAAGCAGCGGCGTGAGTACCTGTACGGTCGCTTCTCGAGCTGCGCCTGCTTGCGCTCGGCCTCCAGCTCTTCCGGCGTGCAGTAGCAGCGGTAGGCCTTGCCGTCTTTGATCAGGCGCGCGGCCTGCTGCCGGTAGAGGTCGACCCGCTCGGACTGCCGGTATGGGGCGTAAGGGCCGCCCTTGTCGGGACCCTCGTCCCAGTCCAGGCCAAGCCAGCGCAGGCTCTCGTAGATCAGTGCCTCGTACTCGGGCCGGTTGCGCTCGGTGTCGGTGTCGTCGACGCGAAGCACGAACGTGCCGCCTTCCTTGCGCGCGAAAAGCACGTTGTAGAGCGCGGTGCTGGCCGTTCCGAGGTGCGCGAAGCCCGTCGGGCTCGGCGCGATCCTTACGCGAACAGACACCGCCATATCCTACGGACGTGTCGGGAACACCCGGGTTGCTCGCCCTGGTCGGGGGCGACGAGTTCAACCCCGGCAACGAGGAGCAAGACCGGATGCTCGCCGGCGCTGCGAAATCGGGGACCGCATTCGTCGTGCCGACCGCGGCGGCCAGGCAGGGTCCGGAGCAGGCCGTCGCGCACGCGACCGCATGGTTCGAGCAGTTCGGCCTGGCGCTGCAGGAGCTGCCGGTCCTCAAGCGGGCTGACGCCAACTCCAAAGAGCTTGCCGCCACCGCGCGGGCGGGAGGATTCTTTTACCTGGTCGGGGGCGACCCGGGCCTGGTGGCCCAGGTCCTGGTGGGCTCCCGAGTCTGGGCTGCGATCTTCGAAGCCTGGCGCGACGGTGCGGCGCTGGCCGGCTCGTCGGCAGGGGCGATGGCGCTGTGCAGCCACACGCTCATCCGCGCGAGCTGGCCCAACCGCTTCAACCGCCGGCCGACCGAGGCGCTCGGCCTCGTCCCCGACACGGCGCTGCTGCCTCACTACGAAACGTTCGGCCACCGCTGGGTCGAGTCCGCGCGGCGGGAGCTGCCCGACGTGACCCTCCTCGGCATCGACGAGCGCAGCGCCGCGGTCTGGTCAGAGGAGGTCTGGCGGGCCGCCGGCCCTGGCGCCGTGACGGTGATCAATGGACCGAACACGGCCACCTTCACCAGCGGCGCGACGATTGCCGGGGTCGCGAGCCCCGCCCGTATGCTTCCGAACCAGTGATCCGCACCGCTCACCGCACCTCCAAAACGCTGCACTCGGAGTTTCTCGACATCGGCCGGCTGCGGGTCCATCACACCCACGGCGGCCGCGGCTCGCCGGTCGTTTTCATCCACGGACTCGGCTCTTCCGGCTACATGGAATGGCGGCAGAACCTCGAGACCGTGGCGGCGCGACACCGAGTGTTCGCGCCGGACCTGCCGGGTTACGGGCGCACCGACAAGCCCCGGGCTCGCTACACGATCCCGTACTTCGCGCGCTTCATCCGTCGCTACATGGAGGACCGCCGCCTCCGGTCGGCCGTCCTGGTGGGCACGTCGCTTGGCGGCCGTATTGCCCTGGAGGTCGCCCTCGAGCAGCCCAGGCTCGCGCGCAAGCTGGTGCTGGTCAACACACTCGGTCTAGGCAGGCCACGGGTGCGGATGGCCCAGGTCGCCTACGGCCTGGTTTCGCTGCCACGGGTCGGAGAGGCGGTGATGGGATTCACTCGTGACGCGCTGCGGTGGGCGTCGCCGACGATGATCCGCCGCGTCGCGGGACGCTATGCGGGCGTCAGCACCGACCTCGAGCGGACCATGGACGATGCGTACCTCGAGAACCTGCGCGAGATGTACGCGGCCGAAGAATTTCGGAGCGCGTACCTCTCCACTGTGCGGGCATTGATCAACCCTCGGGCGCTGTTCGGCGGACAGCACGACGTGACCCGGCGGCTGAACGAGCTCAAGATCCCGGTGCAGCTGATCTGGGGCGCCGACGACCCGCTCTTTCCGGTTGCGCAGGCGGAGCGCGCCAATTCCATGATCGATCGCTCGAAGCTCGCCGTCATCGCCGGCGCCGGCCACACCCCGCAGGTGGAGCGGCCAGAGGAGTTCAACCGCGTCCTCCAACAATTCCTCGACCGCTAACCCGGACGACGCGAACCGTTACAGGAGTCCCGAATACCGGGCGCTCATCGATGCCCCGCTTGATCCGCTCGTCCACCCCAACCCGTTCGAGCCGTCGAGTTTTTACCTGTTCATCCGGCGACTGGCGAAGTGGGTCGTCACGCACATGTTTCGGGTCACCGTCACCGGCCTCGAGAACATCCCGAAGCCGCCCTATATCATCGCTGCGAACCACCAGGCCTGGTTCGACCCGGCGTTCATCATCCCGTTCTTTTCGGAGCGGCCTCTGATTTACACGATGGCGAAGCGGGAGACGGTCTTCAACCGCGCGTGGAAACGGTGGGTCCTCCCCCTGATCGGAGTGTTTCCCATCTCGCCGAACAAAGGCGAGCTCGACGAGCAGGGGTTGCGCACCGTCTACCAGATCCTGGAGCGCGGGGGCGTGATTCTGATGTTCCCCGAGGGACGATACTCGCGCGGCCGAGCGCTCCGGCCCCTGAAAAACGGCATCGGGTATTTCGCGCTCCACGCCGGTGTGCCGATTTGCCCCGTCGCGGTGACGGGCACCGACGCCCTGCGTCCGTTCAGCCGCGTCGAGGTCTCGATCGGCCCGCCGGTCAAGCCCGATCTTCCGGTGTGGTGGGAGCTGAGCCGCCGGGTGACGGGCATGGTCGACAGGGTTCGAACGGCGCTCAATACAGCCCTGAACCGTCGTCGCGCCTAAAATCGGTCAGCTTTGCACCTGGTCATCGGCGCCGGAGAATTCCTGGGGCGTCACGTTTCCCGCGCGCTGTCAGCCGACGTGCCGGTCATCGAGCTCAACGCGGATGCCGACGACGAGACCCTTGGCGATGCGATCGCGGGCGTGGAGGTGGTCGTGTTCTGCGCCCAGACCGTGTCTGGGATGCGCCGCCTGCGCTACCGCAAGGCCGCGCCGCACCTGCTGCAACGCGTGCTGGACGCCGCGCGCGGCGCCCGCGTGCGCCGGCTCGTCCACGTGTCCACCGCAGACGTGTTCGGCCCCGACCATTTCGCGCGGCTGACGGAAAAGTCGCCGCTCAAGCCGGTTCACGCATACGAGAAGCTCAAGCTGTTCGAAGAGGAGTGGCTGCTCGAAGCGGCGGGAGACGTCGAGGTGGTCATCGTTCGGCCGGCCCGCGTCTTCGGCTCGGGGGAAGACCAGATCCTCCCGCGGCTGATGGCGTCGATGGTGCGCGGCAGGGTCTGGCTGCCGGGCGGCGGCCGCGCCAAGCAGACCTTCGTTGCGGCGGAAGACGTCGGGCGCGCGTGCCTTGCGGCGTCGGATCGCGGCCGGCCAGGGCGTCGCTACCTGGTCGGTGGGTTCGACTCCACGTGGCGTGACATGCTCATCTCGTCAGCCCGGGCCGTCGGATTTGCGGCCGAGGTGGCGTCGGTTCCATACGACCTCGCCTACGTCCGCGCCCTGGGAGCCGAAACGATGACCCCGCAGGGAGCCGCCGTCTGGCCAGGGATCTACGCCGTCGACGTGATCGGCAAGCCGCACTACTACGACGACTCTTACTCGCGACGCGAGCTGACCTGGTCGCCTTCGGTGGGAAGCATCGAGCAGGAGATGCCCGCCATGACGTCATGGCTGGCACAGCTTCCGGAGGTCTCCGCGGCGGTGGGCGACGCGGTGCCGGTCGGTGGGGGGGCTACTTTACCGCCAGGCAGGTGATCGTCTTGAAGACGCCGTCGATCTTCTGGATCTTGTCTACGATCAAAGAGCCGATCGAGTTGACGTCGGGCGCCTCGCACACCGCGATGACGTCGTACTCGCCGGTGATGGCGTCGGCCGCGGAGATTCCCTGCACTCCTTCCATCTTCTTGGCCACCTCGAGCGCACGTCCGGGCGACGCGTTGATTAGGACATACGCCTTCATCGTCTGAACCCCCTGCTGTTCGATGAACGGAATTGCCTAAAGGTACTACCGCTTCTTCGGGGTGGTCGCCTTCTTCTTTCGTTTCTCCGCCAGATGCTGCGCCAGCTTCCGCAGTCCGGGATTCACCGAGACGACCTTCGGCCCGCGGACTTTCTTGTCTCGCGCCCTGACCCGCGCGCCTTCGCGCGGCGCGACCCGGTCCAGCTCGTCGCTCATAGCGCCGGGGCGGGTGGGGCGGGCGGCGCGGGCTGAGCCGGTGGATAGCCCGGATAGGCGAACGCCGGAGCGTGGTCGAAGTCGAGGCGCCTGAAAGCGAGCGTCCAGTAGGTCGAGGACTGCGCTGCCAGGAATCCCGCCGCGACCAGGAAGATGGGTACCAGGATGATGACGCCGACCACCACCAGAGCCACGGCCGCCCCCGAACCGGTGCCCGCGGCGACGGCACCCGCGGCCACCAGGGGAAGGACGACCAGAACGGAAACGCACGCCAGCGCGATTGCGAGCACGATCGCCACGGCGATTGCCAGCAGCAGCACGAGAAGTGAGCGGCCGAAGCGCTTGAACAGCAGGCGGTGGGCCCGCACGATCGCTGCCCGCGCCATGAGCTGCTCCAGCACGATCGCGCGGGAACCGAAGCGATCGATGAAGAACAGGTAGACCGCGTAAACCAGCCACAGCAAGAAGAGGAACAGGCCTGTGAGCAGCAGGATCGGGGTCGCGTTGCGGTTCTGGTTGGCGATCGCCAGCAGCAGGCCGACGATCCACGCTCCAACCAGGACGATCAGCGGCAGGTACAGCGCGATCAGGAGCAACCGGAACCGGACTATGACCCACATCGTCTGGAGGCCGGTTCGCCAGGCCATCCTCAACCCGAATGGGCGCTCGGCGTCGTACTCCGCGGAGCCACGGATCGTGGCGCCCTCGCAGATCGCCGCGAGGATGAAGAAGACCACGATGAGCACGAGCCAGACGACCGCGAGAAAGATGATCAGTCCGATGTGGTCAGAGATCCAGGTCGACACCTGCTGCTGAAATTCGGCCGGCGTCTGCGTGGTGCTGGTGGTGCGCTGGTTGTAGTTGAAGCTGGATCCTCCACCCTCGCCCGAGAAAAGGGCGATCAACCACAGGTACTTGTGATCCCATGCGATCCGAAACGAGCGGGTGACGAGCTCCCAGTAATGCATTGCTAGAAGTTGGCCGGGACGATGGCCCGCTTGTGGATGCCCGAGCCGAGGAGCTTGTCGCCCTCACGACATTCGACGTCGAAGTAGAGCTTGTTGCCCTTGACCTCGGTCAGGCGCGTCGTGACCTCGATGGTTGCGCCGGGCGCGGTCGGAGCCAGGTGCCTCACATGAACCTCGTAACCGACGGTTGTGTGACCTTCCGGCAACAGGCGTTCTACGGAGCGATGACTCGTGATTTCCATCAAACCGATCATGGCCGGGGTCGAGAACGTGCCCTGGCCCCCGACGTGGTGCGTCAGAAGGTCGCCGTCGACGACCCGTTCGAGATGACCTTCCACCCCCGGACGGACGCCTTCGATCGTGTCCACAAGATAGATTGTCACCAATGTCACGCCCCTCTGTAAGGAAGGCGATCTTTCCCGCCGCCGGTCTTGGCACGCGGTTCCTGCCGGTGACCAAGGCGCAGCCGAAAGAGATGCTTCCTCTGGTCGACAAGCCGACCATCCAGTACGGTGTCGAGGAGGCGATCGCCAGCGGAATCGAGCAGGTGATCATGGTCACAGGCGGCGGCAAGCGAGCCATCGTCGACCACTTCGACCGGTCGCTGGAGCTCGAGCACTACCTCGAGCAGCGAGGCAAGAGCGACCTGCTCCATATCCTCGCCGAGGTCGACCAGCTGAGCAACCAGCTCGTCATCACGTACGTGCAGCAGAAGGAGCCCCTCGGCCTGGGCCATGCGGTGTGGACCGCGCGGCTGCTTGTCGAAGGCGAGGCCTGCGCCGTGCTGCTGGCGGACGACGTGATCCTTTGCGACGAGCGGCCTGTCCTGAAGCAGCTGATGGATGCGCACGCCAAGACCGGCGCAACGGTCCTCGCGCTGAGGCGAGTGCCCAGGCACGAGGTCAGCCGCTTCGGCATCGTCGCCACCGCCGGCTCCAGGGACGGGATCCACGAGGTGATCGACATCGTCGAGAAGCCCCCGACCAGCGAAGCGCCGTCCGAGCTGGCCGCGCTTGGCCGCTACATCCTCATACCGGCTGTCTTTGACGAGCTGGACCGCGGGGAGCCCGGCGCCGGAAATGAGATTCAGCTGGTGGATGCAATCAAGCGCACGATCGGACGCCAGCCGGTCGTCGGTGTCGAGTTCGAGGGCGACTACTACGACACCGGCACGGTGGCGGGCTACCTGAGGGCCAACCTGACGCTGGCGATGAAGCGGGAGGGCCTCCGCGAGGAGCTTGCCCCGCTGCTGCGCGAGCTCCTCGAAACAGCCCCCGAGGGACCCCCTCGCACAGCCCTATAATCGGAATACGCTCTATGAGCCGATTCCCCGCCCGAGTGATTTACCTATGGCTGTTTCAGGACGAAGAAGATTCGACGACGACAAGGTTGTTCGGTATGAGACCGCGGAGAAAGACTTCGAGGTCGAAGTCTCGCGCACCCTCAACAAATGGTGCGTCACCGTCTACCAGCAGCCGGACCGCCAG
>Ga0209806_1000864_pt1 | contig 20558 bp, 13 predicted proteins | sample GraSoiAngelo_152_FD_186166 | JGI IMG/M metagenome (GOLD analysis project Ga0209806, IMG submission 186166) | Grasslands soil microbial communities from the Angelo Coastal Reserve, California, USA - 14_1009_12_30cm (SPAdes) (version 2) | ecosystem: Environmental > Terrestrial > Soil > Grasslands ... | reverse complement strand
CGAGCACTGGTTTCCGGCATTTGACGCGATCGCGCGGACAAAAGGTTTGCGACTGGTTACGCTTCTTAAATCATCATGTCCCGCGGCGCGGGTGACCGTATATAGCGTTACCCTGAAGCGCGAAGACTTCGAATGCACCCGATGGCGGGAAGCGGCACTGGCAAGAATTGCAACCATGAAACCTTACATGGTCATCTTGTCGGAGAAGGATTCCGTGGTGAGTAAGAATCCCGTCGCTGGTGCCGGGCGCCTGCCTATCTCGGCTGAGCAGTGGAAAGAAGGCTTGCGTTCCACTCTCTCGTATCTAAATGGACACGATTTGAAGGTACTGGTGATCGCAGACGTGCCGCGAGCACCTTTCGATGTGCCGACCTGCCTGTCTCGCGCGGCGGCGCACGCCTGGGGCGCCCAGGATTGCGTGATCTACCGCGACCATGCTCTGAACCTCGATGCGCGGCAGGCCGAAAACGCGGCTGTCCAAGACATTTCGGGCGCCAGGCTGGTTGACTTTACCGAGAAATTCTGTCCGGGATCGGTGTGTCAGTCGACCATTGCGGGGCAAGTCGTGTACCGGGACAGCAATCACATGACCTCAAGCTTTGCGCAGGAATTTGTCCCGCTGCTGGAGCAGCAAATGGATTCGCTGGTCGGGGAGCAGCAGAGGAACTGAGAAGTGGCGCCTATATGACTGAAGCTCAAGCGCAAGCATAGGACGCCCATCCAGATTACGGCAAGCCCTGTAAGTCCGGTCGCGGGTGCCCCACGTCTCGAGACGTGGGGCAACCCGTGATCGAGGAACTGCGGTAATCAGTGCTGCAGGTTTGCGCGCTTACTTCTCACACGAACGGCTGACCATCTGCACGTCGGTGATGGTCATGTGCCCGTGCTCGGTGTTGCCCTTTTTCATGTGAGCGTCGGAAGCCGCGTCCTTGGCGTCTTCCTTCATATTGTGCGCGGTCGTATTCTTGACCACGCCGGTGGCGCTCACGGTGTGTCCTACATGCTCAGCGAGAGACACGCTGTCGCTGCGCACTTCCCACGTGCTGCCGTCACTCGCGGTTAGCAGGAACTCTTTCGAATTACTCGAACCATGCTCCGTCGACAGGCAGCCTGTGATGGTTCGGGTGTTGGATTTCGATTTGGTATCGTTGTTTCCCTCCTGCGCAAACATCCAGGCGGACCCGAGCACGACGATCATCAAACCCAACAGCAGCGAGCCTAGTTTCGGTTTCATCACTCATCTCCTTTTTGAGAGCATTGATGGTCTATAGCTCCGTGCGTTGGATGACAGACGGTGCAGGGTCGGTTGTGCGACGAAGCGGGTGGGACGCGCTGGCACGCGATGCACCGCGCGGTGCCAGCGGCTGACTAAATCTTTTTATTAGAAGCGGATCCCACGTGCTAAAGGCGACTGACTCCGTCTGCCGGCGGCTGCGATGTTTTGTGTCGCGCGCCCTACGGTGCTGGCAAATCAAGAGCTGCGAGGCAGAAAAAAATCGTTCATCGGAGTTCCCACTACGGTAGAATTTCTGCCGTCCCACCCAACCCCAAATAAAATTCCACGCGAATTCAGTGTCGGCTTCGACCTGGATAAATGTGGGCAATGTCGAACCGACCAGGACGCGATATTTCACGTACAAATACAGCTGTGATTCGAACTATGCCAATTGCCAATACAAGGAGGTTTATGGCCTCGGCCTCGGGATTGGCTTGTTCGATTGGAAATACTACGTGAATAAGCAAGGGTCGTTCGTTCTGCAGCAAGAGTCGATCATTAATCAAGAGCAGGGAGGACAGACCACCCCATCCATGCCCTGCGCGAATAGTTACGAGTAGCAGGTGATACAGGCGCCGGATTTTTTGGGGCGCACGTCAGTGGTCGGTGCTAACGACGAAAAGCCCCACATCTCGGAAGCGCGAGACGTGGGGCACCCACATGATTTAATCCATTCGAGCAGTAGTCGTTCCGCTGTCGTCTCCGATGGTCAGGGTCACTGAGAGTGGAGTGGATTGTCCGGCGAGGTTCGCTCCCTTTGCATTTAGGGCGAAAGTATAACGGGTCGCGCTCAAGGCTCCGATCCGCAACTGCATAGCTACGCCATTGCTGATCCCCTGAAAAACATATTGGCCGGGATAGATTTGCCTGAACGATCCGGCCGGAAGGCTGGCGGAGAAGGTTCCGATCTGCAGTGTGACCGCTTCGGCCAGGGGGTTTATGCCATTGCTGGAGGAACCCAAATCGAAAACTCCTCGCATTTCCAGGCTCTGTCCCCCACGTCCGAATTCAGCCTCGGCACGGAAGCTCGAGAAGGCGACCATCGGCTGAGTAACGGCCGTAAATGTTCCGACGATTCCCAACTCAAGGCCGGTGGGCACAAAGGGCGTGATGAAGAAATCGCCTCCGGTGGTCGCCAAAGGAGGAGGGGCGTCGCAACTGGTCGGGAAATTGAAACACGAATCCTCGAACATCAGGCCGGAAGTGAAATTCGATTTCAGGTCGTAGGTGAACAGACAGGGTAGATACGCCAAACCGGAACCGATGCTGGGATCTGTTCCCGCGGTTCCATATCCAAAGCATAGACCATTCGAATTCTTATCCGAAAACATGCCGCCTGGATAAAGTGGCTGGCTGGGGAATGCGGGACTGCTGACCGGGACCGCCGAGGAACCGAACGAGACTCCGTTGTTGGTATTGTCGACGCCGAAGTAGATGCCCGCGGAAGGAAGAAACGTCCCCTGGGCTAATACGGCGCCGGTGGTCGGGTCAGTGACCTGGACGGAAGCGGTGCCTTGCAGATTGACATATCCGGAGGCGCCGATTCCATTCGGTGCGAAGACGGAGAAAGGCACGACATTGGCCGTGTCTCCCTGAAACGTCAAGGTGACGATCGCATTGGAGAATGCGATTCCACCCAAGCTTCCGGATGGGCCCACGGCGCAGATCAGTGCGCCCGATCCCAGGCAAACGCCAAAGCTGCCGAATACCTCGGTGTAGGTAATTGGCACCGCGCTCGCGTCCTTGGCAACGATGGAGGCGAACAAGATCACGACGGCGATGAGCGTGGAAAATCGAGAGGCTGGGGATTTGCGCGAACCTCGGCGAGCGGCCCCGATGGTGCTCAGGCGCGAACCTGCCAACACAGGCGGTTTTTTCAGCACGGCAGTTTTTCCTTTCGGGCGCGGACTGCGCTCGCGAGCATAGCCATGCACATCAACAACGAGTACACGACGCCCGCTGCGTAAAGCCAAGCAATGCAAATGCAAAATCAGGAGAGCCGGACTGAAAACCCGGCTACTAGAGGGGGGATACAACTCAGTGCGAACAAGATACATGGCAATTCGCCATTGTCAAGGAGATTGAGCCACAGACGCGGGTGTGGCCGCGATGACTTCGCAAATCTTTGCACTCCAGACCCAAGGTGGAACCACCATGCTCCCCGGATGCTCCTCCGGCGGAGCGAATGAATCCATCGCTACAGTACCTTCGTACCGGCACCTCTGCGCGGCAGAGCACACTCCTGAATATCGTCCACTTGGTCGATGAAAACCTGAGAGGCGGAGTTTTCGCCCCAGGATGCGGGTGAGAATGAGGGCTCGCGTCGCAGGAGTTCCTGATGAGTCGGCGAATCGGGATTCGCTTCACCCTGATTAGTTTATTTCATATCAGTCTTTTTCTTGCAGGCCTGTGCAAAGCACAGGACCACAGTCCTGATCCGGCAAACTCGATTTCGTCCGTCCGCCAGCAGAAGAAATCCGTGAACCTTGCCAACCTTAGTCTCGAAGAATTGATGAACATCGAGACCAAGGTCAGTTCGGCGTCCAGGCAGAGTGAGAGTCTCGCGCACGCGCCGGCGGCCATTTTTGTGATCACGGCGGAGGACATCCGGCGGGGTGGTTTTAGTTCCATCGCGGAAGCGCTACGCACGGTGCCGGGCCTTTATGTGGCCACCATCAATCGTCACTGGTGGACAGTCAGCGCGCGCGGATTCAGCGACTACGTCAATAACAAGATGCTGGTGCTGATTGACGGACGAAGCGTGTACACGCCGGAGTTTGGCGGCGTCTATTGGGACACGCAGGATTTTCCGCTGGAAGACATTGCGCAGATTGAAATCATCCGCGGCCCGGGCGGGACGTTGTGGGGCGCGAACGCGGTAAATGGAGTCATTAACATCATTACGAAATCGCCCGCCGAGACCCAGGGAATTTCGGTGACGAGTTCCGCGGGGTGGAATGAAGGCTACAGCGCCAGCGTGCGCTATGGCGGTCGAAGTCATGATCTCACCTATCGCATCTATGGAAAGGCGAGCTACTCGGAGCCGGGCTTTTTACCAACAGGCGGGCGCGCACAGGATTTCATGAATCTCTCCTCAGGGGGCGTGCGCGCCGACTGGACGATTTCCGACAAGGACAAACTCACACTCGAGGGGCAGGGTTACTACGGCGGATTCCGAAATCAGGCCCACGGGTATCGAACTCCCACCTCCGGGCTGGTTACTATCTTTGATTCTGCAACCGTCCAAGGGGGACACTTTCTGTCGCGCTGGTCGCATATCTTTTCCGAGCGCGCGAGCATGGACATTCTAGGATTCTGCGATTGGACGGATCGGGACAGCTTTGCGACCGAGGCGCGCAGCACGTGCGATGTCGAACTGCAGCACAACTGGCAGCTGCGGCCGCGGCACTCGCTGATCCTGGGCGCGAACGAGTGGACCAGCGGGGCGCGGGTTTACCAAAGCTTCACATTCAAAACCAATCCGGTGGAGGAGCGGACCAACATCGCAGGCGTGTTCGGACAATACGAGTTCATGCTAGTGCCCGATCGGGTACGCCTGATTGCGGGAACGAAGCTTGAGCACAATAGCTACACGGGAGTGGAAATCCAGCCGCAGATTCGAGGCGTGTGGACGCCTTCCCCGGTTCACACAGTGTGGGCCGCGGTTTCGCGAGCGGTGCGCACGCCGGCCCGTTATGAGATGGAAGTGGAGTATCAACTAGCACAGATACCCGGTCCCGTACCTACATTCCTGACGGCGGTGGGCAATCCCAAGCTGAAATCGGAAGCTCTGCGCGCGTATGAAATCGGCTATCGCGTCAATCCCAGCGAGCACGTTTCGCTGGATGCGACGATCTTCTACAACCACTACGACAATCTTACGAACGTGAATCTGAGCAATCCGATGAGCGTCGCGGGACGGCCGATCGTTCACCAGAATCCTACTTATGTGCAGATTCCGGTGCCATGGCAAAACATAAGTGCCGGCCAAACGCACGGAGCTGAGCTGTACGTCAAGGTCGCGCCCATCAAGCGCTGGCAGCTTGCGACGGGTGTGACCGAATTACGAGGCAATTCGGTCAATCTCAATGACACGCTGAATTTGCCGGTGGCCAATACGCCCAGGCATCAGTTCAACATTCAATCGCGTCTGAACTTGAGCCGGAGACTCGATTTCGACTCCGGCCTGTATCACTACGGCGGAATTGCCGGCTATCGGTTTGCGGGCAACGTCGCTCAGGATGTGCCTGTGCACAACCGGCTGGATGTTGGGATTTCTTTTCACCAGGTAAGGGGATTCACCTTCTCCGTGTGGGGACGGGATGTTACGGCCGATCAGCATTGGGAAACGCGGCCGTTCTTGTTTACCACGACCTCCTCGGAGACAGGGCGCATGATGGTTTTCAAGCTGACCTGGCAATCGCAAGCGGAGAAAGGCAGGGACGACTAGGAACTCGAAGCTCGGCTGCAGAAAACCAAAACGCAGACGGGCGGGGACGCCCGTCGCTCCACTGGGGTTCGTCATTGCTGCGCGGGCGGCCGGGTGGTGGCGGGCTTATCGAAGAGCTTCGGATCCAGCTGCGGGTTGATGTGAACCTCGGTGAAGGTCACCACGCTGGACTCTTTGCCGTCTTGCTTGTTCACATGTCGTGTAGGGAAGCTCACGCCGTCGAAAGACTTCCATTCCGAAAGATCGGTCTCGCCCTGGAACGGACCGGAGTTTCCGGTGGCGGTGTAGGACTCGCGCAGCAAGACGCCGCGCGCCGGGTCCACGTACCAGCGGAGGGCCGTGCCATCCGCATTGACGTCGACGATTTTGGCGTCGACGTTGCCGACTTTCTCGGAGCCGTTTGCGGTGAAGGTGAACTTGGGATCATCAACACGCGAGGCGATGAAAGTGGGGTCGCGCTTGATCTGCTCGAGACTCTCTTTCGCGCCAGAAGGGGGAATCGGACGGACCTGTCCCTGGGCAGCCATGAAGGCTCCGGTTGGCGTAAAGACCACTGCCATGGGACCCATCGGAGAATCCATGGCCAAGTGCATGTGGTCGGGGTAGACGATGGTGAGGGTGAGTTGCGAGGCGGCTTCTTCCTTTTCTTTCGACTCCTGCGAGAGTTTGGCCTGGATGGCGTGCACCGTCTTCAGCTTGGCAGCGCCACCCATCGATTCGACGACCTTGGCCGCGAGTGCTTTGCCTTCCGGATTGGACGCAGCCGGAGCGGCGGGCGATTCTCCGGCAGCTTGCTCTTCGCCGGGTGGCGTCGGAATGGTGATGTCAACGTTCTTGACGGGACCGAGCGCGGAAAGCGGCTTGTCGAAGTCTTTAGGATTGCCCACCACCAGCACGGCCAGTTGATCCTTATGAAGGTACTTTGCGGCGACGCGGTTTACGTCAGCAACGGTCGCCTTCTCGATGCCCGCGCGATACTGCTCGAGGAAATTCAGCGGGTAGCCATAGAACTGGTAGGCCATACGCTCGCGCAGAACTTTGTCGGGCGTGTCGAAGTTGAAGATGAACGAATTGAGGATGGAATCCTTGGCGCGCTTGATTTCGTCATCGGTAATCGGATGGGTCTTGAGGTCGTCGACATCCTTGTAGAGGGCCTCGATGGACTCGATGGTTCGCTCGCTCTTGGTGCCGAGCACGAAGCGGGTGATGCCGGGATGGTCGAAGGCCGTGCCGATGCCGCCGCCAACGGAGTAAGCAAGCCCTTTCGCGGTGCGGATATCCTGCACCAGGCGTGAAGAGAAGCCGCCTCCCATCACTTCGTTGAAGACTTCGATGGCGAAGTAGTCGGGATTGTGGCGATCCGTACCGGGCGCGACCATGCGCACGTTCGACTGATTCACATCCTCCTTATTAACGAGATAGTAGCCGGGCTGGGCGGGATGGGACTCGATTTTCGGCTCGGGAACCGCAGGTCCTTTGGGCAGACCGGCGAAGGCGTTCTTCAGTTTCTTTTCCATCGCAGCGGCATCGAAGTCGCCACTGACGCCGATGATCATGTTGTTGGGGTGGATGTATTTCTTATGCCAGGCGAGCAGGTCATCGCGCTTGACGGCCTCGAGCGTGGCGTACTCCATCTGGCGAGCGTAAGGATTGTCGGGACCGTAGGCAAGCTTGGCGGACTCGCGCGCGGCAATCGCGCCGGGATTGTCGTTGCGGCGGGCGATCGCCTCGGCATATTGCTTCTGGGCGAGGTCGAGCTTGTCGGCGCGGAATTCGGGATCGTGAATCAGATCGAGAATGATCTTGAACACGTCGTCGAAATCGTCCTTGAGGCAGGACCATCCGAGGGAGGTCGCGTCAACGCCGCCGCCGGTTTCGACCTTGGCGGCGCGGCTCTCGAGGTAATCGTCCATCTGATCGCCGGTCTGGGATTTCGTGCCGCCGGTGCGCCAGACATCGCCATAGAGCTGGACGAGACCGACCTTCTGCGCCGGTTCGTCACGCGATCCACCGCGAATGCGGATGGAGCCGTCAATCAGCGGGAGTTCGTGATCTTCCTGCAGGAAAATCACCAGGCCGTTGGGCAGCTCGAGGCGCTTGGGCTCAGCCGGATGGAAGGGCGGCAGAGTGGGAATGGGAATCTGCTGCCATTCGGGAGCCTGGGAGTACGCGAAGGGCAGTGCGCCGAAAAGCAGCACCATCAGCGTAAAGATTGCAAGGAGGCTTGTGCACGGCGATGCGGTTCTTGACCTGTGGACTCTCACTGCGCACCTCCCTGTGAGGCTGGTGCAGTCTTGATCGTCTCATTGATGCCGACGGTGCGGTTGTTCTCGGCGAAGGTCTGGTTGGCGACGCGACGAATGTCGGCCTTGGTCACTTTGTCGATGCGGTCGACCGAGCGGAACAACTCGCGCCAGTCGCCGTAGCGAGACTGGTAAATGGCGAGTTGTTGGGCGAGGCCTGCGTTGTCGGCGAGGCCGCGAATCAGGTCAGCCTTGGCGCGGGTCTTGATCATCTTGAGTTCGTCGTCGGTGATATCTTCCTTCTTAATACGGTCAATTTCGGAGTGGATGGCGTCGCCCAGTTCCTGGGGAGTGTGACCGGGCACGGGCACGGCATAGAAGGAGAACAGGTGCGGATACTTATTGCCAGGTAGGCCGGAGAATCCCGCTGCGAAAGCGGCGATTTTCTTGTCGCGCACCAGCGCACGGTAGAGGCGCGAGGTGCGGCCGTTCGACATCAGGTCGGAGATGGCATCATAAACCGCGTCGTCGGGGCTGCGGTAGTCAGGACGGTGGTAGCCCTCGATATAAAACGGTTGCGCGCTCTGGCGAAGAATCACGCGGCGCTCAGAGTTCTGCGGCGGTTCGGTGGTTGTGCGTTCATCGGGCACCGGCTTGGTGGGCAGACGGCCGAAATATTTTTCGGCGATGGGAATGGTTTCGGAGGATTTCACGTCGCCGACCACGGCAACCACCATGTTCGAGGGGATGTAGTACTCATCGAAAAACTGCTGCGCGTCCGTGGCGGAGAACGAGTTGAGGTCCGACATCCAGCCTACCGTCGGGCGATGATATGGGTGGGCCTGGAAGGAAGCATTGATGAACTGCTCGACCAGGCGGCCGATGGGGTTGCTGTCGGTGCGCAGTCGGCGCTCTTCGATCACCACGTCGCGTTCTTTATAAAACTCGCGCATCACCGGGTGCAGGAAACGCTCGGATTCGAGGTAGGCCCAGAGTTCGAGGCGATTCGCCGGGAAGGAGTAGAAGTAGTTGGTTTCATCGTCGCTGGTATTGGCGTTCATGCCCTCGCCGCCCTGGCGCTCGACGATCTCGCCAAATTCGTTGGGCTTGACGTATTTCTGGGCTTCGTCGATGGCGTCCTTCCATGCTTTCTCGAGCTGCTTGACCTTGTTCTCATCGCGATCGACGCGTTTGTCGCGTTCGGCAATGTATGCTGCGTACTCGGTTTCTACCTTGGCGAGGGCTGCTTTTTCGGCGGGATAGTTCGTAGTGCCGATCTTGTCGGTTCCCTTGAAGGCCATGTGCTCGAACATGTGCGCGAGCCCGGTCTTGCCCATGGGGTCCTGCACCGAGCCGGCATCGACGTGGGTGAAGAATGAGAACACCGGAGCCTCGGGACGCTCGAGGATCACGACGGTCAGGCCATTCGATAGGGTTTTGACCGTGGTTCGCTTTTCAAAAGACGCGAGGTCCTGCGCGGAGGCGACGACTGTAAGAAGAAGGAGCAATACGAGCGTGCGAACTGCCGGGTGTTTCATCGGACCTCCACTGCGAGTGGGCATGGGCTGATGGACAGTATCCCAGGGTTGGGCGGACCAGAAACCGGGAAGAAATTCCACAGTACGTGGGAGGAAAGGAGGATGTCAAACGGGGGTAGTCGTCGGTCTTCGGTCTTCCGTCTTCGGTCGTCGGCTCAGGCGGAAGTCGCTGGTCCCTTCGCTCCGCTCAGGGCAGGCTAACTACGGTCGTTGGCCAAAACAATTTGAGTTCGGCAGCAGGGCAGCGGGCATCGTATTGTGGGTCGTCGCTATACTTAGCGGCGGCAGAGGAGTGACGCGTGCCCAGCGGAGGCAGCTTGGCGATCTCGCCCGTGGTGGATGTCGAAGGCAAGCACTTGAGCTTGTCGAATCTGGATAAAGTCTTGTATCCCGCGACCGGTTTTACGAAGGGACAGGTAATCGACTATTACGCGCGCATCGCGCCGGCGCTGTTGCCTCACCTGAAAGGGCGTCCGGTGACGATGAAGCGCTATCCCAACGGCGTGGACTCGGAATTTTTTTACGAGAAGAATGCGCCGAAGCATCGGCTGGAATGGGTCAAGACGGCGCCAATCTGGAGCCGGCACAATCGGCGGCACATCAACTATCTGTTGGTCGATGATTTGCCGACGCTGATCTGGCTGGCGAACCTGGCATCGCTCGAGATTCACCCTTCGCTGGCGCTGGCCAAGGACTACGACTGTCCGACCATGCTGGTGTTTGATCTGGATCCGGGGCCGCCTGCGAATATCGTGCAATGTGCGCAGGTGGGACTTTGGCTGCGCGAGATCTTCGAGCATTGGGGATTGCAGAGTTTCCCGAAGACTTCGGGGTCGAAGGGATTGCAGGTGTACGTCCCGCTGAACACGCCGACCTCTTACGACGTGACCAAGCCATTCGCGCAGGCGCTGGCTCATTTGCTGGAACACGATCATCCGGACCTGATTGTCTCCGAGATGAAGAAAGCAATCCGGGGGGGCAAGGTGTTCGTGGATTGGAGCCAGAACGACGAGCACAAGACGACGATCTCGGTATATTCGCTGCGCGCGCGCGAGCATCCAACCGTTTCGACGCCGGTCACTTGGGAAGAAGTGGAACGGGCGCTGAAGAAGAAAGACGCGAGCCTGCTCGTATTTGAGGCGCCAAAGGTGATCGAACGCTTTGAAAAAATGGGCGACTTGCACGCGCCCGTGCTCGAGCTGAAACAGAAGCTTCCCGATCTGCGGGGAGTGGCGGCGGCCGCTGCGACCCCTGCAACCGTGGATCTGGCAGCGCAGGCGGAAGATACACGCGAGGAGCCAGCCCCGAAGCGCACCGCGGCGAAATCCGGGCCAGGGCATTCAAGGAAAGCTTCCGGTTCCGCGCGCAAAACACGTGCGAAGAAGGCCGCGAAGCCTGCAGCCAAGAAACGTCGGGCGGTATAATCCGCGGGCTATGGCGCAATTGTTCGCAGGGACATCGGGATGGGCCTATCCCAGTTGGAAGCCGGACTTCTATCCCCAGAAGTTGGCACAAGCGAAATTTCTTAGCCATTACGCCACCCAGTTGAACGCGGTAGAGGTGAACTTCACTTTTCGCCAGCTGGTGAAAGAGACGACGCTGGCGAAGTGGCTGGAGCAGACTCCACCGGAGTTTAGCTTCACGATCAAGGCGCACCAGGTCATCACGCACATCAAGCGGCTGAAGGGCACGGAAGATTTCGTTCCACGTTTTCTGGCGACCATTGAGCCGCTGGCAGCCGCCGGGAAACTGGGCCCAGTGCTTTTTCAGTTGCCGCCGAACCTTAAAGTAGATCTTGAAGTGCTGCGTGATTTCCTGAAGCTCTTGCCGAGGCGGTTGCAGGCGGCCTTCGAATTCCGCAACGCGTCGTGGTTCAGCGAGGAAACTTACGCCGCGCTGCGTGAGCACAATGCGGCATTGTGCGTGGCTGAGACCGAGGAGATGACGACGCCCGAAGTCACGACCGCCGGCTTCAACTATTACCGCTTTCGCAAACCGAACTACCCTCCGGACGAGCGCAAGGCGATGGTGGAGCGCATCGAGCAGCACCTGAGCGCAGGGCGCGACGTGTTTGCGTATTTCAAGCACGAGGAGACGCCCGAAGGTGCGATCTATGCGCGCGAGCTGCTGGGGAGCTTTCAGAAGTAACCCAGCCGACCGGCGGGGACGCCCGTCACTCTACCGGAGTGGAGAGACGTGCGTCCTCGCCCGTCCGCTTGGAACCGGTTCGTGCTCCCCGAATACCCCCGGGCACTTTCCCCGGCTGAGGCGCAGAACTATTCTCGAAAGAAGTGCGAACACATCTCACGGAGGCGCGTCCCTCGAGTTCAATGTCTTCTGAAACGAACGAGCGTGTTCTGTCAGCCTTCCTCGATTACTTGAAAGTCGAGAAGGGACTGGCTCCCCTGACGGTATCGGCTTACACGACCGACATCGGCCAGTTCGCCGATTTTCTCGAGACGCGTAAGCGTGTGCTGGCGAATGCCCAACTCAAAGATGTGCGCGACTTCCTCCAGCAGCTATTTTCGAATTCGGTCGACGGGCGCTCCGTAGGGCGCAAGCTTTCGGCGTTGCGGCATCTTTACCGGCATCTGCTGGTCGATAAGAAGATCGACCACGACCCGACTTTGAACATCGATTCGCCGAAACAGTGGAAGGTGCTGCCCAAGGCGCTGGCGCGCGACGAGATGGAAAAGACGCTCGCGGGACCGCCGCGAGCGTCCAACTCAAAACTGGCCTTGGCAATCCAAATGCGGGATCGGGCGATGCTGGAAGTTTTCTACGCGGGAGCTCTGCGGGTATCGGAAATAGTTCAAGCAAAACTTGAAGATCTGAAACTTGAGACCGGCTACATGCTGGTGCGCGGCAAGGGCGACAAAGAGCGCATCGTGCCGCTGGGGAAATCGGCGCAGGCCGCGCTCACGGAATACTTGAAGTCGGCGCGGGGAACACTCGCGGGGGGGAAGAATTCACCGTGTCTTTTTTTGGCACGGGGCGCGCACAAGCTGACGCGGCAGCGCGTGTGGCAGATGGTGAAAGCGGCGTCAGCAGCATCCGGGCGAAAGGCGTCCCCGCACATGCTGAGGCATTCCTGCGCAACCCACATGGTGGAGAACGGGGCGGACCTGCGCACGGTGCAAACGATTCTTGGGCACGCGGATATTTCGACAACCCAGGTCTACACGCACCTCGCGCTGGACCGGTTGAAGACCGTGTATCAGAAGCATCATCCGCGGGCGAAGGCGAAAACTTGATTCACCACAGAGACACAGAGACACAGAGAAAGCAACACCCAAGGCTTGCTGAATGTCCTCGCAGTCTCACAAGGTTCGCGACACATAGGAAGTTCGAGACTCGAACGAAAGGAATTGGTTTTCCTCCGTGTCTCTGTGACTCTGTGGTGAAAAGGTTTTTGACGAAATGAGCCAACGACCCAATCAAAAGCGCACCACCGTCGAGAAGGCCACGGACGAGTTCCTGCGTGTGCTGCGGCAGCGCAATGCTTCGGCGCATACCATCAAGGCGTATGCCGGCGATCTGGTGAATTTTGCCAATTACGTCGGTGCGCGTGAGTGGAAGAGCATTGATCACGTGGCGATCCGCGGATTCCTTTCGCATCTTTATGAAAAGGGATTAAGCAAGGCGTCGGTGGCGCGGTCGCTGGCCGCGGTGCGATCGCTCTATCGTTGGCTGGCACAGGAAGGCGTGGTCGAGCAGAATCCGGCGAAGCTGGTCGCCACGCCGAAGCTGCCGAAAAAGCTGCCGCGGGTACCGACCATCGAGGAGATGAATAGCGTCCTCGACGCGCAGATGCCGGAGGTGGCTGCATTTCCCGGGCGCGACCGTTTGCTGCTGGAGTTGCTTTATGGATGCGGCATTCGGAACTCGGAGTTGATCGGCATCAATGTCGATGACATTCGCGTGAGCAACGAGGCCATCCTGATTCGCGGCAAAGGAAAGAAGGAACGCTTTGTGCCGTTCGGAGGATCGGCGGCATCGGCCCTGCGGGCTTACTTGCCGGAGCGGCAGCGCATCTTGTCGGAGACGAAGAAGACTAGCTCCGCGCTTCTGATGAACCAGCGCGGCGGGCGTCTGACGGTGCGCAGCGTAGGGCGGATCGTGAAGAAGATCGCAGTTGCCAGGGGACTATCCCCGGACGTGCATCCCCATACGCTACGGCACGCCTTCGGCACGCACATGCTGGAGGAAGGCGCAGACCTGCGCGCGATCCAGGAAATGCTGGGCCACGAACGGCTGTCGACGACGCAGCGCTATACACAGCTTTCCATGAAGCACGTGCTGGCGGTATATGACCAGACGCATCCAAGAGCGAAGTAGAACGTAACGCCGCCGTCCCGGCGGCCAGCCTGCGTGCGCTCGCTGCAGGGCCGGCAAGATGCCGGCGCTAACGGCGCCCCGGGCTTATTCACCACAGAGTCACAGAGACACAGAGAAAACAAAAAGCCAAGGCTTTCGACCGGGCAGATCCGTAGTCTGGCAAGGGAGAAGAAGAAAAGAATTGGTTCTTCACTGTGCCTCTGTGGTGAACCAGGCTTTGGGTTCGAGTCAGTCCGCTGCTTTCGCCTCCGGCTCTTCTTCATGGACTTTCCCCCGAAGTTCTTTCCACATCTCGACCACACGCTCTTTCACTTTCGCAGTGAGGTGCGCGTAGGCTTGCTCGGAAGCTTCCGACTCCTTCGGCGGATAGATGGGATCTCCAAACTTTATCTTCAACGGAGCGAACTTCTGAAACTTCTTGCCGCGCGGCCAGGCTTCGAAAAAGCCATCAATCGCGATGGGCACGATCGGCACCTGCATGTGGATGGAGAGGATAGCCGCTCCTTTTTTGAAAGTGCGCGGCGTACCGTCGATACTGCGCTCGCCCTCGGGATAAAGGACGAGATTGCGGCCGTGGCGCAGACCGTAGGCCCCGGCTTTCATGGCCGGCATCAGGTTGGCGTCGGGATCGACGACGACAACGCGAACCGAACGAGCCAGCTTGCGCATCAAGCCTGCGCCGAAAATTTCGCTGGTCCCAACCGCGAACGAGTTCACGAAAGCATCGTGCGGCAGCACCGAAGCGAGCGCAATCGGGTCGAGATAACTCTCATGGTTTGAAGAAAGGATATAGCCGTTTTTCGCCGGCAGTTTCTCGAGGCCTTCATACTTCAGGTTGAAGCGATCCCGAAAAATGACCTGCAAACCGCGGGAAACGAAATACCAAAAGGCTTCGCGAAGTGGGCTGGGTCGGGCAAGGTCGAGCACATCGGGGTCTTCGGGATTTTCCCGCAGCACGGCATTCCAGCCGGCGAACTGCGCGCGCGAGATCGTCTTGCCGCTGGCCGCACTTTCGAGCACAGCATTGACCAGATCGCGAACCGTGTAGATATCGGCCAGTTGGCTCTCTTCCACGTCGCCGCCAAGCTCCTTTTCGACGGCCACCAGCAGTTCCACGCGCTGCATGGAATCGAATCCGAGATCGAGTTCGAGATTGTCAGTAGGGCGGATTTTTTCGGGAGCGTTGCGCGCGTTCGCCCGGAGTACCGAGAGCGCTTTCTGCACCTCGGGTTTTTCGAGCCACGCTTCGTCCTCGGGCGTCATGGGGCGCTCGGCGGCAACTTCGGCCTCGGCTCCCGAAGTGCCGCGGACCTGGTTGGCGCGCACGCGCTTTTCAATTTCGAAGCGTTTCAGCTTGCGGGTCGTGGTGCGGGGCAGGTCCTCCTGCCAGATTTCGTAGTTGCCGATGCGCTTGGTCGAAGCCCGTTGCTGGGATAGGCCTTCGATGTCAAAGCGGATGACCTCCTTCGCGTTGACGATCTTGCGCTCTTTCAGGACGTCGAAATTCGGCACGACCACGGCGTAGAGCCGCTCCGAGTTCGGATCACCGGGCTTCGCCTCCAGGCCCATCACGCAGATTTCCTTGATGAAGGGCGACTTCAAGTAGTGAGCTTCAATCTCCTCCGGATAAATGTTTTTCCCATTGGCGAGGACAATGAGTTCCTTACGCCGCCCGGTGATGAACAGGTTCCCGCGGGAATCGAAATAGCCGAGGTCGCCCGTGTAGAGCCAGCCGTCCTTAAGCGCGGCCTCGGTGGCGTCGGGACGGTTCCAATAGCCCTTCATCACGATGGCGCCGCGGATGAGGATTTCGCCCACGGGGTGGCCGACTTCTTCGGAGGGCTGGGGATCGAGAATTTTCGCCTCGATGGTCGGCAGAGGAGGCCCGACCGAGCCAATGACAACATGGCCAGGCCGATTGAGAAACGCGGCAGCGGAAGTTTCGGTCAGCCCGTAAGCGTTGAGCAGGTCGATGCCGAAATCGTGGAAGTCGCTGGCGACCACAGGATCAAAGCGCGATCCGCCGGTAATGAGGTAACGCATGCGGTCGCCGAACGTGGCATGGATTTTTCCGAAGAGTAGCTTGCCGGCGTTCAGGCCAAGCTTGCGCAGGAAGTGGTTCACGCGGATCAGGTAGCGCAGCAGCGCTTCGGCAATGCGGCCACGCTTCGCGACCTCTTTGAAGATGCGCTCGTGGATCAGATAGAAAAATTGCGGGACGACGGCGAAAGCGGTGATCTGGCGTTCCTGCAGCGCGCGTAGAAGCTCGGTGGTGTTGAGTGTCTCGAGGTAAACCACGCGCGCGCCCTTCACTAACGGGAGTAGGAGATTCGCCATCTGGGCGAGCACGTGGAACATGGGCAGGATGCCGAGCACGGCGTCGGTGGGCCCAATATTCAAAACCTGGAAAACCGCGTTCACTTCGCCCAGCAGGTTCGCATGGGTGAGTTGCACGCCTTTGGGGTCGGCCGTGGTGCCCGAGGTGTAGAGCAGGGCGGCAACATTGTCGGCAGGCGCTTCGACCGGGCGAAAGTTGCCCGGGCCGGCGGCGAAGATGGTGTCGAGGTCAGCGATCCAGTGCGGCTGGCCAGGATCCTTCTTCGCTCCTTCCAAGGATTTCGGGTCCGTGAGGATCAGTTCGACGCTCATCCCGGCGACCGCCTGTTGCGCGATGGCGAGATGCTTCACGTCGGTGACCAGCAGGGAAGCGCCGCTGTCTTTCAGGAGCTTGCTGACCTGGTCGGCGTGAAAGGCGGTATCGAGCGGGACGGCGGTGTAGCCCGAAGCGATGATTCCCAGGTAGGTGGCCACCCAGCGCGGATGGTTGTCGGCCAAAATGGCGACACGAGCTCCGGAAGGAAGCTTCTTCTCCGACATCCAGCGGCCGGTCGATTCGGCCATTTTGCGAGTCTCGGCGAAGGTATAGCTCTCGACCTGGTCCTTGCGCTGGATTTCGAGGGCAACGTTTTGCGGACCGCGCTGCTCGGCTTCAACAAACTGATCGTAGAAAGTGGGCATGAGGGGCGGGGAAAATATACCTGAAAAGCAGCAGGGAGGAGAGCGGAACTGTATTGGGAGGATGCCTACAACTTAATGGCTGCTCGGTTTGAAGGCCTCCAGGAATTGTGTCTTCTCTGCCTCGCTAATGAGAAATATCGTGATGTGATGATAAGGATTCATTAGGCAACTTGTGTCCCGAGAAAGGTGGTCTGCTTTCGTTGAGGTTGGGCGATTTGTTTTTCGCTATTCTCAGCTATTCTATGTTCGTGCGCAAAATCATTTTCAGAGCCGAGCAATCAACGATCGAACGCGCGCGGGAAGTCGCCCGATCCGAGGGCAAGGCCTTGGAAGATGCCTTCCGGGAGTGGCTGGATTGGTATGCGTCCCGCAATGTCACCAGGGAGGAAATCGAGGCCCTTTATCGAAGCCTGAAACATGTCGATGCCGGGCGCAAATTCAGTCGTGACGAGATGAATGAGCGTTAGGCAGTGAGACGAGCTTCGTCAGGGTCCCTCCCAATGTTCCAACCGCCAACTTTCCCGCATCCAATATGCTAGGCTAATCTAGCCTTTATAATGTGGGGTACGTGTCCCCCTCTGAAGGAATCCAGATTTGATTAACACCTTAGTAGCCAAGGTTTTCGGGACCAAGAACGAGCGCGAAGTGAAGCGCCTGATGCCCCAGGTGGAGGCCATCAATGCGCTCGAGCCGGCCATGCGAAAGTTGTCTGACGCCGAGCTGCGCGCCAAGACCGGCGAATTCCGCCAGCGTATCCAGGAGCGGCTGGCCAAGATTGCCGACGAGCCCGAGGCCGATCCCGACCGCCAGAAAGAAATTGAGGCCGAGCGCGATGCGGCCCTCAAAGAAATCCTCGACGAGTTGCTGGTGGAAGCGTTTGCCGTAGCCCGGGAGGCCGGACGCCGGGTCCTCAACATGCGGCATTTCGACGTGCAGCTGGTCGGCGGCATGGTGCTGCACCAGGGCAAGATCGCCGAGATGAAGACCGGTGAAGGTAAAACACTGGTCGCCACACTCCCGGTATATCTGAACGCGATCGGCGGGCGCGGCGTGCACGTGGTTACGGTCAACGACTACCTCGCCAAACGCGACTCGGAGTGGATGGGCAAGCTCTATACCTTCCTCGGCCTGACCGTGGGCGTCATCGTTCACGATCTGGATGACGACGAGCGCCGTGAAGCTTATGCCGCCGACGTCACCTACGGCACCAACAACGAGTTCGGCTTCGACTACCTGCGCGACAACATGAAGTTCGATTTGAAGGATTGCGTGCAGCGGGTGCACAACTACGCCATCGTCGACGAAGTGGACTCCATCCTGATCGACGAAGCGCGGACGCCGTTGATCATCAGCGGTGCGAGCGAAGAGTCGACGGACAAGTACGAGCGCGTCAATCGCATCATCCCGAAGCTCGAGAAAGGCGAGGAGATCGATGTTCCTCCGGGCGAGCCGAAGATTTACACCGGCGACTTTGTGGTGGATGAGAAGCACAAGAACATTACCGTCACCGACGAAGGCTGGGAGAAGGTCGAGAAGTTGCTGGGCATTGGCAACATTGCCGACCCGGAGAACTGGGACCTGAAGCATCACGTCGAGACGGCCGTGAAGGCGCACGCGCTTTACCGGCGCGACGTGGAGTACGTGGTAAAGGCGAAGGACGACAATCCGCGCGAAAAGGAAGTCATCATCGTCGACGAGTTCACCGGACGCATGATGCCGGGACGGCGGTGGTCGGACGGTCTGCACCAGGCGATCGAAGCCAAGGAAGCGGTCAAGATTGAACGTGAAAACCAGACGCTGGCGACGATTACCTTCCAGAACTACTTCCGCATGTACAAGAAGCTCGCCGGCATGACCGGTACGGCCGAAACGGAAGCGCCCGAGTTCGACAAGATTTACAGGCTGGAAGTGCTGGTCATCCCGACCAACAAGACGCTGTTGCGCATAGAGAATCCGGATGTTGTTTATCGCACGGAGAAAGAAAAATATTTCGCGGCTGCGGATGAGATTCAGCGGCTGAATCAGAGCGACCAGCCGGTGCTGGTGGGTACCACCTCGATCGAAAAATCCGAACGCCTCTCGGAGCTTCTGAAGAAGAAGGGCATCAAGCACGTCGTGCTGAATGCCAAGTATCACGAGCGCGAAGCCGAGATTGTGGCGCAGGCCGGACGCAAGGGCATGGTCACGATCGCCACCAACATGGCAGGCCGCGGTACCGACATCCTGCTCGGCGGCAACCCCGAATTCATGGCCAAGCAGGAATGCGTGAAGAAGGGAATCGCGCAACCGCTACGCGCGGCGCAGGGCAAAGTGCAGGCCGGCGTCGACGACGCCAACATGACCGTCTGGTATTACGGCGGCAACGAATATGTAGTGCCGACCAACCAGTGGAACGAGGCCTTCAACCGCTACAAGGAGCAGACCGACGTTGAGCACGGCGAAGTGGTTGCCGCGGGCGGCTTGCACATCTTTGGCACCGAGCGGCATGAAGCTCGCCGCATCGATAACCAGTTGCGCGGACGAGCCGGCCGCCAGGGCGATCCAGGATCGTCGCGCTTCTACCTGTCGCTCGAAGATGACCTGATGCGCATCTTCGCGAAAGAGTGGGTGTCGAACCTGCTGCAGCGTCTGGGCATGGAAGAAGGTATTCCGATCGAGTCGCGCATGATCACCAAGCGCATTGAGGCGGCGCAGAAGGCGGTCGAAGCGCAGAACTTCGAAGCCCGCAAACACCTGCTCGAGTACGACGACGTCATGAACAAGCAGCGCGAGGCCGTCTATGGCCTGCGCCGCAGCCTGCTCGAAGGCCTGGATCAGAAGGACCTGATCCTCGAAGATTACGTCTCCGGAATTCTAGGTGAGCTGATCGACCAGTTCTGCCCGTTGAAGGCTCATCTCGAAGAATGGGACTTGAAGGGCTTGAAGGACGGAATCTTCACCCGTTTTGGCGTAGACATCTATGCCGAGGGTATCAAACCGGAGACACTGAATCGGGGGGAACTCGGCGATGCGATCTTCGACAAGCTGAAGGAACGCTATGCCAGCAAGGAGCAGTTGATCGGGCCCGAAGCCATGCGCTATCACGAGCGCATGATCATGTTGAGCGTGCTCGATTCGCTGTGGAAAGACCACCTCCTCAATATGGATCACCTGAAGGAGGGCATTGGGCTGCGGGGCTATGGGCAGCACGATCCGCTGGTCGAGTACAAGCGCGAATCCTTCGACATGTTCGAAGAGATGATGAAGAAGTTCCAGGAGGAAACGGTCCGGTACCTGTACCTGATGCAGGTGTTGGAGCGGCCACCGGAGGGCATGGCGGGCGGGCCAGGAGCCGGCGGGCCGCAGGGACAAGCGCCAGATGCGGGCGCGCCCGTGCTGCGTCCTGGCGGAGGAAATGGCAGGCCACCGCGGCAGATTGCGACCTCCGTCGACGAGCTCGAAGAAGCCTTCCAGCGCAAGAAGCGCCGTGAACTCGAGCAGGCGCGCATGGCCGGAGGTGGCGAGCAGAAGACCGTGCAGCAGGTGGTGCGCGGAGCCGAGAAAGTCGGACGCAACGATCCCTGCCCATGCGGCTCGGGCAAGAAATACAAGAAGTGCCACGGAGCGTAGGGTCCGTGGAGCGACGGGCGTCCCCGCCCGTCGAGGAGCGCCGTCGACGAGATTCCTCGCTGCGCTCGGAATGACAAGTTCAAAGA
>Ga0209806_1000863_pt1 | contig 20582 bp, 20 predicted proteins | sample GraSoiAngelo_152_FD_186166 | JGI IMG/M metagenome (GOLD analysis project Ga0209806, IMG submission 186166) | Grasslands soil microbial communities from the Angelo Coastal Reserve, California, USA - 14_1009_12_30cm (SPAdes) (version 2) | ecosystem: Environmental > Terrestrial > Soil > Grasslands ... | reverse complement strand
TCGGGCCGCGCAGGCCGTGGCCGCCGTGCTCGCGCCGGGACGGCGCGTCGCCCTCACCACGCACGTGAACGCCGACGGCGACGGCGTGGGGAGCGAGGTGGCGCTGTGGCACCTGCTCACCGCGCGGGGGCTCCGGGCCGCGATCGCCAACCCCACGCCCATCCCGGAGCGGTTCCATTTCCTCGTGCCGGCCGGCGCGGATCACTCCGAGCGCGCCACGCGCGAAATCGAGTCCGCCGACGTCGTGGTCGTGCTCGACATCTCGGACGTGAGCCGCCTGGGGGATCTCGCGCGCGCCATCACGCACTCCCACACGGTCGCGTGCATCGATCACCACGTCAGCGGCGGCTCGCTCCCGGGCGGGCCGCGCCTGGTAGCGCCCGACGCCGCCGCCACGGCCGAGCTGGTGTTCGACTTCGCGAGCGCGCTCGAGTGGCCGCTCTCGCCCGAGGCCGCGCGGGCGCTGTACGTCGGCATCCTCACCGACACGGGGGCCTTCCGGTTCGCCAACACCACGCCCCGCGCCCTGCGGGTGGCCGGCGCGCTGCTCGAGCGCGGCGTGGATCCCGAGTCGATCTATGCGTCGGTGTACGCGAGCGCCCCCGAGGGACGTGTGCGCCTGATGACGGAAGTGCTCGAGACCCTCGTGGTGGAGCCCGACCACGGCCTCGCGTGGGTCACGGTCCCACCGGACGCACTGCGGCGCCACGGCGCCACGGCCGACGATCTCGACGGTATCGTCGAATACCCGCGCTCCATCGCCGGCGTGCGGCTCGCGATGCTGTTCCGCAATCTGGCGAACGGGAAGGTCAAGGTCAGCTTCCGGTCGCTCGGCGACGTGGACGTAGCGGAGCTGGCGGGCCGTTTCGGAGGCGGCGGGCACCGCAAGGCCGCGGGCGCCTCGCTCGAGGGGACCCTCGCGGAGGTGCAGGGACGCGTCCTCGCCGCAGCCCGTGAATACCTGAACGGGCACTAGCCTACCCTCGTGGACGCCTTGTCGACCGGTCGGCAGCGGCTGATCGGCATGATCGGCACCCGCTTGGCGATTCTCCTCCTCGGCGCCATCGCCGTAACGATCGTCGGAACGATGCCCGCACCCACCGCCGAGGCACTGTGGCGTGTGTCGTCGAATGAGCTCGTGAATCTCCAGGCGCGCTGGGACAGCGACTTCTATCACCAGATTGCCACCGTCGGCTACCGCTGGGACCCGTCGGTGTTTCTTCACCAGAACGTGGTCTTCTTCCCGTTGTATCCGCTGTTGATGCGCTGGGGCGGAGCGCTGCTGGGGGGCCATCCACTGCTTGCCGGCACCGTCGTTTCGCTTGCGGCATTCGCCGGCGCGATCTCCCTGTTGTATCGACTGGCGGTGCTCGAGCTGGGTGAGGAGAAGGCGTGGCCGGTGGTCCTGCTCGTTTCGACGTACCCGTTCGCCCTGTTCTATTCCGTCGTCTATACCGAGTCGTTGTTCCTGTTTCTCACGGTCAGCGCGTTCTACGCCATGCGACGGCGCTACCTGCTGCTCGCGGCCCTGGCAGGCTTCGCGGCGGGGCTCACTCGTCCGAACGGGTTCTGGCTGGCTCTCCCTTTGGTGTGGATGGCGGCGACCACCCGGTCAGACCCCTCGCACGACGTCCCGGGTCCGGGCTCGGGGGGGCGGCAGGGGCGGGACTTTGCGGCCATCGTCGTCGCACTGGCGCCGCTTGCCGGAGTCGCGATTTTCTCGGCGTATCTCTACGTGCGGTTCGGCGATGCCCTGGCGTGGATGCACGGCCAAGTCGCGTGGGGCGTGCCGTTGTTGGGCCGCGGTCCTGCCCCCGACCCGGTTCGCACGGCCGAGGATCTCCGGCTGAAGGTAAGCGAAGTGATGGTCTACGCCGGCGACATCGCGGCGTTTTTCCTGGCAGCCGCATCGATAGTGCCGGTCGCCCGACGCATCGGCGCCGCGTACGCGATGTGGATCGCCATCAACATCTTCCCGCCGGTGGCGGCCCACCTCTTCATCTCGCTCGGAAGGTTCACGTCGGTCCTGTTTCCCCTATTCTTTTGGCTGGCCTTGGTCGTGCCGCGACGGCGCGTGGCGTACTTGGCCGGCGCGTTCGCGGCCTGTCAGGCGATTCTGGCCGTGTGTTTCTACTTGTGGCGACCCGTCGTCTAGCGCACGGCCGCCCCTTGCCGGGCGCGCGCGCCGACGACACCGTTGTCCGACCTCTTTGTTCTCCCGGTGCCCCATGAAGCGTGTTCTCCTGGCCGTGGCGTTGGTCGTGGTCGTGCTCGCAGCGGTCACGCTCGAGCGGACCGTCAACCTCCGCTCGCGCCAGCCCCAGGTCACCCCCGTGGCCGCCGAGCCGCTCGACACCGCGGCGCTGGCGCGCCGGCTCGCGGGCGCGCTGCGCTTCAAGACCATCTCGTTCCAGGACTCCAATCAGTTCGACCCTCGGGAGTTCGAGGGATTGCATCGCTACCTGCGGGATTCCTTCCCGAAACTCCACGCAGCGCTCAAGCTCGAGAAGGTGAACGGCTACGGCCTCCTGTACCAGTGGACGGGCTCCGACGCCGGGCTCGCTCCGGTCGTCTTGCTCGCGCACCAGGATGTCGTCCCGATCGAGCCCGGGACGGAAGGCCGTTGGACCGAGCCGCCCTTCGAGGGACGGATTGCGGGTGGGTACGTGTGGGGGCGTGGCGCGCTCGACGACAAAGGCAGCCTCGTGGGGATCCTCGAGGCGGTCGAGCATCTCGTCGCCGCGGGCGCCAAACCCCGGCGCACGCTGTACCTGGCGTTCGGGTACGACGAGGAGGTGGGCGGTCGCCGCGGCGCCGCGCGCATCGCGGAGCTGCTGGCGTCGCGCAACGTGCACCCGGAATTCGTGCTGGACGAAGGGGGAGCACTCGCCACGGGGCTGATCGCGGGTGTGGAGGCGCCGGTGGCGCTCATCGGGATCGCGGAGAAGGGGTACGTCACCGTGGAGCTCACGGCGCAGGCCGAGGGCGGGCACTCCTCGATGCCGCCCCGGGCGACCGCGGTCGGCATCGTGGCCGCCGGGCTGACGCGGCTCGAAGCGCGGCAGATGCCGCGGGCCATCCGCGGCCCGACGGCCGACATGTTCGACTATCTCGGTCCGGAGATGCCGTTCGCGCCGCGCCTGGTGATGGCGAACCGCTGGCTCCTGGGCGGGATCCTCACCTCGAAGTTCGGCCGGACGCCCCAGGGCAACGCGCTGCTTCGGACCACCACCGCCCCCACGGTGCTGCAGGCGGGCGTGAAGGAGAATGTGTTACCGTCCACCGCCCGTGCGCTCGTCAACTTCCGGATTCTCCCGGGGGACAGCGTCGCAACCGTGCTCGAGCACGTGCGGCGCGTGGTGGATGACCCCCGGATCGGCGTGCGCGCGCTGGAGACGACCTTCAGCAATCCATCACCCGTCACGCCGGTGGAGGCCGAGCCGTTTCAGCTGCTGGCGCGGACCATCCGCCAGGTGGTTCCGGCTACGGTGGTGACGCCGTGGCTCGTGGTGGGGGCGACCGACTCGCGGCACTACGCCCGGCTCACGCCCAACGTGCTGCGCTTCGTCGGGGCCACTGTCGGGAAGGACGATTTGCGCCGGGTGCACGGCATGGACGAGCGCGTGAGTGTGCAGGGGTACGCGGACGCGGTGCGGATCTACATTCAGCTGCTCAAGAACGCGGTGTTGTAGGGAGAGGTATCAGCCCGCCGCAGCGGCCGGAGCTCCTCAGCCGTAATCTCTCCATGACACCGACGACCGGGATTCCATCGGGAGGAACCATGAGAGCGTACTCATTTCTACTGTCGGCCCTGCTCGCACTCGCCGCGACCGCCGCGCAGGCCCAGGGGCCCGGGGGGCGGGGCGGGCCGGGCCGGCGCATGGAGCTGCTCTTCAAGGACATCACGCTCACGCCCGCGCAGCAGACCAAGGTCGACTCGATCCAGGCGCGCTACAGAAGCGAGCGGCCGTCCTTCACGCCCGGGACGCCTCCGGATTCTGCGACGCGCGACAAGGTCCGCGCCCTGTTCCAGCGCGAGCGGGACGACATCCGTGCCGTCCTCACTGCGGACCAGCAGAAGACGTTCGATCGCAACCTCGAGGAGATGCGCCAGCGACGGCCGGGCGGGCCCTGACGTCTCAGTCGAAAAACCGCTGCCTGCGGTCGATTTCGCGCACGACCCTGATGGCGAGCACGGTCGCGACGATCCCCACGCCACCGACCGCGATCCCCAGGTGGGTGGCGTCGCTGAGCTGCTCGGCCGTGCGGGCGTCGTGCGCCAGGGCCGTGAACACCGGCTCGAGCACCGCCCAAGCCAGGAACACGCCCCACCATCCGCGCAGCAGGACGGGAGCGGGCAGGTCGTCGTACCCGTCGCGGTCGTTCCGCGAGTCGCTGCGGAGCCAGAGATCCTTCATGACCTGGTAGGCGCGTACCACGTTGACGAACGGAATGAACCAGTATCCCACGGCCCACGTCGGGCTGAAGCGCACCCGCTTGGACCCGACGAACACGAGATTGGTGTAGGCGCGGTACAGCCACACCAGCCACAGCACCGCCGTGCACGCGAACGCTACCAGGTTGAGCGTGCCGATCGCGCGGGATCTCGCGTCCGCCCGCTGCTCGGCGTCAGCCCGCCGGCGCGCGTCGCTGGCCGCGATGTCGGCAGGCAGCGGTTGCGCGTCGGCGACCGCGGGAGCGATGAGGGCGCGCTGGGACAAGCGAGACGCGACCGTGCCGGCTTCGAGAGCGAGGCAGGCCAACAACAGATAGGTCGTCCACTGCGCCACCGAGGCGCGGCGAACGGGACGTCGATCGTCGGACATAGAGTGCGCGATTGGGCCAGTGCAAAGGCCTGCAATCCCCGTGCCCGTCATCGTCTCGTTGCACGTCCGCCGCATGTTCCCGTACCTTTCTCTAGTGCCAGCGTCCGATACTCTCCAGGCGCGCGTCGAGCGCGCATTGGCGCAGCTCCAGAACCCGCGCCGCGGCGGCGACGTCCTCGCGGCCGGCATGGTCAAGGACCTTGCCGTGGACGACCGCGGCACGGTCAGCTTCACCTTCCTGCTCGGTCGGGACGATCCCGGCTCGCTCGCCCGGGATGTTCGCAAGGCGGTACAGGCCGTTCAGGGCGTGACCGCCGTTCGTGTGAACGTGACCGATGCAAGCAATGCGGCGGAGGGCGCCGCTCCCCGCCAGACCGCTCCCGGTCCAGGGAGTGTCCCTCCCCCCTCCACGCCTGTCGAGCTGCCGCAGCTCGGCAGAGTCCTGGCGATCTCGTCGGGCAAGGGCGGCGTCGGCAAGTCCACCGTGTCCGTCAACATCGCCGTCGCGCTGGCGCGCGCCGGGCACCGGGTGGGTCTCATGGACGCCGACATCTACGGGCCGAACATCCCGCGCATGATGGGGGTCGATCGGAAGCCGGAAGTGCGGGGCGGCCGGATTCAGCCGCTCGAGGCCCACGGCGTGAAGCTGATGTCGCTGGGGCTGATCGTCGAGCGCGACGCGCCCGCCATCTGGCGCGGCCCGATCATCATGAAGGTGATCCAGCAATTCCTGCGCGACGTCGACTGGGGAGAGCTCGACTACTTTTTGGTGGATCTGCCGCCGGGCACCGGGGACGCGCAGCTGTCGCTCGCGCAGACGGTGCACATCCGCGGCGCGGTCATCGTCACCACGCCGCAGGAAGTGGCGGTGGGCGACAGTCTGCGCGGCGCGAAGATGTTCGAGCGGGTGGGGGTGCCCGTGCTCGGCGTGGTCGAGAACATGAGCTCCTACGTATGCCCGCACTGCGGCGAGCGCACCGCCATTTTCCTCGCCGGCGGCGGCACCCGCCTCGCGGACGAGCTCGGCGTGCCGCTGCTCGGCGAGGTGCCGCTGCAGGCGCGCCTGGCGGACCTCGCCGACACCGGACAGCCGATCGTCGCGGCCCAGCCCGATTCGCCTGCGGCGCGGGCGCTCGATGCCATCGCGCGCCGCGTCGCCGACGCGCTCGCCGCCGTCCCCCGCTGACGTGCGGCTCTTGTTCGCCGCGCTGTTGCTGCTGCAGAGTCCCCGTCGAGTCGAGCGTCCCGAGCTGCGAGCCGGACTGGACACGCTGTACGGCGGCGGCTTCCCCGCGGCCGCGGGCTATTTCGCCGACCTCGCGCGGCAGGACAGCGCAGACCCTGCACCGGTGATCTTCGAGGCGAGCGCCTACATCTGGTGGGCGGCCGCGCTCGAGAACGACGGCTACGAGGCGGCGCGCATCGATTCGCTGCTCGATCGCGCGATCGCCCGGGCCGCGGCCGTGCCGCGCGGAGCGGCGCGCGACTTCTGGCTCGCCACCGCGCTCGGATACCGCGCCCGTCAGCGCGACCTGCACGGGCACTCGTGGAGCGCCGCGAAGGACGCCAAAGCGATGCGCGACGCGTACGCCCGCGTCCTCGCCGCCGACTCGAGCTGCGCCGACTGCTACCTCGGCCTCGGCGTGTACCAGTACGGCCTGGCCCGCGCCGGCGCCCTCGCCCGTCTGGTGGCGAAGCTCGTGGGCCTGGGGAGCGGCAATGCGGAGCAGGGGATCCGTTATATGCGCCGTGCCGCGGTGGACGGCGATCTCGCCCGCGTGGAGGCCGGGTGGGTGCTCGCGGCGGCCCTGGTGCGCGAGGCGGCGCGGGCCGCTCCGGCCCGGGCGGCCCTCCAGGGCGGCGCCCGCGACGCAGTGACGCAGCTCGCCGAGCGCTACCCGGGCAATCCGGTCTTTCAGCGCTTCCTGAGGGAGATCCCCGCCGCTGCCCCGTGACCTGGCCTGTGACCCAGCCGCTGTTGCGGCGCCGCCACTCTAGCCCCGCACGGGCGGCGTCCTTACGATGGGGTGAGGCTGGGCACTCGTGAGGGGATCTAGGAATGACCGACGTGCGGTGGGCTCGTCTCGAGACCGACCTGAATTTCCGTCTGCGTCGCGGTGCGTGGTATCGCGTCGCGGGTCTGTCGTCGTCGGAAGCGACGCTCGACGTGAATCGCGAGCAGGTGCCGGTACCGCGTGCGTCGGTCAAGATCGTCACGAGCCCTCCGCAGTACTGGACCGTCGTCTCGCGTCCGCGCGACGCGCGCAGCCTGCCGGCGCTATGGGGCGACAAGTACGCCGTGTGCCCCGGCTGCCGCAACCGCGCCCAGCTCAAGGGAGCGCCGCACAGCATGCGCTGCCCGCGCTGCGAACGGACGTTCCGAGTGGCGTGGGAAGAGTGGTTCGTCGCCGCTGGTTGAGTCGCGCGCCGTAGCGCCGCACTGAAATGACTCGCACCATCCAGTCGCAATCGCTCAGACGTCTGGGGCTGCTGGTCGCCCTCGCCGCCGCGTACTTCGTGGCCGGCAGGCTCGGGCTGCGGTTCGCCGTCGCCAACCCCAACGCGACGGCCGTCTGGCCGCCGACGGGGATCGCGCTCGCCGCCCTGCTCCTCGCCGGCTACGACGTCTGGCCGGCCATCCTGGTGGGCGCGTTCCTGGTGAACGTGACCATCTCCGGCTCGGTGCCGAGCGCCGTCGCGGTCGCGGCCGGGAACACGCTCGAGGGCCTGCTCGGCGCGTACCTCGTCAATCGCTTCGCCCGCGGTCGTCGGGTGGGGGAGCGCGCGCGCGACGTCTTCACCCTCGCGGTGCTCGCGGGAATCGTGAGCACGGCCGTGAGCGCCACCGCCGGTGTGATCGTGATCTCACTCGACGGACTGGCACGCTGGAGCGACTTCGGCTCGATCTGGCTCACCTGGTGGCTCGGCGACGCGGTGGGCGATCTGGTGGTCGCGCCCGCTGTGCTGTTCTGGGCGCTGCACCCCCGCGTGCACTGGACGCGACGCCAGACGCTCGAGGCCGCGGCGCTGTTGTCGTGCATCGTGGTCATCGCGATCGCGGTGTTCGACGGCTTGTTCCCGTGGCGGGACCGGCATTATCCCCTCGAATTCCTGTGTGTGCCCCTGCTGCTCTGGGCCGCGTTCCGGTTCGAGCCGCGCGAGGCGGCGACGGCCGTGCTCGTCCTGTCGGGCGTCGCCATCGCGGGCACGCTCTCGGGGTTCGGGCCGTTCGCGCGCCCGACGTACGACGAGTCGCTGCTGCTGGTGCAGGCGTTCACGGGCGTGACGGCCATCATGACGCTGGTGCTCGCGGCGGCGGTGGCCGAGCGGCGGGAGGCCCAGGAGCGGCTGCGCCGCTTGGCGGTGAGCGATCCCCTCACGGGGCTGTCGAACTACCGGCAGCTCGTCCAGGCGCTCGAGACGGAGATCAAGCGGTCGTCGCGCACCGACCGGCCGTTCGCGGTCGTGCTCATGGATCTCGACGGTCTGAAGACGATCAACGACCGCTTCGGCCACCTGGTGGGGAGCCTGGCGCTGCGCCGCGTGGCGGAGACCCTGCTCGGCTCGTGCCGCGGCATCGACACCGCGGCGCGGTTCGGCGGCGACGAGTTCGCCGTGGTGCTGCCGGAGACGGGCGACGCGGCGGCGTGGCACGTGGCGCGCCGGATCGCCGATCGGGTGGCACGCGATGGCGAGGAGCCGGCGATTTCGGTGAGCGTCGGCGTGGCCGTCCACCCGCGCGATGGGGCGTCGCTCGAAGGCCTCCTCAATGCGGCGGACCGCTCGCTGTACGACACGAAGTCGCGCCGGCGACACCGGGCGCAGGCATCCTAAGCCGGTTTTTTTACTTTCTTGTCCTTTTTCGTTTTCTTCACGTTTTTCGTCCCCGTCAGACTCCAGATCCAGTTCGTGGCGCTCTTGACGACCCTCGCATGGGGGGATATAAGCAACTGCACAAACCGCCCGTGCGGAGGTCGTCATGGATCGAGCGATGTCGGCCTGGGCCGACATGGTGAAGGGCCCGCGGTGGGCCCGGATCCGGGACGGGGTGCGCTCTCGGCTGCGGCGCGGTGCGTGGTATCCCGTGTTGAGCGCGGGGTCGCATTCCGTGGTCCTCGACGTGCGCGGCATGTCCGTCAGCGTGCACCACTCCTACCTCGTGCTCACCTTCGCCCGCCCCACGCGCTGGAGCCTCGTCAGGCGCCCTCCGGATGCCGGGCTGATGCCCGAGAGCTGGGGCGCGTGGTACGCCGTGTGTCCGGGGTGCGCCGCGCGCGAGCCCGTCAGGCAGGTCACGGGCACCATGGCGTGCACGCGGTGCGATCAGGGTTTTCACATCGACTGGAGCGCCGACGCGCGGCGGTTGGACGAGCGGACCCGTCCCACCCCGGCGCACCCGCACGCCGCCTGAGTAGGGCGGCGCCGCGCGCCGTGTCGTTGACCCCCGGCGCCACGCTCCGGTAGCTTGCGGCGCCATGACCAGCGTCACCCGCGCGCCCGGATCGCTCACGGTCGGGCCGCTGCGCCCCGTCATTCTGCAGCTCGCCGCGCCCGCCGTGGCGATGATGGCCTGCCATTTCTGCTTCAACCTGATCGACTCGATCTGGGTGGGCCGGCTCATCGGCCCGGCGGCGCTCGCGGCCGTCTCGACCGCGGGATTCTACGTCTGGGTGTTGCTATCGCTCGGTGAGATGGTGGAGGTGGGGCTGATCGCGGTCGCCGCGCGACGGCACGGAGAGGGCCGTCCCGACCTCGCCGCCCGCGCCGCCGGGGCGGCCGTGTTGTACGCCCTGGGCGCAGGCACGGCCGCGTCTTTGCTCGGGTTCGCGCTGACCGGCGACCTGTTCCGCCTGATGACGGTGCCGCGCGAGGTGGCGGCGCTCGGGTCCCGCTACCTCGACACGTGGCTCCTCGGCGGTCCGCTCGTGTTCGGGTTCTTCGCGATCGAGGCGACATTCCGGGCCGCCGGCGACACGCGTACGCCATTCGCGCTGCTCGCGGCGTCGGTGTTGCTGTCGATCGGGCTCGACCCGCTGCTCATCGCCGGGGTGGGACCCTTTCCCCGGCTCGGCGTCGAGGGGGCGGCCGTCGCGTCCGTGATGGTGCGGGGCGGGGGGTTCCTGATCGGCGTGGGCATCGCGCTCAAGCGCGGGCTCATCCGTCTCGACGCACCCGACTGGCGCGCCGTGCCCACGCTGCTCCGAGTGGGCGCGCCGCTCTCGCTCGCCGGCGTGCTCCTCTCCGTGGTGTACATGTGGCTGACCCGGTACACGGCGCGCTTCGGCACCGCCGCGCTCGCGGCACTCGGTGTGGGCCACAAGGTCGAAGGGATCGGGTTCCTCGCCATTTCGGGATTCGCCCTCTCGGCCGCCGCGCTGGTCGGACAGAACCTGGGCGCGAACCAGGAAGCGCGTGCGCGCCAGGCGGTGCGCATGACGGTGGGGTACTGTCTCACGGTCACCGTCGCGACGGCGGCCGCGTTCCTCGCCATCCCGCGCTCCCTGGTGGCGCTGTTCACGTCCGATCCCGCGGTGATCGCCGACGGGAGCCTCTACCTGCGCGTGATCGCGTTCGCGCAGATCGGGCAGACGTTCGAGATCATCCTGGAGGGTGCCCTCGCGGGGGCGGGCTACACGCTGTGGCCGCAGATCACGAGCACCGCGCTTACGTTGCTGCGGGTGCCGCTCGCCGCCTGGTGGTCGGCGACGATCGGCTTGGTCGGCATCTGGCTCGCGCTCTCGGTGACCGCGGTCGGGCGGGGGGTCGCGATGACGTTCTTCTGGCTCAATGGCGCCTGGCGTCGCAGCGTGGTGTAACCATGGCCACGTTGATCACGTTGCTCACGGACTTCGGCACCGCCGACAGCTACGTCGGCGAGGTGAAGGGCGTGCTGTTGTCGCAGGTGCACGGCGTGGTGCTCGCGGACATCACCCACCAGGTCCCCCCGGGCGACGTTCGTGCTGCCCAATACATCCTTTCCCGAGTATGGCAGCGGTTTCCCCAGGGGACCGTGCACCTCGCGGTCGTGGACCCGGGGGTGGGGACGAACCGGCGCGCGCTCGCGGCGCAGACGGCGGGGCACTTCTTCGTCGCCCCCGACAACGGCCTGCTCTCGTTTCTCTCCCCGGAGGCGCATTTCGTTTCGCTGCCGGTGCCCCCGGCCGCGGCGCCCACCTTCCACGCCCGCGACCTGTTTGCGCCCGCGGCCGGCCAGCTTGCCCTGGGCGCGTCTCTGTCACACATGGGCCAGCCTATCACCGATCCGTACCGCTCCCCGCTCCCCGCGCCCCGGGAAGACGGGGGAGTCGTGGTGGGCGAAGTGATCTATGTCGATCGCTTCGGTACCCTGATCTCGAACATCCGGGGGGACGCGGTGGAGCCGGGCGTGCGCATCAAAGTCGCCGGTACGGAGATCGGCACGCTGGCGCGCAGCTTCGGCGACGTGAAGCGGGGCGTGCTCGTCGCGTTCGTCGGCAGCGGGGGGACGGTGGAAATCGCGGTGCGCGATGGCAGCGCGGCGCGACTCCTAGGAGTCGGTGTGGGAGCGGAAGTGCGGGCCTGAGGGCGTCGGAATCCGCACCTTGGCCATCACCCGCTCCACGAACCCGAACTCGGGCGCGAAGCGGGTGAGCTGCGCCAGCTCGCGGAACAGCTTGCGCTCGCGCCCGGCGGTCGCGCGGCACTCGTCGCACCGCGCCAGGTGCGGGTCCCGCGCGGCGGGAAGCAGCCCCTCGGCCCAGAGCTCGATTTCGTCCGGGGTCAGGTGTCGGGTGTCAGGAGTCGGGGTCATCTTGGCCCAGCCTTACGCGCCAGTCGCGGCACCGGTTTCACTCCTTCCGATCGGCCAAGTAGCCCCGCAATTCGTTGCGGGCCCTGTGGATATACGTTTTCACCGTGCCCAGCGGAAGCTCCAGGATCCGGGCGATTTCCTCGTACGAGTGGCCCTCCACGTGGCGTAACAGGATGCACGAGCGGTACTCCGGCCGCAGCCGCGCGATCGCCCGCTCGATCGCGCCGCCCAGCTCGCGCGCCTCGAGCTCCTGGAGCGGGCTCTCGCCCTTGTCGCCGAGCTGCAGCGTGGTCGCGCGCATCGCCTCGGGAGTCGTGGCGTGGGGGGAGCCGTCGAGCGAGAGCGTGTCGAGCTCGCGCTTGCGAAGCTGATCGATCGCCGCGTTGTTGGCGATCTTGAAGATCCAGGACGAGAAGCGGAACTGCGGGTTGTACGAGCCGAGTCCGTTCAGGACCTTGATGAACGTTTCCTGGGCGAGGTCCTCGGCGAGCCCGCGGTCGCGCACCATGCGGTAGAGCAGCGAGAACACCGGCCGCTCGTAGCGACGCACCAGCTCGCGGAACGCCGCGTCGTGGCCACGCTTGGCCCACTCGACGACGTCCTGGTCGCTGGCGCCCGTCAGGTGGCCCGGCCTATCTTTCGCGCCTATGGCGCCCCCTGCATTCGAGGTGGCCGTGAGTCGTGTCCCCAACGCAAAGCGGTCGTACGTGCGCGACATGTTCACCGCGATCGCCCCGCGCTACGACTTCCTCAATCATCTCCTGAGTCTCAACGTGGACCGCTCCTGGCGCCGCGCCGCGGTGCGGCGGCTCGCCTGGGAGCGGACGCCTCACGGCACCTACCTCGACCTCTGCGCCGGGACGCTCGACCTCGCGGCGACGCTCGCTCGCGAGCCGACGTTCGCCGGGCAGGTCGTCGGCGCGGACTTCGTGGTCCCCATGCTCACCCGGGGGAAGAGGAAAGCCGCGCGCGCCCGTCCCGTCGCCGCCGACGCTCTGACGCTGCCCTTTGCCGACGGCCGGTTCGACGGCGCGATGTGCGCGTTCGGGGTCCGGAACCTCGCGGACTTGGACGCCGGGTTGCGCGAGGCGCACCGAGTGCTCCGGCCGGGTGCGCATTTCGTGGTGCTCGAGTTCACCACGCCGCGGTTTGCGCCGTTGCGCGCCTTGTACCTGTTCTACTTCCGGCGCGTGCTCCCCGCGATCGGCCGGGCGGTGTCGAAACATAGGGACGCCTATACCTACCTGCCAGAGTCGGTGTTCGAGTTCCCCGATCCGGAAGGCCTGGCACAGCGGCTGCGCGTCGCCGGATTCGACGCCGTCGGCTACGAACTCCTGACGGGCGGGATCTGCGCCATCCATCATGGCACTCGATAATCTGCGCGCTCTGATCGAGGCGATCGAGGCGCGGGGAGATCTCGCGCGCGTCGAGCACCCGGTCTCGATAGACAAAGAGATCACGGAAATCGCCGATCGCTGCATGAAGTCGCCGGGCGGGGGACCGGCGCTGCTGTTCACGCGGCCGACGCTCGCCGGCGGCGCCGCGTCGCGCTATCCGGTGGCCGTCAACCTGTTCGGCTCGGCGCGGCGCATGGCGCTGGCGTTAGGCGTCGACTGTCTGGACGAGATCGGCGAGCGCATCGCGGCGCTGCTGAACCTCAAGGTCCCCGACACCCTGCTCGGCAAGCTCGCCATGCTGCCGCAGCTCGCCGAGGTGGCCAAGTTCCCGCCCAAGACCGGCGGCGGCCGCCCCGCGTGTCAGGAATGTGTCATCCGCGAGCGCGACGTGGACCTGGCGCAATTTCCCGTGCCGCTGTGCTGGCCGGAGGACGGCGGACCTTACATCACCCTGCCCGGCGTGATCACCCGCGATCCGGCCACCGGCGTCCGTAACGTGGGGATGTACCGCATCCAGGTGATCGGGCGGAACGCGCTGGCCATGCATTGGCAGCGCCACAAGGTGGGGGCGGCGCACTGGCGCGCGATGGCGCAGCGCGGCGAGCGGATGCCCGTCGCGGTCGCGCTAGGGGGCGATCCCGCGTCGATCTATGCCGCCTCGGCGCCGCTGCCGCCTACGATCGATGAGTTCCTGTTCGCGGGTTTCCTGCGCCGGGAGCCGGTGCGCCTCGCCAAGGCGGTGACCTCCGACCTCGAGGTGCCGGCGGAGGCGGAGATCGTGTTCGAGGGTTACATCGATCCGCGCGAGGAGCTCGTCCTCGAAGGCCCGTTTGGGGATCATACCGGCTTCTACTCGCTCGCCGACCATTACCCCAAGGTGCACGTCACCGCCGTCACGCTGCGGGCCGAGCCGATCTGGCCGCATACGATCGTGGGCCGGCCGCCCATGGAGGACTACTGGCTCGGGCACGCCACGGAGCGGATCTTCCTGCCGCTCCTGAAGCTGACGATCCCCGAGCTCGTCGACCTGCACATGCCCGCCGCCGGAATCTTTCACAATCTCGTGTTCGTGAGCATCGACAAGCAGTACCCCGGGCAGGCGTACAAGGTGATGAACGGCTTGTGGGGCCAGGGGCTGATGTCGCTGGCCAAGGTGATCGTCGTGTTCGACAAGGACGTGAACGTACAGGATCCGCATGAGGCGTGGTGGGTCGCGCTGAACCATATCGACCCCGAGCGCGACGTACGCTTCACCATGGGCCCGATCGACGTGCTCGATCACTCGAGTCGGGGGTTCACCTTCGGGTCGAAAATGGGGATCGACGCGACGCGCAAGTGGAAGGAAGAAGGCTTCACGCGCGACTGGCCGAACCGGATCGTGATGGACGTCGAGACCAAGCGGCGCGTGGACGCGATGTGGAAGGAGCTGGGGATTGAGCTCTGACGTGCGCGAGGGGCAGACGTTCGGGGGCGAGAGCCTTCTCATCCGCTTCGTCAACTTCGTCAAGCTCGCACATACCGTGTTCGCCCTGCCGTTCGCGCTGCTCGGGTTGCTGGTGGCGTCGCGCGAGACCACGCTCACCTGGCGAACGCTGGGCCTGGTGGTGCTCGCCTTCACGGCCGCGCGGTTCGTGGCGCTCGGGTTCAACCGCATCGCGGACCGCGAGCTCGACGCGCGTAACCCGCGCACCCGCGCGCGCGAGCTGCCCTCGGGGCGCCTTACGCTGCGGCAGGCCTGGAGCGCGGTCGCGCTCGCGGCGGCGCTGTTTCTCTGGGCCGCGTGGGCGCTGAACCCGCTGTGCTTCGCACTCGCGCCGCCGGCGCTCGTGTTCATCGCGGCCTACAGCTACGCCAAGCGGTTCACGCACTGGTCCCACCTCTGGCTCGGTCTCGCGGACGGGATCGCCACGCCCGCGGGATATCTCGCCGTCACGGGACGGTGGAGCGAGCCCTGGTGGCTGCTTCCCGCGGGCGCGCTGGCGGTGACGTTTTGGGTCGGCGGGTTCGACGTGTTCTACGCCCTCCAGGACGAGGCGTTCGACCGCGCGGAGGGGCTCGAGTCGCTGGTAGTGCGCTTCGGCCAGGCGCGCGCCATCGTGGTCGCCAAGCTGCTGCACGGCCTCGCGCTCGCGGCGCTGCTCCTGTTCGGGATCGGTGCGCACCTCGGCGTCGCCTACTACGGCGGCGTGGCGATCGGCGCCGCGCTGATCGCGTGGGAGCACCACCTCGTCCGGCCGGGTGATCTGTCGCGGCTCAACGCGGCCTTTTTTACCGCCAATGGGATCGTCAGCGTCGTCGTATTCCTCGGCGCCCTCGTGGATCGAGTGTTTTGACAATGCGGAATGCGGAATGCGAAGTGCGGAATGGCTAGGCGAGGTCGATCGAAGAGGTTGGCGAAGGGCCAGAGCGGGCGCCGGACTCCTCCAGAAATTCCGCATTCCGCATTCCGCACTCCGCATTCGCCGGCGCCCCCCCGCCCGCCCGCGCATCCCCGTCGCTCTCCCACCCCGAACCGTCGCGGCCGGTGACGACCAAGCATCCGGTGATCCTGGCCATCACCGGCGCCTCCGGCGCGCCCTACGGCGTGCGGCTACTCGAGGTGTTGGCGCTGCATCAGGTGCCGGTCTGGCTGATGATCTCGCCGCACGGCTGGCGGCTGCTCGCGGAGGAGTGCGGCATCACGGACGACCGCGGCCTCAAGAAGGCCACGGGCGGCGACTGGACAAGCGTGCGGGTGTTCGACGACAAGGACCGCGGTGCCGAGCCGGCGTCGGGATCGGCGAAGAGCGCGGGGATGGTGATCTGCCCCTGCTCCATGGGGACGGTGGCCGCGATCGCGCACGGGACGAGCCGCAGCCTGATCGAGCGGGCCGCCGACGTCGTGCTCAAAGAGCGCCGCCCGCTTGTCCTGGTACCGCGCGAGACGCCGCTCTCATTGGTGCATCTCCGCAACTTGACGCTCGCGAGCGAGGCCGGAGCGGTCGTGCTGCCCGCCGCGCCCGGGTTCTATCACAAGCCGCAGCAGGTGCGCGATCTCGTGGATTTCGTGGTGCAACGGGTGCTCGATCATCTGGGTGTGGAGGTCGCGTTGGTCAAGCGGTGGGAAGGGAAATAGTTGCACGACGCCACGACGCCACGTTGCACGAAGGTGCCGTGAGACTGGGGATCATCTCCGACACTCACGGACTCCTCCGCCCCGATGTGTTCGAGGTGTTCAGACAGGTCGACCACATCCTGCACGCCGGTGACGTCGGGAAGCCAGAGATCCTGATCGAGCTCGAGGCACTGGCTCCGGTCACCGCGGTGTACGGAAACACGGACGGCCCCGAGCTACGGGCGCGGCTCCCCCAGGTGGCCGAGCTTGAGCTCGACGGCTTCGCGATCGTGGTGACGCACGGCGACCAGCTGGGGCATCCCACGCCGGACGCCCTGCATGCGGCGTTTCCCAGAGCCGAGATCATCGTGTACGGTCACACCCACAAGCCGCTGCTCGAGCTGGTGGATCGGACGGTAACGGTGATGAACCCGGGCGGTGCCGGGCGGCCGCGCTTCGGCATCCCGCCGAGCGTCGGCGTTATGGAGCTTGAGGCCGGGATCCCGCCGCGGGGTCGGCTGTTGCGGCTGCCTTAGGCCCCCGCTCCACCACGCGTGGCATGACCGGCGCGCCGGGCGCGAGCAGCTCCAGGCCGCCCACCACCACCTGCTCTCCCGCATTCACGCCCTTCGTCACCTCGACGAACCCGGGCGTGCGAACCCCCAGCTCCACCGGGCGGCGGCTCACCTTCCCCTCGGCCACGACCCACACGGCGTTGGCCCCCTCGGCGGGCACCACGGCCTCCTCGGGGATGACGATTGCCTTTGCTCGCACGGCGGTGACCAGGTGCGCCTCGATGAACATCCCAGGCTGCAGCAAGCGGGCGGGATTGGGCACGCGCGCCTTGACGAGGATGGTCCGGCCGGGGAGCTGTACGACGGGGTCCACGAAGTCGACTTCTCCGGTGAAGTCGCGACCCGGAATGGCGGCGACACGGAACGACACCTGCTGTCCCGGCTTCAAGTCTCGCGCGAACCGCTCCGGCACCTGGAAGGCGGCACGCTGCGGGTTCACCGTGTGCAGCGACACGAGCTTCGTGGTGTTGGTGACATAGTCGCCCAAACTGACGTAGCGCTGTCCCACCGCACCGGCGAACGGGGCCCGTACGGTCGTGCGGTCGAGCCGGATGCGCTGCAGGTCGTACTGCGCCTGGGCGCTCCGCGCCGTGGCCTCGGCCTGCTCCAGATCGGCGGCCGACGAGGCGTTCTGCTGCGCCAGCTCCTTGGCACGCGCTAGAGCCTGCTGGGCGAGATCCCGCTGCGCCTCGAGCTGCGCGACCTGGGCCTTGAGCACGGCGTCGTCCACCTTGAAGAGCGGCGTTCCCTGGTCGACCTCTTGTCCCTCGCGCGCCTCGATCTCGACGATGCGCCCATCCACCTCGGGGCTTAGGTCGATCGACTGGACCGCTTCGATCTGGCCCGTGGCGGCGATCTCGTCGCGCACCGTGTCGGTGCGTGCGACCGCGACCTCGACCGGCATGCCCATCGGAGCCCCGCCGCCGAACCCCGCCGATCCGCCGGCCTTACCCTTCTTGCATCCGCCTAGAGCGACCACCGCTCCGGCGACAACCACGCACCACGCACTACGCGTCATGTTGATCACACTCATTTCTGTTGCGGTTCGGGAAACAGCCGCCGGCCGAGGATGTTCTCGAGGCCCGCGAGCGCGAGTCGGGTCGCGTAGCGCGCCTGCACCAGGGCCGCCTCGGCGTCGTCCAGGTCGGACTGCGCCTTGAGCAGGTCCAGGATCGTGGTAGCGCCCGTCCGGTAGCGGGCTTGCTGTACGCGGTAGTTTTCGCCCGCCACCCGCACCTGCTCGCCGGCGAGGTCGGCGGTGGCGCGGGCCGTCGTGAAGCCGTCATAGGCGGCGAGCACGTCGCGTCGCACCGAGCGCTCGGCGGAATCGCGCACCGCCCGGGAAACGTCCCGGCTCACGCGCGCCTGACTGATCGAGTTCTGCCGCAGGAAGTTGTCCCATATCGGGAGCGTGGCCGTCAACGTGAGTTGCGTGAACTTAGCGCTCGTCGGGTAGAAGCGGTTGTCGTACGCGATCCCGACCCCGGTCAGACTGAGGCGCGGCAGGAGCGTGCCCAGCCGGCTTCGGAAGATCGCCGCGGCCGCGCGTTCGTTGGCCCGCGCCAGCCGGTACGCCGGCCCTTGGTTCGCCGCCTCGTCCACCGCGGCCTCGAGCGTCACCGGCAGGGCACTGGGCAGGACGCTGTCGAGCGGCACCGCGTCCACCGGGGTAGTGGCGCCGATCCGGCTCCCGAGGGTGAGCCGCGCGACCCGCACGGCGGCTTCCTGTTGCACCAGACCCACCCGGGCCCGACTGAGCTCGAGTCGCAGCTGCAGCGAGTCGGTCTGTACCGCGGCCCCGGTCGTCACCCGCGCTCGCGCGACAGCGAGCTGCTGCTCGGCACGCTGGACCCGTTCTCGCGCGACACGCAGGAGTTCGCTGCCCGCGAGCACGTCGTAGTACGCCGCCTCGGTGCGGAGGGCGGAGCCGAACCGCGCCTGGAGCTCCCCGGCGCGGGCGCCGTCCAGCGCCGCGGCCGACCGCGTGAGCTCGGCGACTTTCTGTCCCCCCGTGAACAGGTCGTAGCGCAGAGTCAGCTGAGCCGAGACGGCGTACGACTCGGGCTTGAGTGTTCCGAAATTGAAGAACTGGGGGATGTTCTTCGTGGCGTCTGTCTCAACGGCTACTGCTGGGAGCAGGAACACCGCGAACGCACTGCGTCGCGCCCACTGCGCGTTGTCGACCTGGCCCACGGCCGCCACGTAGTTGGGATCGAGCCCCGTGGCGCGACGCAGCGCCTCGCCGAGCGTCACCCTCGGCAGCGAGTCGTCCGGCGATGGCGCGACGGTCGCCGCCTGCAATTGGAACAGCGCGACTAAGGCAAGCATCAGTCAGCCTCCACAGGCCGTGCCGCGGGCACGTGGCGCGCTTGCCGCGCCGTCAGCCGGTCGAGCAGCGTGTAGGCCACCGGCACCACGAACAGCGTGAGCGCAGTCGAGAAGAAGATCCCACCCACGATCGCGTAGCCGAGTGGCTTACGCGCCGCGGAGCCGGCACCCACTCCCCAGGCGACGGGTACCGCGCCCATGATGGTCGCGACCGACGTCATGAGAATCGGCCGCAGCCGGATCCGGCCCGCCTCGATCACCGCCGCGACGGTATCGAGGCCCTTGGCCTTCAGCTGGTTCGTGTACTCCACCAGGAGGATCGAGTTCTTGCTCACGAGCCCGATCAGCAGGATCATGCCGATCTCGCTGTACAGGTTGATCGTGGCGCCCGATCGGTGGAGCACCGCGGCCAGTTTCAACGTCGCCAGCGCGCCGGTCACGGCGAGCGGCACCGCGAGCAGCACGGTGAATGGATGGAGCATGGACTCGAACTGCGCGGCGAGGACCATGAACACCACCAGCAAGGCGACGCCGAACGCGAAGTAGAGCGCGCCACCGCTCTCTCTGAACTCGCGTGAGTCACCCGCCAGCGCCGTCGTGCTGCCCGGGGGCAGCACTCGCCGGGCCAACCGATCGAGCGAATCGAGCGCCTCGCCCTGAGCGAACGGTGGGATCAGGGACGCCGACAGCGTGAACGACGGCACCCGGTTGAAGTGGTTGATCTGCCGCGGGCCCACGCCCTCATCGACCTTCGCCAGGGCGCTGAGCTGTACCAGCTGCCCGCCACGTCCCCGCAGATAGATCCCCGACATGTCGCTCGGCGTGTTGCGGTGAGTGGAGTCGAGCTGCACCATGACGTAGTACAGCTTGTCGTTACGCGTAAACGTGCTCACCCGGCGACCGCCCAGGAATGTCTGTAAGGCGGCCGCGACGTCGCGCACGGGAACCCCGAGATCCTCGGCGCGGTCGCGGTCGAAGTTCACGCGCAGCTCCGGCTTGTTGAAGCGCAGGTCGGTGTCGATGTTCGTCAGGCCCTTGATCGCGCGAGCCCGCGGCACCAGCGTGTCCATGGCCTGGGCGAGCCGCGCGATATCGGGATTCTGCACTACGAATTGCACCGGCTGGCTGAACCCCAGCGCGCCCGGGCTATACGGGAACGCCTGAATACCGGCGATCCCGAAGAGCTGGGGGAACAGCGCACCCACGAGCTGCTGGACGCTACGATGCCGCTCACTCCAATCTTTCAGGATGACGCCGACAAACGCCCGGTTGACGCCCCCGGCGAAGCCGCCGATGATCGTGAAGTACCCCTGGGCCTCCGGGGTCTTGCCGATGATCTGCTCGACCTGGCGCACGTAGCCGTCGGTGTATTCGAGCGACGAGCCTTCGGGCGCGAACGCCACCACGAGGAAGAACCCGCGGTCGTCGTCCGGGATGAGCTCCTGTTGGAGGTGACTGTAGAACCACCCCGCCAGGGCCACCGTCACGACCGTCCCGACCACCACGATGCCCCGGTGCCGCAGCGCGGTCCGGAGCAGCGTCGCGTAGCGCTCGGCGATGGCATTGAACCCT
>Ga0209806_1000861_pt1 | contig 20603 bp, 15 predicted proteins | sample GraSoiAngelo_152_FD_186166 | JGI IMG/M metagenome (GOLD analysis project Ga0209806, IMG submission 186166) | Grasslands soil microbial communities from the Angelo Coastal Reserve, California, USA - 14_1009_12_30cm (SPAdes) (version 2) | ecosystem: Environmental > Terrestrial > Soil > Grasslands ... | reverse complement strand
AATGCGCGCGTCCGGACTCTCCACTGCGCTCTCCATCAATTGCTGGAAATGTCCCAGCATCCTCTCGATCGTCGAGCGCTCAAACAGGTCCGTGTTGTACTCGAACTGACAGTGGAATTCTCCGTCCTCCCACACATCGACCGACAGATCGAATTTTGCGATTCCGGCATCAAAGGGCAATTCAGTGATCCTGAGACCAGGAATCTCAAAGATTTGTTTCGGGATGTTCTGAAACGTAAACATCACCTGGAATAAAGGATGCGTATCCAGCGAGCGCTGCGGAACTAGCGCCTCAACCAGACGTTCGAATGGAACATCCTGGTGCGCGTACGCTTCGAGAGCGAATGCGCGGACCTGTCGGATCCGGTCGCGGAAGGTCAAATCGCGCTGCCCAAAGTCTGCCCGGAAGACGAGGGTATTCACAAACAAACCGATCATGTTTTCGATTTCGAGATCGTTTCGGGCGGCGATTGGGGTTCCAACCAGGATGCTTTCCTGCCTGGTATAGCGCCAAAGCAAAGTTTGGAAAGCGGCGAGTGAAACCATGAACAATGTGGAACTCTCCGCCTGTCCAATGGACTTCATCTTCGCCAGCGTGCTGCGCGTGAGAACGATCTTCTCAGTAGCTCCGCGCCAGCTGTGGGTCAACGGACGCGGATAGTCGGTCGGGAGATCGAGAACAGTCTGCGCTCCTTCCAGCTTCTTCCGCCAGTGCCGAAGTTCATTCGCAAGGACCTCTCCGGTCATGTTCTGGCGTTGCCACTCAGAGTACTCCCCGTATTGAATCGACAGCGGCGGCAGGTTGGGAACGCGGCTGTTACTCAGGTCGGCGTAGGACTGAGTTAGTTCACGAAACAAAATCGAGATCGACCAGCCATCTGTAATGATGTGGTGCATCACCAGCACCAGGATATGGGTCTCCTCCCCGGTGCGGATCAGAACCGCGCGGATGAGCGGTCCTTTGCCCAAGTGAAGGGGCTTTTTGCCCTCCTCCCTGGCAATTTGCAGACCTTCAGCTTCCGCCCGGTCGGACGGTAAACCCGATAAGTCGAGCACGGCAATATGGACGTTCGCGTCCGGTAAGACAACCTGTCGCGGATTCCCATCGACCGATTCGAATACGGTTCGGAGGGAGGCATGCCGGAGTAATACGGTCTCGAAGGCACGGGTCAGGGCCCCAAGGTTCAAAGGGCCCACAACCCGAAATACGCGGACGAGGTTATAGGCAGCAGTTCCCGGCTCCAATTGGTCGAGGAACCAAAGTCTCTGTTGGGCAAACGAAGCCGGAAACGCAGATGGATTCATCCAGAGGCCTGGAACACCGCGCCCATTGTGCTGAAAAGCCCTTGTTTAGAGAATCCGGTGAACCCTGTACATCGGCATAGAGAGCTTTCCTGCACTGAGGTCTTACGGTCGAGTACAATCTTTCCTGTATTGCGGTCCGGGCTCCAGAGGGTCACTCTTCTCGCGGCAGTTGACGCCATGAAGTCTCGCGCCTCAGCGGAAACAGGCTTCTCCCAAGATCCTCAGACTTTGCCGGTTGGCATATATCCTGCCGCTCTAGCGCAGCGAAGACTGTGGTTCCTCGATCAACTCCAAGGTCCCACCTCTGCTTATAACGTGCACGTCGGCTTATGGCTATATGGAGCTCTTGATCTCAAAGCTCTTCAGGCCAGCCTTCAGATGATCGTGGATCGCCACGAGAGCCTGCGTACTTGTTTTGCATTGACGCGTAATGAATTGATTCAATTAGCGCTTCCGAGTTCGACGGTCGTGCTGCCGTTTACGGATTTCAGCGCAGCACCTGACCCTTACCCGCAGGTCTACGACTTGGCGAAGCAAGAAGTTGCGCTACCTTTCGATCTCAGCCAGGAACCGTTATTCCGCGCACGGGTAATACGTATTGCCTCAGAGGAACACGTGTTCCTTTGTACGATGCATCACACGATTACCGATGCCTGGTCTATGCAGGTCTTTGTAAAAGAGCTTTCAATTCTGTATGACAGCCTCATTAGGGGAATCGCTCCAACCCTGCCGGAACTGCCGGTTCAGTATGGGGACTACTCGAAGTGGCAATTTCAAGTTCTCGAGACGGAACTCGTTCAGAACCAAGTTGCGTATTGGAGGGACAGGTTGGAGGGTGCGGCTCCGGTCCTGGATTTGCCCCAAGCCGCGCCGCGTCCTAGCGAACAGACGCTCGCAGGCGCGACCCGAACGTTTCCCGTGCCCGGCGAACTCATGAGCACTATTAAATCATTGGCCACGAGTCAACAGGCTACGGTTTTCATGCTGTTGCTCGCTGCTTTCAAGGTCTTGTTGTATCGCTACAGTGGACAACCCGATGTGCTCGTGGGAGTTCCGGTTGCTGGGCGCAATCAACTGGAGACGGAAGGACTTATCGGTTTCTTCGTGGACACGTTGGTCCTGCGCGATGATCTTTCCGGAAACCCATCTTTCCGAGACCTTCTGGCGGAAGTACGCGAGACTACGTTGGGGGCATTCGCGAATGGAGACGTGCCTTTCGACAAGATCGTAGAGACGCTACAGCCACAACGCGATCTACGTTACAACCCGATATTCCAGGTCATGTTCTCCGTTATCAAGTCGGCGATTCGCTCACATACCTTCGGAAATATTTCCGCGTATCCCTACGTCGTGTATCCCAGTACCTCTATTTTTGATCTCTCCGCCGCATTCGTTGAGGACAGTGATGGGAATTGGTGGCTTCAGTTTGACTTCAATACCGACCTGTTTCGGGAAGAACGCATCGCAGCCATGTGTGAGGATTACATTGGCCTTCTGCGCGGCATAGCAAGCGATCCCGAGGCGCGCATCGATACGCTCCCAGTTGTCAGCCTTCCTCAATCAACGGTGACTGCGCAGCCACCATCGAAAATGACGAATCGTGCCGAGGAGAAGAAGCTCAATGCCTCGAGTTGGGCGAGTTTCGGGCGAAATCGTCGACAGAGTCCTGGCATTTATGAGCTTGAGGAAGCATTGCTGGTCGACATTTGGAAGGATGTCCTCGGAGTTCCCAAGATTGGTCGCCACGACAATTTCTTCGACTTGGGTGGGCACTCGCTGCTGGCAGCACGCCTCGTGCGGGAAGTTCAGAATGCCACCGGACGCAAGATTCCTGTATCTGCCATTTTCAAGGCCCCCACTGTCGCGACCCTCGCGAGGCTGATCAAGGACGGTAGCTGCTTTACCGCAGAACCGGTGTCCATGAAGCTCCGTGAAGGCGCAAACCGGATCCCATTCTTCGCCATCGCAGCTCCAGGAGTAGATGCGATTGGATTTGGTTTCCTAGCGCGCACCCTCGCTGAGGAGCAGCCTGTCTACAAGCTTCAAGGACCGGGCGCCTTGGTCGCGGGTCGGCCCTTCCAGAAGGAAGAGCTCCGTAAACTGGCCCAGGAGTACATCACTGCCATGCGCAGCGTGCAGCCCCACGGACCCTTCTGTCTGGGCGGAATGTGTGACGGCGTACAGATTGCACAAGAGATGATCATCGAACTCGAGTCCCAAAGCGAAAAAGTTTCCCTGTTCGCAATTTTCGACACTTGGGTGCTGGAAAATTCTCAAGACCGTCGACTCTGGGCGGTCGATTATTATCTGAACCGGTTACGCTCCTTCCACCGCTTGCCGCTTAAGCAGCAACTTGCCACCGTGACACGAGCGCTTATGCGAGGGGTAAGACGGCACCGTGCTACCCAAACGGCTTGGAACCGAGCCTACTGGCCCGGTGAAGATTTCCAGCCGCCCCGATTTCGAGCGCCTGTTCTTCTGTTCAAGCGACCACGACAGCCCTTCTTCTATGTTCGCGACCCGGAGTTGGGATGGGGCACGCGCTCGAAGAGTGGGGTCGAGGTCTGCGAAGTCGATTGCGGACATTTCGATTTCCTACGACCGCCTTACGTCCAGCGTATCGGTGAAAGATTGCAGGCCCGTCTTCGAGAAATCAATGAAGGTGCGCAGGCGACGCAACTGGCTGTTTGAGATTCAAGATGGGATGCGAACAGGGGGCGTGCGTTAGGCGCCGGCCTGGTAGGCGGAAGAATGCAGGATAGCTCCTCAGCCTCGATGATGACTGGCGTGCATTCGGATCTGAGCACGGAGAGCGCCACTGCGCTTGCAGTTCGGCCTAGATCTGTCGACGCTAGCGTGCGAGTCATTCGACCAGCTACTTTTTCTCTCAGCACGGTCGTGCTGGGGTTGCGAACCCTACTGCATTATTCCGACCTTCTTTATACGCTAAGCATGTTTCGGTTGAATGTCCGCTACAAGCAATCTGCGCTTGGATGGGCATGGGCGGCCCTGCAACCTCTCGCTTTAATGGGAATTTACACCTTCATTTTTGCGCACGTCACGACCGTGAAGACCGGCGGAATTCCTTATCCGATTTTCGTTTTTTCGGCACTGCTGCCCTGGATTTTCTTTGCGAGTGCCATTACGAATTCGGTCCAGGGGCTGATCGCGTATCCCAATCTCCTCACGAAGATGTATTTCCCGCGTGAAATCATTCCTTTCTCGTATCTGGCCGCGGGCGTTATCGACTTCCTCATTGCGTCCGTCATCCTCGCTTTTCTCATGGTTCACTACCGCATCTCCCTTACATGGAACGTGCTCTACGGCATTCCCATCTTGATGATCCTGGCGGCCTTCGCCGCAGCTATGGCGCTGCTGTTCTCGGCCGTTCACGTCCGCTTTCGAGATGTCGGTCTGGCGATGCCCTTCGTTTTGCAGGTGTGGATGTTCGCGACACCGGTCGTCTATTCCCTCGAAGCCGTACCCCAGCGGTTCCGATTCTTCTATTTGTTGGACCCGGCGGCTGGCGCAATTGATAACTTCCGTCGCGCGGTTATCTACGGAAAACCGCCGAACATTACCGAGATGGCCTGGGCGGCTGCAATCGCAACGGTTAGTCTCGCGGCGGCATACGCCTATTTCAAATCGTCGGAAGCAATCATGGCCGATATCATCTGAGAGTTTCTTCATGATCGATCTGAAACTCGATCGGGTTTCCAAGAAATACCGCATCCGCCAGCGCGATCCCTCTCCCAGGCGGTGGTATCGAGGCGCGTTTTCACAGTCCGTCGCCGAAGTTTGGGCAGTGAACGACGTTAGTTTCGAAGTTCAGCAGGGAGAAGTGCTGGGTATTGTTGGGCACAATGGCGCCGGCAAAACCACAATTCTCAAGCTTCTGTCGAGCATCACCACTCCTACCAGGGGTGAGATGACCATTCGTGGCCGTCTTGCCGCGCTCATCGAAGTAAGCTCCGGATTCCACCCCGAACTCACTGGGCGCGAGAACGTCTATCTGCATGGAGCAATGCTGGGCATGCGGCGGTCTGAAATCACGCGAAAAATGGACAGCATCGTGGAGTTCTCAGGAGTGGAGAAATATATCGACGTTCCGGTGAAGCGCTATTCGTCTGGAATGTACGTCCGCCTGGGCTTCTCAGTTGCAGCCCATCTGGATCCCGACATCGTGCTCCTCGACGAGGTCCTGGCTGTTGGGGATGTTGCGTTTCAGGCAAAGTGCCTCGACCGTATCGCCGAATTGAGGAAAAGCGGCCGCACCATCGTCTTTGTCTCGCATGATCTCGCTTCCGTGTATCGCATCTGCGATCGCGCCATATTGCTCGATCGCGGCCGCGTGCTCCTGGACGGGGAGCCGCGCTCCGTCATTGATCAATATCAGAAACGCACCTTCGCCGACTCTAGTGCGACGATGACAGCAGAAATGGATTCGCAGCAGCCAGCCCGGTGTGTGAATATCTCTTTTCAGACACCTGAGTCCTCTGATTCGATCCGCACCGGATATCCGATGATCGCGCGGCTGGGCTACCGCGCGACCCAGCGCATCCTTGACCCCGTATTTCGAATCTCGTTGTACTGGCCGAGCGGGTATCTCTGCGCGCAACTCACGAGCGAGTCTTCAGCAGTTCCATTGTTGCTTGAACCTGGCGTAGGGGTGGTGGAATTTCAATGTCCCGTCCTGCCGGTAGTGCCTGGCCTCTACCGCGTGGACATCGCGATCGAAACGCGTGGCCGGCCATTGGACGAGCAGCAACGATGTGCAACTCTCTTCGTTCACGCAGGCAGACCCGCCGCGGGGGACTTCTACATAGAAAATGCTTGCAGTATCAGGACGGAAGCGCCCCGGTTCGGCTAGTTGCTAATCGATCCTGCGCCAGCCCGACCTTGCTAATCCGGTCTGTTCACGGCGAAGAAACCCGCGGGGGCGGACGGTGCGATCAAATCACTGTCCGCCCTGCGCGAGGATGTCCTGCAAATCACTCACAAATCAATAGTGAGGTAACCAGGTGCCGTGAAGAGCGGCGCTCACCAAGGTTTTGGCGTATGCGGTGTTGGAAGCTACTGAGCTTGAGAATGTCATTCCGTATCTCCAACTTGCTGGAGCTTCAGCATGCACGCCGGTGAGGATGACCCAACCCGCTCCGGACTTTCCCTCGACAACTGCAGGCGCGCCATCAGGAAATCTGGCCACGATGCTGCCCCATCCAGTGAACTGAGGGCCATCTTGCCAGTACACGTCCAGCTTGCCGCCCGAGGGATAGGAGATGTTGAGAGATTCCTTGTGGATTCCGTGGTAGTAGTCCTCGTAGAAGCTGAACCAGCGACCGGAGGTCAGATTCAGCCCGTTATAAATTGAGTAGCCACCGAAAAAACCGCCAGCGCAGATTCCAAGATAGTGCAAGCCGCCATTGATCACTGCATTGTGGATGTTCGTCGTCGCGGTTTTTGTGAGGTACTTCCCAATGGTGATCGAATTGCCACCCGGCACAATCAAGAGTTTGTAGCTATTCAACTGCGCCTGGGTCATCGCATTCAACTGGGCCGAGTTCGCTGTCGCGTAAGCGAGCCCTGACTCACTAAGGATTGCTGCAACCGCCGAGACGTCGTTCGCTATCGTCCCAGTTCCGTTAAACAGAATTACCGGTCGTGTACTCATCACCACGTCTGCGACTGACTGTGGCGTTTTCGGCTGTTGGTTGGATTTGGAAAAGTTAGAGACTCCACCACAGCCGGCTTCAATCATCAACATTGTGAAAAGCGCGACACCGACGCAGGCACACCGGAAAACGCTTCTCGTGGGAGCGAAGAACAAGCGCACGAGACCTCCTCCAAGGTGCCAGCGCGGTACCGAAGAGACAGTAGGCGCTCACACCCCAGTGTTTAATTATGTTGGTCCGAAGGCTGGGTAATGCCTTCGAATGCAGTTTATTTCCGTATGCAAAAAAGGAAAGACACGTTAGTACATAGGCCTCCAGCGACCCATCCAAACACAAAGGTTTTAAGGTCTTCGTGATTGGCTCCCATGGGCAAGACCGCTGATTCCGATGCAGTATCAGTTTGCGGAATCAGATTCGCTACAAAAAGAGGTACAACGTGAAGGACTTCGTCTGCGTCCTCTGAACCTCAGTTACTTCTCTGGAGTGTTGTAGGCTAGAAGAGAAACAGCAAGCACGCCAAATATCTCATCGCTTTGTTTCCGCTCAGCGTATCCCACCGCAAGCCGTGAGCTGGTTCCCGGCGTCGCGTCAATTCCCTACGCCTCGGCCTTTCGATGCCATTGCGAAGCACGGATTCTCCTGCGTCACGCCGTTTTGCGGACTGTCGTAAACAGTTGCGCGCGAGGCCGGCGTGAGAGCGAGTGGCACTTCGCGCCCCGGCATCAGAAGATTGTGACGGGTTGAAGAGCGAGCCGGTTCCTCCCGGCAAGCGGATTGTTCATAGGCCCTCCTCGGCCAAACCCGTCCACTCTAATCAAGCAATGGAATTCGCTGCGAAGACAACGGCGTAGAATGTAAAGGTAGCGAGAGGGGATCTCCATGATCTCCGCAGCAACAATGCTGACTGTGCTGGTTGGTCTGTTCCTGTTGGGCATTAAATGGACTATCGAACTGGTCCGGGACTGGCCGCGCAAAAGCCCCATGTCTAGCTATTTCGAGCAGCAGCGCTCAATGAGGAACTCGGGAGACCGCAAGGCGGTGACAAAGACTCGTTCTCAATTCTCAAAAAAGCGCGAAATTCAACACAGACGCAAGCCACCTCACTGTGACTAGGTCACGCGCCTTTTGACTCACCGCTCGAAGTCCTCTTGAATGCAACAACGCGACCACGGCACATCTTGTAGTCTTCTTCTCTGGCGCGTGTTGCTCTTTCGATCGCTTGCACCAGACCCTCGACCGGTTCGCTCTTCATCATGTATTCGTCTACCAGCCAAAGAACACGCTCAGGCATCTCGGAGTAAGCCGACAGAAGGAGTATTGGTTTGTTGGGGAACCGTTGTTTGATCGAGTTTCGCGATTGCTGCGGCTGCACTGTTCGCCGCAACAACGACGTAGCCGTGTTTTCCAAGAAGGGTCTCGCGGAGCCACAATAGGTGCGGGCGGTCGTCAATGCACAACAAAACTCGGGCCGGAGGAGGGGACATGGGGGCAGTTCCTCCTGCTATTAATCGTGGAGAATGACATTTATAAGTGCACTGTGAACTTGCAATCCACGCCTGCTGCCATAGTCGATGAAGCCTAACTTCTTGAACCTGTTCATGAAGAAATTGATCCGCGACCGAGTGGTGCCTACCATCTGGGCGAGGGTCTCCTGGCTGATCTTGGGGATTACCGGCTGCTGCTCTCCTTCCTTGCCGAAGTGAGCCAGCATTAACAGCATCCGGGCCAGTCTTTTTTCACTGGAGTTGAAGAGCTGATCAACCAAATCCTCTTCGTATCGGAGGTTTCTTGTCAGCAAGTATGCGACAAACACATCGGACATTGCATGTTCTTCGTGAAGCACTTCTATCATGGTCTTCTTTTCAACTCGCATCACCGAGCAATCGGTCAGTGCGGTTGCGGAGCACAGGCGGAGAGGTTGCCCGGTAAGGCAACCTTCTCCGAAGAAATCGCCCTCGTTCAGAATGCCTATGGTGGCTTCCTTCCCCGTCTTCGACACAACGGTGAGCTTGACCTTTCCTTTCTGTATGTAAAAAACAGCATCGGAGACGCCGCCCTGAACAAAGATCGCCCGCTTTTTCGGAAAAGCTAAGATTTTCCTGCCGCCGTTGATGACCGTAAGGAATGTCTTGGGATCGAATTGCCTGCGTTTCCTTGCCTTTGCCACGCGTGCCATGGTCGGCCTCCTTCGCATGGGTGCCGAATACTCAAAAGGCAACGTCCTATGATGTAAGGATGAACAAGCAGGGCTTGCCGACGAGACTGAGGAAAGCTGCCGACCTCATCACGGCTTTCTACCGCTTATCCCGAGGAGCGTCAGCAGGGCTGCAGCTTTATTTTCCCTCTTGGGTTCGGAGGATTGCCGTGATCAGCATCACGGTCTGATGTGTTACGGGGAATTGGAAGCAGACTCCCGAAACGAAGCAGAGTCTCCAGTTAAGGAGCACGGTTGACGAAAACAAGGCGATTGCACAAGTGTGCGCTGTTTGTTCGCCTTTTTTGGGCGACAATGAGTGCCATGGCGATCTTGCAACCGTAGGGGCGCTGTTTGCCAACAGCCAATCGCGCCGCAAACGAAGTCGTCCCTTTCTGTTCGGCACTTCCACTCAGACACTCTGTTCCGATCTACTCCACCCCAAAACTTCACCGGGATGTTGTCACAATTTAACTCTGGACGTATTGTTCTGTATTGACCGATGCACCGGAGATACCAGGTTCTTTACAGCGAGCTTCCTTACAAAACGGGCTTATGACTTGGGCAGGCGTCCATGAGGAGGATGACCTTCCCTACTTTAAAGTGCAGAGGGAGAATAAATTGAAGCCGAATCAGGCCCGAGACCTTGGCTTAAAACTCTTATTCGCCGCGGCTTTAGTGGCGGGGGCGATAGCCCTCGGATGCTCGACGAATTCCTCACAAAACCCGCAGGCTGGCGGTCCACAGTCCATGCCCGTCAAAGTGCTTGAGGCTCACGCGGTAGCGATCAATGACGCCGGCGAATACGTAGCGATGCTGAAATCGCGGGACTCAGCGGTAGTGATGCCGCAGGTAGAGGGTCAGATCACACAAATTTTTGTGCACTCCGGCGATCATGTGAGCTCGGGCAGGCCGTTAATGGAGATTGATCCGCGGAAGCAGCAGGCTACCGTCAAAAGTCAGGAGAGTTCGCGGGCGGCGCAACAAGCCAATCTCGTCTGGGCCAAACAGCAATATGAGCGCACGCGAGGATTGTATAGCGCGGGCGTGGTGAGCAAGCAGGACCTGGACCAGGCAAGAACCACTCTCGATACCGCACAAGCGCAGATGAACTCGCTCGACGCACAAGTGCGGGAGCAGGAAGTGCAGCTTCATTACTACAAAGTCGTCGCTCCACGAAGTGGAATTGTGGGAGATATTCCGGTAAGAGTGGGCGACCGCGTGACGACCACCACGCAACTGACCACGGTCGACCAGCCGGGAAGTCTGGAAGTTTACGTGTATGTTCCGGTGGAACGTTCAGCAGAGCTCCGTATGGGCATGCCGGTCGATGTGGTCAACCGCGATGGCAAGGTGCTGGTCGAGTCGAGGGTAAGCTTCATTTCGCCGCAGGTCGATAACTCCACGCAGACCGTGCTGGTGAAGGCCCGGATCGCCAATGGCAACGATGCGTTGCGGCAGGCGCAGTTTGTCCGGGCACAGGTGATTTTTGGAACACACCAGAATCCTGAGGTGCCGATCCTATCGGTCTCGCGCCTCGCCGGACAGTATTTTGCGTTCATCGCTGAGCCGGAGAAGGGCGGATATGTTGCGCGGCAAAAGCCCATCAAAGTCGGACAAACCGTGGGCAACAACCTGGAAGTGCTGGAAGGGGTCAAGCCGGGCGATAAGGTGATTGTGTCAGGCACGCAGCTTTTGGTAGATGGAATGCCGGTGATGCCGATGGGTTAGTGGCTTCCTTATGAAATGAAAACCGCGGAGGATTCGGAAGACGCAGAACAAACCATGGATTCATCGTTCGCCGGTGATTTTTGCAGTCTTACTTCACTGGTCTCAAATCTATCGACGAAAAAAAGTAGCCTGTGCCTCGTCTCCTTCGCCTGCGGTCCTGGTTGTCAGAATCTAAGGTCTCGAGTTCATGTTCTCTAACTTCTTCATACGGCGCCCCGTTTTTGCCAGCGTTTGCGCGTTGCTGATCATCCTGGCGGGAGTGGCCGTGCTGCCTACGTTGCCAATCGCCCAGTTTCCTAACCTTGCGCCGCCGCAGGTTTCGGTGACCAGTAGCTACATCGGTGCGAGCGCGCAGACGGTCGAGAGTGCGGTCACGATTCCGCTGGAGCAGCAGATCAACGGCGCGGAGGGTATGAAGTACATGACTTCGAGCAGCGGGAATGACGGGACCAGTCAGATCCTGGTTACGTTTGACATCACGCGCGATCCCGACCTGGCTGCGGTCGACATCCAGAACCGTGTGAACACGGCGCAGGGAAGGCTCCCGGCAGCGGTGAAAGCCATCGGCATCACCACGCAGAAGACTTCAGAGAATTTTGTTTTCGGAGCCGCCGTCACCTCCGACAACAACCAGTATTCGCCGCTGTTCATGAGCAACTATCTCGACGTGTATGTGCGAGACGCGCTCAAACGTATTCCGGGAGTCGCTGACGTGCAGATCTTCGGGGAAGGAAAGTATTCCATGCGGCTGTGGCTGGATCCGACGCGCATGGCAGGCCGCGGACTCACGGCTTCCGACGTGGTGAATGCTCTTTCAGAGCAGAACGTGGAGATCGGAGCGGGAGAAATTGGACAGCAGCCGGCCATTCCCGGGCAAGATTATCAAATCAGCGTGCGGGCCGTCGGACGTTTGAGCGAGGCGACGCAGTTCGACAACATCATTTTGAAGACAAACGCCGACGGAACTCTGGTGCGCTTGCGCGATGTGGGGCGCGCGGAATTGGGGGCGGAAAGTTACGCCTCGGACTTGCTCTACAACGGGCAAGAGGCGACCGGATTTGGAGTTGCGCAGCTCTCGACGGCGAATGCGCTGCAAGTTCACCAGCAGGCATTTGCGGAACTGGAGCGGCTTTCGAAGAATTTCCCTCCGGGAATGCACTACAAGGTGGCATTCGACACCACGGAGGCGGTGAGCGCGTCGATCCACGACGTGATTTTCACGGTGGGCCTGGCAATCCTGCTGGTCATCGCGGTGATCTTCATCTTTCTCGGCGACTGGCGGACCACGATGATTCACTTCATCGCCACTCCAGTTTCGCTCATCGGCACCTTCGCTTTCGTGAAGTTGCTCGGCTTCTCGATCAACACTCTGACGCTATTTGGTATCACGCTTGCCACTGGGCTGGTGGTGGACGACGCGATTGTGGTGATTGAAAACATCGAACGCCATATTGCCGGAGGCGAGCACGACTCCCACAAAGCGTCGGCGGCTGCCACCGCCGAGATTACTGGCGCCGTGATTGCCACCTCGCTGGTGCTGGTTGCGGTGTTTGTGCCGGTAGCATTCTTTCCCGGAACCACGGGCATCCTGTTTCGACAATTTGCGCTCACCATCGCATTTTCCATCACGATTTCCGCTTTCAACGCGCTCACCCTGGCGCCGGCGCTGGCGGCCATCTTTCTGGCGCATCCCCATGGGCAAAAGTGGTGGTGGCTGCGAAAGTTCGAAGACGGCATCGCACTGCTCACCCGCGGGTACCGCCGTGTGCTGCATCATGTGCTGGACTACAAAGCGGTGATGGCGGTTCTGTTTTTCGCGGGCCTGGGGCTGACCTATTTTGCCTTTACTCACGTACCGAGGGGATTCGTTCCCGACGACGATCAAGGGTATTTCATGGTTATCATTCAAGCGCCACCCGGCGCCTCGCTGGAATACACCAAAGCCGTCGGAAAACAGGCTTCTCAAATCCTGCAGGGGGAACCCGAGGTCGAGGGAGTTTTCTCGGTGTCAGGATTCAGCTTTGCGGGTGCGGCGGCGAACCAGGGGATTATTTTCGTGACGCTGCGGCCGTATTCGCAACGCCGGGGCGACCAGCATAGTGCCACGGCGGTGGTGAATCGCGTGCGCATGAAGCTGTTTGGAGTTTCCGGCGCTGTTGTTTTCGCGACCCTTCCGCCCGCGGTGCAGGGCCTCGGGCAATTTGGCGGATTTCAGTTTGTGGTGCAGGACCAGGGCGCGCACCGGCTGGAAGAGTTAGCGAGCGCAGTGCAAGGGCTTATGCAGCAGGCCAGTCAGCGCAAGGATTTGAGCCAGCTGTTCACGCAGTTTACCGCCAACGATCCGCAGTACGTTGTGACGATCGACCGCGAGAAAGCCAAGAGCCTGCACGTAGCGCTTTCGCAGATCACCGACACGCTGGGTGTATACGTGGGCTCATCGTATGTAAATGACTTCGATTTCAACAATCGTTCTTATCGCGTTTATGTGCAGGCGGACAAAGAGTTCCGCTCGACGGCACAAGACATGCGGCAGTTTTACGCGAGATCGGATAGTGGTGCCATGGTGCCGCTCGATAGCCTGATCAGCATTTCCCAGACTGCAACGCCGCAGGTGATCAGCCACTACAACCTGTTTCGGTCGGCGGAAGTCGACGGCTCGCCGGCTCGGGGATACAGTTCGGGTCAAGCGATTGCCGCCATGGAGCAACTGGCTTCGAAAATGCCGCGCGGATTTTCGTACAGTTGGACGGGGCTGTCCATGGAGGAATTGGAGGCCGGAGGAACCTCGCTGATTTTGTTCGGACTCGGAACGCTGGTCGTGTACCTGACGTTGTCGGCGCAATATGAGAGCTTCGTGCTGCCGTTTATCGTGTTGCTGGCGGTGCCGATGGCAGTGCTCGGGGCCTTGGGCGCACAGTGGTTGCGCGGGCTGCAGGACGATGTTTACTGCCAGGTCGGGCTGGTGATGTTGGTTGGACTGGCGAGCAAGAATGCGATTCTGATCGTCGAGTTCTCGGAACAACTGCGGGAGGGCGGTTTGCCGCTGATGGAGTCGACGCTGCAAGCGGCGACGATTCGCTTGCGGCCAATCCTGATGACCTCGCTCGCTTTCATCCTTGGCGTTGTCCCGCTGGTAATCGCCACTGGAGCGGGTGAGAATGGGCGCCATTCAGTGGGAACAACGGTGTTCGGTGGCATGATTATGGCAACCGTGCTGAATCTGTTTTTCATTCCCGTGCTCTATTTGATCGTTGAGGGCTGGCGGGAACACGGAAAAGTGCCCGAGCATCGTTAGGCTCGCCGAACAATCTCCCCCCCGGCGCGTGACTATGCTACGCCGCAGCTCGTCCGGACTGGCGTAGACCAGCAGGTTCATGCGCGAGCCATACGCCGGAGGACACAAGCCTCTTCAGCAAGATCTCCCGGGCACTGCGCTCCGACTAGTGCTGCGAGTGTGACCGCAACTAGCAAACGTCGAACTGATCTGGGAGTACCTGTCGTAATCAGATGGGATGAGAAGGCCGGTCTCGGACGGGATGCGGTGTACGCTCCCAAGTTATCGACGTGCTCAAGGCACAGACAAAAAGGAGACCGACAATGAAGAAGGTTAGCACTGCTGCGGTAAAGGCGACGAAGAATTTTTCTCAACCGAAGCTGACAATTGGCCTGGACCTGGGCGACCGATCGAGTTGGTATTGCCTGCTAGACGAAGTGGGTGAAGTAGTGTCGGAACAGAAACTGAGCACGACTCCGAAAGCCATGCGGGAAGTGTTTGGCGGAATGGACAATGGCATCTGAGTTAGAGTAGTAAACATTGCCGTGGAAATCTCGCGACGGGTCGTCCCAAGCATTGAGCACCGCGCTATCCCCGAAGGCAAGCGTCCAAAGGCCATTGGGATGGTGCGGGTCAGGACCTGCGTTCGGCCGTGTTAATTGAGTGCGTCGGCTCAACGCGTCGGAGCTGAAGCCGAAGGAACCAGCCCAGGAGTTCGCCATCCCATTCAGCCGGTTCAGCGTGTCATAGCCGTAGGTGGCGATGCTGCCGTCGGGCGCGGTCAGGGATTTTCGGTTCGACGCGGTGTCGTAGGCGTAGGCGTTCGAGAACGGACTGCTGGGCAGGAACGCGTACTGCGTGGTCGTGCCGATCAGGCGTCCCATGTTGTCGTAGGCGGCCCACTACCACCGGAGACCACTTGGCTGAGTAACGGTCTTTTGCCTCTCACAAACGGTCCAAAGCTGACATAACTCTGTCTGTCGCCGGCCCTAGCTTGAAAACACAAGTTTACCAACTCAATTATTGAACTCGGGGTCTCTCGTCAGTGCTGCTGGACGAGGTCAGGCAGGCGAATTCGCGTTGAAGAGTACGGAGTTCCTCTGTGGGAGGGGCCATTCCACCAAAGCTGGCGAGGTAGTACGTTTCAATCAGGTGACGAGATGCCCTGCGAATATCAGGTGAGACTTTCTCGGCGGTAATGGTCTCCAGATGTTCGAGCGGTGCGCGATGTGCGGGACGCGCGACCCCACATTTGGTCCAGTACGCGTCTAGGTGGCCGAGCAACTGAGCCAGCTCCGGTGCGCTCTCGATGGGTTCGAGTTGTACCCCCGCTGTGCCATTCTGGTGGACGAGTTTCCTCCATCGCATGTAGCGCGCCCGCCAAACCAGGACTATCGCAGCTAGCGTCAGACCGCTCGAAATGAAGGGGAACCCTGGAAGAGATTCCTTCGATTGTTCCCATAACCACCGCAGTCCAGTACGCCAATCTCCTGCGCGCAGGTGTACCAGAATTGCCGCGATCTTGGCCTGCCCCCACTCCAGCGCACCGGCCAACCAACCCCGGCTCAGGCCGGCGTGGAGGGACTCATATTCCGCAGCCGGCGTTGGGTCTGCTTGGACCCAGCCTTCGCCCGGAATATAGGACTCGATCCAGGCGTGCGCGTCCATTTCCCGCACCACGTAATGGTCACCGCTCCGGTTGTTCTCTGTCAGGTGGAATCCGCTAACGTAGCGAGTTGGTACCCCCTCCTGCCGCAGCAAGACTGCCGCCGCACTGGCGAAATATTGGCAATAGCCCTTCTTCTTTTCGAACAAGAATTCCGCGACGGGCTGCGATGAATGAAAGCTTCCCACCTTCAGGGTGTAGTGGTACTCGTGCTGCAAGTAGCTGACTGTGCGTCTGAGTTTCTTTCTTGGCGAGGAAGCGCCTTCAGCCAGCCGCGTGGCAAGTTCGTGGACACGTGGATCAGTGTTTTCCGGGAGCTCAAGCGCTTCCTTCAATTCCTGACCAGAAGCCTGGCCGACCTGAACGCTATCGCCCTGGTAGCGGTTGAGGATGCCGTAGATTTCTACTCCGGCGACGGATGAAGGTTGGATGTTCTCTTGTGCGTCTACGCGCAAACTCGGCAGGGCTGCGCGGACCAGCAGCTTGTTGCCAGGTGTGACCATCATGCCGTTGTTGAATGCGTTCTGGATGATGCGCGTACGCACACAAGAATTTGAAATCTGAAAAGGCTCCGGTCCGAGGACGGCATAAGCGCTACCCGGAATCTGCTGCAACCACTCACGAATTTCGCCGCCTGGAATTGCGTCCAGCCCTACGGTCCGAAGCGAGTTGGAAATGCCGGGGCGGGCTGTCCAACCGCGTCCGTCAAAATGGGCGTAGGCACGGGCCCGGAGGTCCTGTGGATGATCGGTCCACACGCGCATCGCCACGCGGGAGGAAAGCTTCAACTCCTCCAGATCTCCCAGGCGGGTCGCGTCGGAAAGCCCGGAATATGCGGTGATGTTCGTTTGAAAGAATTGAAATGCCATGTTTTCCGTTTGGGATTGGAGTCGGGGCACCACCACAATGGAAAAGGCCGCCACCATGGCACTCACAAGGGCAAAGCTCGCCAGACGCAACCACTGTGCAAAAGGCACCTTGCGAACGCCTCGAGCGAGGATAGGGAGCGACAAGTACGCAAACACCGCGGCTCCCGCGCCGGCCAGCAATGGCCGGTGTTTCGCTCCCGGGTTGAAACAGGCCACCACCAGCAACCCCAGCGTCGCAGGGAACAGCGTGGTCGCGCGGGGCCAGACCGGCGTACCCAAGAGAAACAAGCTGGCGAACAGGCTCAGGCCGAAACCCGCCAGCAGCGTGAGACCTGTAGCGGTTCCCGCCGACAACACGGGATAAGCCATGAAAATCAGGCCAAGCACTAAAGCGAAAGTTTCGAAGATGTGGGCGAGGAAACGCGCTCCAGTCCCCAGCCATGCGGGTACACGCTGGATTCGCCAAAATACCGATACCACGCAGGGAAGCCAGAAGCTCCAGACAAGGGGTTGGTCAAGAGCAGTACCGAAGGCGGCAATTGCCACGCAAACCAACACGAACAAGATGAACTGCTCGAGACGTGCGTTGATCGGCTCAGGCATGGGGATACTCGGCGGCCAGCAGGCGTTCCACATCGGCGGTCGAAAGCACGCTCACCTCGCCAAGGTTCTCACTCGCCTGCTCCCAAGTCTTTTGGGTGGACCCATCGTGTACGATGATCGCTCGCACTGCGGTGCCGAGTGCGTGCACGCGCTTCAGAAAATCCTCGCGCGGCGTGTCCCAGTCCTGGAGTACGGCGACCACCGTAGTGATCTGCGAGAGTTTCTCGAACAAGTTCGGCCCAATGGTCGCAAATGGCGGATCGTGGCACGGGCCGAGGCAGGCCAGCACATCGAGAATGTTTTCAAGGTAGGCGAGGCTGCGTCCAGCGCTCACTTCATAAACGTCGGGGCCGGCAGCAAGGATGTCAACAATGTCCTCGCTGCGGCTGAAGTAGTCGGCGATGCTGGCAACAACACTGATGGCAGCTTCAAAGGAAGCGTGCTGTGCTGGCGTGAACTTGGACGGCAGAAATGTATCCAGAACGATTGCAATGCGGCAGAAATACTCCTCCATGTATTCCTTCACCACGGGCTCGCCGCGCCGCGCCCAGGAGCGCCAATGAATGTTTTTCACCGGATCACCGGGCCGGTACTCGCGCGTACCGACGAACTCGATCGCCTCGCCAGTGCTGGAAGTGAGCGGGATGCCGCCGGGCTGGTGTCGTCGCCCGAGAGGGACAATGAATTCGTGCATGGAGTAGAAACGCGGATAGACGAGCAGCGGGTGCTCCGGTAAATCCAAACCACGCGAGACCATCAGGCGGAGCGGGTCGGTGCGGCCGAGAACGGGCCCGGGAAGAACATAGCGACCGCGGCGAGCAGGCCGCATCTCGACACATGCTTGAGCCAGTGTGCCCTCGTCCTCTTCGAGGAGAACCGAGGTGGGGTGGAAAGAAATTTCGCCAGTCCCTTCGGGCGGCTGACGAAAAAGCAGGCACAGGTCCGAAGGCACCGGGGCTGGTGCGTTGGAGACGCGGGCATGCACTGTGACCGGCTGGGAAGCGGTGGCGCGCTCGGGGAATCGACAGTCAAAATGCACCCGAGGTCGGCGTATCACAGTGAATGCAGCCGCGGCAGCGAACAAGCCGGCGACCATGGCGAAGAGCCAGAAGACCAAGGTGCGTCGGGTATCCAAGCCCAGTATCGCAAGGACGACCATCGACCACAGCAAGTACTGGCCACGGCACGTCAGGCGCTCGCGATATAGCCGGACCACTTTGCTGACGGCGGGAAGTTGTAAAAAGCTGTAGGCCATTCGAATCCCGGCACCCCTGTCAAGCGTGCTCGGCCTTTTTTAAGATGCCCACAGGAACTTTCTCCAGAATCTCTCGAACGATCTCTTCTTTCCGAACACCTGAGTATTTGGCCTTAGTATCTAAAGCAACGCGGTGGGCAAGAGTAGGCACTGCGATGGCCTTCACATCCTCTATTACGGCATAATCCCGACCAGCAACAAAGGCGTGCGCTTGTGTGTTGCGAAAAAGCAGGAGCGAGCCGCGTGGAGAGCAGCCCATCTTCAGCGATGGGTGGTGGCGCGTGGCATCGGCCAGTTCCACGATATAGTCTCCAATGCGCCTGTCCATTTTCACACTGCGCACCGCCGTTTGCAGAGCAACAACTGATGCCGAATCTGCCGCAGTGGTTACGTCGTCAAGCGGATGATGGTGGAATTGTCCGTATAGGACCTCGACTTCTTGAGCCCGTGTGGGATACCCGAGATTGATGTTCATGGCAAAGCGGTCGAGTTGGGCCTCGGGTAGAGGATAGGTGCCATGGAATTCGATGGGATTTTGAGTGGCGATCACCAGAAACGGCGCCGGTAGCGGGTATGTCTTTCCTTCGATAGAGACCTGTCGCTCGCTCATCGCCTCCAGCAAGCTGGATTGCGTGCGTGGCGATGCCCGGTTGATTTCATCTGCGAGCAGAATGTTGGTGAAGATCGGACCCTGCTTGAAGCTGAAACTTCCATCGCGCGGGTTGTAGACGGAAGAGCCTAGGATGTCGGTGGGCAACAGGTCCGGAGTAAACTGCACGCGCTTGAAGTCCGCGGAGAGCGACTTCGCCAGAGCCTTTGCCAGGGTGGTCTTGCCTACCCCCGGCACATCCTCCACCAGGATGTGACCTCCGCTGAGCAAGGCAATGATCGCGTTCTCAATCACTTCGGGCTTGCCAAGGATGACGCGGCCAAGCTGCATGCGTAAGCCGGACAGGTTTTCCTGGTGCTCGCGCTCCATGCCGGGCCCCTCTCTCCTTAATTATTCTTCGCAGTTGAGCGCGCAGACGAATACGCTCACATTGATTCTGATCTGCCAAAGAGCCACGGCCAAGTGACCGACGTAACCGAACCCAGATTGAGCCTCGGAAATTGCAGATAGATACCGGAAGGGTTTCCCTCACATTCGAGAAGGCGCTCGCCCGGGCGCGTCCGGAACCGTGCGCCCGTTTAACTGACGGAGGACCCAACGGAAGCAACTGAGCGGCAGTGACAACACCGCCGGCGATGCCGGCCTGACTGGATGGCCCATTCAAGCCCGGTTTTGGCTTGAGTGGGGCTGTGCCGCGAGCCGGGTCAGCATCCCCGCTTCCAAGTGGCATTCCCTGCTCATCGAAACCAGCTCATCGAAAACCGGGACACCCGTAAATTAAACAAAATCAGATAGGACTCGAAGGAATTCAGTCATGAGAAAACTCAATGTGCTTGAATTTGTCTCCCTTGATGGTGTCATACAAGCCCCAGGCGGGCCCGAGGAAGATACCAGTGGCAGCTTCGCGTATGGCGGGTGGACACGTCCACACTCCGACGCCGTTTCTTCAGCGGCCATAAAAAAGCAGATGAACCTGCCGTTTGACTTATTGATAGGGCGCAGAACCTTTGACATTTGGGCACGATTCTGGCCGCAACATAATGACGTGTGGCCAGCCGTCAACCGAGCGACCAAGTACGTCGCCTCGAATACCCTGACTTCTCACGAATGGCAGCCGTCGGTGTTTCTAAACGGAGATATTGCGGAAAGAATCACCAAAATCAAGCAACAGGAAGGGCCGGATTTGCACGTGTATGGAAGCGCAAATCTTGTTCAGACGCTGCTCAAGCATGATTTGGTCGATGCGTTCTGGCTGAAGATATTTCCGATCACGTTGGGCGCTGGAAAACGATTGTTTGCCGAGGGCACGATCCCGGCGGCATTCAAGGTGACGGAAAGCACAGTCACCTCGAAAGGCGTCATCATCGTGAATTACGAGCGTGCCGGCGCAGTCCCAACCGGAAGTCTATAAACATTCGGCGGGT
>Ga0209806_1000860_pt1 | contig 20616 bp, 28 predicted proteins | sample GraSoiAngelo_152_FD_186166 | JGI IMG/M metagenome (GOLD analysis project Ga0209806, IMG submission 186166) | Grasslands soil microbial communities from the Angelo Coastal Reserve, California, USA - 14_1009_12_30cm (SPAdes) (version 2) | ecosystem: Environmental > Terrestrial > Soil > Grasslands ... | reverse complement strand
GTCGTACACAGGTAGCTCCGGTAGGAGCAAAGATCGGCGAGCAGATCCTTCGAGTCCGAGAGAATCGCCGCCTTCTCCGTCTTGCCCACGAGCAGAATGATGACGTCATCGCGCCCCGGACTCATCCTCAGCATAAACGGATAGAGACTAAAAGGCTTGCCGCCGATGCCGGCGTCCGTGACGCCCGGAGCATAAAACATATAGTGAGGCATATTCATGGTCACGGGCTCGGGCCTTGCCGTCCAGCCGCGCATCACCGGGGCGATCATATAGGCGACGCCGGTTCGCGCAGGGTTTGGGTAATCTTTGGTTCCAACTTTTTTCGTAACCTCAAGATGTACCTCCTTTGCATCCATACCCCGCGCCCTCAATTCGGCCGTGTAGATATAGTCTTGTAGCAGTGTCTTTGAGCCTTCGGCGTCGAAGCAAACCGGCCAAGCAATATCGTCTCGGAACGGACGGTCGGGCCACTGCCAGTCACGCGCACAACGATGCAGCTAACGCCGTTTGTGCCTCGGTGATTCAGGAGATATCCCTTGGACGGATCCAGCACATATGTTGTCGCGCCAGCGCGCAAATGCGGGGGAGCAGCGCTTAGCGCGTAGCGCACTTCCAGCGACTCCGGCATTCGTTCCAGCTTCGGCGGTGAAACATCAGGACTTCCGTCAGACTTAATGGTTTGTGCAACACAAGTGAAACTCGCCAGCATTCCTAAGATGGCAATGTGTTTCAAAAACTTCACGATGCCTCCTGTTTTCTTTTGAGAACTCATTTTTGGGCCCACTCACGCGGATGGAGATTAAGGATCAAGTAGAGCAATGGTCAAAAATTGCCCTAGCTAGATATTTCTTCAGAGATTCCCAGTACATCCGTGGCCATCCTGCTTCGGGATGTTCGCGGTTTTCCTCGGGGAAGTCGGAGCGATCTAAACTGAGTCTGGTCCCTCCACCCTATGCCTTTAGCTCAAATCTGACCATCGAATTGACGTCATCGGGCCACATAGCGACATGCCATGCCTGGACGATTTTCTGGCTGGGAACTAACTCGGTCATTCGTCCCGTAATTTGACCGTCAAAGCACTTGAAAGAACCACGGGCTTCGCCGTGAATTTCGGCAGGGAGACCGCTGAAGGCGCTGAATTGCTTGGCATCGGTCAATGCTTCGTAAACTCGCTTGGGACTCGCCTTAAAATCAACTTCATGATGTATGGGCGCCGCCACTGAGATGGCTCCTTTGGTTGAGTTTTTCCGAACTGCACGGTCGCTGCCTTGAAATCGACGAGCACGGCGGCATTCCACCACGGGATTTAAATATGTTCAAGATCATATTTTGCTGGGCGGCTGAGACTCCTTCGAAGCATACTTCGGTGCTAGAGAACGAGGAGGCCACATGCCTTACGCTGCCGCTGGTGCGCTTCGCCCCGGCGCTGAGTGATGGCATTAAGGGCATTCGAAGTTAGTGCGACAGGTGAAGGGAGTAGGACCGATCGAGCTCCCGAGGAGCGGCACCCGGTCTAAACAAACGGTCTACTCCCCCGCCCCCACCATCACGATCGGCATCGTAGGCACCAACGACCCCTGCTCCGGCTCCACCGTAATCGCAAACGTCTTAGCCTCTACTCCTGGCGGCAACTGCGGATTGATAACGGTCGCGCTGCCCTGGACGTCGGGCTTGAACACCCCAGCCGGAATCGGCGCACCGCTGGTAGGAATCAGCCACAGTTCATAAGCCTTCTGCGGAGGCAACGTCGGCAAATTGCTGGCCAGGAAAATCAAGCTAGAACGATTGCGGACATAGATCGCCTTTCCTTGCGGCTGAGGCGCAGTCTTGGCTGCGACCAGCGTCACCCGCATGGCGTCCGTTGCGGTAAGCGTTTCCACAACTTCGCGGGCGCGCTGCAGTTGCGCCTGTTGCCCAGTTGACTCGTTCTCCAACTCGGCCACGCGTTGCGCCAGTTGGTCCTTCTGCCGCCAGAACCAGCCGGCCACTAGGGCAAGAGCGACGATTGCCAACCAGGGCAATGGTGCCCACCATGCTCGCCGTGGCCGAACCGGCACCGCGCGCGGTTCGCGGGCGATGGCATCCGTCAAGCGCTGCCGAGCCCGCCGCGGCGGAGTCGGACCCGCCGCCGAAAGCGCCATCAACGCCATGTCCCCTCGGAGTTCTTCCAACTCGCGACGGCACGCGGAACACTCCGCCACATGCTTCTCCAGCGCGACTCGCTCGTCCCCCTGCAACCCACCCAGGGCGTAGAGTGCGAGATCCTCCGCGAATTGTTCGTGTACGCTCATGCCACAAATGTTTTGCGCAATGCGAGCAGCCCGGTGCGAATGCGGGTCTTGATCGTGCCCAGCGGCTCTCCTGTCTTGGCCGCAATCTCAATGTGCGTCAGCCCTTCGAAATACGCCATCTCCAGCGCGCTGCGCTGCGCCGCGGGCATGGTTCCCAATGCCCCTCGGACTTTCTCCATGGCGCGGGCGCGCTCCGCATCTCCCGCGATGTCGAGTTCCACCGAAACCACCACATCGGCGATGTCAGTTTCCGGACGCCGCTTGCGTAGCCCGTCAATCGCGCGGTTCCGGGCAATCACTGCCAGCCACGGGCCCAGGTTGCCGCGGCTGGAATCGAATGCTCCAGGATTTCGCCACAGTTGCAGGAACACTTCCTGCAAAACATCCTCAGCCGCGCCCGTATCGCCCAGCACCCGCAAAGCGACTGCATAGACGATGGAAGAGTAGCGGTCGTACAGCAGCGTCATGGCGTTCGTGTCGCCGGAGCGTATAGCCAACACTAATGAAAGGTCGGCCGAAACCCCTTTTGACTCAATGCTGGACAAACGTTATCTCATCCTCTCTTGAGTACGACTGGGGGTGCCATGGCGGATTGCCGGGCGGTTCCCACCTTGTTGCCATCCGTGTTCCCGGCGGCTCCCGTATTTATTACCACGGCAGGTGGCACAGGAACTGCCGCGAAACCATAACAGCATTCTCCTGCCTTCGACAAGCTGCCACGGAAACCTTACCCAGCCCGGGAAGCGCGAGACCCGGGCATTAACCGAGATTCTGCACGGGCGACTCGGCTCGCTATCGGAAACCCTGACCCATCCAATCTGCGATTGCGCTCGTACATAGGCCAGGAGACGTAGCCAGTCGTAACCGTCCGGGCGTGGCGCCGCGCCCGAGACAGTGGGATTCACGATGGCGACGTACATCAAATTCACTCCTTGAGAGGTTTTCCATGAAGAGAATGAAACTACTGCCGGCCCTCGGCATGGCGCTGCTCATGCTGGTACCTTGCAGCCTGTTTGCATCCAGCCACCGCGAGGCGCCCATCACGGCACTGGATCATGCCGCGGACATCACCGACTGGTACGCCTTTGTCAGCTACGACCATCCTGACCGTGTGACCATGATCCTAAACGTTGACCCGTTCCTTGAACCTTCGAACGGTCCCAACTATTTCCCCTTCGATCCCAACGTGCTCTATGAGATGAGGGTGGACAACAACCAGGACGGAGTGGAGGACATAATCTTCCAATTCCGTTTCACCACCGAAATCCGCCAGCCCAGCTTGTTCACTGCATTGGTGGGCGGCATCGCCGGCATCCCACCGATTACAGCCTTGGACGGATCAGGCTCCGAAGGTCTAAGCCTGCGCCAGAATTACACCGTAACCATGGTCAAGGGCGGCAAATCCACTTGCCTGAACAAGGGGAAGACACTGTTCGCGGTTCCATCCAACGTGGGCCCGAGGACCATGCCGGATTACCAGTCGCTGTTCAACCAGGGAATTTACGAACTAGGCAGTGGCGTACGCGTTTTCGCCGGAACTGTGGATGATCCCTTCTACATCGACCTGGGAGCCGCCTTCGATTCCCTGAACTTCCGCATGGGAGTTGGCGGCGTGTTGCCGGCAGCGGAGGATGCCGATGACACTCACAACTACGCTCCCGATGCAGTGGCCGGTTTCAACGTGAACTCCATTGTGCTGGAAGTTCCCATCACGATGCTCACGGTCGACGGCAAGATTCATGGTGCCGGCGATAAGCAAGCCGTCATCGGTACCTATGCCACTACCTCGCGCCATCGGGTAACCGTACGCCGCTCCCCCAATCCGGAAAAAGACTTCGGTCCATTCCGGCAGGTGCAGCGCATGGGCAATTCGCTAATCAACGAACTCATCATCGGGACTGGTTCCAAAGACCGGTTCAGCATGGATGAACCGGAGAACGACGTGCAGTTTGCGGATTTCTTCCTCAATCCTGTGTTGGCGGGAGTCTTCAGCTCTATCGGCATTCCGGTGGCGCCGAATCCGCGGACCGACCTGCTGATTCTCGGCCAGTACATCCCGCCGATTTGTCCGGGCTGCGGTCCAAACGATGCGGGACCGGTGGCTGACCTGCTGCGGCTGAATACCGGGATTGCTCCTACTCCGGTGGGCAGCCAGAAGCGGCTGGGATTCCTGGCGGGCGATCTGGCTGGCTACCCCAACGGACGCAGGCCCATCGATGACGCGGTGGACATCTCCTCGCGCGCCGTGGCCGGCATCCTGGTGGATCCGGTGAAGTTCGGTACCCTGATCGGTGACGGCGTGCAATTCAATCCGGAAGGCTATGGCGCGACGTTCCCTTATGTTGTGCCGGCCAACAACGGGCGTGACGGCCATCACATCGGCCCCGGGCAGGCAGGCTGCTCCGGACAACCCGGCGGCATTTGCCCCGTTCAGTAACTAACCCTCGTGGCCGCTGGATGGCACCGGCGGCCACGATTCTCTCTCAACCGAATCGAGGAGCGTCATGAAGCGAATTCTTGCACTGTTCTTACTGATTGCCAGCACGCTGACCATCGCCGAAACCAATAACACGTCGGCAAGCGCCGACCTCTCGCCCGCGGGGCGCAGCATCGCGGAAGCCAGAAAGGCGATCGAAAAGAAACCCACCCAATACTCCGGCTACAACCTCCTGGCCATGGCGCTGGCCCGGCGCGCACGCGAAACTTCCGATGTCGGCTTCTACGCCCAGGCCGAGGACGCACTTAAGAGGTCCCTCGACCTCGCCCCCGGGAACCTGGACGGCGAAAAAATCCACGTCTGGCTGCTTCTGGGCAGGCACGAATTCGCCGCCGCCCTGGACGCCGCCAAAGCGCTCAACAAAAGAGTACCGGATGATGTCCTTATATATGGCTTCCTCACCGACGCCAATGCCGAACTCGGTAATTACAAAGAGGCGGAGAGGGCAGCGCAGTGGATGCTCGATCTTCGCCCCGGTAATCTCCCCGGCGTGACGCGTGCCGCATATCTACGCGAGCTCTTCGGCGACGTAGACGGCGCCCTCGAATTAATGGACATGGCATACCAGTCCACGCCACCGACTGAGACCGAAGACCGTGCCTGGATTCTCACCCAGATGGGCCACCTCCTGATCATCTCGGGCAAGACTGATAAGGCAGAGAAACTGTTACAGCAAGCACTCGCCCTGTTCCCCGGCTATCATTACGCGCTGGGAAACCTGGCCAAGGTTCGTATTCAGCAGAAGCGTTACGACCAAGCTGTGGATCTTCTCCAGCAACGCTATAAGGCCGCGCCCCCCGCCGAGAACCTGTATGACTTGGCCGAGGCCCTGGAGTGGGCGGGACGCCGCGATGCAGCCGCGAAAGCCTTTGCCGAATTCGAGACCAAGTCTCTGCTCGAATCCGTGCGAGCAGACAATTCCAACCGGGAGCTGATCTTCTACTACGCCGATCACGCTCACCAGCCCGCGAAAGCGTTGAACGTCGCCAGGCAGGAATACGCCCGCCGCCACGATGTTTACACGCTTGACGCCTATGCCTGGTCACTGCACCTGAACGGCCAGGACGCGGAAGCGCGCCGGCAGATCGAGGCCGCACTGGCGGTCGGGGTTCGTGATGCCAGGACGCTCCACCACGCCGGCGAAATCGCCTTGAAGCTGGGCGATCGGGCGGCAGCCGAGCACTATCTGCAGGACTCAGCTGCGTTGAACGCTCCCGGGTCCGAGCAAGCCCGGGTGACACTGGCAGCCCTCATGCCCCAATCACAAAAATAGGAAAGCTGAATATCATGCTTACCTCCATGAATTGGCTTTCTCGAATCGCGCCGTGCTAGTGCTTTGGTTCGTTGGGCAGTGCCTGTGGGCACAGGCACTGCCACAATCAATCTCCGGAGTTGTACTGGACGAGAAGGACCAGGCGGTAGCGGGAGCAACGGTTACCGCCCGCTCCGGCCCCAGAAGTATCGAAACGCAGACCGACGCGCAGGGGCACTTCTCTCTGCAGGCCCCAGCAGGACGAGTCACGCTCCAGGTAAGTGGCAAGTACATCGCTCACCAAGAACGTATGCTCGAAGCTGCTGACCCACGACAGAAGGTTGAACTGCATATCCATTACTCCATCGCCCTGGTGGACGACAGCATCGTAATCACCGCCACGACCCTCGATCCCATCGACCGCCGCAACGATGCCATCTACAAGAACACGCTGTTCTCCCGTGACGACCAGATATTCGACACGCTGGCCGCCGGCATCAACGCCGGCCAGCACGAAGGTGGAGGGAAGTCGCTCGAAATCCGCCCCTTTGGTTTCAATCTGGACCACGGAGGCGTCAACGGCGGCCTCAAGGTGCTGGTGGATGATGTGCAACAGAACCAGGCGACGCAAGGACACGGCCAGGGGTACCTGGGCGCGCTGAAGTCGCTGACTCCCGAGACTGGTGCAGGATGTGGACATCCTCAATGGTCCTTTCAGCGCTGAGTACGGCGACTTTTCCGGACTCGGCGTGGCCCACATCCGGCTCAAGGAAACCCTCCCGAATTTGTTCACCGCGCGGCTGCAAGGCGGCTCCTTCGGCGCCGTTCGCGCATTCGTGGCCTACAGCCCGCAATTCGACCGTGCTGATTCTTTCATTGCTTATGAAGGCACGCACACCGACGGCCCGTTCATCAGCCCGCTGCGCTACCAGCGCGACAACGTCACTGGCAACTACACCTGGCACATCTCAGAGAAAGAGTCGCTGGGTTTCAAGTTGAACTTCGGCCGCAACGATTTCTTCTCGTCCGGACAGATTCCCCTGGATTTGGTGGCCGACGGCCAACTCGACCGTTTCGGCTACGTGGATCCCTTCGACGGAGGCCGCGTCCGGCTGGGCACCCTCGGTATCTACTACCGCAGGGACCTGGCCTCCGGTGACATCTTCAAGGTGGATGGATTTCTCACGAGGAATTCCGGCCCGCGAACGATCTGGAGTCTTCCCAATGCGTTCACCTCGGCATTCAAAGGGCAGGATCCGGTCCCGCAATTCAAGGCGACAGCCAAGTGGGGGAATTCCTGGAGCCGGTTCTCACAATCGTTCCAGCCAGCAGGGCGGTGTCGGTCGGCCGCCTATTCCCAATTCGCACAACTACTGCTCACGATCAACTCAGGCTTGATGCGAGACGTCACGATCAATTTCGGCTGGAGCAGGTCATGACCGAGACTCGTGTTCACTACAACCGGCTTCTGCCGGGCTTCCGGGGGATAAATCGCATTCCAACGTTACGCCAGCAACCGAATCACTTAGATCCAGCGCATAAAGAATTTCAGTGGCTGAGGCAAGAAGCGAGCAAATCTGCATTGGGTGGCTTCCTCGGATCGATGATGGGATTATGGTCAGCGAGCACCAGCCGGGTCTGAGACGGTTGTGTTTTCATCAATGGCACTATTGCTTGAAGCAGCAGTAGATTCTCGAACAAGCTGCTCCCACACCCAAGAGTGTTCGAAGAAGTATCCTACTCGGTTAGGTTTAGTATCCGAGGCAATTTGACGACTCATGGTTCGCAGCATTGCTAGGGCATCGATCCGTTTCTGGTCGACTGCCCCAGAAGGTAACCAGTCCGCGAAACGACTCAACTCCGGCCCAGGCAGCTTTTCGTTGATCGCCTGCTTGATGACTACCTCATAGCGACGGTTCGGGTAAAAAAGGTCCTTGGCTATGCGCTCGAGTTTTCTGCGAGTCGCGTCAGCGATAATGGCACTCGCCACTGCCGCCGCCAGAGTTGCACGAATGTTGACCATAGCTACTGATGTAGGGCGATAACCAAATTCCGCCGGGCAATGAGCAACCGCTACTTCGTCGTCATCTTCGAGTTTCCCATGCAGAAAAAGTTCGAAGATCTGGCCAACCCCTATCATGCCAAACGCGTGTAATTCCGCGGCTCGGCACGCTCCAATGCTTGCAGCGCCGAACACATGAACGCCCTGGCTCATGGCCCACAAAATTTCCTTGTGCCAGACCGCGGGAACATTTTCGAAATAGCCGTCGATAATCCCGATGGCTCGGGCCCCTTCCGACGCGATCCGATAAACATCACCTTGGGCGGCCGGCGGCAGAAAAGTCGCATCGAGCTCCTTGGAGGCTTCGTCTGTTCCGATGGTCGGACCCACAAACACATACACACTCATGCGGCGGCCTCCAAGATGGCGCGTGCGCGGCGCCCGAAGGAGTAATCCACCGAACTGCACCCCGGTTCCAACCCAGGTATGACCACCCGCGCCACCGGAATACGGAATTCGGGGTGGGTCAGATCAACTACCAACACCCGGTGCAATCCCGCTGATTCTAAGCGTCGCAGTTCCCATTCCACGTCATCCTGCAGAGTTTCTCCCTCAAAGTTCGAGATGTCTCTGTAATGGCGGAGGCATCCATTGTGCGCCAGGAATTCGTGGTTGAGTCTTTCCGTCTTGTCATCACGGAAGAAATCGTACTTGGAGCGGAAGAAGTCGTCGCGAGATCCGGCGATCGCCGTGAGCCTGCATTGTGCGGCTTCGGTTAAGGCACGGAGCAGGGCGATTTCCTTACAAGGGTGGCAGCCAGCGCCACCTCCGAACGGAATGGGACGGAGCGGATTGGGCTTCCGTTCCGCTATGAAACAGAAAAAGGCGGGGATGCCAATGTCGCTGGTCACATCCCACACGCCAGTGGCGATACCTGCCTGTTCAAACTGACCCAAGACCTGACAACTCGACTCGTCATCGATAGATTCCAGATCCAGTCGGGAGAGTTCGTGCCCCGCGCATCCGCGCAGACGCCACAACGTGACCGCGTCGCGCTCCACCAGTTCACAAATGCCGTGGCTGACTGCCTCCAGGATGTGATTGCCGGAGGCAAGACCGTCGGAACTGGCAACGAAGCACCCCGAGCCGGTCGGCAGCGGGAGGGTATAGTTCAAATGAACCAATTCGTACGGGAGCCAGAGATTTTCTTTCTGCAGCAGATCGCGAGCTTCGATCCAGAGCACCTGCGCGTTCGGATGAAACACGTCTGGATTCGGGCGCGGCAGCGCGTTGACCTCAACCAAAGCATGGGTATATCGCAGTTCTTCGTAGCTGGCTAATTTCAGCGGCAGAGTGATGTGTTCAGCATGGTATCCCTCAATGGATTCCATGACGCCAGACGCCTTGGCTGCAATTAGGGTTGTCCCCTTGCCCTGTGAAACTGCGATGGAACGCGAGTTGGGCCGGCATACCATTACGACTGGAATGCCGATGCAATCTAAACCTGTAACATTGGCAATTCGTGTGATCCCCATTACCGGCGTGAGTGGCCGGATCTTTCGCAACGTCTCTTCGGGCGCAATGGTGCGGTGGGTCCCCGAATGAAAGTGTTTGGTCCCAGAATTCAAGGCCTCGAGCACGGATGTCAGGGAAGTGGCACTCATTTGGAATCTACTGGCGTCTGGCGTGTGCGGCCGAAGGCCAAATCAGATGCTCTGTGCAGGAGCTGTTGCAATGCCCGCTGCCCTCAGCAGTTGCGAAGCCGGTGATAAGCACACACCTACGCTCCGTAGTGCTGAAGTGCTGGTGCGTTGTCTTTCCAAGAAAACACGATTCGGGCAATCGCTAGGCCGACTTGCGCCTTGCGGGAGCTTTTAGTTTGTCCACATTTACACGGTGCCCGCCGACTTGTCCCATCTCTATGTGGTGACCGGGGAGCGCAACATGGTGCCCTCCAACTTGGTCGACTAGATCTTCACCGTGAACTGCAGCGAGCTTCCGCCCCGCTATCGATTGCTCAAGTAAGTTGCCAACTCCTTTTGTAGTGTCGTCGGGTAGACGAAAGGCTTGTAATTGATCATCGGTGATGTAATAAACGCCACCATCGGCACCACGAATCAAAGTACCTTTTTTAGATTTTGCGTCGCTCACAGCATTCTCCTTTTAGGCTGATACAGACAAAGGGAACCTTTGTCGCCCACACAAAGAACTCTATTCTCGAAGACTTGTCAAGGAAATTCGGCACACTCCGCCAGCTAGGGCAACACTGACCGCGTTAAGGCGAGAAGCCGTGGGTCTGTCCTAAGCGGATCCAATGCTGGTTCGGTTTTCAGCGAGATTGACCAAAGGCGGCCGTTTTTCCGGCTTTCCTCAAGGACACGAAAAGCCTCTTCTTTATCCCCCAGCCTGGCGTATGCGAAAGCTGCCTCTGGCGGCAGAAAGCCGTGGGAGGACTGAAAACCATTGAGGATGCTTAGTGCGTCCGCCTTCTTGCCGTTCAAAGCTTCGGCATAAGCCAGGAACGCTATCGTATCGGGTACTCCCTTGGAAAGCTCTACGGCCTTCTTCGCTTCCAGCGTCCCGCCCTCCAGGTCTCCAGCTTCCAGTAAGGCCCGCGCCAAAAAGTCGTGCGCAGCATCGAAGTTCGGGTCCAGTTCGAGCGTATTCCGCAGCTGTTCGATGGATTTGCCATACTCCCGCTTCAAATACAGCACGCGCCCAAGATACGAATTGATGATGAGTGATAGAGGATCCAGTTCTCGGGCGCGCTTCGACATCGCCAGTGCCTCATCCAAACGACCTTCCATGACCAGGTCCATGGAATACCAATGCAGGGCTGTCGCATAGTTCGGGTTCAACTGCAATGCCAGCTTGAACTCGTTTTCGGACTCCAGCAGAGTGGAATAATCGAAATTGTAAACTGAGCCCAGTGACGCATGTGCTTCAGCCAGATTTGGGTCAAGCTGCAGTGCTTTGGTTGCGGCTACCTTAGCTTTGGAAAGCGACTGCGCCGGGGGCAGGGCTTCCAAATCGGCAAGAATTATGTAGCTGTCCGCAACGCCTGCATAGGCTGGGGCGTATTTTCGATCTTCGCGGATTGCTTGCTCGAAGTACTTCAGCGCTGTTCGGATGGCTTCGGCATTCCTCTTGTTCCAATAGTATCTCGCCTTGAGATAAGTCTCGCGCGCTGCCGGATTCCCCGTCGGTGTGTTGCTTAGGGCGGCCTGCTCCTCCGGTGTCACCTTAATCCTTATTTCACGCGCGATGGCCAGAGCTATGTCGCTCTGCAAGCTCAAGACATCCGTCACTTCGCGATCGTATTCCTGCGCCCAGAGATTGTTGCTGGTAGAGGGCTCGATCAACTGCGCGGTGACTCGCAATTGGTTGCCCGCACGCATAACCGATCCTGTGACCAGAGCATCTACGTGCAACTGCTCCGCGATTGCTTGGAGTGGCTTGTCTGAATGCTTGAACTGCATCACCGAATTTCGAGCGATCACTCGTTTGAGCGCTCCCATCTTGGCCAGATCGGTGATCAGAATTTCCGTCATGCCGTCGACCAGGTATTCCTGTTGCGCATCTCCCGAAAGATTCACCAGCGGCAAAACAGCCAAGGACTCGATTGGGGATTGATTTGAGCTGCTCGTGGAGCGGTGCGAGCGGCCGAACCAGAAGAGAGCGGCGCCGACCATCAGAGCCATGATCAGAACAGTAAGCAGGATGAGCTTCTTCAACGAAATCCAGCGAGGAGGCACTAGACGGAGCCGGTCCCCTGAGTCCATCATTTCCAGCGCGACCTTGACCTCCGCGGCACTCTGGTAGCGCTCTTCAGGATCTTTGGCCAGACAACGCGCGATGACCGTATGCAAGGGGGAAGGCAACTCGATCGGAAGCCGCGTGGGACGATCTCGCAAGATCGCAGAAGTCACTTCAAACTGCGTCCGGCCACCAAAGGGGAGATTGCCGGTCGACATCTCATAAAGAATGACGCCCAACGCCCAAACATCAACCCGAGCGTCGGCTTCTGCGCCCCGCAGGACTTCTGGAGCCATGTACTGGATCGTCCCCACGATCGACCCTTGTTCCGTCAAGGTCTCTGACAGCGTTTCTCCGGTGTCCGAGTTTGCACGCCTCTTGGCCAGTCCGAAGTCGAGCACCTTGACATATCCTTCCTTGGTTACAACTACGTTGGCGCTCTTGAGGTCACGATGAACCACGCCGTGGGCATGGGCATAGGCGAGTGCATCTGCTATCTGCAGGCCGTAACGGTACACGTCATCGGCGGTCAGCCGCTCGCCGCGGACGATGCTGCTCAAGGTGCGGCCTTTCAGATACTCCATCGCGATGTAGGTCATGTCATCGGCTTCGCCGACTTCATAAATCGTGCAGATATTGGGATGATTCAGGGAAGAGGCGGTGCGGGCTTCGCGCACCAGTCGTTTGCGGCCTGCTTCATCGGACGATAGGGCTGGGAGGAGAAACTTCAACGCCACATCCCGGCCCAGAACCTCATCTTTGGCCCGGTACACTTCGCCCATGCCGCCAGCACCGAGCTTCTCGATGATCTGATAGTGGCCAACCCGGTTTGCAGGTTGCGACCGTAGCGCGGCGCGTTGTGAGTCCGGAGGTTCCAAGTTCAAGCTCCAGCAAAGCTGCTACAGTGCTCGAGCTGACGTGCAACATTCCCCGACTTGGGAGGACGCCTATGCTACCGCGTACGTATTCCTTCTCCGTTGCCAAAAACGACTGGAAGGCCACCGGCGCTCGAGGCTGTAGTATACGTTTCGGCTGGACAGGTAGGCGCTGTAGATTTTTCGCAGTCTATCTTCGTAGCTGGAAAGAAGTGAGAGGTCGCCCCGAATCCCATGCTGCAGTGCCTGTCCTGCCTTTATCCCCGAGTATAGTGCATTGAAAATGCCTTGGGATGACAGTGGATCAAACGACATACTGGCATCTCCGGCCGCAACCCATCCCGGCCCCCAGCACTTGTCCAGCCGTGAACTGTTTGCACGAGTAGCCCAAGGAGCGACTTCGCTGCTCCGACAATATTCAACACTGGGCGCAACATGATACGTTTCGGCTAGCAACGACAGGAACCCCGCCGTAGTACGCGCCCGCTTGACTTGCTCACTATCGGCATCTGTGAGGTATACGACAACCCGCTTGCCGCCGGGTAGCGCCGCGGTATACCACCACCCGTGGGGAACGGATTCGATCAGAGTCGCCGTATCAGACGCTTCGGTCTGGTAGGGTTCCGCCAAACTGAAGACGCCAACTAATGCGACCAGGCGATCGTCGTGAATGCGCTGGGCCCCTTGTTGCCTCGCAAACCAGCTCTGCCGGCCAGTACAGTCAGCCACCCATCGTGTCCACACGGTGCGTGATTCCGCATCGGCAGGGTAAGTGATTTCCCAAACCCCTTCTGAAGTCCGCTCCGCGCGAATCACCCGGGCGGGTCTCTCGATTTGTGCTCCCTGGGTCAATACAAAGGAGTGCAACATGGCATCGAACTTCAACCGATCCAAGTGCCAACCATGCCCGCGCGGGTCGCGTATGAAGTCTGCGTTTCGCAACAGTGGGCTCCCCCACGATGATTGGACTCCGCAGGAGGGGCTGTGTTGGGCGGCCAGGAACTGTCTAGTAACGCCCAGAGCCTGCAGCACTGTGTTCGCAGCGGGAGGCAATGACTCACCGACCTTGAAACTCTGGTCATTGTTGTGATCGAGCAAAAGCACACGGGCTCCGGCCCGAGCGACCGTGATAGCCACCGCCGATCCGGCCGGCCCGGCACCGATAACAACGAGATCGAACTCAGCGCCGGTCAGAATGCCGGCGCCTCTTCCCGACATGTCCGATGACATTATTCTTCTCACGAGGCGCGGTCAGCCCAATGCCCGGCGGAGACTCGACCAACATGGCATCAGGAAACTCAGGGTCTCCCGGACCTGGTCTTTGCTCAACCACTCCCAGTTTGGAGAAATCGACAATCATTTGATTTATCTGGTCAACGTATGCGCCTTCCAGACCTCGATACCACGCAGAACGGGTAGCGAACGCCAGCATACGCTCGGGCAGGGGCAAGTTGCGGTTCATCACCGTTTCGTAGTCTTTTTGCGCCAGAACATGGTTAGGGACTCGGGCCGGCCAGAAGGTTGGAAGGTAGGGATCGTATTCAGGCTCATATCCGGCGCGGCAACTCGCGGTATCGGTTTGCCACGGAACCGCCATCCATCGTGTGATGTCACCGGGTCCGCTGGCCGCTAACGGTCCGTCGCTTTGGTTGACGGCGGCGGGAGTGAGCTGGTGACCGTAGTCAGTTTCCGGGTTGTTTGGCGCGCGGGGACGAATTCGGAAACGGGCGCAGTACAGACTGGGATGGCGCATCGGCCATGTCATCTCACATCCTGGGTGGAACGGGCCTCCCATGCAGAAATGCAATGCCGCTTTATCGAGAACATGCGGACGCTCCTGAAGAGGAACGTCATCGATCGTGCGAGGAGGAATCCAGTTGGGATTCCAATCAGGGATGAAGTGACCTTCAACCCAGCGCTTCAGCAGTTCGTGCTGGGTTTTAGTAAGAGCCAGGAACTGGCGCGCATCCGTCGCTGGCACGTTCATATTGTCTCCGTACACCTGCGGCCAAGCGTGGACATCGATCATCTTGTAATCGGGATCGCGAAAAATGTTGAAAAGTTGCCGCCGAATCTCTTTGTACTCGACCTTGGCGCTACTCAATTTCTCGAAGTATGAAGACCGCAGGAAATCGTACGGCGCTCCCCACCCAAATTGGATGTGGAAACCATAATTGACCCATTGGGCCTGGCAAAACTGCGAGAGAATAGGGTAGATGTGCTCCCGGAACGAAACCTTTTCCGGGGGGTTGAGCCACCAGTTCTGGTAGGTATCAACCATTACGTCATACATGGTCTGTATGGAGATGATGTCGGGAGCGTAATTAGGCGGCGCAACCACCGCCCAGGCGGGATCAACCGGAATTGATTTGCCGTTCAACTTGATCGTCGCAGTCACGGGTCCGTCTGATGTGTCGTCATACCAGCCATCATTATTCGCAAAGTCAATGGCAGTATTGTTGAGGAAGGGGGTGGCGGAAACGCCCCGGCCACCAAGGAAGATCAGCCTTCCTTGCGCATCGGTGCGAAGTTCGCCGAGGTATACGTTTTGTTCCAGGAATCTGCCGGTATCAAACCAATAACGATCGCCCTGCTCATTCCTTCCGGAAATGGGGCGCGGCCCCGGATCAATGATTAACTGATTGCGTCCAGCTCCGGTGAAATTTGCGTTTCGACGTGGAACCGGGACTCCTTCCGGAATGTCGAGCGCAACGTTGAAGCAATACCAAGCCGCCTTCTTGTTAGCGACGTGTACTGTCCATTCGATCTCGGCATTGTCGCAGGTCAACTCTTCCACTACACGGTTGCGTGAGTCGTAGCCGAAGATCCTGAACCTTGCCGCCTGACGCTTGAGAAATCCGCTAGTGTCCTTGTATCCACCTTCAGGAGCCGGGGTTGGGTAGGGAAGCTCTGGCCCGATGAAGAACGCATCTGAGCTGTCGCCGACTCGAGCTATTCCAATACTCGGATGAATCGCCGCCCGGACAATCGTGTCCATTGTAGTCATTTAGATTCCTCTCATCGCGAGGCTACGTGCTGCTACGGTTTGTGTTGCCGCTCATCATCATTGGGTGCGAGCGCCTAGGCATCACGCGCATCGGCCAGTCGGTTAGAATTAGCAGCAGGAAGCGGCTTCCAGCAACTAGGATCAAGAAAATGCACCCAACTGGAGTTCTTGTCAAGAAGCATCCGTCTGCCCGCGAAGGGACAACAGGGTTACGAGAGCTAGCTCAGTAGCAGCCCCGAGTCCTCGTAGGTATGATAGCGGCCAGCGGCTTCACGCTGTTGGCCTACAACATCCTCCACAAGCAACCGCTGCACCCGCTGCATTTCGGGGTGCTCACAATGGTCGAGCGGTTTGGTGATAGATACCGCGACTACTCCGACCTCACACGGCGCTTCCTTACCCGCATGTTGCGGTAGAAAACTCCACGGGGCTATTTGAAGGGCCGGAAGTCGGCTTCTGGGAAATCGGGCCGCAGGAGGAGGAACCACGTCAATTCGGAAGCATTGTCCCACGCGTGTTGGCTTCAGAGGAGATTTTTCATATTCCTCTGGCCGATATTCAACTCTCCAAAACCAATCCTCGCCAAGAGATCGACTCCTTGGCGAACGACATCAAGAAACGCGGCGTGCAAGAGCCCATCCTTGTGCGTCCGGGATTCATGGCAGCAATTCGGAGCTTCCTTCGTTGTTCCTGATCGCGAACCACCACGAAACGCCAAGGCTGAAGGTTGTAGCTGCTGGGCGCTTCGAGGCCGGCTTGCAAAATCTGCTCCAACTCCTCGCGTGGCATCGGCTCTGACGTAAAGGCATCAGTCGCTCGCCGGGTCCGAACGAGCTCGGCCAATGGTCTTTCTCGAAAAGTGCGCATTCGCATCTGCCTCTCAGTCAACAGACGTCACAGTTTCCGTAGCGCTGGTGGAAGACGCGGTGCCAGGGAATACGCGCCAGGCCCAGCCAAGATGAGAGCGAGAGCCACCAGCAACTGCGTCAAGGCATACTCCATACCCCCATTCGACACGTCGAAACCATTAGGAAGATGAACCAAGAAAATGGCTCCGAGCATCACGATACTCAACGCCGCAGCGCCGACGCGCGTGAGGATGCCGGTGAGCACTGCGATTGCTCCCGCTACCTGCGCCAGTCCGACCAAATAGCCGAGAACGATGGGATATCCGTGATCAAGCGCAAAGCGTCGCGGTCCGGGGCCTCCGAACAGACCGAACAGGATCGCGCCTCCGTGATAGAGGAACGCCAAGCCACTCGCGATCCGAAGCGAGAGCAGTGCCCCGTCGATGCATGTCAAATTGCTTCGGTCGTTCGATTTCAAGTCTTCTGTCATCTGAACAATTCTCGAAGATAAAGTGGTATTGCTGCCAGAGCCATTTAACTGAGAGGTGAGATACCATTTACCGGCATCGATTCCTGAACACCGAGGTGAGCAGTGCCAAAGCGACCGCTTACAGTGCTCCTAGACCTGAATGTACGAACCTCCCGCGATATGCCACTTCACCGGCAGCTTTATCTGGGCATCCGGGGTTTGATCCTGGATGGCCGGTTAAAACCAGGCGCTCGGCTGCCGTCAACGCGTAATCTCGCCAATGAGTTAATGGTTTCGCGTACAACAGCGCTGAATGCCTTTGAGCAATTGATTTTCGAGGGTTATCTCGAAGGCAGAGTGGGCTCGGGAACCAAGGTCTCAGCCTGCATTCCGGGCGACGAAAGACACCTCACCTCTTCGACCGAACCCGCGCGTTTACCAAAGTCGCGCCGCGAGCCCAAGGTCGCACGACGGGCACCTCTGTACTCATTGCTTGGCGCGTTCCTGATGAAGCGGACGAGGCTCCCAAAATTCCGAATCATGAACTCGGGCGTTCATATGTTGGTCGGTGGTCTACTGCTTCTAATCGCGACCCTTATCGGTGGCTCGAAATTGGGCGACCTCCTAGCGACGTTGGATATTAGGACGATGGCGGCACTTGCATACTTGGTACTTGCGGGGTCAGTCCTTGCTTTCTCGACATATGTTTGGCTACTGGACCGGGTGTCTCCAACAAAGGTTTCTACGCTTTTGCGAATCCGGTCGTGGCAGTTGCGTTGGGTGTTGCATTTGCGGGAGAGCGCCTCAGTACGAATGAGTTAGTCGGCGGCGCGATTGTGCTCGCCGCACTAGTGACCATTCTGGTCGCGCCGGCTACTGCACCCAACTGCTCGAGGTAGCAGAAAACAAGGCGAGCACGCCGAACTTTTCGACAATTTCGCCAGCGTTCCTCGTTGAAAGACCGAAGCGACCCTATGGAGAGACTTTCTTTATGACCAAGCTGATCCTGCTTCTCTCGACTTTAATATTGCCGATTTCCTGCGCGACTCACAGGCGAAGTGCCCAGGACCTTGATAGAGACAAAGCGGAGGTCTTTCGCACGTCAGTCAGGTTCTGGCAAGCTTATGAACGGAAGGACCTCGCGACAATGTCCGAAATGCTCACCAAATCAAGTGACCTGACATTCTTTGGCAGTGATGCTGCCGAAGTGGTGAGGACCCGTAGCGAGTGGGAAACCTTGATGCGCAACGATTGGCAGTTATTTGAAACGACAAGATTTGGGGAGCCTAGAAACCTCGCTATTCAAATAAGCGATAACGGAAAAGTCGGTTCCATTGTTTACGAGGTTCCTGACATCTCTCTTGTCGAGGGCAAGAGCATTGAATCTCTCGACCGATTTGCCATGACGATGAGAAAGGAGGGCGACGCTTGGCGCATTGTTCAGGGATGACAGCTATGGCAACGCGAGGGGAGTCTTCCTCCGAAATCGTGGCGCGAAGAAGAATGAAGACGCCGAAAAAGTAATGCTATCCCTTGCCGCGGGAGCAACCACAATGAGAATGCCATCCGAATATGCTCGCGAGAAACTCCGCGGACAGACAACAATTGTAACCGGGGCATCCCGTGGATTGGGACGTGCGTACGCGACAGCGCTCGCCGATGCAGACGCAAACGTTGTGTGCGTTGCGCGAACGGCTGCAGATCTACAGACGACAGTGGACGCCCTTGTCGCATCCGGCAGGGCGGCCATCGCGTGCGCAGCCGACGTCTCAACCGCAACTGGTGTTCAGGCAATCATCAAACGCATCGAAGAGGCTTATGGACCCCCCGGTCTACTCGTAAATAATGCTGGCCTGCTGGGCCCACTAGGACCGTTGTACAACAATGATCCGAACGAGTGGTGGCGCTGCTTGAAAGTGAATCTTGCCGGGCCAATGCGGATGATGTAGGCGGTACTCCAAGCATGCTACGACGGAACAGCGGCCGGATCATCAATGTCGTGAGCGGTTCCGGGGCGTCCGCGACGCCCCACATGTCCGCCTACGTGACGGGGAAAGCCGCTCTGATTCGACTCACTGAAATCATTACATTAGAAGTTGCGACCTCGGGTGTGCGAGTGTTTGCAATAGACCCAGGAACGGTAAGGACCAACATGGTCGAGGAAGCAATCAACTCGCCATCTGGGAAATAGTGGCTCGGCTGGTGCGCAGATTATGTCACTCAGCACGAATGTCCCGTCCAGCGGGGCAAATGTTGGGATGATTGAGGGCAGAGGCGGCACGAGCTTCGCGACGGAAACGTTCCAACACTTGCGGGTCCCGAGAAACATCATTGGGCAGGAATTTGAGGGCGACAAAGCGGCCTAGCTCGATGTCCTCGGCCTTGTAAACGACTCCCATGCCGCCGGCACCAAGGTTTTCGACGACGCGGTAGCGAGAAATTGTTTGACCGATCATTCTAAATGCACGGCTCGTGGGTCGCTTCATCTTACGGACGAGGCTAGCCAGTCAACGTATGAGGGCTCTGATGCAGTCGCGTCGAGCCAAGGACTCGTGTGTGAAGTCGGTCGGCTGCTGAAGGCGGACGCAGAATTGTAGCGAATCACTCCTGGTTGATCTTGGTAGTGGATATTAGTGTGTGACAAGTGTGCCGCGTCAGGAGAGTTTGGCCAACCGCACGACTTGCGGTCGGTCAGTCAGCAAATCCCCTTTCTTGTATTGACTAGTCATATGACTAGTCGTTATAATCTCGGAGGTCTCGAACAAGGAGGTTTGGTATGGGTTCATGGCAAGTGCAAGATGCGAAGGCCCGGTTTAGCGAATTCTTGGATGCCACCATCAAGAAAGGACCCCAGGTGGTTACCCGCCGGGGAATTGAAACCGCTGTCCTCGTGCCGATTGGGGAATGGAACCGTTTGCAAAAGGCAGCCCGTCCGAGTCTCAAAGACTTGTTATTGGCTCCTGAAGCTCGCTTTGAAAGTTTGATCCCGGAGCGCCACAAATTACGGCGACGGACTGTACTGGAGATCAAATGAACAGGTACCTCTTAGATACCAATGTCGTGTCCGAACTGCGAAAGCCGCGTCCGCATGGGGGAGTGGTCGCTTGGCTCAACAACCAAGAAGAGCACCAATTGTTTCTGTCGGCCGTGACGATGGGCGAATTGCAAGCAGGCATTGAGCGGACACGCCGCCAAGATCCATCGAAGGCGAGTGACATCGAGTCCTGGGCAGATCAGTTGGCGGGTTCGTATCAGATACTGCCGATGGATACACCGTGCTTTCGGGAGTGGGGCCGGATCATGGATCGCAAACCGGATAGATTGCTTGAGGACGCGATGATTGCTGCTACTGCCCGCGTTCACCAATTGATCGTTGCCACGAGAAATGAGGCGGATTTCAGGCAGCTGGACGTCCGAATTCTCAACCCATTCAGGACGAGCTAGGTTCCTCCCCGAATGGAATCGATTGTGTGCCAGAAGTGTGACGAACGGCACCAACCTTGGGAACGGCCATGGTAGGTCCTCCGCTTGCGGCCGATAAGCCAGCTTTTCTCCGATCGACCGACCAATACCCGCCTTGCCGCCAGAGCAGTGTGCGTGAAGTGTGCCTTCCTTTGCG